>Ga0070684_100001105_pt1 | contig 19333 bp, 18 predicted proteins | sample KBSC723LmetaG_FD_65653 | JGI IMG/M metagenome (GOLD analysis project Ga0070684, IMG submission 65653) | Corn rhizosphere microbial communities from Kellogg Biological Station, Michigan, USA - KBS C7.2-3L metaG | ecosystem: Host-associated > Plants > Roots > Rhizosphere ...
CGGAGTGCCGCGTATTCCGGCTAGCCGGAATGCGCACGCGGGACGGCTCTGGGAAGCTTGCCGCATGCCGTCCCGGGTGGTCATCGCCGATGACAGCGAGCGGTTCATCATGGCTGCGCGCGTCCTGCTCGAGCAGGACGGGATGAGCGTGGTCGGCTCGGCGACGAACTCGGCGGAGTGCCTGCACTCGGTCCGCGAGCTGCGGCCGGACCTGGTCCTGATCGACATCATGCTGGGCGACGAAAGCGGATTTGAGCTCGCCCGGCGTCTTGCTGAGGAGCACGGAGAGGAGCGCTTTGCCATCATCCTGGTGTCCACGCACTCCGCAGCCGATTTTGCCGAGCTGATCGAACTCAGCCCCGCAGCCGGCTTTCTCTCCAAGTCTGATCTGTCTGCCGAGGCCGTCCGACGGTTGCTTCACGGAGCCTGACCGCTCGCGGCACGTCGTCATTCCCCGCCGCCGTACGCGGCGTTAGCGATTGCGCGCGTCTGCTGCGACCAATCGAGGACGACGCCGAGGGTCGTGCGAGCGCCCGACGTCAGCCTGCCCGTCTGAAGAATCTGGGTCAGCCGCGCCACCTCCGCGTCGTAGATCGGCAGCGTGTCGGCCATGCCGTCCGCGTAGTCGCCGCCGGCGCCTTCAGGATCGAGTGCCACGATCCGCTTCAGCATCCTCATCCGCTTGGTGACGGTCAGGTAAAGCGTCTTCTTCAGTCCGATAAACCGATCCATCCCGTCGTACAGGGGCGCAACACGCATCACCACGAAATGCTCCATTCCGAACACCGCGATGACCGACGGCGGGCCGGGCGCCTCGTCTGACTCCGGATCCGTGGGCGGCGCCCCGATCTGGGCCATGCCCGCCTTGTGCGCACGTGCGATCCACACGCGGGCGTTGTAGAGCGAAAGCGCGGCGCGGCCGAACCGACCCTGCGCGCAATGGGCGACCGCGTTGCGCACGGACCTTTTCGCCCGCTTGACCGGCCGGGCGACGGACGGCGGTGGCGGAGTGGCGTCCGACTCCGGCGGACGGAACGCCGGCGCGTGGGCCACACGGCCGATCTCTGGCGGTGCGGCTGCGGCCTGTTGGGCAAAGGCCGAGGAGCAGGCGAGCCCGACGGTCGCCAGAGCTGTGGCGACAACGAGCGCGCGGACTGCGGACTGGAACGATGATCGCATTTCATGACCTCCTGGTGCGGCGCGAGGGATGCTCGGTGATCACCGTAGGGCCCTCCGGGTCGCACCACGAGTGCGCCTGCGCATCACCGGATCAGCGATCGCGATCAGCGCGGCCCGCTTACGAGCGGGCCGCAAGCGATAACATCCCCCGGGTGAACGCGACCCCCACGCGGGTCGCGCTGGCGGATGACCACGTGCTCCTCCGAGCGGGGATCGCCAGCCTGCTCGAGCAGGAGGGCTTCGAGATCGTCGGCCAGTGCGGCGACGGCCCCGGACTGCTGAAGCTCGTCCGCGAGCAGCGTCCGGATGCGGTGATCGTCGATATCCGGATGCCGCCGACGCACACCACCGAGGGTCTCGACGCCGCGGCCGAGATCCGCGAGCAGCATCCGCAGGTCGCGATCCTCGTGCTCTCTGCGCACATCGAGGTCGAGCACGCAATGAACCTGATCGCGAGCGGCGAGCGGAGCGGCTATCTGTTAAAGCGCCGGGTGACCGATGTCGAGGACTTCGTCAGCACGCTGCGGCGGATCGTGAACGGCGCCTCGGTGGTCGATCCGGAGCTTGTGCGGGAGTTGGTCTCGAAGCGACGTGCCGGCGACCCGCTCGACGAGCTGACGCCGCGCGAGCGTGAGGTGCTCCAACTGATGGCCGAGGGGCGCTCGAACACCGGGATCGCCCGACGGCTGTGGGTTACCGAGGGGACCGTCGAGAAGCACATCCACTCCATCCTCGCCAAGCTGACTCTTCCGGACACCGACGACAGCCACCGGCGAGTGCTTGCAGTGCTGACGTTCCTGGACGCCCGCTAGGGGCGACGTCAGACCGATTCCGCTGCCAGCACGAGGGCGATCAGGACGAAGACGATCACGATGATCCGAACCGTCCACCACAGGAACCGCTCCTGCATCGTGGCGTCGTAGTTGGCTTCGTAAGCCGCGGTGGCCTGCGGGCTCGGCATCCCCAGGGGCGTCCTGCCGAAGCCTGTCTGCATTTGAGGTGGGGCCGGATAGTCGGCCGGCGTCGGATAGCCGTTCTGGGTGACTGCGAAGTAGGGTGGATACCCGGCGGACGTGGTGTACTGGCCCGGTGGCGGGCTGCCGGCGTTCGGCGTGTAGTAGCCACCAGGGACGGTGGCGTCCGGCGGCGGATAGCCCGCGGAGGTGTACGCCGGGGTCGCGTACGGACCGCCCGGTGGTGGCGGGTAGCCGCTTGGCGGTGGTGGCGGCCCGCCATATGAAGGCGGCGCTTGCCAAGCTGCGGTCGGCGCGGGCGGCCACCCGGTGTTCGCCGGGGGAACCGGCCAGGGTGCGGTTGCGGCATCCGACGAGCCGCCACCACGATCGCCGGCGCCGTCCACGGCTCCGTTAGCCAGGGTGTCGCCAGGGGCGCCCGGAGGGTCGGTGGCCGCCTCATCGCCGCCTGATGCGCCCTGGTTCCCTGCGTCTCCTGACGCCGTTGGTTCCTGCATGCGCCGTGGCCCACCGGCCGGCACCTGCGCCGGGATGCTCGGATCCGGCCAGTACATCGGCACGTGGGAGGCCATCCCGTTCGGAGGTCCGGCGTACGGTGTTCTGAACGCTTCCTCACCGTACCGGCCCACGGGGCTCGCCTCGGCGCGCAATCCGTCCAGAACACCCAGCGAGCTTCCGTAGTCAGCCAGGGCATTCAGAGCAGCGCCGATCGACTCGATCCTGCCGTGCGGGACGCCGGCCTCCGCGAGCTCGGCAACGAATCCTTGTATCCGGCTGCGGCTGAACAGACGCGCCGGCATGCCGCCAAGCTCGACATCCGCGTACCGGAGCGCCGACCGGAGCTCCTGGAGTTGCCCATCGGTGTAGGGACGGCCCCACCAGGCCTCGCTGTCGCCGTGGCCAGCAGCCGTCAGGAAGTCGTCGATCAGGTCTGTGAGCGCCGGCTCAGTGTCTTCAGCCGCGGCGTCGACCCACTGATCCTGACCCCGCTGCCACACGCGGGCCTCGGCGATTGTCATGAACTCGGGGCTGAGCTCTCCGGGCTCGGATCCGTTGCGCCGGCTCGTCGCTCGATAGGTCACGACTCGGCAGGTGCAGAGACCACCGTCCCGCAGCGGGCAACGCTCGTCGTGGCGAGAGAACACACCGGGGGTTGAAGTGCTCAAGTCGTAAGCCATTCGCGTACGTCGCGTCGATGGGAGCGCAGCGCGACGTTCTGAACATAGTCAGCGGGACCGTCGACCGAGGAGCGGATGCGGATCTCTGTTGATTGCCGTTCGCTATCGAGTCATCGGAGCGCCAGGCATGGGCGCTGCGGGTGCCGCAGCTTCGCATCTCATCTGATCGCGAACCGCTCCGTTTCGGCGGTCGCTGCACCCCTAGCGTGGGTCGCGTCCAATCGACTCCAAAAGGAGGGCACTGTGAACAGTCGACTTACGAGGCGTATCCTTGCCATCGTGATCGGCGCGCTGGTGATGGCGATGGCCGTCGCACCGGCGAGCTACGCAGGCGAGGACGGTGACAACGGGACCACGTTCCGCGACACCACCTCTTCCGGCTCGGGCGGCGACAGCGGTTCGGCCTCGGGCGGTGTCCAGGCGGGCGCCGGCGGGATGGCCGTGACGACCAGCCAGGACCAGATCGTCCCCGAGCTGCTCGCCGGCACCGGCGTACTGGTCATGGCCGGCGCGGCCGGCGTGGCTTTTCGCCGGCGGCGTGACGCCCACGCTGCGAGCGCTCTCTCGCGGTGAGCCGCCAGCCTGAGCGTCGTCGCCCGCGTGCGCTGAAGTCGGTGGCGGCGGCGCTCGGGCTACTTGGTGTCGCGTTGCTCCTGGCGGCCGGGTTCCTCGCGTCCCGGCCGCCGACGATGCGTGCAAGCACGGAGGGCGCCGCGGAGCGCGCAACTGTCTGGTCGCCGCCCGCCGGCTCCGTGTCGTCGGCTCCCGTGGTTTCCTCGAGCGGCCCGGCCACACGAGGGACGAGAATCATCCACCCCAAGGGCCGGCACCCGGTGCGCTGGCAGTTGCCCGATCCGTTGCAGCTACGCATCCCGGCGATTGGCCTCTCGGCCCCGATCATCCCGTTGGGCCGGAACGCCGACGGCTCGATCGAGGTTCCTGCCAGCTTCTCCAAGGTGGGCTGGTTCAAACCTGGCCCGGAGCCCGGCGAACGTGGTGCAGCTGTGATCGTCGGTCACTTCGACGCCAAGTCCGGGCCAGGCGTGTTCTACCGTCTGCGGGCGCTTCGCAAGGGCGATGTGATCACGGTCGGGGTGCGCGGCGGCTCTCTGGTGCGGTTCGAGGTCGAGTCGACGATCGCGGTGAGGAAGACCGCGTTCCCGACCTCCAAGGTGTACATGTCAGGTGGCCGGCCGGCTCTGCGCCTGGTCACGTGCGACGGTGCGTTCGACAGCTCCACCGGGCACTACGTCGACAACTACGTCGTGTTCGCTCGTATGGTCGGCCACACACCCGGCCTCGGCGCACCGGGCGGTGGGCGGTCAGAGGCCGTGCCTCTGCTCCCCGACCTGCGGCAGGAGCTTCCCCGCTCACTCGATGTCACACAGGTGAACGGGCGGTTTCATCTCGGATTCGCTTCGGCGGCGACCAACGTGGGAGTCGGACCGCTCGTCATCCACGGCCGGCGATCACCGGGCGCTCCCCGAATGATGGCACGCCAGCAGGTGCAGCTGAGCAACGGCGCCATCGCCGACATGCCCGGTGCGGGTCGACTGGGTTACGTCATCTCGTCGGATCATCAGCACTGGCATCTGGAGCCATTCATGACGTACGAACTGCGACGCTTTCCCGATGGCAAGCTCGTCGGCCACGACAGGAAGACGGGCTTCTGTCTAGGCGACAGATACCTTGGCGCTCCGCTGCCCCAGGCTCCGCGGGGCAAGGTCTTTCGCACCAACTGCGGGAGAGGAATGCGCGAACTCCGTCACATAGTGGAGGGCATCTCCGTCGGGTACGGCGACGACTACGCCGCGAACCTGGAGGGGCAGTACGTCGACATCACGGGGTTGCCGGCGGGGCGGTACTACCTCGTCCACCGGGTGAACAGCTCGCACGACCTGGTTGAAGCGAGCTATGGGAACAACGTGTCCTGGCTGCTGGTGAGGCTGTCCTGGAAGAACGGCAGCCGGCCGGTGCGCGTGATCGCAGCGTGCAGTGCGGCGACGCAGCCGAATCGCTGCTCGGCCGTGCTCCATTGAGGTAACGCCCGGACACCGACCTACGCCGTCTGGTGCAGCACAGGTGCCGGCTTACCCCTGCGGGACGACGGCAACGTGCATCCCCCAGGGCGACGCGGCGGCGCGGTCGCGCGATGACCATTGCTCGCGGTTAGCCCCCGACGCGTACAGCCGACCAGGGAGATGCAGAAATGGAACTTCGCCGCCTTCGCTACTTCATCGCGGTCGCCGAACAGCTGAACTTCCGGCGCGCGGCCGAGCAGCTGCACGTTGCGCAGCCCGCGCTGAGTCAGCAGATCCGCAAGCTCGAGAATGAGCTCGGCGTCGTACTGCTCTTCCGGACCAAGCGGTCGGTGGCCCTGACCCCGGCGGGTTCTGCGCTGTTCGACGAGGCGGTCCGAATCCTCCGCCAGGCAGACACCGCTGCCCGCGTCGCCCGGAACGCAAGCCAGGGTTCGCTGGGCCGGCTTCGCATGGCGTATCCGCCTGGAGCGCTCCCCTCCCAGCTCGCCGACTTGATCAGTCGATTCGCCGTTCACTATCCGGGGGTCGAGGTCGTGCCCGAGGTGATCCCGGCGAGTCAGGCCGTGCACGACGTGCTATCCGGTCGCGTCGACGTCGCAGTCGCCGCCATGCCGCTCTTGACACGTGGGCTCAAGACCACCTCGCTCGGCCACGAGCGCGCCGTCGCGGCGATACCAGACCGCCATCGCCTCAGCGGGCGACAGGAGCTTGCGCTCGACACGCTGGGCGAGACACCCCTGATCCTCCTCCCGCGGGCCGGCAACCCGGCCTTCCATGATGGCGTCCTCGCAGCGTGTCGGTCGACCGGGGCGGCACCCGCCATCATCGAGGCAAGCGAGTCGAGCGTGGATCACGCGCTGCTGCTGGTTGCTGCCGGAGCCGGGATCGCCCTGCTGCCGGCGTCGGCCGCGCGCTACAGCGCCCCTGCTGTGCGGTTCCTTCCGGTCGTGCAGCCGCAGCTCGAGACAGAGCTGGTGCTGCTCAGCCGAGGCGAGGACGAGGCGACGGTGGCGGGCCTGCTTCGGCTGGCGATGTCCGCCGAATCCAGGCGTCCGTTCGCGACGGCACGCCCGGTCCTCGAGCTCGCCGCTTCATGATCCACCGGATCGCCCCGCTGGCCGTGATCCTGGCCGTGCTGGGAACGAGCGTGTCTGCCGGTCTGGCCGACGCCCGAGTACTTCGATCCGAGGACGGCAGCGGCACACCGTCCCGAACGGCTCGTGGACACACATTCCGGCCGTACACGCTCGTTCGCATCTCGGCACCGACCAACGTCGCTAAATGGCCGGGTGGCCCGACGATGGGCACGCTCTCCGGCAGCACCCCCCTTGGGTCCGCCAGCTGGCTATGGGCCGTGGGCCGCTCCATCGGCGGCGCGTGGCTTCAGGTGGTGCTGCCCTGGAGGCCGAACGGGCGCACCGGGTGGATCCGACGCCCCGCGCACCGGATGGCGACAAGCATCTCGATTCAGGTCGACCTCTCGGAGCGGCGGCTCGCGCTTGATCGAAGGGGCCGAACGATGGCCGCATTTCCCGCCGGCGTCGGCGCGGCGCAGTCGCCCACGCCGCAGGGCAGGTTCAGCGTGACCGATCTCGTCCTCACGGGGGATCCCCAGGGACCGTTCGGCTGGTTCGCGTTGGGCCTGTCCGGCCACCAGCCGACGCTGCCGCCCGGCTGGTCGGGCGGCGATCAGCTGGCCATCCACGGAACGAATAACCCAACCTCGATCGGCGCGGCTGTGTCGGCGGGTTGCGTACATGTCTCGAGCCACGCACTTGCAACTCTCCGCCGATGGGCCGTGCTTGGCACGCCGGTCCTCGTCCGCCCCTGACCGGCAGGGGTGAGACCAATGGATGCCCGCCTGATGTCTGAACGGCATCGTCCACAGACCCGCCCGCACCTATCGTGACCTTCCCCGGACCACAAGGAAGGTACCCATGCGACGGCCACCGACGACCACAACAGACGCGGGCATCCCTGCTGCCAGCGATGCGCATTCTCTGACCGCCGGCCGGGACGGCCCCACGGTCCTGCACGACGCATATGTGGTGCAGAAAATGCAGCAGTTCAACCGAGAGCGTGTGCCAGAGCGTGTGGTGCATGCGAAGGGCGGCGGGGCGCACGGCTTCTTCGAGGTCACCGAGGACGTGACCGGATTGACGTCCGCGGCGTTCCTCTCGGGTGTCGGGCAGAGAACGCCGGTGTTCGTCCGGTTCTCAGCCGTAGCCGGCGAGTTGGGGAGCGCCGACACGGTGCGCGATCCGCGCGGGTTCGCCGTCAAGTTCTACACGACCGAAGGCAACTACGACGTCGTCGGCAACAACACGCCCGTCTTCTTCATCCGGGATGCGAGCAAGTTCTCCGACTTCATCCACTCCCAGAAGCGACACCCGGAGACCGGCCTTCGCAGCAACGACATGCAGTGGGACTTCTGGACGTTGTCTCCGGAGTCGACACACCAGGTGACGATCCTCATGTCCGATCGGGGAACTCCGCGGTCGTGGCGGCACATGAACGGCTACGGCAGCCACACCTTCTCCTGGCGCAACACCGAGGGCGAACGGTTCTGGGTCAAGTATCACCTCATCACCGCCCAGGGCATCTCCAACTTCACCGGCAGCGAGGCGAAGGACGTCGCCGGCGCAGATCCCGACTATCACCGCCGCGACCTGTGGGATGCCATCGCCGACGAGGATGCGCCGGAGTGGACGCTGCAGGTGCAGGTGATGCCGTTCGATGCCGCGGAGAGCTACCGCTTCAACCCGTTCGACGTGACCAAGGTCTGGCCGCATGCCGACTACCCGCCGGTGACCGTCGGGCGGTTGGTGCTGAACCGCAACCCCGAGAGCCACTTCGCCGAGGTGGAGCAGGCCGCGTTCTCGCCGGCCAACCTGGTGCCGGGTATCGGCCTCAGCCCCGACAAGATGCTGATGGGCCGCGTGTTCTCGTACCACGACGCGCATCTGCACCGGATCGGGACGAACTACCAGCAGCTGCCGATCAATGCCCCTCTGGCGCCGGTCAACTCCTACAGCAAGGACGGCGCGATGACGTACCGCCACAGCGGCGGCCAGCCGGTCTACGCCCCCAACAGCTACGGGGGACCCAGTGCCTCCGCGGAGGCGGCTGCCGAGGCAACGTGGCACGTCGCCGGTGGCGAGATCGGCCGCTATGCCTACCGGCCCCACTCTGAGGACGACGACGCCGTCCAGGCTCGCGCGCTCTATCAGGAGGTGATGGACGACCACGGTCGCCGAGCGCTTCTGGGCAACATCGTGAGCCATGCGGGTGACGGCGTGTCGCGGGAGGTGCAGCGACGCGTGGTCGACTACTGGTCGCAGGTTGACCAGGAGCTGGGCCGCCTGGTCGGGCTACGGCTCGGGCTCCTGGGGCACTTGCCCGACGCGTCGAACGTCGCAGGCATCGCCGGCTGACGTGTACACGGCCGCACCCAATCCGGTCGCCCTCCGTACCGTGGGGCGATACCGAATCCAGGCCGAGCTTGGGCGGGGAGGGATGGCCGTCGTCTACCTTGGCCGGCAGCTCGACCTCGACCGGTGGGTTGCGCTCAAGGAGCTTGCGCTGCTCGTGCCCGGCGACCCCGGGCTGGCTGCCCGGTTCCTCCGCGAGGCCCGGCTGGCCGGTTCTCTCAGCCACCCCAACATCGTCACCGTTCACGAGTACCTCGAAGAACGCGGCGTGCCGTACATCGCGATGGAATACATCGAGCGGGGATCGCTGCGGCACTACATCAACCGGATGACGCTGCCCCAGGTCGCCGGCGTCCTCGAGGGCGTCCTTGCCGGACTCGACTATGCGAACAAGAGGCAGATCGTGCACCGCGACATCAAGCCCGAGAACGTGATGATCGATGGGGAGGGGCGAGTGAAGATCGCCGACTTCGGCATCGCCAAGGCCACCAACGCTGTCCGCGGTGCAGCCGCACTGACGTCGGCGGGAGTGGCTGTCGGGACGCCGAACTACATGGCGCCCGAGCAGGCCACCGCCCGAGCGGTCGGGCCGTCGACCGATCTCTACGCCGTCGGCATCATGGCGTTTGAGATGCTGGTCGGATGGCCCCCGTTCGCTGACGTCGACGACCCGCTTCAGGTGCTGATGCGACAGGTCGACGAGCCTGTCCCGAGAGTCGAGTCGTTCCGCCCGGATGTCGACGGCGGTGTCTCGGAGTGGATCGAGCGGCTCACGCAAAAGGATCCTGGCCTCAGGCCGGCGTCGGCCGCCGAGGCGTGGGACGAGATCGAGGAACGGTTGCTCACACTGCTCGGACCGCGGTGGCGGCGGGATGCCTCGCTCGTCGCGGTTGGCGAAGCCAGTCGCACCAGTCGGCCTACGCGCCGCCTCCATCGGTCCGGGCGGCAGACGCCGGCCGGCGGCCGCGGGGCCACGACAGTACCGCCCCGCGCTGCGCCAGTCGCAAGTACGTCCGCGACCAAGCGGCGCAACGGCGGTCCGAGAAGACACTTCGCCACGATCGGCCTGAGGTCGCTCGCCGTGCTCGTGCTCGGAGCGGCCGTGGCCCTTGGCGCGCAGCGCGTCGGGAGCGGCGGGTCCGCCCAGCCGACGACCACCCAGCCCCCCACGGTGTCGACCGCCTCCGGCGCCAAGTCGAACGGCACAGCGGCGGATGATCCGCTGGCGCTGTCGTCCGTCACGGGGGCAGCAGCATCCGACCAGCAGCTCAGCCTCGCGCGCGCCACGCTGAAGAAGCAGCGACCGATCGCGCTTCGGCTGGCTCGCAAGTACGAACGGGCGGCGGACAACGTGGCCGCCCTCCCAGCCGACGGCGCGGAGCCGGCGGGCCGCCTCGCCCTCGCGGCCGCCCTCCGCGCCGTCTCGTCCGCCTATCGCGACGCCGCGGCGGCCGCGGGCGCGGGCGACGCAACCGCATATGCGGCCGCGCTGACGCGGATCGACAGCAGCAAGCAGCTGGCTCGCCAGGCGGTTGCCGACCTCAAGGGGAGTAGCGGGAGCGGGACCTCGGATCCATCGGGCGGCGGCGACCAGGCCGCGTCCGCCGGAGGTGGGTGCGCCGGCGATTCGTCGTCCGACGATCCCAGCGACGACTCGTGCGGGTCGGAGCCGTAGCTCAGCGATCCCGGCTCTGCACGGCCGGAAGGAACTGAGCGGCGTTGCCGCCCTTGCCCTGCTCCTGTCGCATGAGTTCATGGAACAGCGGGGTCCCGGGACGCGCAATCTCGACCCGGTCCCGCTCGAGCGCGTCCATCGCAAGCTTGACAGCTCGGGCATCCACCTGATCCTCCGTAGCCTCGGGCGCAGCCACAGCGTCGTTCTGAGCTGCGCCGGCAGCTGCGGCCCCCCGCGCCGGGTCGACGAATCGCCTGCCACCGGCGAACTCCCTGGCGTAGTACGGCTCATCCAGGCTCGACACCTTGACCACGTCGCCGGTGTGCGGTGCCTGGAGGAACCTATCGCCGCCGAGCGAGATGCCCACGTGGTGGACGCCGTTCGACGCGTTCTGGAAGAACACCAGGTCGCCCGGCAGCAGGTCGTTCCGCTCGACCGGTCGGCCGTTCGGCGCGTCGATTTGCTGGTACGTGGTTCGCGGTATCGAAATCCCGACTCGCGCGTATGCCCACTGGACAAGGCCCGAGCAGTCGAACCCGGTGGACGGCGATGAGCCCCCCCACAGGTACGGCGTGCCAAGCTGGCTTCGCGCCGCGCTCAGCGCAGCGAGAGCCTTGCGACCCGGCTCGAGGCCCGCGCTGTCTGCGGCGTCCGCCAGGTGCTCTGCTCCGCTCCGTCCCCCGTTTTGGCTTTGCTTCTGCTCCGCCTGGTGAAGGAGGGCGTGCGCTTCATCGAGGTGGGTCTGGTAGCGGCCGCGGTATTGCTCGGCTGGTCGTTCGATGTCCGCGATCCAGTCGCCGAACTGGCGCGGGTCGGTCACGGACTGCCCCCGTTGCTGCCGAAGGCTCCTGACCCGCTCGGCCGAGTCGAGGAACCAGTCCAGCTGCCGCTGCGGGTCCTTGCCGTATCCCGCATACGGGCCCTTGTCCCACACGCTCAGCCGCATCTGGAAGAACCCCACGGAGTCGGCATCGCCGTAGCTCAGGTTGCGCATGCCCGACTCAGTCAGCGCAGCCATCACCGGGAGCTCCGCAGGTATCCCGCGTTTGCGTGCCTCCTGCGCCATCCAGGCCGCGATCGCGGGGCGCGGCGCATTGTCGCCGGGATACTCACCCGGCACCTGCAAGTCGAGGGAGCCTGCACCGTCGGCCGAGCCTGCGCCGTTGGCCGAGCCCGCGCCGTCGGCCGAGCCCGCGCCATCGGATTGCTGCTCGTCGTCCCCACCGGTGTCGTCGCCGGGGCTGCCGTCGTTCGAGTCCTGGGACTCGTCCAGCGCATCGGGCTGGTCGGCATCATCGTCGTCCTCCGAATCGTCCTCACCTTCGTCTTCGTCACCCGAGTCGTCGGACGAGTCGTCGTCCGTATCGTCGTTCTCTCCTCCGTCCTCATCGCTGTCATCGCCGTCGTCGTCGCTGTCGGAGATGTCGGAGAGGCTGGCGCTCCTGTGACCGGCATGGGCGTCGGAGCCACCGGAGGCGGATGCCGCATCGACCAGGTGGCCGGACGGGTCGACCAGTGCCAACGCCTCGACAGCGGCGGCGACCGCGGCGCCCGCCAGGCTGGATCGCGACTCGCGCGGCTGCAGCGTCTGCATCGGGTTGCCCGCGCTTCCGAGCTCCTCCGCGAGGGCGTTGAGCTCCTCCTCGGCGAGCACAGACCGGGGGTCGGCCCGAAACCGGGCTCGCAACTCCCGGTCGGACAGCAGGCGCCGTAGCAGCGCCGCCGAGCTGCTGTGCGGATCAGGCGATGCCACGACGGTTGCGCGCGCGCATGGCGGGCACGACGAGGATCAGGACGGGTGTGAAAAACGTCAGCCACGAGGCTGCGAGCACTGCCCAGACGGCACCCGGAGGCAACAGCGCCTCCAGCGCGGGTCGGTACCGGAGTGAGAGGGCCACTGCAAAGAGCGAGCCGGCGGTCGACCAGATCAGGCCACCAACCGCGTATCGCATCAGCACCCTGCTGCGGGCGGGCGACTGCCCGGCGAACACCTGGCGCAGCTGCGCCTGTGCGCGCTGACGGAGGCGCGGCTCCCCGAGCAGGTCTACCAGGATGTGGTAGCCGTCACGCTCCAGGAATGGGTTCAGGTTGAAGAGCCCGCCCAGGTATGCGGCGAAGGCGAGCTGGAAGCAGACGTCGCGCACAGGACTCGGGGGTAGGGCCAGGGAGGCGAGCGAGAACACGCCCGCAAACGTCAGGTCGCTCGCCGGCCCCGCGGCGCTGACCGCGATCCGCCGCCGCCGTCTCTCGAACCACGCATCGGAGGTGTCGACGAAGAAGTACGGGAAGATCAGGACGAGCTTGATACCGCCTCGCGCGATGCGACGACCGTAGGAGGCAAGGACAAGTGCATGCGCGGTCTCGTGCACCGCGCCGATGGCGATGCGGCCGGCGAGGAAGACCGCGCCGCCAAGCCCGAGGTGACTCACCACGACGAACGGCGTCCCGTAGCGCGCGAGCACCAGATAGGGAAAGACCACCAACCCTGCGAGTGCGAGCGCCGCGGCCAGCAGCACGGCGGGCTGGGAAACCAGCAGTCGCCCCGGTCCGCCATACACCCGCTCGAACCAGTCCGGGGCGCCGCTCCATGTCCACTCGCGCGGCCGCAGCAGCCCGCGTCCGGCGGCAGGGGCGGTGCCGGCAGCAGCAACGCCGTCGAGCATCCCACGATCGGCCAGATCGGCGACCAACCGAACCATCCGGGCGCCGCCACCATCTCCGCCTCGCGTCTCCGCCGCGCTGACCAGTTCCTCGAGCGAGTGGGATCCGTCGAGAAGCTCAAGCAACGTCGCGTCCTCACCCGCCAGCCGCACGAACTTCCCGTTCCGATGATCTTTGAGCACGTACCGCCGGGCGCCCTCGGTAGCCGAGAGCCGCTTGAGCGAGTACCCCGGCCGCAGCCGCGGTTGATCGGCCGATTGGATCTGCGACCGCTGTCCCGCAGCCGCGTCCGGTCCCGGGATGTCTGCGACGATGATCGTCGCAGCCGACTGGTCCGCACTGCGCACCCGGCGAACGACCAGCACCTGATCTCCGAGCCGGATCTCGGAGCCGTCCCCCAGCGGCACCGGCCTTTCGATGCGCACGCCGTCGACCCACGTGCCATATCGGGAGCCGAGATCGAGGATGTGTGGCGCGCCGTGGTGATACTCGATGCGAGCATGTCTCCGCGAGACCGCTGGGTCGTCGAGCGTGAGCGTGTTATCCGCCGCGCGCCCGATGCTCATCCGGAAAGGGATCGGATATGCGGTGCGCCCTGATCCCAGGAGCTCGAAGCCCAAGCCCCGCCCCGCGGACGCCCCCAGCACGGGGGCATCAGGTCGCGCTGGGGGCGGCCCGGCCATACCGTTCGGCGAGGCGGTCCGCTGCCTCGCCCTCGCGCCGCAGGGCATCGGCGTAGATCGCGTACTGGCACTGTCCGGCCCCGGCGGGGGCGTCGCGCCACTGCTCGAAGGCGATCTCCACCTCGAGTGCGGAATAGCGCCATACCCTCCACAGGGCGGCAAGGCCGACCGTCTCCCGGCACTCGGCGCTGAGCCGTCCCGCCCTCCTGACGGCCATCGACTCCCGAGACCTGAAGTAGCTGCTCAACTGGCGCACCTCCGGCGACCTCCCTGGACTTCTGCTGGCATCGCATGAAGACAACCCCACGGACACCCCACGGGAGAGATCTCCGAGGTGTCACATGAGCCGCCTTTCCTCTCAGCCGCCGTTTCCGGTTCAGGTGATATCGAGCGCGGATCGGACGAGGCGTTGCGCGAGGCGACTCTCCAGGGATGAGACGGACGAAGCGTGGGATTCGGCAGGCGTCGGAGCACCGAGCGGCGGGCCGGCGCGCTCGCCCGCTCCACCCTCACCCCTCCGGTGGTGCGATGCCCAATGGCCAGTGGAGAGACCGGTCGGCCCCGCCGCTCTGGTTTCGGGAGCTGCTGACCAGGCGGGCCGGGCGGACGCTCATGACGTTCCTGGCGGCGGTCGCCGGCCTGGCCATGATTGTCGCGGTCAGCGGCGTTCGTGTGGCAAGTCAGCAGGTGGGGACGGTGGGGGTTGTGCGCAACGGCGGCCCCTTCGACAACCGGGCGATCCGCCAGGTTCTGTTGCCCGGCCAGCGGCTGACGTGGATCGGGTGGTATTCCCAAAGCCCGCATGTCTACCCGGCATCGAACGTAACTCGCACGTTCCAGCTGGGAGCGGACGCCACGGGCGGAAGCGACGCTGCTCCAACCGCCCCCAGCGAGCCGTCCGTTCCCACCAAGGACGGGGTGCAGGTGCAGCTCGCGGGCACCGTGTACCTGCGGTTCATCGGCGAGCGGGACATCGACGAGCTGAAGGCGTTCGATGTCGGGCCCGGCACCAAGCAGTACGACGGGCCGGCCGGACCGCTGTATCCGTGGCAGGGGGACGATGGTTTTGCCGGCATGATGGCGGCGCTGGTCGGGCCGGTGGTGCAGAGCGACCTCCGCCGTGAGGTCGGCCAGTTTCAGTGCGCTCAGTTGGTTGCATCCTGCGCAATCGTGCGGCAGGTGGTGAGCAACAAGCCGTCAAGGAGGACGGGCTCGTCGATTGCGTTGATCGAGGAGCGGATCAACCAGTCGCTCGAGCCGGATCTCGAGAAGACGCTCGGTCACCGGTACTTCTGGGACCTCCGCCTCCGCATCACGGCCGTGACACTGCCGAAGAATGTCCAGGACGCAGTGGACGGCGTGCAGGCGCAGTACGCGGAAGTGAACAGCGCCAAGGCCGAGGTCTTGCAAGCGCGCTTCCTGAATGCGCGTAACAGACTGTTGGCCAAGACCTATGACCGCAGTCCCGCGCTCTCGCTGATCGAGGCGCTGAAGGCGGCGCCCCCGAAGGCGACCGTGATCATCAATACCGGGGGAGAGCAGCCGAGGATCCTGGCCGGGAGGTGATCTGCGTGCTCGGCGTCGACAGCTCTGATGTCGTTGTGCGGCCGGGGCCGCTCGGACTCATCGTTCCGCGGGCTGTCCTCCTCCGAGCGGAAGGCGACGATCGCGATCTCGAGATGGGGATCCCACAGATCGAGCAGGTCGACGTCGACACCGAGCTGCTCTGGGTCACCACCACCTTCGATGACGAGACGATGGCGATGGTCGCGAGCACGGTAGGCGAGCCGGCCCTACGCCTTTCCAGGCTGATGCGATCGGCTGATCGTCCGACGTTTCGGGACGACGCCGAACTCACGGTTTTCTCGGTGCGTGTCCCCGACCCGGACGAGAACGAGCGGTCGAACGCCATCACCTGCGCCATCGGCCGCGGCTGGGTCGCCACCGCCGAAGCCCACCCGTCAGACATCCTCAGCCGCTTCGGGGAGTACGTCAACGCGTCTGATTGGCTCGGTTCGCTCGACTCGGCCTCGTTTGCGGCGCTGCTCATGGAGTGGCTCTTCAGCCAGTACATGCGGTCGTTCGAGATGGTGGAACGGGAGGTCGATCGGATCGACACCAAGCTCCTGGCAGGCGAGATCTCGAACTCCGACGACGCGGTCGCGGTGCTCGTGGCGCTTCGCCGTCGGGTGAGTCTCTTGCGGCGCATGCTGGCCGAGCACCGCGACCTCGAAGTCTGGCTAGCGCATGCGGTGGAGCACCCGCTTGTGAGCGTCGCCGCGATGCAGCACCTGGAGCGGATCAGCCCTCGGCTCGACCAGGCTCGCCAAGCGGCGGACACGGCGCGAGACTCGATCAACGGGTCGTTCGCACTTCTGATGTCCACTGCCGCGCAGCGCACGAACGACATCATCAAGCTCCTCACCGTGGTGTCGGTCACGCTTTTGCCGGCGACGCTCGTGACAGGTGTCATGGGGATGAACTTCCACCCAAGCTTCTTCGACCAGCCGGCCCTCTTCTGGGTGGTGGTTGCCGTCATGACGTCGTTCGTCTCGGGCGCCCTCATAGCGGCACGGCGTGGACGCTGGATCTGACAATCCCCGACTGGACGCCCCTCCCGCTAGCCGGTAGGGCCGTTGTTCCGGGCAGCAGGGACGCCAAAGCTCACGGTGGCGCCGATGCGCATCGCACCTTCCGTAGCGAAGGTACTGGTACTCGCAAGCGTCCGCCCAAAGGAGGAGACATGGCGGAAGCGTTGACAGCACCGACAAAGGAGACCGCCACGGCCAAGGTGATCGAACTGCCCGTGAGGCGACGGCGGCCCGTGTCCCGCGAAACTGGAAGCGATGACTTCGCCCGGGAGCAGCGCGTCCGGCTGGCGCGGGACCTGCATGACGTCGTCGGAAGTGCGATGACCACGATCAACCTGCACGCCCTCGCCGCGCTGGAGTTGGTCGAGCGGAGTCCGGAGGAGGCCGCTGAGGCGTTGCGCACCATCGCCGATTCGAGTGCACGTTCGCTGTCCGAGGTGCGTGGCCTGGTGGCGTCGCTTCGGGACGCTGGCCCGCCGCCGCGGTACAGCCCTCGGCTTGCGCGACTGGAGGAGCTGGTCTGGGCCGCAGTCGCCGGACGGCTCGACGTCGAGGTTTCCGTGACCGGCCCGGTCGAAGAGCTGCTCTGGACGCATGACGAGGCTGCGTACCGCATCGTTCAGGAGTCCGTGACGAATGTGCTTCGGCACTCGGATGCCACGCGGCTGGAAGTCACCGTGGCCGTGCACGCGGATGAGCTGCAGGTTGACGTCCGCGACAACGGTGTCGCCGGAGGGGCCGATATCCCGTGCGGCTGCGGGATCGCCGGCATGCGTGAGCGCGCCGAGTTGTTGGGTGGGCACCTGAGCGCTGGTCGGGTGTCGAGCCGGGGGTTCAGGATTCAGGCCCGCATCCCGCTCCCCGCTCGTATCCCCGGAGGTGAGCTCGATGCTTGCTGAGTACAGGTACGTGGAGACCGACGAAGACTGGATGACGGAGTGGGTTGACTTCGGATTCGCCGAGTTGCAGGTGTATCTCGCCCGGCACGCGGAGTTTGCAAGGTGGCTGATTCGTCACGGACGAGCGCATGATCCGGCTGCTCGTCGCGGATGACGAGGCCCTGATCCGGGCGGGGTTCAGGGCACTTCTCGGCGCGGAGTCCGACATTCGGGTCGTCGGCGAGGCGGCCGACGGCAAGCAGGCCGTGGAGGCTGCGCGGAAGCTCCGTCCCAGCGTGGTGCTGATGGACATCCGCATGCCGATCATGGACGGTATCGAGGCCACGGGCATGATCACCGGCGACTCGGAACTCTCCGGAGTGCGCGTGATCATGACCACGTCGCTGGAGGGCGAAGAGCAGGTGCTCTCCTCGGTGCGGGCGGGAGCGAGGGGTTTCATCCTGAAGGCAAGCGGCCGTGACGAGCTGGCTCGCGCCGTCCGGGTCGTGGACGCCGGCGAGGCACTCCTGGCACCGTCCGTGACGCGACACCTCATCGACGAGTTCCGCCGCGGCTACCAGGCTCCCAGCCAGCCCGACCCTGACATCCTGTCACTCTTGACGTTGCGGGAGCGTGACGTCTTGGCGCTCGTCGCCGCCGGACTCAGCAACGACGAGATCGCGGGCCGCCTGTTCATCAGCCCGGCTACGGTCAAGACCCACATCGGCCGAACGCTCTCCAAGGTTGGGCTGCGGACGCGCGCGCAGCTGGTGGTGCTGGCGTATCAGACCGGCCTGGCCTCGGTGGGTGGCGCTGAGCTCGCGCGCGGTAGATAGGCCGCCTGCTCGTAATGACCGCCGGACACATCATCCTCGTGACCGGCGCTCTGCTGCTGGTTGGCGTCGCTGCCGCCTCGATCGGCCGGCGGCTCGAGATCCCGGCGTTCCTTCTGTCCCTGGTAGTCGGGATGGCGATCGGGTCGGACGGTGCCGGGTGGGTTCGGTTCGACGACTATGTGACCGCTCAGCACATCGGCACAGCCTGCCTGGCGGTGATCCTCTTCGAAGGCGGGTGGCGGACGAACCTTGCTGAGATGCGCTCGGTGTGGGTCTCGGCCGTCGGCCTTGCGTTGCCCGGCACGATCCTGACCGCCGCTACAACGGCCATCGCCGCTGCCGTGCTGCTCCAGCTACCACCGTTCGAGGCGATGTTGCTCGGCGCCATCCTCGCTTCCACCGACGGCGCAGCCGTGTTCGGCCTGCTCCGGAGATCGGGGCTTCGCCGCCGGCTCGTGCTGATCCTCGAGGGCGAGACCGGCTTGAACGATCCGGTGGCGATCCTCCTCGTGGTCAGCCTCGTCGACACGCCCGGCGGCGACCCGGCGACGGTCGCGATGCTGTTCACCAAGGGTATCCTGCTCGGCCTCCTGATCGGCATCGTGGTCGGGCTGTTGGGCGCGGCGCTCCTTCGCAGCGGCTGGCTTCCGTCAGATGCGCTGTATGCCGTGGCGTCGCTCGGCCTGGCCGGGCTCGCCTTCGGCGTCGCGGAGACCATCGGCGGATCGGGCTTCCTGGCCGTCTATGTGGCTGGGCTGCTTCTGGGACACGAGCTCCGTCACGCTCGCCGTTTCATAGGTGTGTTTCAGCAGGGCGTCGCGACGTTTGCCGACATCGGCCTGTTCATCACCTTCGGGCTCGTCGTCCACCCCGGTGGCCTCCTCCCTGCGGCGGCTGAGGGCGCCGCCGTCGCGATCATCGTCGCATTCGTGGCGCGCCCCGTGGCGGTGTGGCTCCTCACGATCCGAACCGGCTTCACCCGAGGTGAGAAGGTGCTTCTCTCGTGGGCGGGTCTGCGGGGAGCCGTCCCGATGCTGCTCGCCACGATCCCGATCACCGCCCATGTTCCGGGCGGACAGGCGATCTTCGACGTCACGTTCGTGGCCGTCCTGGCGTCGGCCCTGATGCAGGGTACGACGGTGGGACCGCTTGCCCGGATGCTTCGACTGACGGCAGCCGCCGAAGGCACCGCCTCAGATGGGGCC
>Ga0070684_100001109_pt1 | contig 19291 bp, 17 predicted proteins | sample KBSC723LmetaG_FD_65653 | JGI IMG/M metagenome (GOLD analysis project Ga0070684, IMG submission 65653) | Corn rhizosphere microbial communities from Kellogg Biological Station, Michigan, USA - KBS C7.2-3L metaG | ecosystem: Host-associated > Plants > Roots > Rhizosphere ...
CGCCCGCGGCACGCCCCGGCGCTGCTCCGCGAGGACGAGGTCGTGCGCGTAGAAGTAGCGGAGGTAGTACGACGGCACGGCGCCGAGCTCCTCGAGCGCCTCGCGCGGAACGTGCGACGAGCCGGCAAGCTCCTCGCCGTGCTCCGCGATCAGCCCGGGCAGGACGTCCTCGCCGTCGAGGAGCACGGCTCGCACCCAGGTCAGGTGGTTGAGCCCGACCTGGTCGACGACGACTCGAGCAGGCTCGACGCCCAGCAGGCGTCCGGCGGTTCGCTGGAACCCGATCGCGACGTTGCAGAGCCCGACCGCCCGGTGGCCCGCGTCGAGCAGCGCGCGCGTGACGATCCCGACCGGGTTCGTGAAGTCGACGATCCACGCGCCGTCGGCCGCGAGCTCGCGTGTCCGGTCCGCGATCGAGAGCACGACCGGCACCGTTCGCAACGCTTTCGCCAACCCACCGGCGCCGGTCGTCTCCTGCCCGATGCACCCGCACGCGAGCGGCACGGTCTCGTCGGAGAGCCGCGCCTGCTGCCCGCCGACGCGGATCTGGACGAGCACGAAGTCCGCGCCGTCGAGCGCGCGGTCGAGATCCTCGGTCAGCGTCAGCTCGCCGGAGAACCCGTCGCGCGCGAGCATCCGCCCCGCGAGCCCACCGACGACCTCGAGCCGCTCCGGGTCGATGTCCTGCAGCACGAGCTCAGTCACGTCGAGCCGCTCGCGCTCACCCGCGAGCCCGGACACGAGCTCGGGCGTGTACGTCGAGCCGCCGCCGACGACTGCGAACTTCATCCCTTCACCCCGGTCAGGGTCACGCCCTCGACGAACGCCCGCTGCGCGAGGAAGAAGACGATGATCACCGGCGCCATGAAGAGGAGCGTGGCGGCCATCGTCAGGTTCCACTGCACCTGGTAGATCGTGCGGAACTGAGACAGCCCGAGCGAGAGCGTCCAGTGATTCGGGTTCTCGCTCGTGTACAGAAGCGGGCCGAAGAAGTCGTTGAAGCAGAAGAGGAACTCGAACAGCGCGACGGCCGCAATCGCCGGCTTCGCGAGCCGCAGGAAGACCGAGACGAGGATCCGCAGCTCGCTGCAGCCGTCGACCCGCGCGGCGTCCGAGTACTCCTCGGGGATGGTCAGGAAGAACTGGCGCAGGAGGAAGATCGAGAACGCGTCACCGAGGAAGTTCGGGATGATCAGCGGCCAGAGCGACCCGATCAGGTGCAGCTTCGAGAAGAGGACGTAGACCGGGATGACCGTGATCTGAACCGGCAGGATCATGGCGATCAGCACGAGGATGAACGCGACGTCTCGGCCCCTCCAGCGCAGACGCGAGAGCGCGTACGCGACCGGGATGCTCGAGACGAGCACGCCGATCGTCGCGAGGATCGCGTAGTAGAAGGTGTTCAACCCGTAGCGCCAGATCGGCGCGGTGTGGAACACGTCCGTGTAGTTGCTCCATCGGAACGGGCTCGGCCAGAGGCGCGGCGAGAGCGCCTGGTCGTTCGTCATCAGCGACGTGAGCACGATGAAGACGAACGGCGCCAGGAACATGATCGACGCCGCGATCAGCAACGAGTGGTCGGCGACCGCGATCAGGAACCGCTTGCGGCGCACGGCTGCCGGCGGCTTCCGGCGCTCGAGTGCAATGGAGGGCGCGGCGGCGCTCATCTCCGCCCCGCTCCCTGGTAGAAGACCCAGAGCCGCGAGCTGCGCAGGATCAGCAGGATGATCGCGAGCGCGACGACGAGCAGGACCATCGCCATCGCCGACGCGTAGCCCATGTTGAAGTAGCGGAAGCCCTGCTGATAGAGCAGCACGGGGTAGAAGAGCGTGGAGTCCTCCGGGTAGCCGAGGCTCGTCGCGCTTTCCGAGGCCGCCTGACCCTGCGCGACGCCGGCGGCGACGTAGGCCTGCGTGAAGTACTGCAGGCTGTCGATGACCCCGATCACGACCGCGAACAGGATCACCGGGCTGATCGAGGGGAGCGTCACGTAGCGGATCCGTTGGAGCGGGCCCGCACCGTCGAGCTGCGACGACTCGTACAGGTGGCGCGGCACGTCGATCACCGCCGCCAGGAAGATGATCATCAGGTTCCCGATCCCCCAGAGCCCGAGGAGGGTCAGCGACGGCTTCGACCACGAGGGCGAGTGGAACCAGAGTGGCCCCTGGACGCCGAGGTGGCCGAGGACGATGTTCACAGGGCCTGTCGCGGGGTTCAGCAGGTAGACGAACGCGAGCGTGGCGGCGACGGTCGGCGCGAGTGCCGGGAGGTAGAAGACGGTCCGGAAGAACCCGATCCCGCGGCGCGCGCGGGAGAGCATGAGCGCGACGCCGAACGCGAACAGCACCTGGAGCGGGACGAAGATGACCATCAGCCAGAGCGTGTTCTTGACCGCCGGCCAGACCTGCTGATCCTTCTCGAAGAGGAACCTGTAGTTGGCGAGCCCGACCCAGCGCGGCGAGGAGAGCAGGTCGTAGTGCGTGAACGAGAGGAACACGCTCGACACGAGCGGGTAGCCGAAGAACGCGGTGAAGCCGACGATCCATGGGCTCATCAGGAGCAGGACGAGCCCGCGCCGCCGCCAGGCGGCCCGCCGCTTCGCTTGTTGGCGGGCTACCGCAGCCGGCCCGGTGAGGGCGAGGGCAGCCTCGACCGTGCTCACGGCACGTTGCTTCCGGCCTGTTCGAGTGCGTTGTCGATCTGCTTGTCCACGTTCTCGATCCCTGCATGGAGATCTTCGTCCTTCACGTGCCCCGACTGCCACTTCTCGAGGAACGACGCGAACAGGGTCTGGTTCTGCGCGCCGATCGAGAGCACGGGCTGGGTGCTCGACTTCGGGTTCGCGAAGACGTTCAGGAAGGTCTTGAACCGCGGGTCGTACTTGAGCTCCGAAGACTTCAGCGAGGCGAGCGTGGACGGGATGTTCTGGAGGCCGTTCGACATCTGGGCCAGCGTCGTCGGGTCGGTCGAGAAGAACTTCAGGAAGAGCCACGCCGCATCCGCGTGCTTCGCGCCCTTCGGGAGGCCCATGATCGTCCCGATCACGAAGCTCGAGCCGTAGAGGTCAGACTTCGAGGTGGGCGGCGGAGCAGTCCCGAAGTTGAGCTTCGGCGCCTCCGACTTGATGAACCCGATGCGATACTCGCCGTCGAGGTTCATCGCGACCTTGCCGGTCTCGAAGGCGTTCGAGGCCGAGAACTCGTCGCCCGTGCCCGCTTGCCAGCGGACGAGCTTGTCGTAGCCGTACCAGTCGATCAGGCTCTTCTGCCAGCGGGCCATCTCCTCCCAGCCCGGCGAGTCGGCGAGGCCTGACTTGTCGCCGTTCATCCACGTTGCCCCCCACATCGGCCCCCAGTGCACGGGTGCGTTCTCGTACCAGCCCATCAGCGGGTTGAAGCCGACGACCTTGAGCGAGCCGTCCGGGTTGCGGACGGTCAGCTTCTTCGCGTCCGCCGCCAGCTCGTCGACCGTCTTCGGCGGCTGGGTGATGCCCGCCTTCGCGAGGAGGTCCTTGTTGTAGTAGAGGCCGTACGAGTCGGCGAGGAACGGGAGCGCGCAGCGCTTGTCCTTGTATGCGGTGTAGTCGCGGATCGTCTTCGGGAACTGCTTCATGTCGAAGTTGTCGGCGTCGATGTACTTGTTCAGGTCCTGCCAGGCGCCCGAGTTGCAGAACGCCCCGAGGTTGTCGGTCTCGAACATCGATGCCACATCGGGCGGGTTGCCGGCGTGGATCGCGGCGGTCAGCTTGTCGGCCGTGATCGCGCCGACGCTCTTGACCGTGATCCACGGGTACTTCGTGTGGAACTTCGCGAGGCCGGCGTTCATCACCTTGAGCTCGCGGTTGGTGAAGGGGCTCCAGAAGGTGAGCGTGACCGGGGTCTTGTCCGCGGCCGCCGTGTCTTTCGAGGAGGACGAGTCCTTCGAGCCGCCGCCTCCGCAGCCGGCGAGAGCGAGCGCACCGAGGACGACGAGCAGGGCAGCGGCGACACGGGACATCGAGAGCCTCCTCACCAGGATTCTGGTTAAGTACCTTTACAGGAGCGATAGATAACGCAAGCGGACGCCTGAGTCAACTCGCATCCGTCCACGAGATTTGGTAAGGGTTCCTGACGAGATGGCCGAAGCGACCCGACCCGCCCCGGCAGCGCCGCCGCTGCTGAAGCGCCTCAACCAGCAGACCGTCCTCGAGCTGGTGCGCGACCTGGCTCCCGTCTCGCGCGCGGAGATCTCGCGGCGCGCGGGGATCTCGAAGCCCACCGTTTCGCTGGCGCTCCGCTCGCTCGTCGAGGCCGGGCTCGTGCGCGAGAGCGCGGAGGCTCCGAGCGGGCCGAGCTACGGCGCCGTGTACTTCGAGCCGGTCCCGGAGGCGGCGCTCGTCCTCGGGCTCGACCTCGGCGCACGATTCCTGCGCGGCGCGATCTGCGACCTCACCGGAACGATCCGCGCGCGCCAGGACGTCGAGCTCCAGGGCGCCGACGCGGAGCGGGCGCTCGCAGCGGTGGCGGAGCTCCGTGACGCGCTCGTCGCTGCGACCGACCTTCCCGGAGACCTGATCGACTGCGCCGTCGTCGGCGTGCCTGGCGTGACCGGCGCGGCGGACGGGACGCTCCAGCTTGCCGCCAACGTGCCCGGGCTCGAGGGGCGGCCGTTCGAGGCCGAGCTCGAGGAGCGCCTCGGACTCCCGATCACGCTCGAGAACGACATCAACCTGGCCGCGCTCGGCGAGCGCCGGCTCGGCGTCGCGCGCGGGGTCGACGACTTCGTGTTCCTATCGGTCGGCACCGGCATGGGAGCCGGGATCGTGCTCCGCGGCGAGCTGCACACGGGCCGGCACGGATTCGCCGGCGAGATCGACTTCGCGCTCGACGCGCTCGACGAGGAGGTCGACCCGTCGGCGCCGCAGATCGCCGGGCTCGCCGCGGCGACCGCGAAGCACCACGGTGAGACGAGCCTGCGAGCGCCGTTCGAGGCGCGGGCCGTCTTCGACGCTGCGCGCCAGGGCGACGAGGCGGCGCGGCTCGTGGTGGCCGAGGTCGCCCGCAGGATCGCACTCCACCTCGCTCCGATCGCAGCTGTAGTCGACGTTGAGCTGGTGGTTCTCGGCGGCGGAATCGGCTCGAACGGGGATCTTCTCCTCGAGCCCGTCCGGCAGCTGCTTGCCTCGTGGCTGCCGTTCCCGCCGCAGGTCGAGGTCTCAACGGTCGGCGAAGCCGCGGTTCTCACCGGGGCGCTCGCGGTCGGTCTCCGCGCCGCGCTCGAGAACCTCGCGCGCACCGGAGCCGACTAGGCGCTCGCGAGGGGGCTGCTAGCCGGCGTCGTGCTGGGGCGCGCTTTCGTCGTGCTGCGCTGCACCCTCGACCGGTGGTACCCAGCTCTCGCGCCGCTTCACCCAGATCTCGGATTCGGGCTTCAGCTCGAACGGCGCCTCGTCCAGGCTTCCGATCCGAATCTCGACGAGCGTGCTGCCGGGATCGGACGTGTCAAGAAGCCGAGAACCGCAGCGAGGGCAGAAGCCGCGACCGTCGTAGCTCGAGATCTCGCCGTTCATCTCGAACGCCTCGACGGGCCAGTGGGCGTACACGGTGCAGGCGCTACCCGACTCCTTTCTGCAATTCGCGCAGTGACAGCGCCGGACATGCACCGGCTCGCCGCGAACCCTGTAGCGGACGGCGCCGCAGAGACATCCGCCGGTGCGCGCTCGTCCCTCCACGCGAGCAGATGCTACGAAACACTGCCCGATCCGCAGTCGCGCGGGCCGGCTCGCGACGGTTCCCGCTTGGCTCCGGCCCCGAATCGAGTTAGAAACCACGTGTGCGATGGGGGAAGGGCGCCATCGGTGCGGCCTGCGCGGGGGCAGCGCTGCTCGTGCTTCAGGCAGCCGGTGCCGGCCCGGGCTCGACGACCCGCGTGAGCGTCGCGACCGGAGGCGGCCAGGGAAACGGCAGCAGCTTCGTGCCCGCGATCAGCGCCGACGGCCGTTATGTCGCCTTCTACTCGGACGCGTCGAACCTCGTCTCGGGGGACACGAACGGTGCGCGTGACGTCTTCGTCCGCGACCTGCAGACGAGCGAGACGACGCGCGTCAGCGTCAGCAGCTCCGGCGCCGAGGCGAACGGCGACAGCTTCGCGCCGGCCCTCAGCTCCGACGGGCGCTACGTCGCCTTCTCGTCGGCGGCCACGAACCTCGTCGACGGCGACACGAACGACGCGAACGACATCTTCATCCGCGACCGCCAGGCGAACACCACGACGCGCGCCAGCGTCGGCTACGACGGCAGTCAGGCGAACGGCGGCAGCGACCAGCCGTCGCTGAGCGGTGACGGGCGCCTCGTCGCCTTCACGTCGGTCGCGTCGAACATCGTCAACGGCGACGCGAACAACCTCCGCGACGCGTTCGTCTACGACCGCCAGACTGGAACCGCCCAGGACGTCAGCGTCTCGACGGCCGGCGTGCAGGGCGACCTCGAGAGCGCGACGCCCGAGCTCAGCGCCAACGGCAAGTTCGTCGCCTACTCGTCCTTCGCGGACAACCTGATCGCTGACGACGAGAACGAGGGCAACGACATCTTCGTCCGCGACCTCACGGCGAACACGACCGAGCGCGTGAGCGAGTTCACCGGGGACTACGAAGCGGAGGGCGACAGCCAGCGGCCGTCGATCAGCGCGGACGGGCGCTACGTCGCGTTCGACTCCGACGACTGGGACCTCGTCTGGGGCGACACGAACGACACGTTCGACGTGTTCGTCAACGACCGGGCGACGACGGTGACGACGCGGGTGAGCGTGGACGACTCCGGCACGCAGTCGAACGGCGACAGCTTTCGGCCGTCGATCAGCGCCGACGGGCGCTACGTCGCCTACTACTCGGAGGCGTCGAACCTCGTCCCCGGCGACGCGAACGGGGCGACCGACGTCTTCGTCTACGACCGCAGGAGCGGCGCGACGAAGCGGGTGAGCGTCGCCGCCGCAGGTCAGGAAGCGAACGGCGACAGCGTGCGCCCGGCGATCGACGGGACCGGGCACCTTGCGGCTTTCGACTCGGAGGCGTCGAACCTCGTTCCGGGGGACTCGAATGGGTTCACGGATGTCTTCGTCCGCGACCCGCTCGGAGTGCCGCCGCCCCCGCCGCCGCTCAAGTGCAAGGTGCCGCGCGTGATCGGGCTGCGGCTCGCGGTCGCGCGCAAGAAGATCGGACAGGCCAACTGCATCACCGGGCGCGTGCGTCGCGCACGAGCGGCGACGACCAGGGCCGGGAAGGTGCTCTCCCAGAGCCCGAAAGCCGGGTCGGTGCGCACGCGCGGGTCGAAGGTGAACCTCGTCGTCGGAAAGCGCTGAACGCGATCCGCGCACGGCTCCAGCCGCAGTTTTCGCGCTACCGCTTCAACTAGGGTGTCGGAACAGCCAGCCAGGGAAGAAGGCCAGTAGATGGCCCGCGATGAGCCGCCGGGACGGGAGTCACCCTCAACGCGGGTCCCGCCCGTGAACAGCGCGGACGGGAGAATCAGCGGCGCGATCGTCGTCGGGGACGAGGTCGACTCGAAGCGGACGGGATGACCGAGGAGCAGCACGACGTCGAGGCTTGGGAGCTGCGCGAGGATCTCGCGCGCTACCACGATCTCTTCGAGTTCGCGCCCGTCGGCTTGGTTCTGACGGACGAGGCCGGGACGATCGTCGAGGCGAACCGGTCCGCCGGCGGGTTGCTGGGCCTGCCGCCTCTTGGGCTAATCGGGAAGCCGATCACGATCTTCGTCCCGCTCGAGAATCGCCGCGAATTTCGGCGGACGCTCGCGGGGCTCGCGTGTGCCACGACCGAGGTGGAGTGGGAGTTCGATCTCGAGCCGCAGGAGAGCAGTCGCCTCCGCGTCTGGATGAACGCCTCACGGTCGCCCAATGGTCAGCTTCGGTGGATCGTCCAGGACGTTACCGAGCGCGTTGCCACCGAGCACCGGCTGAAGACCGAGGCTGGGGCACTCGAAGAGCAGGTGCTCGAGCGGACGGACGAGCTCGAGGAGGAGCGTGCACGGCTCGCCTCGGTCGTCGACCAGATGCCCGGGGGCATCGTGGTGGTCGATGCCCAGAGCGGGCGCGTCCTGAGGGTCAATCAGCTCGCTCACGAGCTCCTCGGCGAGATCGACGAGGTTCCCTCGCTGAGCGACGACGCGCCGTTGAGTCGAGCGCTGACCGGGGCGACCATCGTCGCCGAGCGCATCGAGCATGTGAAGCCGACGGGCGCTCGAGCCGTTCTCAGTGTCAGCGCGGCCCCAGTTCGCGATCGCGCGGGGCGCATCACGGCCGCGGTGGCCATCTTCGAGGAGGTCACGGATCTCGAGAGCCTGGCCAGGGCCGAGCGCGAGTTCGTGACGAACGCGGCGCACGAGCTCCAGACTCCCATCGCCGCGATCACGAGCGCGGTCGAGGTGCTACAGGCGGGAGCCAAGGACACGCCCGACCGAGATCTGTTCATCGAGCACATCGAGCGGCAAGGCCAGCGGCTGGTCAGGCTGACCGGGGCGCTCCTCATTTTGTCCCGCGCCCAGACAGATCTCGAGGCGCCGCGATCCCAGCTCGTAGAGCTGTGCCCGATGGTCGAGGCGATCATGGAGCGGATGGAGCCGGCCGAGGGCGTGTCGCTCTCGGTCGAGTGTCCACCCGACCTCGTGCTCATCGCCAACCCAGAACTGCTCGAGCAGCTGATCTCGAACGTCCTCCGCAACGCGGTCAAGTACACCGAGCGCGGCTCGATCAGGATCGAAGCGGAGAGGCTCGACGGCCAGGCCGAGATCCGCGTCGTCGACACGGGCGTCGGCATCTCGAGCGAGGCTCTGCCACGCGTCACGGAGCGCTTCTACCGCGGAGAGTCGTCGACCGACGGATTCGGGCTGGGCCTGGCGATCGTCGAGTCCGCGCTCGAGGTGATGGGCGGGGCGCTCCGGATCGCATCGAAAGGGCTCGGGCAAGGGACGACTGTGATGATGAGGCTGCCGCTCGGCGCCACGCAGGTCAGGCGGTGACCCGGATCCTGGTCGTCGAGGACGAGCTCGCGCTGCGAGATGCGCTCGCCTACACGCTGCGGCATGAAGGCTTCGACGTCGAGCTGCGGGAGGACGGCGAGTCCGGCCTCGCGGCGGCCCTCTCCGACGACATCGATCTCGTCCTTCTCGACCTGATGCTCCCGGGTCTCACCGGGACCGAGGTCTGCCGACGCCTTCGTGCGGAGAGCGCGGTTCCGATCATCATGCTGACGGCGAAGGGAGCGGAGGTCGATCGGGTCCTGGGCCTCGAGATCGGGGCCGATGACTACGTGACGAAGCCGTTCTCGATGGCGGAGCTGATGGGGCGAGTCCGGGCGATCCTGCGCCGGCGCGACCTGGATCGCACGGGCGTCACCGGCGAGGTCCGGCGGGTCGGCGGCCTCCAGCTAGACCCCGTTCGTCACCGCGTGAACGTCGACGGCGAGCAGATCGATTTGACTCCGTCGGAGTTCCGGCTGCTCGACTTTCTCGCGAGCGATCCTGAGCGCGTGTTCAGCCGCAGGGAGATCATGCAGCACCTCTGGGACAGCTCCTACGTCGGTGACCAGCGCGCCTGCGACATCCACATCTCCAACCTGCGCCGCAAGGTGGAGCTCGATCCCTCCGATCCGAGGCGGATCGTCACTGTGCGTGGGATCGGCTACAAGCTCGCTGCCGTGTGAGCAAATCTCCATCGAGCCGAGGGTGAACGCTCAGTCGCCTGCGCCTACTCTCGGGGCGTGTCCGTTCTTGGCTTCGAGGTCCGCACCGCTCAGCTGACGCCCAGCACGTACGTCATCTCCGTGACGGGAGAGATCGACGCCTTCACGTCTCCTGCTCTCGGGCAGGAGCTGGACTGGGTGCTGGGAGACGGGGGGAGCAACGCGGTCGTGGATCTCGGAGACGTGGCCTTCATCGACTCGACGGCGCTCCGGGTTCTGCTCAGGGCGCTGCCGCGGTTCTCCAAGCGCGGAGGGATGCTCGTCCTCGTTTCGGACGATCGCAGGGTGCTGAGGACACTGGAGATCACCGGGCTCGATCAGAAGTTCAAGGTCGAATCGAATCTCGCGAAGGCAGTCGCCCAGTTCGCGGACGGGGACTCCCCCGTCCGCGATGGGGACGGTTCCGGCTGATGGCCGCCCGAGCCAATCTCGCTCGGGTCGCCGAAGGAAGCCTCGCTGTGGCGGCGAGGAAGGACGACTTCCCTCCTCCAGTTCCTCGCCGCTCCGTCTCTCCTGATCGAACGCTTGTCGGCGACTGGCCATGTCGCTGTGGGCAGGGATACCGCGTGCTGGTCGAGCCCCTGACGTTCTGGGCCCGAAGCTCGTGTGACGGCTTCCAGGCAGAGCCGGTCGAACGCTGCGTGTCGTGCGGCGCCGATCTCGAGGAGGACTTCGCGCTCGAAGCCGCCCGCCTGGTCAGCGCTTCGTTGCTTCGCTGAGAGCCGCCGGCGAGGAGTGGCGGGACCTCTCGGAAGCGCTGTCGCTGGCTTGTGGCGGAGCACAACGACGACCGGGGCTCCGAAAGGAGGAGCATCTCGCCACTCCCTCTTGCCACGACCCTAGATGGTCGGTGCCTCGTATTCGGTCGTGGTTCTGTGTGGCTCCTCTCACACAGCCGTTGCCTGGCGTCAGCGTGGCGCGTTTGCTCGGCAACTCTCGATCAGGTTGTGCGGATGCCCGGCGGCTGCGGCTGCGTAGCTGCGGCGGATCCAGTCGAGGCCGCCGTCGTGCGCGAAATAGGCCCGAGGGACGCTCGGCGTGACGGACGGCGCCCAGTTCTCCGACGCGCCGGCGGGTGCCTCGCGGATGTTGTGTGCGAGCAGGTTGTCCAGCGCTGCGTGGGCGCGCGCCTGGCCGGCCGTGTTACCCGAGCGGATCGCTGCCACCCAGTAGCACTCCCAGGCGTTCTGTGCGGTCAGCACCGCGATCCCGCCGCCCGCACCGCGGGGGGTGACGCTGTTCGGCGGGCCCAGGTGGAAGGCCGGCCACGTCGCGCCCGGCGGGAGCTGGAGCTGGCTCTGCGCCTGCTGGTACTCCACTCGCGTCACGTCCGGGCCGACGACGTCGTCGGCGACGATCCGCGAGATCGTGAAAGCGGTTGAGGCGAGCACGACGACGGCGAACGCGACCACGAGCGCGAGCCCGCGCCGGCGGAACAGCGGCTTGCGCGCCGGCTTGGACAGCCTCGGGTCTGCGGGGAGCGCCGTGATCTCGTTGAAGAGGTCGAGGGAGTCGGTCTGCACGACCAGCGGCTCCGGGTTCGCGGCTTGCAGGCGGGTGAGAAGGGCGTCGCTCTTCATGTCCTCTCCATCGTCAGCTTGGTGTCGGGTGGGGTCGCGCGTGCGGCGAGCTTCGCCTCGATCCGGCGGCGGGCCCGCAGCAATCGGACGCGGAACGCCGTCGGCTTGATGCCGAGCGCATGCGCGGCCTCGGTCGGCGTCAGCTCTTCCCACGCGGTGAGCAGGAGCGCCTCGCGGTCGAGCGGGGAGAGCTCGTTCAGTGCGGTTGCGAGCTCCGGGTCTAGCGCGTAGACCTCGGGCGAGGTACCGGGCTCGGCAAGCTCGTGTAGATGCCGCCGCTCGGTCGCCGCCTTGCGGTGCTCGGCGAGCAGGAGGTTGCGCGCGGTCGCGTAGAGCCACGGCCGCGGGTCGTCCTCCGGCAGGTCGGCGAGCCGGCGCCACGCGATCGTCATCACCTCGGCCGCCAAGGCGTCGGCGTCGAGGCTGCCGCGCCTGCGCGCGTAGGCCGTGACCGCGCCGAGGTGTGCGAACACCGGCCGGAACCGAGCCTCCGGAGTCTCAGTCGATTGCACGGCCATATACCTCTATCTGTCGCCAGGCGGTCCTTGCGTTACAGCCGGCATCAGGCGGCGCGCGGCAGTCCGAGGCCGGCGAGATGGCCGACGATCCGCTCCACGTCGAGCTGTAGCACCGTCAGCTCAGGCGGCGGACGGCGGATGAAGCCGTACAGGAGCATCAGGTCTTCTGCCTGGGCCGGTGTCAGCGCTTCGTCAAGCTCATCCGCTGACCCGCAGAGCGCGATCCCGGCCTCGACCTCGAGTCTCGCGCCCGGGCCTGGAGGGAACGTCCGGACCGCGCGGACCGCGCCGCCGGAGACGAAGAATCCCTTCCGGCGATCGGGCTCCGCCGCGGGAGCGATCAGGCAGAGCTCGAGTTTGCGCAAGCGCTCGAGCCGCCGGAGACGCTCGACGATGTGCTCCAGCGCCTCGATCCGGTCGCGCAACCGAGCCGCCTCCTCATAGCGCTGGCCTCTCGACAGGTGCACAAGTCGCTCTCGGAGTCGCGGCAGCGGCCCGTCGTCGAGCAGCGAGTCGACCTCCTCCTCGGAGCAGGACGCAAGCGCGCGTGCAGCGAGGGACGCCTGCCGCCGCGAGCCGATCGGCCCGAGCGGCCCCGGCTTCTTCGAGACGATGAACTCGTCCCCGCGGCGCCGGAGGTAGACGCCGTGCTCCGTGCGCCGACCGCGCGAGTTCGCCGGCGGCGCCAGCTCGCGGATCAGGCGCAGCTCCTCGAGCGCCGCCTCGAGCTCGGAGCCGAGCACGCGCCACTCGATCCGGGCGAGCGCGAGCAGTGCCGCCTCGACTGAAGCGCGCTGGCGATCACTGCGGAAGTACGAGCGGAGCCGGGCGCGCAGGTCGCGTGCACGGCCGACGTAGAGCACCTGGTCGTGGCCATCGCGGAAGAGGTAGACGCCGGGATTCGTCGGCGCCCCGCGGGCGAGCATCCGCTTGCCGTGCACTCTCCGCTTCACGGGCGCCGCCAGGCCGCGGAGCTCCGACAGCGTCCGGGCTCCCCGCTCCTGCGCGAGCCCGATCAGCTGGACGAGGACCTGGGCGGTTGCCTCGGCGTCGGGCAGCGCGCGATGGCAGGGCTCGGTCGCGACGCCGAAGAAATGCGCGAGCGAGGCGAGACCGACGCGGCGGAGCCGCCCTTCGAGGAGCCGGCGTGCAAGCGCGGCCGTGCAGAGCGGCGGCTCCGAGAGTCGCCGGTCTCCGAGCTGCCGCTCGAGGAACCGCTGGTCGAAGCGCGCGTTGTGCGCCACGAGCAGGTCGTCGCCGGCGAAGTCGAGAAAACGCCGCACGACGATCGAGATCGCGGGGGCGTCGCGCAGCTCTTCTTCGCGCAGACCGGTCAGCCGGGCGATCGGCTCGGGCAGCGCAATCCGCGGATTGACGAGCGACTGGAACGAGTCGACGAGCTCGAGGCCTTTCACGCGCACCGCGCCGATCTCACAGATCTGGTCGCGCCCGGCCGCGAGCCCGGTCGTCTCGAGATCGAACACGACGAGCTCCGCCTCCTCGAGCAGCGGGTCGGGTCGGCCTCCGACGAGCGAGACGGTCGCGCCGGTACAGACGACCCGGCTGTCGCCCGCGGTCACCTCTTCGAGCAGCGAGCGGGCGAGCCCGTCCGGGACCGAGCTCGTCGCGAAGAGCGCCCGCGCCGCCTCGACGACGGTCAGCGTGCCGCGCTCCTCGAGCGTGTCCACGAGCCGGTCGAGCGAGTCGAGGGCGAGCTGCACCTCACAAATGAAAGCGAACATACGTTCGCCACGCAAGGGCGAAACTAGCCCGGGAGCAGCGGAATCGCGAATCCCTGGCGCCGGCCGAGGAGGACCGCGCGCGTGACCGAGTCCGTTCCGAACCGAAGCCGCACCTCGTCGAGCGCGGCGTCGAGCGTGTCGCTCCAGGAGCTGTCGAGCGGCAGCCGGAGCTGGCCCAGGTCGTCGTCGAGGTTGCTGATCGAGACGCCGACGAGCGTGATGCCCTCGCGCTCGATCAGCGGCAGCGCGACCTCGAGCAGCTCTCGGGCGGCGACGAGGATCGTCCGTGTGTTCGCAGTCGCGTACGGCAGGGTGTGCGAGCGAGTGGCGCGCGAGGAGTCGTCGAAGCGCAGGCGGAGAACGACCGTCCGGCCGAGCCGGTCGGCGGCGCGCATCCGGCGCGTTACGCGCTCGACCAGCCCGATCAGCGAGGTGTCGACCTCGGCCAGCGACGTCGGTCGCCAGCCGAGTGCCCGCTGCGCGCCCATCGAGCGCCTCCGCCGGCGCGTCTCGACGGGACGCGGGTCTCGGTTGTGCGAGAGCGCGTGCAATTGGCGCCCCGCAGCGCGCCCGAGCAGCGTGACGAGCACGTTCTCCGGCAGCTCGGCCACCTGGCGAACGATCGTGATGCCCGCATCGTTCAGCCTGCGCGAAGTCACGCGCCCGACGCCCCAGAGCCGCTCCACCGGGAGCGGATGCAGAAACTCGAGCTCGCGGTCCGGCGGAACGAGAAGCAACCCGTCCGGCTTCGCGACGCCGCTCGCGACCTTGGCCAGGAACTTCGTCCGCGCGATTCCGACCGTGATCGGCAAGCCGACGCGCTCGCGCACTGCCGCGCGAAGCCGTGTGGCGATCTCGAGTGGTGAGCCCGCGAGCCGGCGCAATCCGCGAACGTCGAGGAACGCCTCGTCGATCGACAGGCCCTCGACGAGCGGCGTCATGTCGTCGAAGACGCGGTACATATCCTTGCTCGCCTCGGAGTACGCCGACATCCGCGGCCGGACGACGACCGCCTCCGGGCACAACCCGAGCGCCCGTCGAACGCCCATCGCCGTCTCGACGCCGCGCGCCTTCGCCTCGTAGCTCGGGCAGAGCACGACGCCGGCGCCGACGAGCACCGGCCGCCCGCGCAGCTCAGGGTTGTCCCGCTGCTCGACGGCAGCGAAAAACGCGTCCACGTCCGCGTGCAGGATCGTCGCGTCCGACGGCACGAACATATGTTCGCACAGCTAGGCCAGTTGCGCGATGAGCAGGACGAGCAGGACGACGATCAGAACCGCGATCGCCGCGAAGCTCCCGAGCACGAACTTCATCTTGCGCAGGACCATCGTCCAAACGACCCATGAGAAGAGCTCGGACGCGACTTGAACGCGCTGGAACCAGATGCTCGAGATCCCGAGGCGAGTGAGCAGCCGTCCGGCGAAGCTCGCCTCGAACCGCGCGAGCTCCGCGGCGCGGACCCGCTGTTGCCAGCGGCCGGCCATCTCCTTGGCCTCGCGCCGGGCTGCGCGTCGGTAGATCGGCAGAGCCTTCCGCCGGCGCTCCCAGTACTCGAGCGAGTTGCGAGCGTCCTCCAGCGGAGGCGGTGCGGTCATCTGCTCGATGAGCACCAGATCCGGGTCTCGCTCGGCAACCCCCATGGGCCTTGAGTGTAGACGCACCGGATTGACGATCGTCGTCGGGCGGGCCCTTGCGAGCCCGCCCGACGGTAGATGGAGCTTGTTACCCCGTCTTGCCGAAGTACGCGTCCTCGCCGGAGCCGGTCACTCCGCCGAAGTTCGCCGAGTTCCGCATGTCCGTCCAGTAGGCGGCGACACCGCCGTCCGGCGTCGCGGCGATGTTCGCGTAGTCGCCCAAGAACGCCGTCGCGTTCGGGAACCCCGCGTCGAGAGTGCGGGCGAACCACCGGTCGTTCGTCGTCGGGTCGGACAGGGTGTCCGTGATCTGCGTCGACGAGAATCCCGAGCCGGTCTGCGTCAGGACGGTGAATCCGTACTTGTGGTTCGCCGGGTCGTAGCTGCGGTCGAAGGTGCCGATTCGCAGAACGCCGTTCTTGTCGAACGCAGCCCACTGCTGGAACTGGTCGCCCGGAAGCTCGACCGCCTGCGGGGCTGACCAGTGCGCGCCGCCGTCGGTCGACTCGCTGACGATGACGTCGGAGTTGGTCACCGACGTGTAGGGGTTCAGGTCAGGCGAGGGGGGCGGACTGTTTCGCATGTCCGACCAGACGACCGCCAGATGCGACGCGTTCGTCGGGTCGGCGGTGATGTTCCCTGCCGCCCAGCTGCGGAAGACGCTGTCCTGGTAGGTCTGGCGCCCGAATGCGACCGGATAGTCGGTGAACCCGTCGATCACGGTCGCGACCTTCACCGGCTGGCCGACGGCCGCTCCGGTCGCCGGCGAGACCTGGACGACCTCGTAGTCGTCCCGGCCCGTGGTCAGGTCGGTCGTGTTCAGGAACGAGACGTAGATCTTGCCGTCGGCCGCCACGGTCGGCACCGAGACGAACGACTGGTCGAGCGACCCGGAGATCAGCGTCGGCTTCGACCAGTGCGCGCCGCCGTCGTGCGTCACCGAGTCGTAGATCCTGCCCGTCGTGAAAGCGCCGGGCGAATCGGCCCGGAAGTCGCCGTAGGTGACGATCGCGTTTCCGTGCCCCCAGGCGGCGACGTACTCCTTGTCGAGCAGGTCGCCGACGCTTCCCTCGTTTCCGCTCCCTGCCGCGACGACGCGGGCATTCCACGTCTTGCCCTTGTCGCCGGACGTTGAGACGAGGACGTCCGGATTCGTGGCGTTGACCGGGCCGACGAACCGGAACCCGAGCGTGCCGTAGTAGGCGCGGCCGTCCGCATCGAATGCAAGAGCAGGGTCGCCGGTGGCCTGGTAGGCGGAGTTCGAGCGGATCGGATACTCCGCCCAGGTATTTCCGCCGTCGAACGTGACGTGCGCGCGAGAGATGACCGTCTCGCTCACGTGTCCGCCCGGGTTGAGCCCGAGCTGGTAATCGTTCGCCCCGCCGATGATGTTGTTCGGGTCGGTCGGGTTGACCGCGATCGACGTCTCGTTGTGGGGACCCCCGGACGTCGTCGTCTGGCCTTCGCAGTCGGTGTTGAAGTTCGGCCCGGCCTGGACGCCGGTCGTGCAGATCGCCGTGCCGGTCTTCGTCGCGGGCGATTGTCCGAAGACGGCGCTCGTGACGGGCGCGGGCGCATTGACGACGTTGTGGCTGAAGTCAATCGGCTGCGGATCGCCGTCGCCGAGCGCTGTCGCGGCCCCCACCGCGAGTGCGAACGCGCTGAGCGCGGCGAGGACGAGCCAAGCTCGTCGTAGTCTGGGCTGGCAACTCATGAAGCTCCTCTCTCCTTTGCTTCGCCGGGTATGACCCCGGCCCCCCAGCAGCAAAATACCCGATTCGCGATTTGCCCAAGACGGTTCATCCGCGACCACGACGCGGGAAGAGAAGACGCGGTCAAACAGAGGACAGATGAGGGCTAGCTCAGCTGCGCGACGGGCTCTGGCCGCACAAGCGGGAGGCCCGCCGAAGCGGGCCTCCCGATAGTCCTTTGCGTGAGCGGCGCTTCGGCCGCGCGGGCCCTCTGGTCAGAGGCCGGCGCACTCGCCGATCTTCTTGCCGTCGACGATGTTCGCAGCGCCCCCGTCGAGCGGATTGATCTGGGCCGACGGCGTGTTCCCGTGGCAGATCAGGTTGCCGGAGATGTGCTGCGGCATGTCGCCCCTCGACTGCACTTCGCTGGAGTCCTCGTCGACCCCGGCAGCCGCGTCGCATCCCATGGGGAAGGTTCCTTCGCACTCGTCCGGATTCGCCGGGTGCACCACGCTTCTGTTCTGAGCGACGTCGACGTTACCGCCGACGGTGTTGGCGATGGCGCCCCACCAGCCGCCGGTCCAGCCGTGGATGATCAGGTTTCCGTCGATCAGGTTGTCCTTGATCGGGAAGTTGTAGAACCGCTCCGCCGTGCCGCCCCCGTTGGAGACAACATTGCCGTGCACGGTCGAGTTCCCGATGTAAAGCGCAAGCGGCTGGTTTGCGACGACGTTCCCGTCCACCGAATCCGGCCCTAGCTGCCCGGGCTCCGCGTTGTAGCCGAGGGCGAACTGGGCGCCCTTGCCGACCTTCACGTTGCCCGTGACGTGGATGGGCGGCCCGAAGCCGACGAACACCGAGCCGTCGGCGAGGCTCAGCTCTCCGTTGATCGTCAGAGGCCCCGCAACCGCGCACGTTCCCATGACGGTGACGCTCCCGTGAGTGCCGCTGATCGTTCCGTTGTTACACGTCTCTTTCGGGCCTGCGAACGCACCCGACCCAGTGAGACCGAGCGCAAGCACAAGGCCCGCGCTGAGAAGCAACAGCTTCATCGTCTACCCCTCTCTCCGTTGGCTTTACGCCAACACCGCAGTTGACGCCAAGGCGCGGATAGTGACACGCGCCGAGGCGAAGGCCAAGGCCGATGCCCCCAGCATGAATCGAACCTGCGCACGCCGTTTGGGAACCAACGTGCGAAAAGACCCGTTTGCAGAGGAGTGCGCCTCTCGCCGGGCTGTGCGCCACTGAATGCGCCAGCGCCCTAGCAGAGTTGCCCGGCCGGCCCCATCATCCATTGCGAACGCGCGACTCCCCGTCCGGCACCGTCACCTTCCTGTTCACCAACGTAGAGGGCGACCAAGCTGCTGCAGGAGCTTGGGATGCGCTAAGGAGGGATGACGCTACGGGGAGTGGCCAAGCTCGGGATCGCCGTCCCCTCGTTGTACAGTTTGGAACCGTCGGCGAGCAGGGGAGGTGGCGATTGCGGAGCGTCTCTGTCGGCTGCGGCGGCGCAGCCCTCGCGTTCGCGCTGATTCTCGTGCCCGGCTCGACTCTGCGTTGGAATGCCGACAGCGCGCGAGCGGCAGCATCCGGGATCGACGTTGCAGGCGTGATCGAAACGGTCAGTCATCGCTTCGAGCGATCGAAAGGTGGCGCGCTCGTTTCGGCCGACCGTCGGTACCGAGCGCGGGCCGACGATTCAGGCTTCGCCATCAAGCTACGAGGCTCGGGCTCGATCCGGTTCCGAACCTCGCGGGCCGTCGTCGGTAAGAGCCGGCTGCCAGTCACCCAGGGTGTCTGGCGCGCGGAGCGGAACACGGCGGCGCGATCGCTTGCGCCCGGAATCGACGAGCGCGTCACCGCGCGGAACGGCCATCTCGAATGGGACTTCGTTCTCGCCCGACCGCCCGTGCAGAGCGGCGCGCTGACTCTCGAAGCCACTGTGATTGCCAACTCGAAGCCGGGCACGGAGACGCGCAGGGCTCTCCGCTGGCCGCTCGAGGCCGGACGCACCGTCACCGTCGGCGAGGTTGTCGTCAAGGATGCTCACCAGCGCTGGCTCTACCGTGCGCTGCCCGTTCGTCACGGTCGCAAGGTCACGTTGAGAGTGCCGGCGTCGATTCTCAGCACGGCTGTCTATCCATTGACGGTGGATCCTGTGATCAGCCCCGAGTATCCAGTTTCGTCCCCGTTCAACGGCGCCGTTCCAGGCGACCAGAATTACCCTGCGGTTGCCTTTGACGGCAGCAACTACCTGGTCGTCTGGTCGGACGGGCGCTCGGGGGAGCTGGGGGATATCTACGGCGCGCGGGTCACTCCGGCAGGGACGATCCTCGACCCGCATGGGTTCGCGATCGCCACCACGCCGCGCTGGGAGGTGACCCCGACGGTCG
>Ga0070684_100001112_pt1 | contig 19287 bp, 13 predicted proteins | sample KBSC723LmetaG_FD_65653 | JGI IMG/M metagenome (GOLD analysis project Ga0070684, IMG submission 65653) | Corn rhizosphere microbial communities from Kellogg Biological Station, Michigan, USA - KBS C7.2-3L metaG | ecosystem: Host-associated > Plants > Roots > Rhizosphere ...
TGAGGATAGGCCGGCCGAGCTTGGGGAATCGATCAGCGAACCATGAAAAACCCTCAGAGTTGTGGATATAGTGAAGAGATGCGCCTGTTTGCCTTTTCAAGTCCTCCTGACGTCGCCACCCCTCAACCGCCCCAGCTCGGCAATCGTCGCCGGAATGAAATTCCGGATCGATTCAAGTGGAACCTCGCGGACATCTTTCCCGACTGGCAGGCATGGGAATCGGGCTACAAGGCGCTGGAGGCGGGGATCGCTCGATATGCCGCGCTGAAAGGCAGCCTCTCCGGAGGGGCCGAGGCTCTCTTGCGCGCGTTCAGGCTGTCCGAGGAGCTGGGACAACTCGCCTATAAGGTCTGGTACTTCCCGTCGCTTCAGTACGACGAGGATCAGCGCGACAACGCGGTCAACGCGAAACGGCAGCAGGTGCAGATTCTATTCGCGCGCTTGTCGCAGGCGGAGTCCTGGTTCAATCCCGAGTTGCTGGCGATTCCACTGGACAACGTGCGCGGCTGGATGACGGAGTCCGAAGCTCTCCGCCTCTACAGATTCGCGATCGAAAACCTGTATCGGCAACAGGAGCACGTGCTGGACGAGGCCGGCGAGAAGCTGATGTCGCTGTCGAGCCGTCTCGCATCGGCTCCAAACGACGCGTACTGGGCGTTGTCGACCGCCGACGCCAAGTTTCCGACGATCACGCTCTCCACCGGCGAGGATGTCACGGTGTCGTACGGCCAGTATCGTGCGCTGCTGGCGACCCGGCGAGAGCAGTCCGATCGCGAGGCTGCGTTTCGAGCGTTGCACGACACGTATCGCAACGCGCTCAACACCTACGCCTCCCTCTATAACGGTGTTTGCCAGCGAGACTGGTTCCAGGCCCGCGCGCGGGGCTACACGAGCACGCTCGAAGCGGCGCTTCATGGCGACAATATCCCCACCTCGGTCGTCGAGAACCTGATTGAGACGACGAGAGCGGGAGTCGAGCCTCTTCGACGCTACCATCGGCTGCGCCGCAAAGCGCTCGGCGTGCCGAGTTATCAGGTCTACGATTTTTCGATTCCGCTGGTGACGTTTGACAAGAAGTATCCCTACGAAGACGTGCTCGAGTGGATTGTCGGCGCGGTCGCGGCGCTCGGCCCCGAATATCAGGCGCGGATGCATGAGGGCTTCGCCGGGCGGTGGATAGACGTCTACGAAAACGAAGGCAAACGTTCCGGCGCGTACTCCGCTCCAGTGTACGGCACACATCCGTACATGCTGCTCAACTACACCGACACGCTCGACGATGTGTTCACGCTGGCGCACGAGATGGGGCACTCGATGCACACCATCCTGTCGCACGAAGCGCAGCCGTTCGTGTATTCCAGCTACACGATTTTCGTCGCCGAAGTACCGTCGACGTTGAGCGAAGCCTTGCTGCTCGAATACATGCTGAAGCGGTCGACCGATCCGGATGAACGGATTGTTTTGCTGCAGCATGCGATCGACAACATCACCGGCACCTTTTTCACGCAGGTCATGTTTGCCGACTACGAGCTGCGGGCGCATCGACTGGCCGAACAGGATCAGCCAATCACCTCGGAGATCCTGACCGAGACGTATACGACGCTGTTGAAGGACTACTACGGAGACGCGGTCGATCTGAACCCGCTCACCGGGATCACCTGGGCCAGGATTCCCCACTTCTTCAACTCGCCGTATTACGTCTACCAGTACGCCACCTGCTTTGCGTCAGCGGCGCGGCTCGCGCACGAAATCATGAACGGCGACGCCCAGGCGCGCGACCGATACCTGACGCTGCTGCGATCGGGCGGGAACGATTACCCGATGGAGCAGCTCAAGAAGGCGGGAGTGGATCTCTCGCAACCCGATACGGTTCGAGCCGTGATCGAACAGCTCGACGATCTCGTCACACGGCTCGAACGCGAACTGGCGGCGCGGCCTTAGGGCAGACTCGCGATACGAAAACCGTACAAAGGCTTCGTCCGCATTTCTTACTTTGCGCTGGGGCCCCACCCCCAGCGCCTGCCAGCGCTCGCTCGTTCGCTCGCGCCGATTGATCGCTACAACTTGCCGTTTGGACTTTCGGCTCGATCTGGCGACTGCTGGATTGCCGCCGTGAGCGCGGCGGCGCCGAGGAGTGCGATCGCCGCTGAACCGTAGGCGGTTCCCTCCCCAAATCTCTGAAGCGTGCCGTTGCCCCACACCGGACCGATCGTCCGCCCGAGACTTTCGAGAGCGCCGGCGGCGCCTTGGACCCGACCCTGCTCATGTGGCGGCGCCGCCTTGCTGATGAGGGAGCTCAGCGTCGCGTTGCACAATCCGATGCCGATCGCGCCGGGAACCAGCATCGCCACGAACACGGGCACTGAATAGGTCAGGGCGCTTCCGCCCCATCCGATTGCCGCGCACACGAGGCCGATGGCAAGCGTTCGCCGTTCGCCCAGTGCCTTGACCGCAGGGCCAACCATTCCTCCCTGAACCACCACGCCCAGGAAGCCAAACGCGCTCAAGAGATATCCCGTGTGCGCCGCGTCGAAGCCGAAGCGGTTCGCGCCGAACAGGGCGAACGTCGTTTGATAGACGGCGAATGCCGCCCAGTAGACGAAGTCGATGGTGAGGAGTGTCCGGAGATGCGGCAGATACCACGCGTCGGCGAGCGCGCGCCAGGGTGAACGTCCACCGGCATGCGCACGGTGAACGGTTTCCGGCAGCCAGAAGAACGCGAGCGCGGTCGCCACGACCGTAATCAGCGCCGCCGCCCAGATCGGAGCGGTATAGCTGATGTGCGAAAGCGCGGCGCCGAGACCGGGCCCGACGATGAAGCCGAGACCGAACGCGGCGCCGAGGACCCCGAACGCTTTCGCACGATTCTCTTCCGTCGTGATGTCAGCAATGTAGGCTCTCGCGGTGGTGATGTTGCCGCCGGAGAGACCGTCCACGATGCGCGCGGCAAACAGCATGAACAGGCTGTTGGCGACGGCAAGCATCGCGAAACTCACGACGGTTCCGAGCAGGCTGAAGATCAGAACCGGACGTCTGCCCCAGCGATCCGACAGGTCGCCGAGCACCGGTGAGGCGACGAGCTGACTCAGAGAAAAAGACGCGAACAGCAGGCCAATCGCGAGCGGCGACGCGCCGAACGTCTGCGCATAGAACGGAAGCAGCGGGATGATGATCCCGAAGCCCACCAGGTTCACGAAGAGCGTCAGGAAGATGATGGCGAGAGGAGACAAGGGAAATGCTGAATGTTGAATGCTGAATGGCGAATGCTGAAGGTTACTTCACCACCTTGACGCCTTTGATGAAGACCGGCTCGATCGGCACGTCTTCCATGCCATCTCCCTTGGTCGTGGTGGGCACGGCCGCGATACGATCGGCGACCTCCATCCCTGACAAGACCCGGCCGAAAACAGCGTAGCCGTAATCGACAGGAGAAAACCCGGTGTGATCGAGGGCGCGATTGTCAACGACGTTGATGTAAAACTGCGAGGTTGCGCTGCGAAGCGCCTGGCGGCGCGCCATGGCGATGGTGCCGCGGACGTTGTTCAACCCGTTGGTGGCTTCGTTCAGGATCGGACCGCGGGTTGGCTTCTCGAACAGCGCTGCGGTAAATCCGCCTCCCTGGATCATGAATCCCTTTCTGACGCGATGAAACACCGTGTCGGTGTAGAAGCCCTCGTTGACATATTGCAGGAAGTTCTCAACGGAAACCGGAGCCTTGTCTTTGAAAAGCTCGAGCGTGATATCCCCAAGCGACGTCGACATGACCACGACCGGATTGCCTGGCGCGGGTGCCTCAGCTGATGGTTGAAGCGGCGGGGCCTGCACTGGCTTGGTCTGCTGCGGTTGAGGCGCGTGTTGAGCCTTACCCTGGCCGCCAAAACCCGCTGTTCGACCCTCGACGGCCAGGGTCCAACCCAGAAATGCGGACAAAAGGGCCACAAAAAGGCGACGATTATTGAAGGAACGCATACGACTCCATGGGGCGATAATTCAACTCGATGGATCTGAAATGTTAGGGCCGCCACGTTAACCCGTCAATCCTGCGGCTGTACTACAATTCCGGTCCGGCACGTAAATCGCATTTGCATGGCCCGCACGAGCCGGGCCAGAGGAGATTCGCCATGGCGACCGAACTCCAGCGCGAACAGCGCGAGCTTGCGGCATACATCCGAGCTGGCGCGAGCCGTGGTCCGCAGTGCTTTGGCAGCTATTTCGACGAAAAGGGCGGATCGTGCGCCTTGGGCGCGGTTTACGAGGGCGTCTATCACCTCCCGCGCGACCATGGAAAGCTGATTCCGGATCATCTCGAACGGTTGTTTCGATGCCTGGACGAGATGACAAAAAAGTGTCCCCAGGGCTGCTCGAAGCGGCTGCCGCTGGCGGCGATGATCGTGCATCTGAACGACGATCATCGGCTGTCGCGGGAACAGATCGCCGAGTGGCTCACTCAAGAATCGAGCGGTTAATCGAGTTCCGGATCCCGAGGGCGAATTACCGGCCGCGTAATTCGCCCTCGCGATTCGTGGACTGCAAGGCTCCCGATGTCTTTCCTCGACCGATTCAAACCCCAGCCCAGATGGAAGCACACCGACGCGGCGGTTCGCGTCGCGGCCGTGGGTGAGATTCCCGACGATCCGGCAAACAGAGGTACGCTCCAGGAACTCGCCGCCTCGGACGAGGACGTGCGGGTTCGGACAGCGGCAATGGAACGGCTGTCGGACGCGAGCTTTCTCGCCGGGCTGGCGCGCGTCGAACAGGATGTCGACCTTCGGCGACGAATCACCGAGCGCCTGGTCGCGATTGCCGTCGCGCCTGCCGAAACCGATGCGGACGCCTCGCTCGCGCTCGAAGGGCTGGACGATCCGCGTCAGTTTTCAACAATTGCGAAGTCCTCGCCACACGACACCGTTCGCGCATCGGCGCTTGGCCGGGTGCACGAAGCCAAGCCGCTTGGGAGCATCGCGCGCCACGCGCTGGATTCGCAGACCGCGCTGGACGCGGTGGGGCGCATCTCTGATGCCGCGGAGCTGCTGAACGTCGCGCTGAAGACGGAACACAAAGAGGCCGGCGTCGCGGCGCTCGACCGATCGCTCGATCCGCAATCGCCCGATGCGCGCGAAACCCTCGACACCGTCGTGAATCGGGCCAAGAGCAAGGCCGTGGTCAAGCGCGCACGCACCCTGCTCCAGGAGCTGGACGACGCCGAGGCGGCTCGAAAGGCGGCCTTCGAGAGCTGGCAGCAGAATCTGGCCCGAGTTCTTGCAACAGTTGAATCCATCGGTGCGGCGCCTTTCATGGCAGACGCCGCGACCGCGCTCACGAACGCCGAAGCAGAGTGGCGGGATATGTCTTCAAACCCAGTGTTCGAAATCGATCAAGAGACGACGGCGCGTTTTGGCGCGTTGACGGAGTCGGCTCACAACGCTATCTCTGAGTACGAGCGGGCGGAGGCAGAACGGCGTGCTGTCGCCGAACGCGATGCCGCGGCGAGGCGCTCGCGAGAGGCGCTGTGCCAACGGCTGGAAAGCACGCGCGCGGAGCATGCGCGCGAAGAAGTCGAAAAGGCCCGCGGCGAATGGGAAGGGTTGCCGGGCCCATCGACACAGGAGATCGAAGACGAGCGGATTCGCGCCCGGTTCGAGGATGCGTGCCGTCGCGCGGAAGAGCGTCATCACAATCATCACCAGCAGGCAGAGATTCACGCACGGCTCGATGTCCTCTCGAGCGATGCAGAGCGCGTGTCGTCGGATCAGAGTCTCGATCCGGCTGCGTGGGAGACGGTCCAGCAGGAGTGGGCTGGTCTTCATCCGAAAGCCGACGGGCCCGATCCGGCAGTCGTCGAGCGGTTCGCCGCGGCGGACGCACGCATGCGGCTGCGAATCGAGGAGCGGCGCGCCGCCGCTGAGCGCACCTTGCGTCAGCAGGCGCAGCGCATCGAGCAGTTGATCGAGCGGGCAACGATTCGCGCCACAGCCGAGGATCTCACGCTTCGGGAAGTGGAACGGCTGGCGCGCGATCTCCGGGCTGCCAGCGACGCGCCTCCGGCCCTGGCCGAGCGCGAGCAGCACGCGCTCCTCGAGCGGCTCCGCGCCTCACAGGCGGCGGTTGCACCGAAACTCCACGAACTGCGTGAGATGGACGAGTGGAAGCGTTTCGCGAATGCCGCGGTCCAGGAGGAGCTCATCGCCCGCACCGAAGCCCTGACCACGAAGTTCGGCTTTAACACCCCGGAAGGCGTGAAACCCGAGGAGGTCGAGAAGGCCGCGCGCGAGCTTCACGAAATCCAGGAGCGATGGAAGCAGGCCGCCGAGGCGCCCCGCGCTCAGGCCCAGGCCCTTTGGCACCGGTATCGCCAGGCCGCCGATCCGATCCAGGCCAGGGCGCGTGAGTTCTTTGCCCAGCGGGGCGAAGAACGCAAAGGCAACCTCGCGCTCAAGCTGGCGCTGATTGAACGCGCCGAAGCGCTTGCGCAATCGACGGACTGGATCAAGACCGCCGAAGAGCTGAAGAAGCTGCAGACCGAGTGGCAGGCGATTGGGCCGGTGCCGCGCCAGGACACACGGACGACCTGGAAGCGTTTTCGCGAAGCCTGCGACACCTTCTTCACCCGTCGCAATTCCGATCTCGCGCAGCGCAAGGAAATCTGGGCGACGAATCAGGCAAAGAAGGAAGCGCTGTGCGTCCGCGTCGAACAGGTCGCCAGCTCAATGGAGTGGGAGCGGTCGGCAGCCGAGATCCGGCGGCTTCAGTCGGACTGGAAGGCGATCGGTCCGGTCCGCCGCAGCCGATCCGAAGCGCTGTGGCAGCGATTCCGCGCCGGGTGCGACGCGTTCTTCGATCGCTACAAGCGACGCGATCAGATAGAGCTGGAAGCGAAGCAGGCGGATCGCGAGGCGCTCGTCGCGGAACTCGAGTCGCTGGCGCCGGCCGAGCGCGGCGAGACCGGCGTAGCCTCCGCCGACGTCACCGCGTCATCTCCGGCGCCGGCGATCGAGGACACCGCCCTCCTCGAGCGCGTGCGATCGCTGCGCAACCGCTGGAATCAGTCGACGCCCGTCGTCCGACAGGGAGCCGATCCGCTGAGCGGCCGCTTCATGGCCGCGCTCGAGCATCTGCTGGCCAACCAACCCGATGCGTTCAAGGGAACCGAGCTGGACGTCGAATCGAACGGGCAGAAGATGGTCAAGCTGTGCGAACGTGTCGAGGGATTCCTCACTGACGTGGCCGCAACCCCCGCCAACTCGTCACAGGCGCTCGCCGCGATGCTTCGCGAAGCTCTGGCTGCGAACACGATTGGCGGCCGCGCGGGCGAAGAGACGAAGTGGCGCGCGATGGCCGAAGACGTCCGCGCCGCACAGGCATCATGGAATCGTCTCGGCCCGGTTCCCGGCGAGACCGGCCGTCAACTGTCCGACCGTTTCCATCGCGCGTGCGGTCGGTTCTTCGATCAGTTTCGCCGCCACATGCCGCAGCAGCAGGAAGCCGCGCCCCGACGCGCGAAGGCCGTAGGCGCACGGTAGAGCGCCCGCGGCCCGAGCGAGGGGCCGGAGGGAAGCGCCGCGAAGCGGCGCCCCCGAGCGAGAGCGAGCGGGGGTGGGGCCCCGCGAGCAGTGAGAAATGCAGACTGCCGGCGCCCCTTCCCCGTCACTTCGTGTACACGACCTTTCCTCCCACTATCGTGTAGCTCACGTGAGCGGTCGGAATCTCGTCCTCGGGAATCGACGTGATGTCCTTCGAGAGAACGGTCATGTCGGCGAGCTTTCCCACTTTCAACGAGCCGCGCGATGACTCCTCGAACGCGGCATACGCCGCGTTGAGGGTGTACGACTTGAGCGCTTCCATCCGACTCATGCGCTGGTCGGGGAAGAAGACCTTCCCGTCCTTGGTCTTTCGGCTCACGGTCGCGTAGTAGTTGGCAATCGGATCCATGTCTTCCACCGGCGCATCGGTTCCATTGCTCACCACCGCGCCGCTCTTCATCAGCTTCTGCCAGACGTAGGCCCCTTCCTCGGCGCGCTTCGAGCCGAGCCGCTCGATGACGTACGGCGCATCTGAGGTGCAATGAATCCCCTGCATCGACGCGATCACCCCAAGCTGACCGAATCGCGGGATGTCCTGGGGCGACAGGTGCTGCGCATGTTCGACCCGCCATCGGAGATCGTGTTTGGACGGATTGGCCTTGAACGCCTGCTCGAAGATATTCAGCGTCTCGCGGTTTGCCCGATCGCCAATTGCGTGCACGCACAGCTGGTAATCATTGGCGATTGCCAGGCGCGCCGTTTCTGTGATGTCGGCAATGCTGGTGGTGTTCAGGCCGGCGCTCTCGGGCTTGTCGCTGTAAGGCTCGAGCAGCCACGCTCCGCGCGAACCGAGCGCACCATCGATCTGCCGCTTGATCGCGCGCACGGTCAGGTGACTCTTTCCGTAGTCGATGGTCCGATACTTCGAGAGGAGCGGCGCTTCGCGTTCGTTGCCCTCGCGCACCATCACCCACAGCCGAACGCCAATCTGTCCCTGATCGATCATCTGCTTCATCAGATCAATCGTGGCGAAAGACGAGCCGGCATCCTGAAAGGACGTCACACCCTTCGACAGCGACTCCTGCGACGCCAGTTCGAGCACTTTCCGCGCCCGCGACGGATCGCCTCGCCCGGTGTGAACCAGTCCTGAGGCGGTCTCCCGCAGGAGGCCGGTCGGATTCCCGGCGGCATCCTTCAGGATTTCACCGCCCGGCGGGTCTGGCGTGGAGCGATTGATATCCGAAATCTCCATGGCCCTGGCATTGACGAAGCTGGCGTGGCCACTCGCGTGCGTCAGCAGGACCGGGTTGTTCGGCGACACCGCGTCAAGCGACGCGTGCGTCGGGAAACCCTCGACGTTCGGGTTCGGCCGCGACGTCCATTTCTCCTGATGCCAGCCGCGTCCGATGATCCACTCGCCGGGCTTTGCCGTCTTCGCCGCCTCCGCCACCATCGACACAATCTGATCCCAGCTCGTCGTCGGCATCAGTTTCAGGTTGAGCTGCGCCTCGCCGACGCCGGTGAAATGGCCGTGGCCCTCGATGAAGCCGGGAATCACCAATTGGCCCTGGACGTCGATGACCTGCGTGGAGGGCCCGACATATCGCCGCACATCCGCCACGCTGCCGATAGCGAGGATGCGGTCGCTGCGGACGGCGACAGCCTGCGCCTGCGGAATTCCATCGTCAACGGTGATCACTTTGCCATTGGTGATCACCAAGTCTGCCCCCTCCTGCTGGGTCGTGGGGACAGCGAGAGCGGAGGGTGTAAAGAACAAAACGAACGTGAAAATCAGCTTGGGGTTCAATTCAGATTCCTAATGAAAACAACCGATCAAAATTCCCAGACAGAATCTTCTGTCTATCCTCGTCGCTCGCGCCGATCGCGCGAAGCGCAGACTCCTGAGCGGCGAAGATCGGTTGCTGCCACCCACGGGGAAAGAACGACGAGTCAGTCCCAAACAGAATCCGATCCGGTCCAGCGACGGCGACGGCGCGGCGAAACACGTCCTCCAGCGTGAGGCCGGGATCGTACTTCATCCAGCCGTTTGAGCTCGACGTGTCGAGGTGGATGTTGCCACACTGGTCGGCCGCCATTAACGCCTCACGCCACATACCGGCGCCGAAGTGAGGAACGATGACGGGAACGGCAGGAAAGCGCGACGCGACCGCGGCAAGCGCAAGCGGATCGCCCAGCCGAAGGTCGAAGGGAGATGGGAGCCCGAGTTTCTTTCGCACGCCGACGGTCAGTACCCCGCAGTGCACGAACACGACGGCCTTGTACTCGAGCGCCGCCGCAAAGACCTCGCGCACCCGTTCATCGTCCAATCTGTAGCCGTGCATTGCGGGAAACAGACAGACACCGCGGAGGCGCTGCTCACCAAGCGCACGCGAGAGACGCGTCGACACGTCTCCCGCCGCTGGATTGAACATGAAAAAACCGACGAAGCGTGTCGGGTGACGGGCGACGGCCGTGGCCACGGATACTTCGTCGCCGGGAATGCTCGCGATGATCGCGGCGCGGGAAACCTGCTGCGCGTCCAGCTCGGCGCGCCAACGGTCCGCGAGCGCGTCGGCGGTGCCGGGGTCGTCCCAGCCCAGTCGATGCGATACTGCGGTGGAGCGACCAGCGTCGGGGAAGCCGTCCTGTCCGGCGGTCAGGAGCTCCAGGAATCGGCTGGAGAAAAAGTGACAATGAGCGTCCGAGATGCGCATGGCGAAAACGCCATCATAATCGGGCTCGTCTCCGATACGCACGGATTGATTCGCGATGGACTGTTCGAAGCGCTCGCTGGCGTCTCGCAGATTCTGCACGCCGGCGACGTCGGCGGCCGGCCGGTCCTCGATGCATTGAGCGCGATCGCCCCTGTGCTGGCCGTCTACGGAAATGTCGATTCGATTGACGGTCTGCTGCCCGCGTCAATCGCGATCGACGCGGGCGGACTCTCAATTCACGTCAGTCACGGTCACGAGCTTGGCAGCCCCGCGCCGGCGAAGCTGCTGACGCGCTACCAGGCCGACATCATCGTCTTCGGCCACACACATCGACCGCTCGTGCATCGCGACGGCGCTCGACTGGTGGTGAATCCCGGCGCCGCAGGGCCAAGGCGATTTGATGTTCAACCGACTGTGGGGATCTTGCGCATTATCAACGGCAAAGCCGAAGTGGAGCTCAGGCCGATCAAGAGCTGAGTGAAATGCTGCATTGCTGAATGCTGATTGCTGAATGAAAAACCTTGAGCAATCAACAATCAACAATCAAACATCAGCCATTCTTTCCTTCAGCATTCAGCATTCGACATTCAGCATTTCACCCAGCAAACTTATACCCCATGCGGTGAATCGTGAGGACGTACTGCGGGTGTCGCGGATTGGGTTCGATCTTCTGGCGCAGCCAGGCGACGTGGACGTCGACGGTTCTGGTCGACGGCATCGAGTTGTAGCCCCACACTTCATTCAGCAGCTCCTCGCGCGTAAGCGTGGCGCCGCGATGCTCGATGAAGTACTTGAGCAACTGAAACTCGCGCGCTGAAAGATCCAACGGCGCGCCGGCTTTCGTCACCTCCGCCCGGCGGAAATCCACTCGCACGTCGTCGAATTGGTATCCTTCGGCGGGATGCGACGGCGGCGGTACGCGCCGGAGCTTGGCCTCGATCCGCGCCAGCAGCTCGACCATCTCGAATGGTTTCGTCACGTAGTCGTCGGCGCCCAGCTTCAGGCCGACGACTTTGTCGACCACCTGACCTTTTGCGGTCAGCATGATCACCGGCGTCTCCGTTCCGCGCTTGCGCAGTTCGCGGAGGACATCGAAGCCATTCAACCTCGGCAGCATGACGTCGAGGAGGACGAGGTCGAATGCCTCGCGCGACGCGCGTTCGAGCCCGCTCTCTCCGTCGATGCTGGTCTCGATGGCGTAGCCTTCGCGGATCAGCCGATCGCGAAGTGTCAGCACCAGACCAGGCTCGTCCTCGACCAGGAGCAGCCGTTTCACGCGTGTGATCCGTGGCCTGGCGCTTCGGACAATGCGGTACGGCCAACCGGTTCCTCGCTGGCGGCTGGCAGGATGACGGTGAATTCGCTGCCTGTGCCGGGCTCGCTGTGCACGATGACGTTTCCGCCGTGGGCCCGAACGATGCGCTGCACCAGGCTGAGGCCAAGCCCCGTCCCCTGGATGCGCGCGGCGATCACGTCGGGTGCGCGATAAAACGGTTCGAAGATTCGCAGCTGGTCGGAAGCGGCAATGCCGATTCCGCGGTCCGCGACGGTGACGTGTACTTCGCGGCCGACAGCGCGGGCGCGAAGGCCGAGCCAGCGCCCCGCCTCTCCGTACTTGATCGCGTTGGCAACCAAATTGTCGAACACGCGTCGAAGCGCGGACTCGTCACCGAGCACGGGCGGCAGCCGCTCCGCGATGTCGTAGTCGACCCGAATTCCCGCGGAGTCGAGAAGCGAGCGTCGTGACTCGACGATGTCGTGCAGCAGCGGCGTCAGGGGAACAGTCGTGAGCGTAAACGCTCGCTGTCCCGCATCGATGCCGGCAAATTCGAGTATCTGCTCCACCATGTCGGTCAGCCGCCGCCCTTCATTGCGAACGAGATCGCCGTACTTTCGGATCTCCGCGTCATTTTTGACGACGCCGTCCGCGAGGTTCTCGCCGGCGGAGCGAATGACGGCGAGCGGGGTTCGAAGTTCGTGCGACACGGCAGCGACAAATTCCATCTGCTGACGGGCAAGCTCCTGTGCGCGCCGGGTGGCGAGCACCAGCAGCGCCACGCTCGCGCCCAGCACCGAAAGCACGCTCGAACTGATAATCAGGTTCCGGCGTCTGGCCGCGTTCACGGCGGCCTCGAGCGATCCCGACGGGTGCTTCACGAGCAACCGCCACCGGGGCGCCCCGACGGTGGCCAAACGCGCGGTCGCCGCGGCCGTCGTCGCGGCCAGCGGCCCATTCTGCTGAACGAAGATCGACACCGGACCTCCGCCCCGCATGGGGACTGCGCGATCCGCGTCCGGTGGCAAGACGATGTGCTCGCTGACAGTGGTCGATGTGCCGAGCCCCTGCATCGGGCCAGCGGTGAACGTCGATGTGTATCTCCGAATCTCTGATACAAGAGCGCCGAAGTCCTGCATGCGAACCTGGAACAGATCGCGCGACGCGTCAACCTGCGCATCCGGCGCCGGGCTGAACTCGCCATTGGACTGGTAGACAACGGCACGGTCGTTGGTGTTGACCACAGCGAGCTCGTAATCGAAGCCGTCGCCAGTCTGGCGGAAGTGCTGCTGCGCAAGCGCAGGCAGCATCTCGTTCGTGATGTACGCGCGATCCATCAGGACGATGATGTACGAGAGCCCCGGTGAAAGACGAAACTGGGTGTGACCGTCGGCCTCATCGAAGCGGAACAGCGGCATCGGGATCAGGAACGCCGGGATGTTGTCCCAGATTGCCTGCGGCATCTGCCGTAGCACGAGGCCGGGTGTTCCAGCCGCGGGTTCGGGCGCGCTCAACAGCTTCTGGTGGATCGGGTCCAGCACAGAGGGCCAGGCGATCGATTCCAGCGTGCGGGTCGTCGAGTTGAATCGCTGCAATGGCGCTCCGGCGCCGTCGACACTGTAGATCTCCTTGACGATACGCGGGTACTTGGCCGTGGCCTGCCAGCGATCGTGGCGAAGGGCGATACGGGACTCGAGACTACCGGCGGCCTGCGGGTCGACCTGGAACAACAGATAGGCGCGCGTCAGCTCGCCATCAAAGTCCTGAACGAACCCTGACGTGCGCGTAGTGAGCGTGGCGCGCATGTGTTCGCGCTCCGCGTCGCTGATTCGGCCCAGCCACCTGTACTGAAGCGTTGCCAGAAGCGCGATCAGCCCCAGCAAAGCCACGGCCACGACGACCATCGGCAGCCTGAATCGACCTCGCATGAGGGCAGTCTAGCACCACGTTCCGTCCTGCCGCGGCCGTACACAACAGGTTTTACGTCCTTAACAATCTCTTTGCCCGCTCTTAACCATTCGCGCGCATCCAGCCGCCATCATCGTTCGTCTCATCACCACGTTCACTTCGGGAGAGCGCGCTCTCCTACTCGAGAGGACTTCACACATGCGCAGTCTCATTTGGCGGGCGAGCTCGATTGCGGCCGTCCTGCTGCTTGCCTTCAGTGCGGGCGCCTTCGCCCAACAGGAGAGCAAGGCGGCCGACGTGCTCGCCGGAACTCGAAAGGCAATCGGCGGAAAGAAGCTGGACACGCTCACGTCGCTGAGCGTCCAGGCGGCCGCGCAGCGGAACGTTGGCAGCTTTCAAATCACCAGCGATCTCGAGCTGCTCGTGGATATGCCTGACAAGTATCTGCGCTCGGAGACGTCGAACGGTCCGATGGTCAACATGGCCAGCACGTTGGGGTTCAACGGCGATCGAGCGGTGAAAGGTGGAGGCGCCGTCGGGACGCCCGGTGGCGGAATGGTCATTCGCATGGGTGGACCCGGGCCGGGCGCCGCCACGCTCGGCGGCGGCGAGAGACCGACGCCGGAACAACAGGCACAACTCGACAAGCAGGTCGTCCGATCGGCGAGACAGGAGATCGGCCGGTTGATGCTCGGATGGTTTGCCATGGCGCATCCGTCGCTGAGCGTTCAGTACAGCTACGCGGGCGAAGCGGAGTCACCAGATGGCAAGGCGTTCATGGTGGACGTCAAGAACAGTGACGGCTTCGCCGCTCGCCTCTTCATCGACGAGAAGACTCACCTCCCGTTGATGGTGACCTACCAGGGGCCACAGCCACGAATGATCACCGTCGACGGAGGGCGAGCCGGTGGCGACGGCGCTCAGTCGCAGGGGCGGCGGCAAATGACTCCGGATGAGCAGAAGAAGATGGCGGCTGATGCGGAGGCCCAGCTCGAACAGATGAAGAAGCAGGCGCCGGCAATGGTCGAGTACGCGCTCTTCTTCGACGACTGGCGCGACGAGGACGGCATCAAGTTTCCCCATAGTTTTCGGAGAGCGGCGGCCGGAACGACCACGGAGGAGTGGACCGTCAACAAGGTGAAAGTCAATCCGAAGATCGATCCGAAGAAGTTCGAGTCGGAGCACTGAAGGGAGCGGTAGACGCGTGAAGTCAGTCAGCCTGTTGCCGGCGTGCGTCATCGCTCTGGGCGCGGTCATGCTCGGTTCCCCAGCGCATGCGCAGCAACGAACGCCCTCATCCACCCTCCGCATCGTCGTGCACGACCCGAGCGGCGCGGTAATTCCGGGGGCGGTGGTTCGAGTGGGCAATCTCGAGACGACGGCCGCGAGCCCCGTCGAAGTTGTGTCCGATGGGCAAGGGGTTGCCGTCGCGGCGGGCCTTGAACCTGGTCGCTACACGGTCAGCGTCAGCTTCCCCGGGTTCGAGACGAGGACATTGACTGACGTACGCCTCAAGGCTGGTGAGGCGAAGCGCGATGTGATCCTGCCGATTCAGAAACTCGATCAGTCCGTCTCGGTCGGCCGGGACCCGGCCGTGGCCGCGTCGGACCCGAACAGCGATCGGTTCAACACCGTCCTTTCCAAGGAACAAATCGATGCGCTTCCCGACGATCCGGACGAGATGGAAAGTGTCCTGAAGGAGATGGCCGGACCAGGCGCAACGCTGCGCGTGGACGGGTTCCGCGGCGGCCGCCTGCCGCCGAAGTCGCAGATTCGCTCGATTCGGTTCTCTCGCGACATGTTCGCCGCGGAAAATCACGGCGGCGGCATGGTCTTCGTCGATATCACGACGCAGCCAGGGCTCGGCCCGCTGCGCGGCGGACTCGACTTTACCTTTCGCGACGATTCTCTGAACGCACGGAACGCCTTCGTCGATGAAAAGGGACCAGAACAGACGCAGCAATATGGGTTCAACCTGAGCGGCACGCTGCTGAAGGAACGGACGTCCTTTTCGCTGTCGGCCGGCGGCGCGTCTCTCTATGACTCCGCCAACATCTTCGCGGCGGTGCCCGACGGCACGGTCAGTTCGAACGTCCGGCGGCCAGCCGACCGCGTCAACTTCAACGGACGGATCGACCACGCGTTGACCAAGGCCCACACGCTTCGCGCGACATTCCAGCGCAACGCGGACGATCAGAAGAACCTGGGTGTCGGAGGTTTCGACCTGACGGAACGGGCGTATGCGCGACGCACGGACGATCGGATGCTGCGCCTGGCGGAGAGCGGTCCGCTCAGCAAGAATGTCTTTGCGGAGTCGCGGGTGCAGCTGCGCTGGCAGTCGAACCGCATCGATTCGGCGTACGAACTGCCAACCGTCAGCGTCCTCGATGCCTTTACCGGCGGAGGTGCGCAGCAAGCGGGCGGACGACGAAGCATGGAGATGGAGTGGGCCACCAATATCGATTGGGCGAAAGGCAAGCATGCTGTTCGCGCCGGGACACTCGTGGAGGGCGGATCGTATCGGAGCGACAGCCGAACCAACTATCTCGGGACTTTTACGTTCGCGAGCCTGGCGGACTTCGAGGCGGAGCGGCCGACGACGTTTTCGCGACGCGCGGGGGATCCGCTCGTTGAGTACGCGATGTGGCAGGCCGGCGCGTTCGTGCAGGACGACTGGCGCGCGCGCAAGAACCTGACGCTGAGCGCGGGGCTGCGGGAAGAACTCCAGACCCACCTCGACGATCGCTGGAATCTGGCGCCGCGGATCGGCGTCACGTGGTCACCTTTCAAGAGCGGCAAGACCACCATCCGCGGCGGTGGCGGAGTCTTCTACGACTGGCTCGATGCCGGCACGTTCGAGCAGACTCTGCGAGTGGATGGCACTCATCAGCAGGATATGGTGGTACGGAATCCCGGTTACCCCAATCCATTCAGCGGTGATTCAAGCCAGGAGATCCTGCCTGGCAGCAAGTACGCACTGGCATCGGATCTCGTCCAGCCGGTTCGGAAGATGATCAACATTGGTTTCAGTCAGCAGCTGACGCCCACGCTGAGCGCCAATGTCAGTCTTGGTCACAGCGTCGGCAGCGACAGGTTCCGCGGCCTCAACGTCAACGCACCGCGCGCCGATGGCTCCCGACCCGATCCTGCGCTCGGCAACGTCACCACGGTCGAGTCCACGGCCCGCGCGCGCGGCAGCTCCGTGAATGCCGGCCTCAACCTCAATATCCCGAACCGCCGGACGATCTTGTTCGCGAACTACTCGTGGCTGCGTCAGGAAAACGATGCCGATGGACCCTTCAGCCTGCCTGCCGACAGCTACAATCTCGCGGGCGAATGGGGCCCCGCCGCCGGTGTGCCTCATCACATCTTCAGCAGCATCATCAACACGACCATAGGGAAGAACCTCAGAGTGGGATTGACCGCGACGGCACGAACGGGCACCCCCTACAACATCACGACCGGCCGCGATGAAAACGGTGACACCGTGTTCAACGATCGGCCGGACGGCGTGAGTCGCAACACCGGAACGACGAAGGGCATGTGGGACATGGGTGGGCGCGTGAGCTACGCGTTTGGTTTCGGCCAGCGACCGGCGGGCCCTGGCATGGGTGGCGGACCCACGGTCGTCATCCAGCGCGTGGGTGCGGTCGGCGGCGGGGGAGACATGCTGAACGCGATTGGCGGTGGCGGTGCGGAAGACAAGCGCGTACGGTTCGAGCTCTACGTCTCGGCGCAGAATCTCCTGAACCACGTCAACCCGATTGGATACTCGGGCGTGATGACGTCACCGTTTTTTGGCGAACCCACAGCCGCGATGCCGGCGAGACGAATCGACCTCGGCGTCAGGTTGGGCTTTTAAAGACGCCGAATCACTGATCACTGATCACTGATCCTCGAATCCCTGATCCTTGAATCGCTGGATCGTTTTGCGATTAGAGACGGGAAAGGAGAAAAGAGAAGGGAGAAGAGAGGAACACCTCTTCTTATTCTCCTTTCTCCCTTCTCCTTTCCGTCTTTAAAACATGATGCAGCGTGACAGTGGAATACTCGGCCGTAGACGGATGGACGATACGTCGATCGACGACCAGGAAGTAGGGCAGCGCGAGCGAGGAAAGGGCAGCGGCGACACCGAACGCGGCTCGAAACCCGTAGTGCTGAATCAACCATCCCATTGCGGTGGAGCCGGTGCCGATTCCTGAATCGAAGGCCGCGAGCACGGCGCCGAACGCGGCGCCGCGGCGATCCGGCGTCACGTGCCGCATGATGTAGCCGATGTACGACGGATACGCCGTGCCGAATCCGAGTCCGAAGATGAGCGCCGATAGCAGCATCCAGGTTCGCGTTCCGCCGACAGCCAGACACGCGAGACCACCGCTGATCAGAATCAGGCAGGGAACGAAGACACGCTTGTAGCCGTACTTGTCCCCCAGCCTCCCGAGCGCCGGGCGTGTGAACAGCATGACGACGGCGAGCGAGGTGAGATACAGGCTCTTCGGCGTCACGCCGTTGGCGTCGGCATACATGGCCGTAAAGCTGGTGATGCCGCCGTATCCAAACGAGTAGAGCGCGAGCGTGATGGAGAGCACGAGAACACGCCGCTCGACCAGTCCGCGCCGCGGACCTGGCGAACGATTCGACACGAACTGATGCTCAGGCAGCGCCGCCGCGATCGCCGTCATGCCAAGATTGAGCGCCATCGCGCCGAGGCACAGCCACAGCCAGCCGCCCGTGCGATAGATCCAGAATCCGACCGGGGGCGCGACCGCGATCGCGGAGAGCGTGGACAGACCCCAGTAACCAATTCCTTCGGCTCGCCGGCTCTCGGGGAGCAGCGCCGTCATGTACGCAGCAGACGCGGAGAGGAGAGCCGACCAGAACACGCCGTGCACCAGCACGAGCGCGAGCAGGACGCGATGGTCGGTGATCACGGCATACGCCACCGAGAACGCCGCGAGCGCGATGCTCGTGGTAATCAGCACTCGGCGCTGTCCGGCACGATCCACGAACGCGCCGGTCAACGGCGCCGAAAGCGCCGAAGAGTAGGTCAGGAAGCCGAGAAACAGTCCCGACGCGAACGTGCTGCCGCCAAGATCAATGATGTGGAACGGCGCCGTCGGAAGCAGCTGGAACGCGGACAGGAATACGGTGAAGCTGAACCCGCACATCACGAAGAAGCGCGGGGTGAAGAGGCGGTCGGGCAAGACTGACTGAGTATCGCATACTTACTCCGAGGGGCGGGCCGTTCGCGTGGCTTACTTCGCTGCGCTCGTTCGCATCTTCCCACGCACCGAAATTCAGTACGCTAAGATCGGCAGATGCAGGATCTCAGCGAATTCCGTCCATCGAGATTGTGGAAGAAGTTGTCTTCGGAACGGCGGCTCGCCGCCGCCGAGTTGTTCTGGTCGGATGAGCAGTCGACCGAGCAGCAGATCGAAGCGGTCGGCGCGCTGGCGTCGCACATGAAGTTTCGCCCCAAGAGCGTGATCAGCCTTCCGCTCGAGAAGAAGGCGAAGTATCTCGCCACGCTTCCGAACGTCTCCGATACGGTGGCGGCGCGCGCGCTCGTCAACTATCACCTGGATCGTCAACGGCCGATGATGGGTGCTTTTCTGGACCTGCTGGGAATCACCCACGAGAATGGTTTGATCAGCGAGGAGAACGTCACCAAGCCGGACGCGGCACAGCTCAAGACGGCGGCGGCGGATCTCGCGACGAAATTCTCGAAAGAAGACGTGCTTCTGTATTTCAGCACCTTGGTCTCGCAGGACCCCGAGACCTGGGGGCCACTCGCCGAATTAGAACTTGTTTCAAAGACAGAATAGAGCCGTCGGCGAACGAGCGCAGCGAGTGAGCCACGCGAACGGAG
>Ga0070684_100001113_pt1 | contig 19285 bp, 19 predicted proteins | sample KBSC723LmetaG_FD_65653 | JGI IMG/M metagenome (GOLD analysis project Ga0070684, IMG submission 65653) | Corn rhizosphere microbial communities from Kellogg Biological Station, Michigan, USA - KBS C7.2-3L metaG | ecosystem: Host-associated > Plants > Roots > Rhizosphere ...
CACCATGATCACCAGTCCGAAGCTGATCGCGACGCCGACATGGCCGAGCGCGCCGGTGTCGGAGTCGACCATGATCGCGCCGCAGCCCGCGAACACCAGTGCGAAGGTCCCCACCGCCTCCGCCACCAGCCGGCGAAGCTCATCGGCCATCAGCCCGCCCGGGAAAGCGCCTGCGGCTCGACCAGCGCCCCCAGCCGCTCCATCGCATCCGCGCGGAGCCGAAAGTAGGCGAACGTGCCCCGCTTCTCGCGGTCGAGCAGGCCGGCCTCGCGGAGCTGCTTGAGGTGATAGCTGACGGTGGGCTGGGCGAGTCCCAGATGGTCGGTGAACTCGCAAACGCAGACCGCCTGGCCGCCCGCCCGCAGCAGGATGTTCAGGATCTTCACCCGGTGGCGGTCTGCGAGCACGCGGAACAGCCGCTCGAGCTCGACCGCCTCGCCGTCGGTCAGCGACGACCCCGCCAGCGGCGTACAGCAGCTGATGGTCGGAAGGCGTTTCATCGATCGCGATTCTATCGATGACCGTCGATATTTGCCAGCTTCGATGGGTATGTGGTAGAAAAGACGAGCTATATCGACAATCTTCGATGAAAGGACGCCGAGATGCCGGCCACCTTCCACCTGTCACTCGACGTTCCCGACCTGGACAACGCCGTCGCCTTCTACGAGCAGCTGTTCGGCTGCCGGCCGGCCAAACGGAAGCCGGGCTACGCCAAGTTCGAGCTCAGCGACCCGCCGGTGGCACTGGCGCTGCAGCAGGCGTCCCGCCCGGCGCTCTCTCACCTGGGCATCCGGGTCGAAGACACCGGCGTGGTCGCCGAGGCCGGGCAACGGCTTCGCGAAAGCGGTCTGGTCACCCTCGAGGAGCGCGACACGGCCTGCTGCTACGCCCGCCAGGACAAGGTGTGGGTATCGGATCCGTCCGGCAACCGGTGGGAGGTCTACGCCGTTCTGGCGGACGTCGAGGACAACCAGCACGACCATCCCCAGGCCGGTTCCACCGCCTGCTGCACGCCGACGGCGGACGGCCGGGTGGCCTGCTGCGCCTGACGCTCAGCCGGGCAGCGGCTCGAGCGGCAGCTGGAAGCTGACGGAGCCCGCCTCGTGGGTGAGCAGGCCGCCGGCCAGCCGCACGCGTTCGACCGCGGGGACGCAGACGTCGGCGGCGGGTGCGTCGTGCCTGAGCTGGCCCTCCATCACCCCGTCCAGCTCGCGCAGCGTCAGCCTGGCATGCGAAGCTCCGGAGCGGGCCTCCAACCAGTCGAGCAGGTCGTGCACCGTTCGATAGACCAGTGTCTCCACCGTCTCATCGTGGCGGCCCACGCGCACATCGGCCTCGACCCGAAGCTGGGACGTCCTGGTGAACCGCCGGGCCAGCGACGGCAGCGCGCCCGGCAGGCCGTCGATCACTAACAGCGGCGGCCGCAGGCTGACCGCCAGCCGCCGGGTGCGCTCCAGAGCCTCGGCGAGCACGCGGCGGGTCCCGGCCACCGCGCCGGCGTCGACGCCGGGCGCCCACTCCAGCCGGTCGAGCGCGAACAGCGAGGCCGTCATCACCTGCACGACATCGTCGTGCAGCTCGGTGGCGATCCGCGTGCGCTCGTCGTCCTGAAGCCGCAGGGCCCGGCCGAGCACCTCGCGGTTGTGGCGCTCGGTGACGTCACGGGCGACCATCATCCCGCCCTCGATCTGCCCGCCCGGCCCGGGCAGAGGCACCACGTCGACATCGAAGCGGAGCCGCCCGTCGGTCGTGCGCACGTGGGCCACACCGCTGGTGCCGTCAAGTGCCGCGAGGCAGTGGGAGAGGAGCGTGATCCGCGCGGCAGGCGGGATCACCTCGGTCAGCGAACGGCCGACCAGCAGCTCTCCATCGTGCCCGTGGTCGATCAGCGCGGAGCCCTCGGCCACCTCCAGCACCAGCTCGCGGTCGAACACGAACACCGCCGTGCCCGGCAGCCGCGCCATCATCGTCTGCCACAGGCGTTGCGCGCGAAGCTCGGGAGCGTCATCGACCTGGGTCGACGGGAACCTGTCGTCGAGGGAAGCCAATGGCCAATGGTATGCCCGCAAAATGCGAGCCCGCGCTACCGCTCTGGGGGAATCACACCCCCCGTTTGCGGTAGCTCTCCGCTGGACAGAATGCCTGCACAGGATCTGTCTGAGCGTGCTTTTCGGTGACCCCCTGGAGTGCGGGCGAGAGGACTCGAACCTCCACGGCCTAGGCCACCGGCTCCTAAGGCCGGCGCGTCTACCAGTTCCGCCACGCCCGCTCCCGGAAGAGCGTACTTGACAGCGTCTATCAAGACAGCCGCCCCCGCAGCCGATGAACCATGCGTACCAGTCCCCATCCTCAGCGCTCCCAGCGAGGCTCACAATCGACGTGCACCACCCCCTTTCGGCCGATAGGCCGCTGCATGACGTCCGATCGGACGCACTCGGCCATGCCGTGTTCGCCGGCCACCTGGCGCACTGCATCGCGGAGCTGACGCCGGAGGACGGGATCGTGATGGGGATCTCCGGGACGACCGGATCCGGACGCTCGACGGTGCTCAACTTCATACGCCACCACCTCCGGGAGCGGGGCGGTGGGCGGTTCAGCGTGATCGACTGGAACCCGTGGCTGGCGCCCGGCCCGGAGCCTCTGGAGCGGCGCCTGGTTCACCTCCTGGCTGCCGCAGTGCTGCCCGAGAGCGAGCAGGGCGAGAGTGGCGGCACCGCAGCCCTGCAGGCCCGCGTGGTATCCGGGCTGGCGTCGGGCCAGCAGCGGCTGGTGGTGATCGTCGACGACGCCTGCCGGCTGGCCGATGCGGAGACACGGGAGCTGCTGCGCCTGATCGCCTCCTTTGCGGGTGCGCCCAACCTGGTGTTCGTGCTGGCGCTCGACCTCGACAGTGAGGCCGCGGACACGCTGAGCAAGGTCGTCCACGTGCCGATCTCGCTGCCGCTGCCCGACCGCGCCAGCCTGCAACAGTTGTTTGTTGACCGCATCGATCCCCTGATGGCCGAGGAGCGCGCCCAGGGCCGCGTGGACGAGGAGTACTGGTCGGACATGTGCCTGAACGGCATCGACCACTTCCTGGCCCGCCCACGCGACGCCGTTCGCTTGGTGAACGCGGTGTCGGCCACGCTGCCCGCGGTGCGCGGTGAGGTGAACCCGGTCGACTTCGTGTCGGTCGAGACGCTGCGGCTGTTCTCCCCGATCGCCTACGAGGCCATCCGCCGCCGCCCGGACGCCTTCCTGCTGCCGCCCGAGTCCCGCCGCGCCGAGACCGGGGCGCTGGGCGTGACCCGCGAGTTCCACGACCGGTGGCGCGAGCACGTCCCGTTCGACGACCGGGCTGCCACCGACTACCTCCTGATGCGCCTGTTCCCCAGGCTGCCGGACGTGCTGGGCGCCCGTCAGCTGAAGGGGGACTCCGAGGATAGCTGGCGGCCGCGACTGCGGATCGCCTCGGCGGACGTGTTCCCCGTCTACGTGCAGCTTGCCATCCCGCGGGGGGCCATCTCGAATGCCGACCTGCAGTCACGGCTGGAGCACATCGGCGACTCCAACCAGTTCGCCGCCACCTTGCTCGAGCTTGCCCGCGACTCGCAGCCCGACTCGCCTGCCCGCCTGCGCGCGTTCCTGGAGCGGCTCGAGAACCACGTCGGCCAGAACGCCAGCGGCGACGAGATCGCCTCCGCCCTGCGCGCCGTCTACCAGGCGGCCGACGATCTGCTGCGCCGCGAGGACACGCGGGGCACCGAGTCGGGCATCGATGCGCAGACGCAGGTCCGCCGGCTGGTGCGCCGGCTGGCTTCGAGCGTGGAGCAGGCCGACCGGGTCCAGCTGCTGGAGCATGCCTTCGGCCTCGACGCCTCGCTGGCCTCCATCGTCGACACCGTGGTGATGCTGGGACAGGAGCACGGCAAGTACGGCGGCGAGTGGCAGGAGGGGGCATCGACCGCGGTCACCCTGAGCCAGCTGGCCCAGCTCGAGAACCTGGCTCTCGCCTACGTCAGGGACGCTGCTGAGGACGGCAGCCTGCTGCGAGCGCCGCGGATGCCCGACATCATGCACTGCTGGGCGACCTGGAACCGGGGCGAGTGCCGGGCCTGGGTGTCTCAGGTGACGGCCACCGACGACGGCCTGTTCGCATTCCTGGAGCCGTTCATGCGCGAGGCCGGCTCCCCCAGCGCCAGCGTTCGAGGAATGGTGGTCGCCAACCGCCTCGACCAGCGCCGGCTGCGGCCGTTCCTGGAGCCAGGCTCGATCGCGGTCCGGGTCGGCGAGCTGGCCGAGCGCCCGGAGCGCGAGGAGCACTACCGCCAGCTGATGCGCCGCTACGTGCTCGACCACGAGCTGCTGCAGCAGGCGACCAGCGCCGACTACTCGGAGGGCGGCTCGGGAGCCGCCGATGACAGCGAGAACATCGACCCCCCGCCCAGCGGTGGCGGTGGCGGCGGCGTGCTGCGCGATCGCTTCGCCGCCTGACCGGGCGGCCGCGCCGGGGTGGCGCTGAGGTATCCTGCGCTGGCGCGGTGGCCGTAGCTCAGCTGGTGGTAGCCCCTGGTTGTGGTCCAGGAGGACGTGGGTTCGAGTCCCACCGGTCACCCCTCATCTCGCGGGCGAGTCGTTCCGCCCGCTCCTTGATCCCCAGCAGCATCTTCCGCTCCATCACCAGGCTGCCCGGCTCCACCAACAGCTGGCTGACCGCTCGCGCCGGAAGCGAGGCGCCGGGGGTGGCAATCCGGTTGCGGCTGACCAGCCGCGTCGACCCATCCTGCGGGTAGAGGCCGAAGCTCCACACCCAGGTGCCGTCCTCGAACCGGAAGGCCAGCGCGCGCTCGGGCTGCAGCACCTCCACCCGCATGTGCGGGCGGCCGGGCCCGAGCTCGAACGAGTCGCCGACGGCGACGTCCTGGAACTCCGGCAGCACCCGGTCGGCGCTGTGCATGCTCAGCCCGAACAGGTTCTCGATCCAGTCGTAGGTGTACGCGCCGCCGCGGCCGCTGCCCATCTGAAGGAGCCACGGCCAGACGGCGCTCGGCGGCGCGTCGATCGTCACCGCCCGGGTGGCGACCACATCCGGATCGGGCATCAGTTCGTCGCCGGCCATGGCGCGGTCGGCCTCCGCAGCCGTGGAGCCCCACGTCAGGCACCGGTCGCGCAGACCAACCCGGTAGGCCGAGGCAGCGCCGACAGCCAGCACCACTGCGGCGGCCAGCCGGCGTGCGGCGCTCATTCGCGGATTCCTGCGGCGATCACAAGCACGACCGGATCATGCCCCAACCCGACGGGTACGATGCCCCCGGGCGCCCGTAGCTCAGTGGATAGAGCACCAGACTTCGAATCTGGGTGTCGGAGGTTCGAGTCCTCCCGGGCGCGCTGGCTCTAGTACACCTCGATGGAGTTGACCAGCGCAATCAGGATCAGCCAGCCAACGAGCACTGTCGCGATAGCCACCACGAGGATCAGTATGGTCTTCCTCAGTTTGCTCATAGCCACACTGAACCACTGAGGGGCACCGCTTGGCGTTGGGGGAATCCCGCTACCAAGACAGGCCCATCCCAGCCGACATCGCACGCTGTCAGGGACCATCCCGGCCAGGCGGCTCCAGCCGCGTTTCGGCCCTTGCGTGCATGGGCTACCCTCTCGAACATGGCCGGGTCGGCGTCCTCGCAACAGCCTGACTATCGCCTCGCCGCCGCGGGCCGAGAGTCCGCTGAGGATGAACGGCTCGATCTGCTCGAGCAGATCTACGACCCGGTGACGCGCAGGCGGCGCTCGTTCGTCCAGCCGGGGTGGCGGTGCCTGGAGGTGGGAGCCGGGCGCGGCTCGATGGCGGCGTGGATGGCCGAGCAGGTGGGTGCGAGCGGCCACGTTGTCGCCACCGACATCGACACCCGGTACCTGTCGAGACTCGACGTCCCGAATCTCGAGGTGATCGAGCACAGCATCCTCGACGATCCGCTCGATGCGCTGGGCGGCGCGGGGTCGTTCGACCTCGTCTGTTCGCGCTTGATGCTGTTCCATCTGAAGGGCCTCCAGGAACAGGCGATCGCCCACATGGTGAAGTGCCTGCGACCCGGTGGCGTGCTGTTCGACGAGGACTGCGCCTGGGGGACTGCCGCGCCCGTCGATCCCGCACACCCGCGGTACGCCGGCTACCACCAGGTCTGGCGGGACGGAGACTGGTGGACCGTTCGCGGCTACGACAAATCGTTCGGCCAGAAGCTGGCGGCGATGTTCGAGCGCTGCGGGCTCGAGGACATCCGCACCGAGGCCTCCACCGAGGTGATCCGGGGAGGATCACCCTGGGCGAGATGGTGGATCCCGACGCTGGAGGTGATCAACGAGCTCGGCGGCGGCGACGAGGCGTCTCGGCGTGAGGTCGAGGTGATGACCGCGGCGCTTGCCGATCCGACCGTCTGGCTCCAGAGGGAAGTGGTGCACGCCTGTTGGGGCAGGCGACCTTCCTAGGAAAAACGCTCACGGCAACCGTGAGGCAGCAGCCGGCTCGTCGATCGAACAGGCGCAGATCGAGGCCCAGCGGAAGGAGTTGCAGGGCCAGTTCGAGCCGCACATCCCGGCCACACGCGTAGATGAGGCACTCCGCCAGGAACTCGCCCGATTCCGATCCGCGCGTGTCCGCGAATTCGTTCCCGTCCTCGCTTTCCGCGGCGCCCGGGAACGCCTTCGCGACGAACGATAGGGGGGCGACAGCCTGCTAGGGGAAGAAGACGCCGTTGCGTTCGCGGCCGACGCCGCCTGAGACCGTCTTCTGCCCATCGCGCACCGACGTGTAGACGACGTCGCTGCGATCGTCCTTTACGCGGAAGTCGATATGCGCACGGCCGGGGATGAACCGGCCTGCGAAGTCGAACTGCCTGTCCGTGATCCGCTGCTCGTCGCCGTCGCCCCGCCAGAAGACGTCGAAACTGACATGGCCGGGCTGCTTCTTCGGATCGGGAGAGATCGAGTTGACGAAGTCATGGAAATCAGGGACGGCCATGCGCCGGGCGCGCATGTGCGCCCGTCCTACCGGCGCGTTGGAGTCGAGCAGGTCTGTCGGCATTCGGACTGTCCAGAAGAGGCCGGTGCGCTTGATACCCGGGTTGAAGTCGTGCTCTTGCTTCGAGAGGTCGCCCACGGCGCCCTTGAACAAGTCAATTCATATGAAGCCGAAGCCGCCGCGCCGGGTACCGCCGTCCCGCGCGACGTAGACGCCTCGCATGAAGCGCATGTCCGCATCGAACTCGTAGTGCGTCCCGTCACTGCCAAGGGCCTTGCCCTGGATGTCGGCCGCCGCGACGACGCCGCGGAAGTCCGTGATCGTCGACATGTCGAACCCGATCGCCGGCGGCATCACGTGGATGAACGGATCCTTGGGCACGAGGTTGAAGTTCTCATCGAAGCCACCTGGGATGGGCAGCGGGTCGGCCTGCCAGTGCGCGTACGCCGGCGCGGCACGCAGCAGGCTGGCACCCGACAGGAGAGCCACAGCCGCAGCCCCACGCTGGAGTACTTCCGCCCGCGACAAGGTGCCGACATCGTTCCGCCTGTCGACCAACTGCCGCTGGAAGGCCACCTCCTGGAGCGAACCGCCGAGCACCCGGACCCCAACCCCCTTAGTGCGGATCACCACGACCGTACCACTCGGGGCAGCACGATTCAACCTGGCTCGGAGTTCGAATGGCGTGCTCGTTTCGGCTCAACCAAGCGATACTCGCACTCATGGGAGGGTTCAGAACACGAGGTTGCATCTCGTCTGGCTGCAATGCCATCTGAAGCCGCTAGCTCGCCGCAGCGCCCTCTGCCCGTACGAGTGAACTCCGGGGCCGGCCGGCCTGGGCGGCAGTCGCCCAAGCCGGATCGACAGATCACCCGCCTGGGGGACTGTGCCTCCTCGCGGGTCCCCGTACAACGGCTAGGTATCACCCTCTCGACTCCAAGAGGTGCTCCCATGCAGTCCCACCCCCCACCGTCGTCGCGGCGTATTGACGAGGACTGGCTCCAGCAATGGATCGCGTTTGGCATGCTGGACATGGCCATCTACCTGGCCAGGCACGCCAAGTTCGCCGCCTACCTCGCGAACCGAGATCAGCCCGCCAAGCGGTCCGCCCGCTCGAACAACCGCTAAGCGCCGGTGCCCGCTCGCGCCGTGTTGAGAGCGAGCAGACGGTCCAGAATCCTCGCGCGGGTGTGACCAGCGGGAGAGCGCGAAGCCGGACGTCTCAGATACCCCGACGAACACGCCCTCCCGGAATCGTGAGACTGGCATATTTGTGTCGGCTGCGGTTGACTGTCCCGGTGCGCGAGCTCCCGACCGGCACGGTCACGTTCCTCTTCACTGACATCGAGGGGTCGACCCGGCTGCTGAAGCAGCTCGGTGGGCAGTACGCCGACGCGTTGGCCGACCACCATCACCTGCTGGCCGCGGTTTTTGCGGAGTTCGGCGGCCGGGAGGTGGACACCCAGGGCGACGCTGTGTTCTACGCGTTTACCCGAGCCAAGGACGCTGCGGCGGCGGCCGTGGCGGCGCAGCGCGCGCTGGCCGGCCATTCATGGCCCGCCGGCGCTGAGGTGCGCGTCCGGATGGGCCTGCACACAGGCGAGCCCGTGCTGGGCAGCGAGCGCTACGTCGGCCTGGGGGTGCACACCGCGGCGCGCATCTGCGGGGCAGGCCACGGCGGCCAGATCCTGCTCTCGAGAGTCACGCTGGGACTGATCGAGGACGACCTCCCCGAGGGCGGAAGCATCCTCGACCTGGGCGAGCAGCGCCTGAAGGATGTCGACCGTCCCCAGCGGCTATATCAGCTGGCCGTCGACGGGCTACCACAGCAGTTTCCGGCGCTGAAAACATCGGCTCCGCGGGAATCGGGCCGGCTGGTCGGCCGCACCGCCGAGATGATCCAGCTGACCGGCCATCTGGAGGAGGCCCTCGCGGGGCGGGGGCGGCTCGTCCTCATCTCTGGAGAGCCGGGGATCGGCAAGAGCCGTCTGGCCGGCGAGCTCTCGACCGAGGCGCGAGGGCGTGGAGCACGCGTCCTGGTTGGGCGCTGCTGGGAGGGGGGCGGCGCGCCCGCCTTCTGGCCCTGGGTGCAGGCGATCCGCTCCTACGTCGGGGACGCCGAGCCCAGCCGTCTGCGCACGGAGCTGGGCCGGGGAGCGGCCGACATCGCCCAGCTCGTGCCCGAGCTGCGGGAGCTGTTTCCCGACCTTCCGCCGACGGTTCCGGCCGAGTCGGACGGGGCCCGGTTCCGGCTGTTCGACTCCGTGGCGTCGTTCTTCCGCAATGCTGCCGCGTCGCGGCCCGTCGTCCTTATTCTCGACGACTTGCATGCGGCCGACACACCGTCGCTGCTGCTCCTGCAGTTCGTCGCCGGGGAGCTGGCGGAGACCCGGATCATGATGGTCGGCTGCTACCGCGACGTCGACCCAGCGGTGAGCGATGGCCTCGCGTCGGCGGTCTCCTCACTGAGCCGTGTCAGCGGCACGGACTTCCTCCCCATCCACGGCCTGACGGCGGACGACGTGGCGAGCTTCGTCCAGCTGTCGGCCGGGATCGAGCCGACTCCGTCGCTGGTGGATTCGCTCTGGCGCGAAACGGATGGCAACCCGCTCTTCGTCGGAGAGATCTTGGCTTTGCTCGCCGCCGAGGGCCGCCTGGCGGACGTGGCCGAAGGGATGGTGCATCGACCGCTTGCCATCCCCCAGGGCGTGCGGTCGGTGATCGGACGGCGGCTAAGCCGTCTCTCGCTCGACACCAGGCAGGCGCTGACACTCGCGTCCGTGTTCGGCCGGGAGTTCTCGCTGGAGGCGCTTCAGAAGGTCAGCGACCGGTCGACCAACTCGCTGCTCGAGGTGCTCGATGCGGCTGCGGCCGAGCACATCGTGGAAGAGGCGCGGGGCGCGATGGGCAACATGCGGTTCCGCCACGCGCTGATCCGGGACACGCTCTACGACGAGATCCCGGCCACCCGCCGAGTACGGCTGCACGCCGAGGCCGCGGGCGCTCTGGAGGTGGTGTACTCGGGCAACCTGGAACCGCACCTGGCGGAGCTCGCCCACCACTTTTACGAGGCCGCCGCGGCCGGGACGGTGCCGCAGGCCGTCGCGTACGCCCGCCGTGCCGGTGACAGGGCGCTGGCAATGCTCGCATTCGAGGAAGCGGCGTCGCTCTACGAGATGGCGGTCGAGCTGCGTGAGCACGAGCCCGCGACGCAGTGCCAGCTGCTGCTTGCACTGGGCGAGGCTCACGCACGAGCCGGCCACAGCGCGGCGGCGAAAACAGCTTTCTGGGATGCGGCAACGGTGGCGGAGTCGGAAGGCCTGGCCGACGAGCTGGCACGGGCAGCGCTGGGATACGGCGGCCGGGTGCTGTGGGACGTGTCGCGGGACGACACACGGCTGCAGTCGCTGCTGGAACGGGCACTGGTTGCGGTCGGTCGCGAGGATTCGATCGCGCGAGTGATGCTGCTTTCCCGGCTCTCAGGCGGCCCGCTTCGCGACTCGACGGCGGACGTACAACGGCGATGGTCGCTGAGTGCGGAGGCGCTCGAAATGGCGCGACGGATCGGGGATCCGCCGACTCTCGGCTACGCCCTGCTGGGCTACATCACCAGCCGCCACTCGCCGGACTTCACGCCGGAGCAAGAGAAGCTGAGCGGCGAGCTGATCGACGTCGCGTTCGGTGCCGGCGACCTGGAGCGGGCCGTGGAGGGGTACGAGGGTCGCCTGGTGGCGCGAATCGAGCTTGGCAACCTGGCCGGTGCGGTGGCCGACCTCGAGGCGACGGCGAGGCTCGCCGACGAACTGCGGCAGCCGCCGCAGCGGTGGCTGGTCTCGGTGCACCGTGGCCTGCTGGCACTGCTCCAGGGTCGATTCGACCAGGCGGAAGAACTGATCGAGCAGACCCACCAGCTCGGCCGGCAGGCACTGGGATGGAACGCCGCCGTGGTGTACGGACTGCAGACGTACCTGCTGCGGCGGGAGCAGGGACGTGCCGGTGAAGCGGAGCCGCTCGTGCGGCGGGCGGCGGCGGACAATCCGACGTACCCGATCTGCCGCTGCGTACTCGCACACATGCTCGCCGAGACCGGTCAGACCGCCGCTGCCACGGCGGAGCTGGAGGGGCTGGCGTCACACGGGTTCGAACTGCTGCCGTTCGACGAGGAGTGGCAGGTGAGCCTCTGCCTACTGGCGGAGGCGGCAACCCGGCTCGGCGATCGCACCCGGGCGGGGCAGCTCTACGACCTGCTCCTCCCCTACGCCCACAGATTCGCCATCAGTTATCCGGAGATCTGCATCGGCCCGGTCTCCCGGTACCTGGGGATGCTGGCCACGGTGACAGCGCGCTGGGACGACGCGGAACGGCACTTTACCGATGCGACCGAGGCCTCGGCGCGGATCGGCGCACGGCCGTCACTGGCGCACAGCTGGGCCGGACACGCCGAAATGCTACTGGCGCGTGATCCGGCCTCGGCCGACGCTGCGGCACTGCTCGACGGAGCGGTCGGGACGTACCGTGAACTTGGCATGGACCCGTTCGCCGCGCGGACGGCCGGCCTGATCAAGCGAACTGCGCCGGCGTAGACCGCGGCTCGCGGTTGGTCGCAGCTGCGACCCGTGAGTGTCGGGGGACGGAGGTGCTAGGCGTCGTAGCTGCCGCCGAGCACTGCCGCTTGCGGCCGACTCTTGTGGCCGGCTTCCTGCATGATCGGCGGGACGTCTGGGTCAGAGATGAAACTCTGCCAACCTTGCTCATCCCAATCGAACAGCACCCAGACGCGGTCGTCCTGGTTGGGATCGCGGAAGACCTGTGCACCCTTGGACCCGTGCTGCCGCCGCTTCTCTGCGCCTTTGGTCGAGAAGATCTTCTCGAACCGGTCGAAATCCTCGACCTGGGTCGTTGCCAAGATCATGGTTCTCTCCTTAGGGGATCGCGGTGCCGTGGCTCGACGCCGTGGTGCAGCGAGTATAGGTGCCCAAGGCTCTGCAGACCTGGCTAGGGTGCCGCGGTGGCGTCGAGCTGGCCGCCGGCAGGGCGCCGCGATGCGAACGAGGTTTGGATCGCACGTTTGATTCCTTCGCGGAAGCGTGCCTGCTCGTCGTTGTGCTGCATGATCGTTTCGCGGTACTCATGCACATCGGCGGGATAGCTCAGCGTCTCCAGTGCCAGGACGGCCCAGTGCTCGGCCTCTCGTTTGGTGCAGCCCGCCTCGAAGGCGAGCCGTTCCCAGGCGAGGGCGACGTCTCCGCCGTCGAACGATGTCGAAGCGGCCGGGCCGGCGTCTCCCGCCGGGATCATGACTTCCCACCCATTACGGCGGGAACGGTACGTCTCCAGACGTTCACAATCGTCATGCCGATCGGGTGATGTGTGCGCTTCTTTTGCCGCTGACCCCGTCGGACCGGCGCCTACCGGGTCCTGCGTCGCCTCCTTCCCGGCACGATCGCGAAGCGCGATGGCAGCCCGCGATCGGATCATCCGACCCGGTTTACCCCGCTCGCAGCCCGGGTACTGCTCGACCGCTCATGGGCCAGGTCGGCTACTACCTGATCATCATCGCGCTCGGTGTCCTCAACGTCGTACTCGCGGTGGTTGCGTACTGGCAGCGCGACAAGCAGATCAAGGGCAACCGTCTCCGCGAACAGCAGCTCAGACTGGCCGAAGCGCGGAACGAGCTGGCCGAGCAGCGGCTTTCGTACCTCGAGCGCCAGACCAAGCTGCTGATCGACATCCGGAAAGAACTGCGCGACCGACCCGAGAACGGGTGGAGCAACGGGGATCAGGCTGAGGTTCGGGCTTCCACCTCGGGCAGAACATCCTCGACTACGTCCGAATAGGTCTCCTCCTCGACCAGGACGCGCAGGCACGGCCCGTCGAGCCCGAGCCGGTGGCGCACGTCCGAAAACCGGCGGACGCAACGCTCCGCACGTGTTGGTATATGTTTCGCGCGGTGGCCGGTTTCTGCCACCACCCAACGGGGGAGGCTCTGATGAAAGTGCGCTTTTTGGTCGCGTTCGTGGCGGTCGTTTCGTGGACATGCCTGGCTGCCGTGACCGCCGCCGCGGAGGGTGCGAAGACGACTGTTGTCGCGTCCGGGCTGGATAACCCGCGCGACCTCGCATTCGCCTGGGGCGGAGCGTTGTATGTCGCCGAGGCGGGACACGGCGGCCCGGACTGCATCTCCAACCCCGAGTTCGGCGAGGTCTGCATCGGGTTCACGAGCAAGATCAGCAGGGTGGATGTGGTCCATCACCGCGTTCATCGGGTGGTGACTGGGCTGTACTCGACCGCCAGCCCTGACGGCAGTGCGGCGACTGGCATTGACGGCATTTCGGTCCTGGGTCGCAACCGGATCTTCGGGATCTTCACCGGCGCGCGGCTTGCGATCCCCTCCGGCGTCTTGCCGGCGGCCACGACCCAGAGGGCGAAGCGGCAGGCGGGGCGGCTGATCGTTGCGACGGGCACCGGTTCCTGGCAGGTGGCGGCGGATGTCGGCGATCGCGATTGGCGCTGGAGCCTTCATCACATGGGCCTCGTCCCGGGCCAGTTCCCGGATGCCAATCCCTACGGCGTGTACGCCGGCGGCCACTCTCGCTGGGTGGTGGATGCCGCGACCAACACGATCGACCGGATCGGCGCGGACGGGCGGGTTCACATCGTCCAGTTCATCCCCAATCCGCCGGCATCAGACGCCGTACCGACTTGCATCGACCGCGGCCCTGACGGTGCGTTCTATGTCGGCGAGCTCACGGGCGGCGGTAACGGTCCTGGCGCTGCCAGAGTTTGGCGGTATTCACCGGGTAGCGACCGGCTGAGCCTGTGGGCATCAGGGCTGACCGCGGTTACCGGCTGCGGGTTTGGCCGCGACGGCCGGTTCTACGCCACCGAGTTCTCCACACTCGGGCTTGAAAATGCCGCACCCGACACTGGGCGTGTCGTGCGGGTCCCCGCACACAGCACCTCTCCTGTCACCGTCGTGGACGGCCTGTCGTTCCCCGGAGGGTTCGCAGCCGGACGCCACGCCCTGTACGTCTCGAACTGGAGCATCGCCCCCGCCAACAATGGCGGCGGCCCCACCGGATCAGTCGTCCGCATCGATATCGGCTCCTGACGGCTCTCGGGAGCGGGGCGCAGGCCCCGCTCCCTGGCCCTCTTCGGCGGGGAGGTGCCGAATGTCCCCGCTGCTGCGGTCGGCCGTCATCGTTTCGGCCGGTGCGATCACAAACGCTCGGCCACAGTGGCGACTCGTGCCACGTGGCGGCGCGTTGCCTGCGCCACCGGCGGCGGTGAAGCGGGGTTAGCATCGGATGGGGGTTTCCCCGATGCGAAGCCGGAGACAGTTCCACAGGATGCTGGCATGCGGACTTCTCACGCCCAGTCGGTTCACCGGCTTGCGACGGTGGGGTTGTTCTTGTCGCCCTTTCTGCTTGCGCCGACGATCGTCGGTGTCGTGCTGCTACCTGTGATCGCAGCGCTTGTGGGGCCACTGGTTTGGCCGACGATAACCCGGCTTGGAGCCGCCGGTGTGGGGGCTGTGACGCTTGGCAGCGTGATCGTGGGTGCGGCGATCGTGTTCCCATTCGCCGGGCTTTGCGGCCCCGACAACGATTGGGTGTTCTTCGGTGGATTGGTTGCAGGACTGGCCGGCTACGCCGTGGTGGCGGCACTGGCAGTGCGCCGCCCATTTGTCTGGGCACTCGCGCCGTTGGCGGGCGCGACGGCCTTCGATGCGGCGATGGCGGTGGCCATGACGGCCGGCGTCAGCTGGTCATGCTAGGCCAGCTCAGGCTGAGGACGTGCCCTGGCGCTATCGACGATGAGCGCAGCCACAGAGAGCCCGCTCCCGAGCAGTGCTGCAACGCGGAGCGGAACGCGGCATGCGATGTCGCAGCCCCGGCCGGCTCGCTCGTCGGTGGCGGCCCGGCGTAGGCGGGCGGTCGCTCGAACGAGGCCCGCAGGCTGGTGAGCGGGGTGTCCGGTACCTGAATCATGCCTCGCTCCGGCCGGTCGAGATCGAATGTCACGAGCAGGAGCAGCGTGACGAGGGCTGCGGCAGTGAGGACGGCGATCGTCCCTTTCCCGACCAGCGCGACGTAGAGCGCCAGCAGCGCGAGCGCCACTGCAGCTCCGACGATCTCGACGGTCAGGACGGCGGCGGGGACACGGTTGTTCAGTCCCGCAACCTTCACCTCCTGCAGGTCGATCGTGTCGTTCAGGGTCTCGACGTAGAGGCGCGGAGCGCTTGCGGTGGGGCTCCGGGTGAGTGACTGCCCGGCCAGAGCCCACAGCTGGCGTTGGAGCACCGCGCCGTCGGCGATCGCGCGGTTGGCATCGTCGCTTCCCGGAACGGCGTTCGAGAGGCGAATGGTGACGTCGGTGTAGCGTCGGAGCAGGTCAAGGGACCGTGATCTGGCCGGCTCGGCCAGCGTCTGGGCCCTCAGATAGGTCGTGCCGATTGCGTTGGCCTCGTCGACAACGGCGGCACGGCGCGACTCGTACCGACCCACAGCCAGGGCGAGCCCGAACGCGAGAACCAGCCCGACAAGCCCCAGCAGCGCCGTATTCACAGCCGAGAACGGATCGCGCAGGTGCTCGGAGCGCTGGCGCAGGTAGCGGCCGGCCAGCATCCCGACGGCGGTCGCTCCGAAGATGACAGCGCACAGCAGGAGGGCGAGCTCGAACGTGGTCAAGCGGAAGAACAGCTCACTTCTCCTCGCAGGGGATGACGGTGCCACATCCTGTCGCGCCGCCGCCGACCTGTCTCATGCCATCGGGGTGAGCCGCCCCACCTGCCGCCGGGATCACCCACATCGGGTGACGCCCGGCACCTCGCCGCCCGTAACGTCGGGGCTCACCAGGCGAGATGAAAGGTGCTGGCGGTTATGAGGCTCGGAGTCCCAGTGGGCGTCACGGAACTCTCCACGACAGTCGACCTCGCGCGCGTGCAGTTCGCGACGACGTCGCTCTACCACTTCCTCTTCGTGCCACTGACGCTCGGGCTCGCGCCGCTCGTGGCGACGATGCAGACGATCTGGCACCGAACCGGGAACGACGTCTGGCTCCGCCTCACCCGGTTCTTCGGCACTCTGCTCCTGATCAACTTCGCGATCGGGGTTGCCACGGGGCTCGTCCAGGAGTTCCAGTTCGGGATGAACTGGGCGGTGTACTCGAAGTATGTCGGCGACGTCTTCGGCGCCCCGCTTGCGATCGAAGGGCTGGCTGCGTTCTTCCTCGAGGCCACCTTCCTGGGCCTGTGGATCTTCGGCTGGGACAGGCTTCGGCCCCGGGTGCATCTGGCGACGATCTGGCTCGTCGCGCTTGGCACATGGCTGTCGGCGTTCTTCATCCTGGTTGCCAACTCGTGGATGCAGCACCCGGTCGGCTACAAGGTGACGGGCGGCAGGGCCGAACTCACGAGCGTCTGGGCGCTGCTGTCGAACAAGTTTGCCGTGTCAGCCTTCGTGCACACGATCTTCGCCGGGCTCACGGTTGCGTCCGTGCTGATTCTCGGCGTCTCCTGCTGGCACCTGCTCCGTCGTCGCGACCTCGAGGTTTTCCTGGCTGCTGCGAAGCTGGCATTGATCGTTGCCGTGCCGGTCTCGGCGCTCAACCTGGCCGTGGGCAGCCGCTTCGGAATCGTCACGACAGACAACCAGCCAATGAAGATCGCCGCGGCCGAGGCGCTCTGGAACACCCAGCAGCCGGCGTCCTTCTCGCTGTTCCAGATCGGCGGGTTCTCGCAGAGCGACCCGACCCCGAGCTTCTCGATCGAGGTGCCGGGGCTGCTGTCGTTCCTGTCGACCGGCTCCTTCAATGGGAAGGTCGAGGGGCTGAACGACCTGCAGAAGCAGGAGCAGAAGCAGTACGGGCAGGGCAACTACATCCCGCCGGTCGAGCTGGCGTACTGGAGCATGCGCGTCATGGCCTATCTCGGATCGATCGTCTGCCTGATCGCGTGGATCGGCGGGTTCCTGTACTGGCGTGGACGGTTGGCCAGAACGAGGTGGTTCCTTCGGGCCGCGGTGCTCATGATCCCGCTGCCGTTCATTGGCGCGCTGTTCGGGTGGGTGCTGACGGAGGCGGGACGACAGCCCTGGATCGTCCAGGGCCTCCTCCGGACATCCGACGCGGCGTCGGCGAACGTCAGCACCGCCATGGTGGCGGCCAGCCTGTCCGTCTTCGTGGGTCTGTACGCGATCCTCGGGATAGTCGACGTGGCGCTCATGTACCGCTACGCCCGGATCACTCCGGCTTCGCCGGTCGCGGGCGAAGCGTCATCAATGCCTGAGCCGGTACGAGGGTGATCGGCGGATGGGGCTCGACACCTTCTGGTTCTGCCTGATCGCCGTTCTGTGGAGCGGCTACTTCGTGCTCGAGGGGTTCGATTTCGGGGTGGGCATGCTGCAGTTGTTCGTGCCCCACAACGAGCGCGAGCGGGGCGTGCTGTTCAGATCCGTCGGACCTGTGTGGGACGGGAACGAGGTGTGGCTGGTGGTCGCTGCGGCGGCCACCTTCGCAGCCTTTCCCACCTGGTACGCCACGATGTTCTCGGGCTTCTACGTGGCGCTGCTGGCCATCCTGGTGCTGCTCATCGTCCGGGTGGTGTCGTTCGAATGGCGGGAGAGGGGCGACGGCGACCGCTGGCGACGGACCTGGTCGGTCGTTCACGCCGGCGCGAGCCTGATGATCCCGTTCGCCTGGGGCGTCGCCCTCGCGAGCCTGCTTCATGGCGTACCGTTGGCCTCGGACGGGACGTTCACCGGCGGGGTGTCGGATCTCATCAGCCCCTACTCGATCTTTGCCGGCGCCACGCTCGCCCTGCTGTCACTGTTCCACGGCGCAACGTTTCTGACCCTTCGTCTCACGGGCGGCCTGCAGAGCAGGTTGAACGACGTCTGCCGGGCGCTGAGTTGGCCGGCCGGCGGCGCCGGCTGCGCGCTTGCGGTGTGGACCCTCGTCGAGGCGATCGACCGCAACAACAAGGACGCGTTCCCGACACTTCTGCCCGCCGCACTGGCAGTCGCGGCGCTTGCCCTGGCCGTCGCGTCCGCCCGCAAGTTGCGCACGGGCAGGGCGTTCCTGGCAACTGCCGGTGGCATCGTGCTGCTCGTGGCGACGCTCTTCACGGGCCTCTACCCACGAGTGCTCGTCTCGGCGCCGAACCTCGGAAACAGCCTTACCCTGGCGAACTCTGCCTCCGCCCACTACGCGCTCGCGGTGATGACGGTCGCGGCGGTGCTCCTGCTGCCCGTCGTGCTGATCTACCAGGGCTGGACGTACCGCGTCCTCCGGGCCAGACTGGCCGGAGAGGAGATCGATCCGGGCATCGTTGCGCCGCAGCCGCCGCCCGAGCCGGGATGAGCCGGCTCGACCGTCGTCTCCTTGGGCGCACGAAGGCGGTTCGCCGGCTCCTGGTGCTTGACGTGACGCTGGGGATCGCTTCGGCCGTGCTGATCGTCGTGCAGGCCGTCCTTCTGGCCCGGGTGGTCGCAGGATCGTTCGACGGCGCACCGCCCGGGAGCATGAGCGTCGACATCGCCGTTCTCGCCGTCACCTTCGGGATCCGCGGGATACTCGGATGGGGAGCCGAGGTGGCCGGCCGGCACGCTGCCTCGACGGTGATGTCGGAGCTGCGGTCGGCGCTCACCGCTCGTCGCCTCCGCACGCAGCCGTCCGCCGCCGACGGCGTGCAGAGCGGTGAGATCGCAGCAGCGGCCGTTCAGGGCGTCGACGGCCTGGAGGCGTATTTCGGGCGCTACCTGCCGCAGCTGGTGCTGAGCTGCGCCGTGCCGCCGATCATCCTGGTTTGGGTTGCGACCATCGACCTCGTGTCGGCGGCGATCATGCTGCTCACACTGCCCCTCGTACCCGTCTTCATGTGGCTGATCGGCCGCTACACCGAGCAGCGGACGGTCGAGCGGTGGCAGGCGCTCCGGTTGCTGTCTGTGCACTTCCTCGACGTTGTGCGGGGGCTTCCCGCGCTGCGCGCATACAACCGCACGGATATCGCCGGCGAGATCGAGTCTGTCGGCGAGCGGTACCGGCGGGCCACCATGAGCACGCTGCGCATCAGCTTCCTCTCCGGTTCGGTGCTCGAGCTCGCAGCCACGCTCGGGGTTGCGCTCGTGGCGGTGACCGCCGGGGTGAGGCTGGTCGGCGGCGGCCTCGGTTTCCAGGCGGCCTTGACGGTGCTCGTCCTGGCGCCGGAGCTGTACATCCCCCTTCGAAGCGTCGGCGCCCAGTTCCACGCCAGCGCGGACGGCCTTGCGGTGGCCGACCGCCTGCTGGCCC
>Ga0070684_100001114_pt1 | contig 19282 bp, 21 predicted proteins | sample KBSC723LmetaG_FD_65653 | JGI IMG/M metagenome (GOLD analysis project Ga0070684, IMG submission 65653) | Corn rhizosphere microbial communities from Kellogg Biological Station, Michigan, USA - KBS C7.2-3L metaG | ecosystem: Host-associated > Plants > Roots > Rhizosphere ...
AGTTTTTCCAGCCCCGGGAAACCCGTACAACATAATGAGGAGTGGCTTGTTTGGAATAACCTTCTGCATCGTATATTAGATATATCAGATTTTGCGCATAAGATCAAAATTCTGGGCCAATTCCGGGCGTGCGGCCAGTGTTTGCTTCTTCGTTGCGGCTCGCTGCCTCAATATGGTATGGTAACCTTACCAAAAACATAAGCAATAACTCCTCTATATGGAAGTAGATAGGTTCCCCGAGTGCCCTCAAACACCCGACTGGTTGCCCGAACACGTTCATGAAGTGGAGGTGGTGCTGGGGCAGCCACTTTTCGAAGACAGTGCCCGCGAAATAATGTTCATGGAGAACCCCGAGGGGCTCGACATTGCCTCGCGTGAATTAGGGCTGTATGTGTACAGGGCAGTCGTCAGGATCATCGCCGAGGGTCGTAGTGCTGACCGGCAACGCCGCTTCCCTGTCCAACTAGATCCGCACACCGGGAAACGCCAGCCACTCACCGAACGGGAACGAGAGGCGCGCCGCCAGTTCAACGAAAAATGGCTTGACAGCATCAACGATAACGAGCGGAAGCTGCGACGGATTGCCACCAGTGTCAGCGAGCGGGTTGGCGCGCTCGCTTCTACGCTGAGCGATATGCGCTTTGGGGAAATGCTGGCAGCAGAACAGTTGCAACGCGCCAGCAAGCCCACTCCCAAAAATGAAAAATGCGGGGGCCGCAACGAAACTATGTCCGTGACACGCTGAACACGATGCGGTTGCCGTGCAAACAATTTACAGTGAACAACAAATTCACCGGATATAGAAATAAAACGTACGATGTGCAAGGCTCGGTCGTAGACGCACCAATGGGCGTAGGGAAAACGGTTATGATGGCGCGCACCGCCGTCGGCATTGGCATCGGTAAACCCGACCCGACCGCCAAAGACCCCAGCCGCAAACGCGCCCTCATTCTCACATTTTGGCAGAACCAGAATAATCAGCTTACGGGCAAGGCGGGCGACAATACCTTCCGCCGTTTTGCGGGCGACGACATGAACGTCACGGCTTTATTTGAGCACGAGGAGAACGTGGAAGGCGATGCGGTTGTCGTGAGCGCCGAGATGCTCATGCGCCATTTACGCGACGGCAAACTGTTGGGCCAGGAGTTCGACGTGCTCATGGTGGATGAAGCGCAGCATCTGATGGGGCCAAAACTACAACACATAATACTGGAGCACTGGCGTGGTCCTATCCTGGGCTACACTGCCACGCCGGCATACTGCAAAGACAAGGATTTACGTAAGTTTCTGCCCTATCATATCAAACATGCTGATATGCTGACCGCTATTGATGATGGTATGACCAATGGTGTGCAGCTTTTTTCGGTGCGGGTTGGCGGCCAGGAATTTCTGAAGACGCTTGAAGGCACAGGTTATGAGGAACTAAGCGCCGAAGAGCTACGGGACAATGCCGTGGAAGATTTTGCCGTCCCCTTGCTGCACGAAGGCCGTCGCGGCATGATCTTCTGCGAACGCGGCGACAGAGGAAAACACGCTGTGGCAATGGCGGCGCGATTCGACGGCATGGAGCTGCCGGATGGTCGCATTATCGTGGCTAGAGCGTTGAGCGCCTATAACCCCGCGACTGGTCCCAATAGCAATGCGGCTATAATCCGGGAATACAACGAGGGTAACGTTGATATTTTGACCACTACGCACCTCGGGACCGAATCACTGAATGCCGACATCGACATGGTGCTCTTTGCCTGCGACATTAACTCCTGGGTTAAACTACTCCAGGCCATCGGCCGCGGTACGCGTTTGAGCGAACGGTTCGACACCACCGTGTACGCCGAATTCCTGCTGGCCAAAAGTAGCAAAACACGTTCCATATATGAGGCATTCCTATGTGCAGACGTGGAGCAAGGCGTTGTCATCCGCAGCAGAAAAGCCAGAGGCCGCGCACATGGCTACGATCCCGCAGCCCGGCCGTGGCGCGGACTCAAGCACACCGTTTTGCCGGTCTATCTTCAAAAGGCCTTACAGGAATTCCACCACAAACCACTGGGCTTTCTGCTACTGCGTCGCGGCTTGAACCAGGAGCCCGTACCCGCTGGATACAAACTGCTCGATGACATCATCGCTGGCAAGAATGTGCGCCGCAGTGTGGCAAAACGCAGGATCGAAGATGCCGGCTACCACTATGTCGACCGGTTTGCGCGCGGCGCAATACAACGATACTATGAACCAAATACCGTGACGTTTTTTGACGATGACCCCATTCTACCAGCGACCGGCGACGATGAATTTACCGCATATGGATGGAGCGACCGTTTAGGCATGCATGGGGATCGAATCAAATACTATGCCGATCTCCATGGTATCGAAGGGCGGCCAAGGACCGGTCCAAGTGGCGAGGAGCGAACATTTACCGAGAAAGAGATACGCGAACTCGAAACCATTCTCGCCAAAGAACTACCATGGGGTACTCCTGCCGATCGGACTACAACCCAACTGGACATGAAGCATGGAACGACGGAAGGATTCTTCCGGGTGCTGGGCAAGCGGTTTGGCATACACGCCAAGTTCCGCCGCTACCGTGAGCGTACGCCGGACACACCAGCCGCGCCTTCACTCAGCGGCCAAGAAGTCGCACAATTAGAGGCGTACTATACTTCTTTTCCGCATGCCGATCCGACCGATAAAATCCTGGACCAAATTGCGAAAGCTTCCGGCATGAATCCTAAAACTTTTGCAGGTGCCGTAACTGACCAGGACCGGGCTCTTTCGGTAAAAAAATGGTTCACATATACCGAGCACGACGGCACGGAAAAAACCAAGTTACTGAATGTTTGGTCAGAGGCAAATGCGACGGCCATGGTGCAAAGAATCACTCGTTCGAAAGCGGCACGGGTGCTGTCCGAGGACCGCATTATTCCGCGGGCGTTGTCGCCGCTGTTCATTATGAGCGCCGATTCAATGGTGGAGAAAATGCGCAGCCAAAGCAAACAATATCCAGAGGACACCATAATCAAGCGCACCCTCGGTTTTACTAACACTGGCCGATGCGTATGTGTCACCTGGCCTTTTATGGCCGAATTCATCAAGCAAAACGAGAGTGGCCTTCGCCCCGGCGCACCACGTTTGGCAGTCGAGCTATTCCCCACCGGCCCTGACGACACAGACGAGAAACGCCTAGCCTACGCCCGGTATATACAGGCACGTTTCGTCGATCCGTATTACCTAGGCTTTGACCCCGCCGAAGTGATCGCTACGTTCGAAGAGAAGTATCCGGAGCTGAAGATTGTGTAGGCGCCATTGAACCGGCTGCCGGGCTTCTGCGCTGTACTCCAGATGACAAAACCGCCCAAATGTCGTATTATGTGAACGACTGCGTACGGCGCGCTACCCGCGCAGGCGCATATAGGGGAGTAGCTCAGTTGGTAGAGCACCGGTCTCCAAAACCGGGTGTCGCAGGTTCGAGTCCTGTCTCCCCTGCCATGAAAGAATAACAGAGGTCAGACCTCAAATCCGAGTCAATTGCGGCTCGGATTTTTCATTCTACCTCTGTAAATTTCGGTTCGAGTCCTGCCTGTGTGCCAAAGAAGTAACGTTCGAACTTAATATGCCATTTTAAGATATAATTGAACTCATGGTTCAATCTACTCCTTGCGATATTGTTCTCCTGCCGCCCGACGAGCTAGCCAAAAAAACGATTGCGCTCAGCAAGCAACTTGCCGAGCAATATAAGGCATTATTTCAACTCGATCAAAAGGGACCATTCCCGCACGCGTCACTGTATATGGTGCAGCTAAAAGTGGCTGACCTCGAGAAAGCGCAAGAGATCCTTGCGCGGATCGCTGCATCCACCCCGCAATTAAGCCTTTTGGCAACTGACTATTATCAATCACAAGGCTACATTGATGCTGAGTACGTGAGAACAGACTTGCTCGGCCGCCTGCAAATGGCGATCGTAGAATCTATCAATCCTATCCGTGATGGCATGCGCGAAAGAGACAAAGCGCGAATGCTTGAAGCGACTGGGAAAGTCCGCGAAAATCTCGAGATGTATGGCTACCGCGGCATTGGTGAACTGTTCCGTCCGCATATGACCATAGCTCGGTTTGCCGAGCGTACGCCAATAGATATTAGTAAACTGCCTGAACCGACAGGCTTTAACGGCACGTTTACTAAGCTCGGCCTGTTTGAAATGGGCAATAATGGCACGTGCATACGAGAGATTGCAACGTTTGAATTTAATAAATGACTGATTATCTGAAAGGAGAATTATGCAAAATGCTGCTAACCTAACTGATCAAGACCTGGAACTCATCCGCATTGCCAGCGAACATGCCAAAGCCCGCTTTAAGGACGACTTTATTAGTATCGCCGGTGCCCTTCGCACTAAAAATGGCAAAATCTACACAGGCATTAACTTAAAGTACCGTGTGCGCAATGAAAGCACTTGTGGCGAAGCTATGGCGATATACAATGCCCTCAATGACGGCGAAGAAGAATTTGACACCGTCGTTGGTGTAAAGTATTTCCCTAAAACCGACACGTTTGAAGTTGTAAACGGTTGCGGTTGGTGTCGCCAATTGTTTTGTTATAACGCGCCGCTAAAAGTTATCACAGATAATAACGGTACACTTGAGGTTCGTGAAGCCGAAGAACTTATGCCGCTTGCATTTATGTAGGATAAGGAGATTATAATGCGCACCATTCATCGCACCATAGTCTCCGATCTTATCTTTTCTAAAGATGGCAAACTCCTCATGGGTCAAAAAGACCCAAAACATGGTGGGGTATATGCAGATTGCTGCCACAATCCAGGTGGTGGCGTAGACGAAGGCGAAACCAAAGAGCAAGCATTACGCCGCGAAATGCTCGAAGAAGTTGGTATAGATACTGGACGATGCAAGGTGACGCTAGCAGATGACCAAGGCAATGGTGAATCCGAAAAAACACTCAAAGATACTGGCGAAACAGTGCTTTGCAAGATGCAATTTAACGTGTACCGCATCGATGTACCTGAAAATGTCGACGACATTAGGCTCAAACCAAACGACGACCTTGTCACACTTGCATGGGTTGAACTTACAAACCTCCCCAATTACAAGCTGACACCACCATCACAAACATTGTTTAAACGGTTAGGATATCTGGACCAATGAAACGCATTACCGGCCCAGAACTCGAAGCCATTCGTCCATTCTTCCAAGCCGCAGCTGAAGTCGCCAAGAAAGCAACTTGCCACCGTGCCAAATGTGGTTCGATCATTGTAAAAGACGGCGTCATAATTGGCGAAGGCTACAATGCGCCGCCGCTGAACGACGAAAGTCGTCGTACCTGTGACGCTACATGGGACTACGCCAAGAAGCCAAAGTACGACAAAACCTGTTGCGTTCACGCCGAATGGCGCGCAGCAATCGACGCTTGTAAGCGTAATGCAGATAAGATCGGTGGTTCGGTTCTGTACTTTATGCGCATTGACGACGATGGGAATTTCACTGATGCGGGCGAGCCGTTTTGTACTACGTGTAGCCGTTTCACGATGGAAGCTGGCGTTGGTGAATTCGCCCTCTGGAACCATAACGGTGCGGACATCTATCCGCTAGCCGAGTATGACCAGAAGTCATATGAGTTTTATCGAATATAGCTCCCTATTCTCGCGCCTATTATCAGTTTGAACGTAGTGCGCTGAGGACTGCCAAGCTCGGTAACAGATAAGACAAACACCTCATATTCTGAGGTGTTTGTCTTATTTTCGAACCCCTTGGCTTTATTGCCCTGTTCTTTGCTAAGATGGATGCAATGTCTCATAAACCAGGAAAAGTTATTATTCCAGCCAGTATTACGCCATGGGATCATGAGCTGAAGACTGCCCACGCTCTTGCTCGGCATGGATTTACTGTTGAATTTGTAGCCGTTAGCAACAGCCATAGAGCTAAAACGGCAGATGTCGTGATTGACGGCATACTGTACGAGATTAAGTCTCCGAAGACCGATAAACTGTCCGCAGTCGAGCGTAATCTCAAGCGAGCAACAAAGCAATCTAGCAGTATCATTATTGATTCTCGAAGAATGAGAAAGTTGCATGATGCTACGATACAGAAATTTCTGTCCCAGAAACTTAAACAGCAGAAAACCATCAAGAAGATACTCTTTGTCAATCGAAAGCACGAGGTTATTGACATTAGCGACATGCTTTGATATTATGAGACTACTGAAGCCAAGCACGGAGCAGTATGCTCCTACCGCAAGGCTTCTTTTTGTTTTGTCTCAGATAAAGGCTGGCGTGATAAACTTGGATCATGACGAAAACGTCTCACGATAGCGAAACTCCAGCTCAAGGACAACAAGTAATTACTGCTTGCGCCTTTATTCACTATAATTTTGACGGTGTCGAGAAGCTTTTCTGGCCCAAGCGTGCTGATACTAAGAAATTTTTGCCGGGCGTATACGAGCTTCCGGGTGGCCACATCGATTTTGGGGAAGATCTCATTTTGGGTTTGATCCGAGAGATAAAAGAAGAGTTCGGAATGACTATTAGCGTTGGCGATGCGTTTGCGGCTTTCACATATGCTAACGAAATAAAAGGTTCGCATTCTATCGAGGTAGTGTTCTTTGCCAAGTTTACCGATCCAATCGAGGGTATAAAAATCAATCCAGAAGATCACTCTACCTACGGCTGGTTCGCAGAATCGGAGATTGAAGAACAATTCATCAAGTCTCGACCTAGCGGTGACGATCCAGAAAATAAGATCATCCGAAAAGGGTTCGCATTGCTGAGGGGCGAGAAGCCAGCAGCCTAGCCTATGCATAATACCCTTTTTCAAGGATGACAATCTTACTCTTGCCGTAGACGAAGCCGAACTTCTCTAAATTGCTGCCGACTAGAAGAAAATCTACTAATAAGGGGTTCCCAACGAGAGGTAATTGTAGAATGAAGTGATAGAGTTCAGATGTCAAAATCTGAGCAGGGTTTGGCTGTCCACATCCGGACCGTACACAGCTACTCTACTGCCCCGATCGCCACATACGGCAGCATGCTCCGCAACTTAGTAACGCGGCTCGTTAGTATTGTATGGAGCCGTGCCTCAGCGACAACTAGCTGGTCAAGCATTTGCGCGTCAACTCCCGGCACGTTATCTATGACCCATAAGCTTGGTCCTTGAGCGCTCAAGTATGTAGCAATTCGTCCCAGCAGCCGATTGTCTGGAACTGATTCATGAGGCGCATCTATAGTCTCGCGCATCCGACGTAGCTGGTCGATGTACTGATTATAAACATCCGCGTGACATGTTTCGTCCTCAAAGCCTGTCCAGTACACTCCTCCTGGGTATTGTGCTCCAAAAAGGTGGCCGTATGTGGCGACGAGGTCAGTCTTTCCTGCGCCGCTTGGCCCTAGTACTGCAACTATTCCGCCCGGTGCATCCTGGCCTGCACTGTAGGAGTATTTGGCATCCTCGAGTACATTATGAATGCCCCATAGTTGGGTGTAGCGCGTAGCGGATTGGGTAGTAGAAGGCACTTCTCGGCCAATCCAGCTCGGTAGCGGCAAAGTGGGCACTTCGCCGCCTATCAAAGTGTCTGTTTGCTCAAGCTTTTTGATAAGCGCTTGGACTCCTCCTATAAAGCTGGGGGTTGGCACAACATACCGTGCATCGGCCACCTCTACGGGTGTGATGTGCTCGGATGCTGGGTTATCGGGATTAATGGCGGCAACATGCTTCTGAGGGTTGCCAGCGCGGTGACCAGCCAAAAACGCCTGCATCAGGGCTGCTTGACATCGCTCATGATCCAGGAAGTGCCGTGAATAGTACGGCACCATAAGTCTTGAATTATTGAGCGTGTTAGCCGCCAGATTATCTGATAGGGCTGCAGTGCCGTCATCTACAAAGATGTCAAGACCATGGACTCTCAGGGCATTGATTACGGGCTGTGCTCTTTGTTGGTCGGCGTTCGCAACCGACAGAAAGATGTCGTACGTTTGTGGGGATTGGTACTGTTCTGACATAGCTGGGCTGCTTACTATTGTAACCTCATGCCGAGATGCTAACGTGGGAAGCTAATTGTAGCCCAGTTTTTTGCCTCGCTTTCCTGAGCCGCCAAAATTTTACCGACTTCTGCGGCTCCTACGACGAGGCATGACGACACTTCAATCGTAAAGCTGCAAGACTTTCAAATAACCTTGGTGAATATGCGTGACGAAGAGTTATTCGCCCACGATTCTCTGGCTGGCGAAAAAGGAAAAGGCATGTACCTGTATATTGAAGTTGATGATGTGGACAGGTTTTACATGCAACTAATTCAAAAAGGAATAATGCCTGCCACTAAACCAAAAGATTGGCAGTGGGGCAGCCGCGAGTTTATTGTCAAAGACCCTGACGGATATAAGTTATGCTTTTGGCATACAAGCAATGTGATTATGACGACCCCAACCTGTTAAAAGTTTGAACGTAGTGCGCTTCGCACTGCCAATAAAAATGACACAAGACTGTACTTGTGTCATTTTAGTGTTTGGACGCATGAAATCTGCTATAACGTTATCTAGTTCTAGTAATGATATTTTTGCATATTACCGGCACTAGATTGCTTGCTATACCCCTGCAGCATCAACTGAATTGCATGATACTGATTGGCTTGGATATCTTTCGGATTGTCATCTTTTGATTGCTCGTACGTTACCATCAATACATCTCCAGGCGCGATCACCACACTTCCTTGAGTATTATATGGATTGTTATTATTGAAGGCGCTGATGATATCACTGTCGGTATGCACCATGTAGCGTGTGCCATCAGTCGCTGCCAATATGAATGTCGAAGGGGTATAGCTTATGAGCTTGCCCTGTATTTCTAGGTTCTCTGTGCCAGGGTAGTCTGGATTTGCGCCGCCCTCCCCGCTACGTAATACGTCAAGGTTAGGCAGATTAATGCATGATGCAGGTGCATTTCCGTAACAAGTTTCTCGGTCGTGGTAGTCGTTATTTACTTCGTCGGATGCATAATATTTGGGTGCAAGGCTGAGCTTAATTATGGCTCGTGCAGTATGGCCGTCCGTCGTGACGACAATTGCTGCGTCGCCTTTTCGGAAATCCTTCAGACGGATGGCCTTACCTTGAAAAATGATTGGCGTGTCGGTGTGGACTTGATATGTCGTTGGCTTGCCCGCAGATGCATCACCAAATTGGGCAGTAATACTGGCATCACTTACCGCTGTTACTGTCAGGCCTGTACGTACATCGCTTGGCTGTACGCGCAGGCTTTGTATCGCCCAGGATTGGATCGCTTGTATTTCGCAGCGAGCAAGTACGCTGTCGGCCGCTCCTTCTGCAGTTCCATCACTGTTGTTTGTTATTTCTATGCTTACTTTTGCATTTGACCCACTGCAATTTTTGAGGTCAATGAGTGCCTGGTCTCGTCCGTATTTATTTTCTACCGAGCGGACCTGGGCGGAGGGGCTAATCCATAGGTCATATGCCGCGTATGCGGTGCCGGATATGAGCGCACATACACCAAATATTACGCCCATCATTGCATACTTTGGCAGGCGTAGAAAACGTTGGAAGAATGATGACTTCGACGGCATAAGTGCTGTACTGAACAAATTGCTAGCCTCAGCTGTCTTAATCTTTTCCATTGTGCGGTTAATAAATGATTCGTTTGTGCCTTTTCCTTCGCCTGCGGCGATAAGCTGCTGCTCAATTGGCGGGGTGTGATCTTCGTGTCTCATGACAACATCTCCTTAAGCTGTAATTTGGCCCGGCGAAGCCGTGACCGTACGGTGTTAATGGGTATGTTCGCCTCATCGGCAATATCCTGATAGCTTTTGCCCTCCCAGTAGTAGCTTTCAATAACGTGGCGAAATTCTGGCGGATGCAGTCTGGTTACTGCTTGCACTACTGCCCACTTTTCGTCCTCCTCCAGGTAGGCGGGCATAGTCGCTTCGGCGATCGTTTCTATATCGTCTACATTTACTCGGCGTTTGTTCTTGCGCAGGAAATCGATCGCTAGATTAGTGGCGATTTTATAAAGCCAGGTTGAAAAGTGCGCTTTTTTGACATTGAATGTATTGAGCTCCAAATACGCTTTTATGAATGCTTCTTGGGCGATGTCTTCGGCATCGTCACGATTACCGATGATATGTTCACAATGGATGATAAGCCCTACATGATATCTGCGGACCAGCTCCTCGTACCTATCGGCACCATCCAAAACAGCTTGAATTATTATTTCTTCATTTTGCATACTCTTTATACGTAGTATACGGGCAAAAAGTTCCCGAACATATTCTGGCTCGGCAAATGTTAGCTTGAGTGACGTTGCTTCGCGCCTTCTGTTATTAGTTCGAATATAGTGTGTGAGGACTGTCAGAAGGATAAAAATAAGACCCGCTTTTTAGCAGATCTTATAGTCGCCGGCTAATCTCGCAAAGTTATTTACACAAATAACTCATTCTTTTTAATACCTCGCAAGCGCTTTTTGTCGAGCTGGTAACGGTAAAGGTTGATGGCGGGCAGCATGAGAAATAGTACAGTAAGTGCTACTGCGGTGCGAATGCTGATGCCGGCATTAAGTGCCATAACCCAGTTTCGGCCGAAGAGTCCCTCCCAGTTGATTGAGTACATCGTCATCGAGCTGCTACGATTTTGAGTCGGCGGCCCAAAATAACAATTTTTCCCTAAATCTTGCACTGTAAATGATGCAGAGCCGCTGCCACCATGTAGCGCATATGACGGTGTGCAGTTCGTTCTTGTGTAATGATAGAGGTACGCGTAACCTCCCCAGCTGAGCGCTAGCAATAGGATGACCAGCACGAACTGAATCCTAATTGCTTTGAGTCGTTTCATGCGCACGACGATCGCTTGCGGCCAGAAACACAGTGCGACGACAATGGCTGCAGCCATAACGAGTACCCAATTATAGTAGTTCGCTTCCGAGCTAAAGCGCCACAACAACGCCACCGGAATAAGCAGTAACTGTAATGCCAGACCGATTCTAAATAACATATCTTTCTTATTGTCCATAATTGCCACAATGCTCGGGCTGTAAGGTATTATTGAAAGATGAAACAAAACAACCACATAGACCTCGTTGAATTTCCCGCTTCGTCACCAGAAGAACTGAAAGCAGTAGCCGAGTTCTTCAATAGCGTGTTCGGTTGGCGGTTCAAGAATTGGGATGAAGCCTACCATGATACCCAGGATAGCGGAGTTACCGCAGGCATAAACGCAAGTGATACTAAAGAGCAAACCATGCCCCTCGCCGTTATCTATGTAGAAGATTTAGAAGCAACAGAAGCTAAGATTACCAAGTCTGGCGGTAAGCTAACTCATCCCATCACTCCGTTCCCCGGTGGTAGGCGTTTTGCTTTTACTGATCCTGCGGGTAATCAGTTAGCAGTGTGGTCGGATAGGTAACAACGGTGCGTGTCATTCACGCCCCCAAGAGCAACAAGACCCCACCAAAGCACACAACCGAGGCAAAGATTTTGCGTTTCAAGTGACTTCGTTCATGCAAAAAGATAATCGCTATAAGCACGCTTAAAATTACGCTGGACTGCAAGATTGGCGCTACAATACTCACGGTACCAGCTTTATATGCGCCAAGTGATGCTAAATTATCGACGGCCCAGACAATAGCAAGGATTGCCAGCTTTACGAGCACATCACCTTTAAAATAGTAGCCGGTAGCCGTGTATGTCTTCGGCCGAACGAGCGCGATAATAACTGGAGTGCCAAAGAAGCTCAACATTGTCCACGAGAGCAAATCGGAATGTTTGCCAATGTATACCCAGAGCGATAACGCGACGCCAAAGATCAGTCCTACCAGGAGGCCTAGCAACACCGAACGCTCTAAACGAAACGGTTTTTTGCGTTCGACCAACAGGCCAACGCTGGCAAGCACCAATGCGGTCCCGATTAGGTTGAGGACGCTAAAGTGCTCCTTTAAAACCAAGTAGCCCATTAGTACCACCCACACCGTATTAGTATTGAGTAGTGTTTGAAACACTGACGCCTCAACTTGCTTGAGTGTTTTGGCATACAGCACATGGCCAATTGCATACAGAACAAACATAGCGAGCATAGGCAAGCCATACTTCGCTAAATCTGGCACAGCAAAGCCATGCGCCAGCACAAACGGCAGCATAATAGTCCCGGTCAGCAGCTGCGAAACCACAATAAACGCAATCGGGTCGCTACCTTCTTTACGCAGTAGCAACCGCTGCAACGGCACAACAAGCGATGAGGTAAGTAAATTAATTGCGACGAATAGTTGCCAGGTCATAGGTCAAGCATAGCAAAGATTAGTATTAGTAGTGGACCGTAATCTTCTCTACCTTTAGTTTGAACATAGTGTGCCTACTCCCCAGCCTGTTAATACAAATATGCCGAGAATTTGTCGAGCGGACTGTAAGAATAGCGGAAGTATCCGTGCCAGTCGTAGTTCATTTCGCTAACGAGGATATAGCCGGTGGGGACGGCCTTGCCCTGGAAGATTTGTCCGGGTAGCGCTTGTACGATGGCGACGTGGCCGTACGCACCGGCGGTTTCGACGGCGATGGCGTCTACAGCGGGCAAGCGGTGGACCGGATAATTCGATGTGGAGGCCCAGCGTTTTGCATTGCCGGTGACGTGGAAGTCGGCGTGACCTTCGACCACCGTAAAGTACCAGTAGGCGTACGACGTGCATTCGCGGTTAATGTGGTCGCTGCTGTACGAAACGGTTTGCACACTGTCCATGGGCGCGTCGCACCATGGCATGGGGTACCCGCCGTTGCCTGCTCCGCTGTCGCACGCGCCGCCAGTGCCGACTGGCTTGGTCGGCGCAAAATCTAGGGTCCCGCTTTGAATCAAGGTGGCTTGCTGCGCTTGTTCTGGGGTAATGACGGGTATAACGGTGTTTTGTTTTGGCTGTATGACCGACACTACCTGATTGTTCACTGCCCCCGAAACGCCCTGGACCGCATAGCTGATGCTATGCCCTGTGGCGACGAATGGAAAGGCCAGCGCATGACCGGCAAAAACGGCCGCCCGCCCTGCTATGTGCAGCGTGGAGATCATCACTACGCCGGTGACATGCAGCGTCACCTTGCCTGCTGTAACGAGGTTGTTTTCTGCCCTAAGGACGCCATCAGTCGCGGCCACGACAGCGCGCAGTGCGCTGACCTCAATGGTGTTGCTGAGATGATCTATGCCCGTCGATAGTGCGTCGGCTACCCCGCTTTGGTATATTTGTGCAGCCTGCGCAGTCTCGGCATCGTGGATGCGGGTAGCGATGTCCGAACGGTGCGCGTGTAATGTTTGGCTGCAGATAATGAGCAGCCAAAAGTCAGCAGCGACGAATGCGGCGACAAGCAAAAGTCGCCGTTTCTTTTGTAGGGTGTCTACTAATTCGAACAGCATAACGAACCACCACGTTCAACGACATGCTATTATACCTTAATCTTGCACGGAATGCACTTTTAGTGGAGGATTTTGGCGTCAGCGTAGTAGCATAAGTATGATTGCGCGCCCGCACGCTCTAGGCTACAATGTCAACAATGCAGGCGGCTAACACTATTACTAGCCCACCCGGTGCCCCACCTACTAGCCGAAGTGCTTCTGTGGACTCAGTTACTTTTCTAGCCTCGCTGATTTCTGACCCGCAGGCGGTCGATAGCAAACTCGACACGCTGCGTACTATTACAGCGCGTTTAGCGCCGGGTGAAGCGCCAGCTGGTCAAGACCTTGCCCGGCTGGAGGTGCTTCAGAACGAACTAAAAGACTACCTTATTAACCACGACCCCATCCGCTCGTTCACTGCGGAAACGCTCGAGCAGGCTCTTTCGAACCATTTTAGTAGTCGTGGCCGATCGGTGCGCAAAGAGTTTGTGCTGCTGCTTAGCTCAATCGTGGCCGCGTATGCGGTGTGTGTAGTGCTGACTCCGGCAAGCCTGGTGTTGTTTAAGCGCTTTTTGCTGCCGTTGCCAGTGGTGGTTTCTCTGCTCTACGGCGCAATTGCGTGGCTCTTTTTGTCCTCGCGCCAGAACTTCAAAACCGAAATTCGTAATGTCTACAATTATTTTTGTGGCGGCATTACTCTTGGCGCGATCGGGTCGGTACAGTTTCCGCTCATATTTGTATTTCCGACGGTCGCTGCTATGCCGATTTTTAGCTACATCGGCTTCGTGGTGCCGTATTTTATTATGTGCATTGCGTTTTACTTGGGTGCTAACTTGTATGTCCGGCAGCTGAACATAACGCAGCGGCTCTGGTCTGTGCCGGTAGTCAGTGGCGTGGGGGTCCTTATCGCAGCCATATTGCTGAGCCTGCCGCATTCCCCACGCGTAACGAATGTGTTTTTCTACGACTTGTCCCTGGTGACCATTGGCATAGATGTCTGGTTGAGCGTGGCCGCAACTGTGCTGAGCATCAAGGTCGCCCGGCGCGTGACCGCCCGCTACCAACAGAGCATGTGGCTTTTTGGCTGGGGCCAGGCCGCTCAGGGTGTAGGATGTACCGGTTTTACCACCTTACTACTGATAAAGGGGCCCACTCCAGCGTTGCTCGTAGGCATTGGAGCGATTCCTTACATTGTATCAGCGACTCTATTGTTGATTTCTGCCTACACCTTTAAGTCCAAATCCCGGGTGTAAAACATACCGTTTTCGGCTGGATGACTCCGGCACGTTCATGCGAGCCATCGTGGTTTTTCCCATGCCAGCAAGCCGTTTTGCTGGCGTCGCAGCCAGTGCGAAAGCTCATCGAGCCGCTCGCCACCCGCGGCTGCAAGTTCTTTGCGGCGTAGCCATTCCTGTACGTCGGCGGCCGCCTCACTACTGGTCTCGGCACCCGCTGGCAAATATTTGATTGCCGAGCCTGCTACGCCTAACACATCAGTAGGCAGCGAAACTAAGCTTGAGATCACTCGTGCTGCCATACGTGCCGGGCGCTGGCGCGCTTCGCACAATCGTTCGTGACTGAACGTAACTCCTCTTTCAGTCAAAGTTGCTGGCCGGTTGGGCGGCGGTCCCTGCGCAACATCTTCTGGAGCGGCCTTATCGCGTCGCAGCTCGATGCCGGCCTCTACCAGCGGTCGCATGCTTTTAACGGGGTGTTGCTCCAGATTGTGGTGGCTACCTCCACGTACGCTCGGATCATGTATGAGTCCATTGAACACGTCGCGGATGCGCTCAAAAAAGGCGGCTGAATCCTGGCCGATGATGCGTGGTTTGGGCCGAGGGGCGAGGTCGGGCCGTCCCTCATACTCGGCAAATGCTTCGAATAGCAAATAGGCACGTTCTGCACTCCTTAACCGTTGGTCAACGGTGTGAGGGAATGTTTCGCCTGTCCTTTTCCAATCGGCGTAGGTGCGTTTGGTGGGTGGTAGCACCACTCCCCGCGCCTTGTCTTGCTGGGCAACCACGGCTTCGACCGAACGGCTGAGGCTGCGCGCGGCGTGTTCGTCCAGGTTATGGATGATGACCCGCCCGGGGATTGCCCCTTCTATGCCAGCTGTGGTAACTAAATAGGACGCCTCGGTCGAGCCGGTGGCGAGCAGCCCCTGTAGCGCAATGCTGAGGTGCTCAGCATGGTGAATGGTCGGGACGGTCAGGCAGGTACGGGTGGCGGTTACGATACCCTTTTGCGTATCGTCAACGAGTTCAGAACGGCCCAAATGCACGCCCTCGCAGTCGATGCGGGTAACGCTGCCGAAAACAGAGGTTAGGCAGCTGCCTAGTATGCCTTCGTTCGTAGCGTGCCGGTACGGTGCGGTTCGGCCCAGCATACTTCCGACACGTTCGGCAATGGTGTGGTATGCACGCTCGCGCTCCAGCGTCCGCCTGCACTCGCGTAGGCTTCCCGGGTCGCGCGGCTCAACAGTGGTATACAAGCCATAGCGACCGGCCAGCATACGCGTCGCTTCGGGTGGTAGATCGTGGATGAGTCCACCTGTCTGGCGGACGCCGTCAATTGCATCTGGGAGGTTAAAAGCTTGCTCGATCACTTGCCTAGCATACAGGATTCTTGCGGTTATGGAAGAGAGTGGTTTTAGCGTTTTGGGTGGCGAACGACTGTGATGATGCCTTTTCGGAGGCCTTTGAGGGCGACGTTTTTCATGGCACGGTCGGCTTCCACTTCTTCGGCGGCTTCGCATTTTTTGTGTAGCTTGGGCCGGGCCACGGCACGGGTGGCGTGTCGCACATCCCCCAACAAGCTGCTCTGGAGCTCGTAGCGGGCGTGGATTGCTTCATGGCAGAGCAGAGCGTTTGGCCCATAGCCTGCACCCCACACAATGGTTATGAGGACGTCTCCGAAGGCGCCATAGGGCCCGTCGTGCAAAAGCAGCTCCATACTGCCCGCGTCGTCGTAGTCATCAGGATGGGCTTTGCGAATCGCGCGGCGCTCTGTCTTTGGATAAAAGTCGTAGTCCGGCCGAACGTTTACATGGATGCGTGACATGTCCTTGGGCTGAATGCCTATAGCCGGATGCGTGAGTAGCTGGACGCAGCGCTCGGCATCGAACGTGACTTCCTCGAAGCGTGGCACGCACTCAAAATGCGTATCAATGCTGACGGTCGGCACATACAAGTGTGGACTGGCTTCGGGAGATAGCATCAGATAAGTATAGCGTAACTCGGCAGTAATGCACGTACTTGATCTTACGGTCTTACTGCGTTTGGCGATAGGCCGCGTTTATGGCTGCTTCAACGCCGTCCCACGTTTTTTCGGGCGTGCCACAGTTGGTGCCCGGCGCAGGCGAGATATGGGGGTTAAGCCACGCGAGGGATGGTGTTCCTTCGGTGGATGCTATTTTGCCTGGACAGCGCATCATGATACTACCAAGGGCGGTTAGCCCTGCTTCGACAGAAGCACGATGGCGGCGGTACTCACGCGCAGTTATATCTCTTGCGGCTTGAACGGGACTTTCGCCAGCGCTGGCAGGCCGTTCGGGTAGCGTGCCCGTCGCTTTATGAAGCTCGGCTTGATTAGCTGCAGCCCGGATATCCATCATGGCGAGGTTAATCATTGGACAGCCTTCACATTCTGGCGGGATAAAAGAACTATCCATAAGCCGCATATTATAGAACAATAATTCACCTACTACAATACCTGGCATACTGCCCACAGGATCGGTACACTACCAATATGAAGACGATTTTATTTGCACCCGATTACCACGAGAGCGTTCTTGCCCCACCGTACGAAGATGTGCAGTACAATTTGGAGGAAGCTGGCTATGCCCCGCGTTTAGTCCAGATTGACTGGCGCCGCAGTAGCGGCCGGAATGCGTCGAGCGTAGCCCGCCAGCTGCAAGACGTGTACAGCGAATACCCGGACCCGGCTCAAGTCATTCTGGGCGGCTATAGGCTGGGTGCGGTAGCTGCGCTGTATGTCGCGGCACGGCAGCCGAAAGGCCGCACGCCGGCAGGACTGGTGTTGGCATCATTACCGCCGTTCTTCAAGGAAGAGCTTGCTTCTCGGAGCCTTGCACAAGACTTGCTAGAGCAAGGCTATACGAAGGGCCAAATCGAGAGTTACAGAAAGCAGTCATTCGCTGATATAGCAGGCCGCATTGCTTGCAGGACGCAATTGTTTATTGGGGAGTTGGACGATACCCCGACGATTGATTTTAACGTGGCTGCCGCCGACATGCTGCCGGACGCGCAATTGACCACTGGTGATTCCCCTGAACCCGAAGCCACGCACCCGTTGTATTATGGATCGGCTATGCAGGCGCACCTCCCAACGGTAGAGTGGTCATAGCGGAGGAATCAGATGAATACGGCTCAGTTTATTTCTGATTAGCTGGTGCGGTTAAGGCGGACAGGAGCGCATCTATGTGCTGGCCGGCTGACTGGTCCTGTGCGTGTGGGATGCGACGCGCGGCGCTGGCCTGTGGTTTTCTTTCGGCGATATCGGTCAGAAGGAACTGTAGCGAATTGTAGTTGCGCGCTACATCCGCAGGCACGACGTAGCTGGACTGGTCAGGGCGAAAGCTTTCGAGCAAGATCCATTCTGTGTTGTCGGGGGAGCGGAATCGCAACCCAAAGAAGCGAGCCTCGGTTTCTGGCATTACCTCAGAAAGGTGCAACACACCGAACAACTCGTCATCCTCCGGCGTGCGTTGGCTGGCGGCGAGGTCCATAAACCGTAGAATAACTTCACTACGCTGCCGGGCGGTTGGACCATGTGCCCGATCGTATGCAATATTATGCAAAACAGCTCTCGCGGCTTGCTGACGCAGTGGCAAGCTGACCGCTTCTGGCCGTGCCTGAGGCACCATGGTAACTGGTTCCAGACGGCGCGCCAGGCTGGCAAGACGTGCTTCGGCATGATCCTGCTCTGTCTTGTAGCTATTGTATGCCTCGAGTGCTTGCGATATGGCAGTGTACGCTTCCACCCCTTTTCCATCTGGCCAAGAGGCTTGAATAATTTGCTGTAACGCCGGCCATTGTTCCTGAAGTGTTTCCAGATCGGCGGTTAGAGGCTGCCAGCGTGATAGTTCAACCGGCAGTTGCCGTCCCCTAATTTCGTTGTTTAACTGAGCAAAATGAGCAGCTACTACATCTTCGGTGGGAAGTATCGTTTCAAAGACATTTTTTGCGTTCTGGGGATCGGCTCCAAGATGCTTGAGATGGCGCAAAATGCCCGTAAGTCGCCTGGCGTCCTCATTAACCGCCATCCCAAGGCCGTTTGTTCGGCCCACGTGCGCGAGTTCAGTAGCCAGTCTGCGGAGACCACTCTTTCTCAGCTGGCTGGGCGCTATGCGAAAATCATCAATCGCGACCTCACGTTCAGCCACGAGCTGGTCGACCTCTGCCTGGTATTCCGCGGCTAACGTTGCGGCCAGTTCTGCCGGTGAGGGGCCGGACGGCGCTTCTTCTTTCACTTGTATTGGGGCAGCCTGCTCGGCTATATGCAAGCCTGGGATGTAAAAACGTGTCTCACTGAGCCGTATTGTGCTAGCCTGCCAAGTTTTGTAGATGCCGGCAAAGCGCCCAAGTCCCAGTTCGGTGGCCAGGCCGCCTACCGCCACCCCTGCCTCATCAAAGAACATGAGTAGTTGGTCGACGTCCTCTACATGGAAGTGCCCACCTTCGCCCTCTGAAGCGCGGTCGTAGAGCATCTGTATCTGGGCGCTGGCGTTCGAATACGCTTTTCTGTCCTTAGGAAGCGCATCCACTAGCATAAAACTGAGCGCGTGCAGTGTGAACTTGACTTGACTGAGCATACACCGCGCCACGCTACTGGTTTCGATCGCTGTTCTATAGGGAAGCCGGCCCTGATTCTGCAAGTACTTTACAAGGGGCA
>Ga0070684_100001120_pt1 | contig 19240 bp, 17 predicted proteins | sample KBSC723LmetaG_FD_65653 | JGI IMG/M metagenome (GOLD analysis project Ga0070684, IMG submission 65653) | Corn rhizosphere microbial communities from Kellogg Biological Station, Michigan, USA - KBS C7.2-3L metaG | ecosystem: Host-associated > Plants > Roots > Rhizosphere ...
CCACCCGATAGGCCCGTCAGTCAGGCGGGCCATTGCCTTTTTGGGACCTGATTCCTTTTAGGACCTCTGGACCACACGATGAACCGCTCGAACCGAACCGACCATATCCGTCTCACCTCGCACCCCGAGCCCGGCGGCAAGCCTGCTTTTCCGATCCATTGGGGCGCGCCCGATGCGCGCTCGCGCGGACCGATCATCGGCACCGTGTCGCGGCCGGGCGAGCGCAATGTCATCGGCAGCCATGGCGGCTCGTATGCGGTCTATCGCGCGCTCGCGGTTTCGGCCGGCGCGCTCGACCCGTTCCGCCGTCCCGACCTCACCAATACCTTTCCGGCCGCCACCATCGGGCCGTTCCCGCAGTGGAGCGAGGACAAGCGCATCGTCGCGCTCGATCCGTGGGGGCATCTGGTCGCGGAGAACTTCGGCAAGGAGATCGCCGAGGGCGTCGACATCCGCCCGAGCATCGCGGTGACGCGTGCGCGGCTCGACCTGCCGGAGATCCGCTCCGCGATCGTTGCGAAGCGGCTGAAGCCGGACGGCAACGTCGTGCATGACAATGGCAGCGTCTCGGTGGTGAAGGTCGCGATCGATCCGGTCTGGTATCTGCCTGGGGTTGCCGAGCGTTTCGGCGTGACCGAGACGAGCCTGCGCCGTACGCTGTTCGAGCAGACCGCCGGCATGTTCCCCGAGCTGGTGACACGTCCGGACATGCAGGTGTTTTTGCCGCCGATCGGCGGCACCACGGTCTATCTGTTCGGCGACGTGACGAAATTGCCGGACCATCGCACCACCATCACCTGCCGCGTCCATGACGAATGCAACGGCTCCGACGTGTTCGGCTCCGACATCTGCACCTGCCGGCCTTATCTCATCCACGGCATCGAGGAATGCGCGGCCGGCGCGCAGAAGGGCGGCCTCGGCATCATCGTCTACAACCGCAAGGAAGGCCGCGCGCTCGGCGAGGTGACGAAATTCCTGGTCTACAATGCGCGCAAGCGCCAGGAGGAGGGCGATGCGGCTGCCGCGTATTTCGAGCGCACCGAATGCGTCGCCGGCGTGCAGGACGCGCGCTTTCAGCAATTGATGCCCGACGTGATCCACTGGCTGGGGCTCCGCCGGATCGATCGCTTCCTGTCGATGAGCGACATGAAATATGAGGCGCTGACCGGGCAGGGCATCGACATCGTCGAGCGCGTGCCGATCCCGGACGAGCTGATCCCGGCCGATGCTCATGTCGAGATCGCCGCGAAAAAGGCGGCAGGTTATTTCTCGATCGAGCCACCGGCCGCCGAGGGGCTGACCGACACGGTCGGCCGTTCGCTGGAGAAGTATTGATCGTATGTTGAAGTCGCATCGACCTGCTGCCGCGTGCGCAGTCCACCTCTCCCCTTGTGGGGGAGGTCGGATTGCATCGCAAGATGCAATCCGGGGTGACACTCTCTCATGGAACCCGCGGCCCCTGACCCGGCGCTTCGCGCCGACCTCTCCCCGCTGGGGAGAGGTGACCTCCAGGCGATAACCGTGACGACACTGGCTGCCGCGACCGAACGCGATGCGCTTTCGCTGCTCTCGGCGCAGGCAGTGCGCAGCCGCGCGCAGCAGATGCTGGCACTTGGCCTGCGCGATGGGCTGAAGCATTTCCGTATCGATCTCGCGTTGCTGGACGGCGTTGCCGACGCGGTGCTCGCGACCATCGGCAAGAACTATCCGACGCTCGACATTCCCTTTCATGCGCGCTGGCGGCATTTCTCGGTTCAAGGCGTCGATCGCTGGTCCGCCATTGCGGATCGAGTGACGTGGCCCGATCCCGCGACGCGGGCGCGCGCCGAATTCGATCTCGCCATCGTCAGCGTGCTGCTCGATGCCGGCGCGGGCGCCGCCTGGCGCTATCGTGATGGCGCGAGCGGCAAGGCGATCGGCCGCTCGGAAGGGCTTGCGATCGCGAGCCTCGATATCTTCGCAAGCGGTGCATTTTCCAACGACGCGCGCGATCGCTATCGCGTCGATGCTGACAAGCTTGCCGAGCTGTCCGTTGCCGACCTGGAGCGTGGATTTCAGGTGAGCGCGGAAAATCCGCTGGTCGGTCTCGAAGGGCGCGTCGACCTGTTGCGCCGCCTTGGCCGATTGGTGGTCGAGCGGAAGGACGTCTTCGCAATGCGCGACACGCCGCGTCCGGGCGGCCTGTTCGATCATCTTGATACGGGCGGCGCGATCGCCGCGCCCTCCATTCTGCACGAGGTGCTGCTGCGGCTCGGCCCGATCTGGTCGTCGCGGCTTTCGCTCGCCGGCATTCCGCTCGGCGATTGCTGGAAGCATCCCGCCATCACGACCGGCGATGCAACCAGTGGCCTCGTGCCGCTGCACAAGCTGTCGCAATGGTTGACCTATTCCCTGATCGAGCCGCTGCAGCGCGCGGGCGTTGCGGTGACCGACATCAACGGCCTCACCGGCCTTGCCGAATATCGCAATGGCGGGCTGTTCGTCGATCTGGGCGTGCTGGCCTTGCGCGATCTTGCCGATGCGGAGCGCTCGCACGAGGTCGATTCCACCTTGGTGGTGGAGTGGCGCGCGCTGACGGTGGCACTGCTGGACCGGCTTGCGGAAAAAATTCGCGCCAAGCTAAATCGCGACGCGGATTCGCTGCCGCTGGCCAGCCTGCTCGAAGGCGGCAGTTGGGCCGCCGGCCGCGCGGTGGCGTTCGAGCGCCGCGCGGATGGCTCGCCACCAATCAAGATCATCAGCGACGGAACCGTATTCTAGGCAATCAGGAGCGCACGCCATGGAAGGCGTCACCATCGTCGATCATCCCCTGGTCCAGCACAAGCTGACGCTGATCCGCGACAAGTCGATCTCGACAAAATCCTTTCGCGAGCTGTTGAAAGAGATCGGCATGTTGTTGTGCTACGAGGTGACGCGCGATCTGCCGCTCGCCGAGGTCGTGATCGAGACGCCGATGGCGCAGATGCAATCAGCGAAAATCGCCGGCAAGAAGCTGGTGTTCGTGCCGGTGCTGCGCGCCGGCGTCACCTTCGTCGACGGCATGATGGACCTGGTGCCGACCGCGCGCGTTGCGCATATCGGCCTCTACCGCGAGCCGCAGACATTTTCCGCGGTCGAATATTTCTTCAAATCGCCGTCCGATCTCGACGAACGCCTTGCGATCGTCGTGACGCCGGTGGTCGCGACCGCCAACACCGCGGTGGCTGCAGTCGATCGGCTGAAGGAGCGCGGCGCCAAGGACATTCGCCTGGTCTGCCTGATTGCTGCGCCGGAAGGGCTGGAGCGCGTGCGCGGCCTGCATCCGGACGTGCCGGTCTGGACCGCGGCCGTCGATGAGGGGCTCGACAAGGAGGGCTTCATCCTGCCCGGCCTCGGCGACGCCGGCGACCGCGCCTACGGCACGAGGTGAAGGCTAGTCGAGCGTTGTAAGAAGCCAAAGAAGAAATGGCTGCGGACAGGTCAATCCTTCAGGAATTTTTCCCAGTTGTGGACCCTGATCCGGCTCTCCAATTGCCGGTCGAGCGTATCGAGGCTTTGCCGCAGCTTCGAGAGCTCGGTGCCATCGAACGCCGAAGTGAGCTCGCGCTCGACCCGCACCACGAACTTCTCGATGTCGGTGTAGACCTTGCGGCCCTGCGCCGTGAGGCGCAGGCTGGCGCGGCGCCGGTCGGCCTTGTCGTTGTCGCGGCGGATCAGGCCGCGCCGGACCAGAAGCTCGATCGCCCGTGTCACCTTGTAGGGATCGGACGAGGTCAGGTTCCCGAGTTGGGTCGCCGTCAGCGGCTGATGCCGGGCGATGACCGCGAGACTGCGCCAGGCCGGCATCGTCAGGTCGTGGCGGCTCGCATACATCTGGCCGATGAAATTGCCGAGCCGCGCGGAGATGAGACTGAAACGGTAGCCGATCCAATGCTCGAGCGGGACGGAGGCCTTGGGTTTCTTCATCGAATGGCGGGTTCCCTGCAAATCGGTTGCGACTATATGGGTAGTCCACGCACGACTCAACGTGACCACGGCATTGTTGACGCTGATGCCGACTACTTGCATAATGCAAATAATTAGCGCCGGTGCGCTCCGCAGGAGCTGTGGCGCAGATCACAAGGAAAAACAGGCGAGCGAGGTCGAGATGTCGAAGGCGACCGACGGCTATGATCTGACCCGGGTCGGCCCTGGCACGATCATGGGCGAGATGATGCGGCAATACTGGATTCCCGCCGCTGCTTCCTCCGAGTTGAAAGTCGATGGCGATCCGATGCGGCTGATGCTGCTCGGCGAGCCGCTGATCGCGTTCCGCGACAGCTCTGGCCGGGTCGGCGTACTCGACCATCAATGCCCGCATCGCTGCGCCTCGCTGTTTCTCGGCCGCAACGAGGAGAACGGCATCCGTTGCGTCTATCACGGCTGGAAGTTCGACGTTGAGGGGCGCTGCCTCGAAATGCCGAACGTGCCGCCGCCGCAGGACTTCAAGGAAAAGGTTCGCGCCAAGAGCTACAAGGTGCGCGAAGCCGCGGGCCTGATCTGGGTCTATATGGGCGCGCGCGAAGAGGCGCCGCCGATGCCGATGCTCGAAGCACTGTTCGTTCCCGAGCAGGATCTGACGTTCACCCTGCTGCAGCGGGAGAGCAACTGGCTGCAGGGCCTGGAAGGCGACATCGACACCTCGCATTTCGGTTTCCTTCATGCCGGCCACGTCAGGGCTGAGGATTTCGAGGAAGGCCATCCCGCGCGCCACACCGTCGCCAACCGCGCGCCCGACTACAAGGTCACGGAGACCGACTGGGGCACGATGTATGGCGCCTACCGGCCCGAGCCGAACGGCAGGATGCATTGGCGCATGGCGCACTTCTGCCTGCCGTTCTGGACCCAGACGCCGAACGCCGATTTCGCCGATCATGTGGTCGCGAAGGCATGGGTGCCGATGGACGACAGCCACACCATGCTGATCTCGATCTATGGCGGACGAGCGAAGGGCGCGACCTATTCGTCGATGAAGCTGAAATCGAGCGGCTCCGGGATAACAGGCGCCGATCCGCTCGACTATCTGCCCAACAGCACCGACTGGTTCGGTCGCTGGCGGCCGGTGCAGAACATCGCCAACGACTGGCAGATCGACCGCGAGGCCCAGCGCTCAAACCGGATCTATTCCGGCATCCGCAACATCGTGATGCAGGACCAGGCCGTGACCGAAAGCATGGGCCCGATCGTGGACCATACCAAGGAGCATCTGGCGCCGAGCGACATCATGATCGCGCGGACACGGCGGCGGCTGCTCACGGTGGCGCGCGGCCTTGCCGAGAGCGGCACCGTGCCGCCCGGCGTCGATGACCCGGAAGTCCTCTGGGACGCGCGTGCCGGATCGTTCTACGCCGACGACAAGACCGACTGGCTCGACGCCTATCGCGAGCAGTTGAAGGTCGCGATCCGCTGGCCCGCGCCCGGCCGGCAAGCGGCGGAGTAGAGAGGTGGCGTCGGTCGATCAGGATAAACGCCTCCTCATCACGCGCCGCGCGGCGTTGCTCGGACTTGCGGCCGGATCCGCGCTATTGTCCGCGCCGGATATGGCGCGTGCGGAGGATGATTGGAGCAAGATCGTCGAGGCCGCCAAGAAGGAAGGCCACGTCGTGCTCTACAGCGCCTTCGTCGGCCTTGCCGCGCATCAAAACCTCAAGAAAGATTTCGAAGCGACGTACGGCATCACCGTCGATATCCTGGAGGCGCGCGCAAGCGAGGTGCGCGAGCGCATCCGCATCGAGCAGGCGGCGGGCCGTTTCGTTGCCGACGTCTCCGAAAACGGCCGCACCACCACGACCTTGCAGGTCGAGCAGGACCATGTGTTCGATCCGCACGGACCGCTGCCGAGTCTCGGGCATCTGAAGCCGGAATTCACCGCCGACGATATCAAGCTCCCGGTGTTCGCCATCGTTTACGGCATCCTCGCCAACGCCGGGCTGGTCAAGCCAGGCGATGAGCCGAAGAGCTGGCTCGACCTCGCTGATCCACGCTGGAAGGGCAAAATCCTCAGCGATGATTTCCGAGCGCTTGGCGGCGGCGGCGTGTTGTTCTTCGTGCTTCAGGAAAAATTCGGGCGCGACTTCCAGGAGAAGCTCGCAAAGCAGGATTTGAAGTTCAGCCGGGAAATCCCCGCGAACGAACGGCGTATCGCGCGCGGCGAATATCCGCTTTATTTGCCGGTCAGCCTGACCTCGGTGCCCGAGCTGAAGGGGCTGCCCGTCAGGTTCATCGCGCCGAAGGAGGGGCTGCCCTATATCGGCTACGACCTCGCGCTGCTCAAGAAGGCGCCGCATCCCAACGCGGCGCGGCTCTTGATGGAGTATTACCTCGGCAAGAAGATGCAGCAGAGTTTTGCCGTTCTCGGACTATTGCCAGTCACGACCGATACGCTGGATCAGGTCGATCCTTCGATCGCGGAACTGCAGAAGAGCAAGCTGCTCGGCACCACGGACGCGAAAAGGATGGACCAGATGCTGGCGCTGGCCCGGGACATCTACCATTGAGCCAACGCAGTAGCGCGGTTCAGCTCTTCGGCCGAGGCCCTTGATCCAGGATTTCGTGCTGTCAACATGAGGACATCGCTGGTCTGCGAGATCGATCAACTGGAGCGCTCATGACAGGAAACCGTCAGACCGTCGGTGCCGATATCTCGACCCGATACGCCGCGGCGATCGACTGCGACCTTCATCCGGCGGTGCCGTCGATGAAGGTCCTGTTGCCCTATCTCGACGATTATTGGCGCGAGATGGTCTCGGTGCGCGCGCTCGACCGGCTCAACCTCAACCTCACCTCCTATCCGCAGAATGCACCGCTCTCCTGCCGTCCGGATTGGAGGCTCGATGGCGGTAGGCCCGCGGGCTCTTCGCTGCAGGCGATGCAGGAGCATGTGCTCGACCGCTATCGTCCGCGCTTCGGCATCCTCAACTGTCTTTATGGCGCCCAGGCCTTTCACAGCGAGGACATGGCGGCAGCCTTCTGCCGGGCGGCCAACGACTGGATCCGCGACGAGTGGCTCAGCCGCGACTCCAGGCTTCGCGCGTCCATCGTAATCACGCCGCAGAACACCGAGCTGGCGGTCGCCGAAATCGAGCGCCGCGCTGATGACTTCCGGTTCGTCCAGGTGCTGATGCTGGTGTCGGGCGAGATGACCCTCGGCCGCCGCCAGCTCTGGCCGATCTATCAGGCCGCCGAGCGCCTGCAAATGCCGATCGGCGTGCACGCCGGCAGCTCTTACCGCCATGCGCCGACGGCGGTGGGCTGGCCGTCTTATTACGTCGAAGACTACATCGCTCAATCGGCGGCCTTCGAGAACCAGCTGCACAGCATGATCTCCGAAGGCGTCTTCGCAAAATTTCCCGGCCTGAAAGTCGTGGCCATCGAATCCGGCCTGACCTGGCTCAGCGGCTATATCTGGCGCGCCGACAAGACCTGGAAGGGCGTGCGCGCGGAAGTGCCTTGGGTGACGCGTGCGCCGTCGGAGATCCTTCGCGATCATGTCCGGCTCACGACGCAACCGATCGACGCCGCCGACGAGCGCGAAGCGCTGCTGCGGCTCGTCGATCATCTCAAGTCCGACGAGCTGTTCCTGTTCTCGACCGACTATCCGCATTGGCAGTTCGACGGCGACGCCGCGCTGCCGTCCGGCCTTGCCGACGAGCTGTCCAGAAACATCCTTAGCGAGAACGCGCTCGCCACCTATCCACGCCTGTTGAAAGCGGACCATGCCATGGAGATCGCGCTATGAGCATCGTAGACGTCGAACGCAGCGCTGCCGCGAAATACAAGCTGCAAGTCATCGATTGCGACATCCATCCGGCGATGACTTCCTGGAAGGAAATCCATCCCTATCTGGAGAAGCGCTGGATCGAACATCTCACTGTTTATGGCAGCCATCTGCGCCACGCCTTCTCGGAGGCGCTGTCGCATCCGCGGATGTCGCCGGACGCGGCCAGGGTCGACGCTTATCCCGAGGAAGGCGGCCCTCCCGGATCAAGCCTCGACTTGATGCGCAAGCAGCATCTCGATCCGAACGGGGTCGAGATCGGCATGCTGATCCCGCTGCGCTGGAATCCCGGCAGCCAGCGCAATCTCGACTTCGGCGTGGCGCTGACGCGGGCGATGAACACCTGGCAGGTGGAGCGCTGGGTGAAGCAGGAGCCGCGGCTGCGGGCCTCGGTCCTGGTCGCGCAGGAAGATACCGCGGGCGCGGTCGCCGAGATCGACGCGCGCGGCGGCGACCCGAACTTCACGCAGATCCTCATCCTGCCGCGCACCGATGAGCCGCTGGGACGGCGCCGCTACTGGCCGATCTTCGAGGCCGCCGTCCGCAACAATCTGCCGATTACGGTTCACGTCGGCGGGACCGGCGGTCATCCCTCGACCGGCGGCGGCTGGTCGTCCTACTACATGGAAGAGCACCATATGGTCTCGCAGGCGATGCAGGCGGTGGTGACCAGCCTGGTGTTCGAGGGCGTGTTCGAGCGCTTTCCCAAGCTGCGCGTCGTGATCATGGAAGGCGGGCTTGGCTGGATTCCCTCGCTGAGCGCGCGCATGGACAAGCACTGGAGCAGGCTGCGCAGCGAAGTGCCGCATGTGAAGCGGCCGCCGTCGGAATATGTTCGCGAGCATGTCTGGTTCACGACCCAGCCCATGGAGGAGCCGGGAAGCTCGGCGGCGCTGATCGATCTGTTCGACCGGATCGGCTGGGATCGCCTGCTGTTCGCGACCGATTATCCGCATTGGGACTACGACGATCCGCGTACATCGTTCAAGGCCAATTTGACGGAGGCGCAGCGTTTGCAGCTGCTGCGCGGCAACGCGCGCACCTTCTACGGGTTTGCTTGATGGCGCGGCATGTCGTTGCCACCGTCGACGAGATTCCGCCGGGCGCGCGGATGCTGGTCACCGTCGGCGGGCGCGAGATCGGCATCTTCAACGTTGCCGGCGAATATTTCGCGATCGGCAACCGCTGTCCGCACAACGGCGGCTCGCTGTGCAAGGGGCGCGTCGTCGGCCTGGTCGAGGCGGCGGAGCCCGGCTGCTACCAGGTCAGCCGGCGCGGCGAGCTCGTCCGCTGCCCATGGCATGGCTGGGAGTTCGATCTCAGGACCGGAAAATCCTGGTGCGAGCCGGAACGGACCAAGGTGAAGAGCTACGAAGCGAAGGTCGAGCCGGGTGAGGCGCTGATCGAAGGTCCGCTGAGGGCCGAGACTTTTCCGGTCTCGATTGAAAAGCAATATGTGGTGATCGAGCTCTAGCGTCGGTCGGGCCGAAGAAAAAAGAATCAGGAGGGTAAGGTGAGGATAAAGACGCTGCACGCCGTGGTCATCGCCTGCCTTGTAAGCCTGGCATTGCCCGCTCATGCGGAAGACGCGAAAGGTGCTCAAGGATCTTGGGATGCGGTCGTCGATGCGGCCAAGAAGGAGGGCAAGGTCGTCGTCTATGATATGGCGCTCGGCGCGCCCTATTTCCTCGCCGTGCTGAAATCCTTCGAGACCAAATACGGCATCCCGGTGGAGAGCCTTGATCTCCGCGCGAGCGAGCTCTCCGAGCGGATCCGGACCGAGCAATCGGCCGGCCGCTATCTCGGCGACGTCGAGATGATCACGACGACCATGATCGAGGAGCAACTGCAGAACGGCGATTTCGTGCAGAAGCTGCCGCCGATCCCGAATTCGGCCAACCTGCGTCCGCCCTTCCGCGCCACCGAGTTCAGCGTGCCGGCTTTCGTTCAGCCGATGGGCATCCTGATCAATACGCGTAGGGTCAAGGACGCGGACGTTCCGAGCAGCTGGAATGACCTCAACGACCCGAAGTGGAAAGGCAAGATCCTGTCCGACGACATGCGGCCGCTCGGCAGCGGCAACACCATGTTCGCGATCCTGCAGCACACGATGGGGCCGGAGTTCAACGAGAAGCTGGCCGAGCAGAAGCCGGTCTTCAGCCGCGACATGCGCAACGACGCGCGCCGCGTTGCGCGCGGCGAATATGCGATCTACGTGCCCCAGATTTTCGCCTTCACATCCGACCTCAAGGGGCTTCCAGTCAAGGTCGTGATCCCGAAAGAGGGCGCGCCCTATGCCGAGATGGATCTTGCGGTGCTGAAGAATTCTCCCCACCCCAACGCCGCCCGCCTGTTCATCCAGCACTTCCTCTCGATGGAATCGCAGTTGATTTATGCCAACGCCTGGATGCCGCCGGTCGTTGCTGGCGTGGCCGAGCGCGCCAATGCGGATGCCCAGCCCTTTGCCAATGCCAAGCTGATCGGGCCGGCCAAGCTTGCCGAGCGGCCATCGATGATGGCGGCGGCGAAGAAGCTCTATCCTTAAGTGAGCATTTCGGCCGGCGATCGCATCGGGAGTTTAGGCAAGCTGCGGCTGATTGCGCGTCTGTCGGGCGGCTTGCGCCTGCTCCGCGCGACATCGGCCGGCCGGATCGCTGGCTTGACGGCGCTGATCCTCATCCTCGCTTTCCTGTCGTTCTATCCGCTGTCGATGCTGCTCTATGGCAGCCTGCATTCGACGCCGCCCGGCATGGCCGGCACGTTCAATCTGGCCGGCTATCAGGACGTGCTGTCGCAGCAAAGCCTGATCGCACTCCTCAACACGGTCGGCCTCGCGCTCGCCAAGACTATTCCCTCGCTCGTCATCGCCGTCCTGCTTGCCTGGATTCTCGCGCGCACCGACACGCCGTTTCGCGGCACGCTCGAGGTGCTGGTGACGCTGCCGTTCTTCGTCCCACCGATCCTCACAGCGATGGCCTGGGGCATGCTCGGCAATCCGCAGGTCGGCCTGCTCAACCAGCTTTTCCAGTGGGTGACGGGCTCCAGCGTCGCGCCGATCAACGTCTATTCCTATGGCGGCGTGGTCTGGCACATGATGCAATATTCCACGCCGTTCCTGTTCCTTCTGATCGTCGACGCTTTTCGGGCCATGGACCCTAGCCTGGAGGAAGCCGCGCGGATGTGCGGCGCCTCCCGCTGGCGTACTTTTCGCACCATCACGTTGCAGCTGATGCTGCCCGCGCTCACCAGCGCCGCCATCCTGAGCTTCATCCGCGGCATCGAGAATTTCGAATCGCCGCTGTTCTTCGGCTCGCCCGCCAATATCCGGGTCATCACCACCGACATCTACGATTCGATCAATCAGCGCTCGCCGCCGCAATATCAATATGCGACCGCGGTCAGCTTCGTCATCATGATGCTGTTATTCCTGATCGTGCTGTTGCAGTGGAAGCTGCTGCGCGGACGCAGCTTCATCACGGTCAGCGGCAAGGGCTATACGCCGGCGGTCATCAAGCTCGGCAAGTGGCGCTGGGCGACGTTTGCCTTCTGTGCGCTGTTCTTCGTGGTGATGGTCGTGCTGCCGGTCGGCCAGCTCCTGATCGGCTCGTTCTTCAAGTTCTTCGGCTTCTACCAGTGGGACATGCTGACGCTCGAGCATTACCGGGCGGTGTTTGCCTCGAGCGAGTTCTGGCGCGGTTTCGGCAACACCATGTTGCTGGGCCTCATCGGCGCATCGCTGACGATGGTGCTGGGCGGGATGGTGGCTTACATCTCCGTGCGCACCAAATGGCGCGGCCGCTCGCTGATCGATGCCATGGCCTGGCTGCCATGGATGATGCCCGGCATCGTGCTCGGCGTCGGCTTCCTCTGGGGCTTTGCGCTGCTGCCGCACGCCATTCCCATCTACGGCACGATCTGGGCGCTGCTGCTCGCCTATATTTCGCTGGGCACGCCGCTCTCGGTGCGCGTGATGTCGAGCGCCTATGCGCAGCTCTCCTTCGATCTCGAGGAGTGCTCGCGGGTGCATGGCGCAAGCTGGCTGCAGACCATGCGGCACATCATGATCGCGCTCGCCTGGCCGTCGTTTGCGGTCGGCTGGGTGCTGATATTCTTCGGCATCATGCGCGAGCTCAGTGCTTCCGTCCTGCTCTATTCGGTGGGCTCGGAAGTGCTGTCGGTGGTGCTGTTGAAATTGTGGGTGAACGGCAATGCGGAGCAGGTCAGCGTCGTCGGGTTGATCATGGTGGTGCTGGTGCTGCTGTTCCGCTGGGTGCAGCTCAAGGTGATCAAGGCGCATATCAGCACGTTGTGACGGGAAGCTCAGGGATGTCGAACGTTGTTCTCGAAAAGGTCAGCCGGAATTTCGGCGAGTTCGTCGCCGTCAGCGGCTTCGATCTCAGGGTGAATGAAGGCGAGTTCGTCACGCTGCTCGGCCCCTCCGGCTGCGGCAAGACGACGACGCTGCGCATGGTGGCGGGCCTCGAGCAGAACAGCGAAGGCCGCATCAGCATCGGCAACGAGGTGGTCAGCGATGCCTCCCGCGGCGTCTTCGTGCCGTCGGAGCGCCGCAGGCTCGGCATGGTGTTCCAGTCCTATGCGATCTGGCCGCATATGACGGTCTTCGAGAACGTCGCCTATCCCTTGCGCGTGCGCCGGCGGCCGAACGCGGAGGTGCAGGATTTGGTCACGAAGACGCTGCGCCTCGTCGAGATGGAGCGCTTCGCGCAGCGGCCGGCGCCGGCCTTGTCAGGCGGACAGCAGCAGCGCGTCGCGATCGCGCGCGCACTGGTGTTCGAACCCAAGGTGCTCCTGCTCGACGAACCCCTGAGCAACCTCGATGCCAAGCTGCGGCTGCAGATGGGCGACGAATTCCGCGCCATCCAGCGCCGGCTCGGCATGACCACGCTCTATGTCACCCACGATCAGTCCGAGGCGATGGCGCTGTCGGACCGCGTCGTGGTGATGGACCGCGGCCGCATTCAGCAGGTCGGTGCGCCGGAAGAGATCTATCGCTATCCCGCCAATCGCACGGTGGCGGCGTTTTTCGGCACGCCCAATCTGCTCGACGCCGAGGTCGAGGCGTGCGCGCGGATCGACGGACGGCGGGTGCGGCTCGATGTCGTGGGGCAGGGCTGGCGCGGATCCTGCGAAGCGGCGGATGAAGTCCGGCCTGGACAGGCCGTGACCATCATGGTGCGTCCGGAGGACGCGCACCTTGCCGCCGTCGACGACAACGCTGGCGAGCGCGAGCTGAAATGGTCCGGGCGGATCGCGCAAACGATTTTTCGGGGCGCGACGCGGTCCATCGTGGTCGAGACGGACAACGGCCGGTTCAATGTCGATGCCGCCGCCTTCGTCGACTATGCGATCGGCGACAGTGTCAACGTCATCGTGCCGCAGCGCGCGGCCTGGGCTGTTCCGCGCGACGAAGCTGCGAGCTGATCGCGATGCGGCCGATCTGCCCGATGGCTCGCGATTGATTTTGCCGGATTTTCGGTGAAGATTGATCGCCGACGGGGCACGAAGGATGGATGCATGCGGATCAACGCCAACGTTGAGCTCGACGCCGGCAGCAAGACCTTCGCCTCCGGGTTTCTGCCGGAGTTGATCGCAGCGCTCCGCCGCAGCCGCAAGGGCGATCTCTTGGCCGTGACCAGCGCCGATCCGGCCATCGGTCCCGAGCTCGAGGCGTGGTGCCGCTTCACCCGCAACAGCCTGGTCGACACCGAGGTCGAAGCAGGTCGCACCCGCTGGGTGCTGCGCTACGGGGAGGCGCCCGAGGATGCCGGAGAAGATCGGCCGATCGGCTCGCGGCTGTGGCTCTACACCAATTTCGACTGCAACCTCGCTTGCGACTATTGTTGCGTGCGCTCCTCGCCCAAGGCGCCGCGCCGGGCGCTGGGACTCGAGCGGGTGCGACGGATTGCGGCCGAGGCGGCCGAGCTCGGCGTCAGCGAGATCTTTGTCACGGGCGGCGAGCCGTTCATGCTGCCAGACATCGGCGAGATCCTACTCGCCTGCGCCGCGGCGGCGCCGACCACGGTGCTCACCAACGGCATGCTGTTTGCCGGAAAGCGGCTGGAGACGCTGCGCGCCTTGCCGCGCGAGCGCGTCACCTTCCAGATCAGTCTCGATAGCCCGACGCCGGAGCGTCATGAACGCCATCGCGGCAAGGGCACATGGGTTCGCACCTGGAAAGGAATCGAGCGAGCGCGCGCCGAAGGCTTTCGCGTGCGATTGGCGGCGACCATATCGAGCGACGCGGAGGCCGAGGAGTTCCGCGCTTTCCTCGATGCTCACCGCATCAGCGAGGAGAACCGGGTGATCCGGCGCATCGCGCTTCGAGGCGTCGCTACAGAGGGCATTGCGCTGGCAAGGGCCGACCTGGTGCCCGAGGTGACGATCACGGCGGACGGCGTGTTCTGGCATCCGGTCGGCGCCGAGGACGGCGATCTCCTCGTCAGCCGCGAAATCTTTCCGCTCGCCGAATCTTTTGCGACCGTGCGCCAAAATTTCGAGCGCGAGCACGAGCATCAGCACCGGCTGGCGAAGATCTTCAACTGCGCGTGAGATCTGGCTTCGTAGCCCGGGTGAGCGAAGCGATACCCGGGAAAAGTCCCCGCATATCGCTGCGCTCATGCGGGCTACATCAGCGCGCTAAGCTGCGGGCTGTTTCAGAAAGCCCTGCTGCGCCGAGGCGTTCCGCAGCGAAGCATACGCGTCGAGCTGCGGCGCGATCCATTGGCGCAAGCCTTCCGCCTCGAGCACGGGGCGATGGATCGGGTTGTCAAAACTCATGGCGAACAGCGCTTTCGCGAACAGTTGCTCCAGCGCGGGATCGAGATCGGAGCGCGCCGTGAACATGCAGTGATTGAACGGCGGCGAGGTCCATATCTCCGTCAGCGCACCTTCCGGCACCAATCGCTCGGTGCGAACGGCATTCCAGAACGGGCTGCCGATCGCGCCGGCCTCGGCGCGGCCATCGAGCACCGCGCGAACCACCTCGGACTCGCTCCTGCCTGTGTCGCCGTGCTTGCCGACATCGCTGTTGAAACGCAGCGACCGATAGTCTTTCCCCTCGGCCATTCCCTCGCGCTCCAGGAAATAGACCGGCAGGATCGCCGCATGGCCGCTGTCGCGGCTGCCGAGCGCGAGCGTATGGCTCTTGAGATCGGCGAGCTTGGCAACCGGTCCGCCGGTCACGGCGACGATCTTGGTCATCCAGCCCACATCGGTATCGCGCATCGCGATCGGGCGGCAACGGCGCTCGCTCCAGGCATCGGCCTGGATGAAGGCGAGGTTGGTATTCCATCCGATATCGATGCGCGGCAATGGTGCGCCGGGGGCGGCGAGCAGGGCCGCGACCTGCATCTCGTAGCTCTGAAACAGCACGACCTCGACGTCAAGATGCGCTTCCTCGTGGAAGTAACGCCGCATGCCCTCCCAGATCGTCACCACCTTCGGATCATACGCGACGGCACCTACCCAGATCGTCCGGCTCATGATTGCTCTCGCCTCACGCTTGAAATTCAGTCGCATTCAGAACAGCGGTATTCCCAGAATGGCCTTGCCGATGAAGTCGCGCAGGACATCGCCGGTCGGCGCCATCACCGCGCCGGCATGGGCATCGCGGAACAATCGCTCGATCGACAGATGCCTGGAAAATGCGGCGCCGCCGCACACCCGCATCGCTGCCGAGGTGACGGCGATGGCGGTCTCGCCCGCCGCCGCCTTGCTCTCGAGCACGCGCAGCATGGTCGTCTCGCGCGGACGCTCGAGATGATCGACGAGATCGTCGATGCGCGCCGCCAGCCCATCGGTCTCGATCTGCATCGTCGCAAGTTGCGCGCGCAGCGTCTGCAGGCTTTCGCCGAGGGTCTGGCCCAGATGATCGAAGCGCGCCGTGTTGAGATGAGAGGCGGTGCCAGCCACCGCGGCCCGGCAAAGGCCGAGCGCAACGGCCGATGTGCCGAGGTTGAACAGCGGCAGCACGACTTCCAGCATCGCCTTGAAGCCGGCGCCGTCGTCGGTCAGCTGGAAGCTCGGCCCGATCTTGCAATCGTCAAGGATCATCGGCGCCGACGCATTGGCGCGCATCCCGAGACCATCCCATGGGCCCGACACCGACAATCCGGGCGTGCCGCTTTCGACAAGATAGAGCGTCGATTCGGTCGGGGCCGCTCCTTCCGGAGACAAGGCCGAGACGACATAGCTTTGGGCGTGGCCGGCGCTGGTCACCCATGATTTCTTTGCGCTTAGGTGCACGCCGGCGGCGTTGCGCTTGGCGCGCGAGACCGGCGCCCAGAAGTGGCTGCGCGATCCGGCTTCGCTGAAGGCGAGGGTCGTCAGGTGCTTGCCGGCCGAGATGTCCTTGAGCGTCTGCGCAACAGCGGCGCCTTGGCGCGCAGATGCGATCGTCGCGGTCGCGCACACATGCATCAGATAAACCATCGCGGCGGATGCATCAGCTTCGGCGAAGGTTGCGAGGACCGCGGCGAGCGTCCGCGGTCCGAGCGCCGCGCCGCCGACGTCTGTGGGCAGCATGATGCCGAGCAGACCCGCCGGCCCAAGTGCTGCGACGGCTTCGGCTGAGAACCGGGCTTCCTTGTCGTTTTGTCTCGCCGCCGGCGCGAGGATGCGATCTGCGATGTCCTTGGCGTTCGAAACTGCGGTTTCGTGATTCATGACGACCCCTCGACAGCTACGCTCCCAACAAGTTCGGGAATTTGGAACCTGCTCTCTTCGATGCTACGCGACCCGCATCATGGGATCAACACAACCGGGCTCCAGCGTGGCAAGCCGCCGCCATGCCAGCGCCGAGTGCAGACCGCAGTGATTACGTTCAGTGGAGGCATTTTGTTACATCGCTAGAAAAACTTTTTTGCACCGATGTAACCTTTCTCCCTCCGGTCCGCATCCGGCAGCGCTTGCCCACCGTCGAGGAGAACGCTACCAATGACGGGCAACGGCATGACGAGGTTTGCCTGGTGATGGAGACCGGCGGCGCGGCGATCGGAATCGTCTGCAAGGCGCCGCAGCCCGGCCGCTCGAAGACGCGGCTTGCGCACGCCGTTGGCGCTGCGGCAGCCTCCGAGCTATCTGCGTGCTTTCTGCGCGACGTCGCCGCGGCAATCGAAGCAGTGCCCGAAATGCTCGGCCGGCGCGGCTATGGCGTCTATGCTCCTGTTGGCACCGAGGACATCATGCGGCAGCTGCTTCCGCCGGGCTTCGGACTGTTGCTGCAGGCCGGCGATGATCTCGGCCATGTGCTCATTGGTGCGACGCGCGCGTTTTTGTCTGCGGGGCACGACTGCATGCTCCTCGTCAATGGCGACAGCCCGACCTTGCCGCCGCGCTTGCTGACGCAGGCGATCGCGATCCTGCGCCGGCCCGGCGATCACATGGTGCTCGGGCCAGCCAGCGACGGCGGCTACTACCTTATCGGCCTGAAGCGGCCGCATCCGCAGCTGTTCGAGCGGATCGCGTGGGGAACGGACAGCGTCGGGCGTGCTACCTGCGAGCGGGCGCACGAAATCGGACTTGCCACGACGATGCTCGCCGAGTGGTACGATGTCGATGATGTCGAGACCCTGCGCTGGCTGCAGGAGGAGCTGCTCGGACATTCGACCCGCTTTCGTGGCGGCGGATTTGCCGCGGCGAGCCGCGCCTTCCTCAAGGCCGCGCCGCAGATAAGTGCTTGAACGCCGATGCTGGATGCCCGCGCAAATCACTTCGGCCAGTTGGCGCGCACAGTCGACAAGGTGTCTCCGCTGCTCCTGTTGACCGCGATCGGCGACGTCATCATCGGCTTGACGCTGGCGACCCCCTTTGCCTTCGAAACTTACGGCGACAATGCCTTCATGGCCGTGACCATCCCCGCGGGTCTCCTGACCATCGTGGCGACGACGCAGGCCGAGCGCGCTCCAACGACGCGCGCGCTCTGGCTGATCTTTGGAGTTGCGATCGTTCTGCGTGCCTATGTGCTGCTGTTAGATCCGCTGCTCTCCAGCGACATCTATCGCTATGTCTGGGACGGCAGAGTCCAGGCCGCCGGCATCAATCCCTATCGCTATATTCCGGCCGATCCAGCGCTGGCATCGCTGCGCGACGGCACGATCTTTCCCCATATCAACCGCGCGGCCACCGCCGTCACCATCTATCCGCCGGTGGCGCAATTCTTCTTCTTCATCGTCACGCGGCTCGGAGAAAACGTCACCGTGATGCGCCTCGCGCTCGTAGGCTGCGAGGCCGTCACCGTCGCTGTCATCGCGCTCTTCTTACGGCGCACGAACCGGCCGGTGACGCGCGTGGTCGCCTATCTCTGGCATCCGCTGCCGCTGTGGGAGATTGCCAATAGCGGCCATGTCGACGCGCTGATGGTGGCGCTGATGCTGCTCGGCCTGTGGATCGCCGTGAGCGGTCGTGCTCTCCGCGGCGCTGTTCTGATTGCGTTCTCGGTGCTGGTGAAACCCTATGTGGCGCCAGTGTTGGCGGGGATCTGGCGGCCTTGGGATCTGAAGATGCCGCTTGTCGTGATCGCCGTCATCGCGCTTTGCTATCTTCCCTACTTGTCCGTCGGCTGGGGCGTTCTCGGATTCCTGACGCAGGGCTATCTGAGGGAAGAGGGGATCGCCGCCGGCAACGATCTCTGGCCGCTCGCGCTCTGGAGGCTTGTGGTTGGCGAGCATCATGGTGATGTGGCCCTCTATGTCGCAATCGCTGCGCTGGTCCTGTTGTTTGCGGGGCTAGCCGTGGCGCGCAGCAGCGATCGCTCCATCCCCTCGCGTCTCGCCGATATCAACAGCTTGTTACTCCTGACGCTGTTGTTGTTGTCGCCGAATTATCCCTGGTACTTTCTGGTCGTCACGCCGTTCGTTGCCCTGTGCGGTTCCCTGCCGAACTGGTTCGTTTCGATCGCTGCCCTGTTGCTGACCGAGCAGCTCGATTGGGATTTCTACATTCCGAGAATGGTGACAAAATCAATTCTGTTCGGCGGTCTGGTGCTGGCATGGGCCTTTACGGCCTGGAGAGGCCGCATGCGAACCGCTGAAGCAAGGCCATCGTCATGAGCAGTTTCGAACGACCCGCCACGCCCACGCGCTTTGATCCGCGCCGCTATCACGAGTCGGTCGCTGCCGAGCGCAACGAGGTCGCCGAGCGGCCGCCGGTTTGCCTCTATCTGGAAGTGACCAACCGCTGCAATCTGCTGTGCACCACGTGTCCGCGCACTTATGAGGAGCTCGAGCCGCCGGCCGACATGAGCTGGGAGCTGTTCACCTCGATCGTCGACCAGGCGAGCGATCTCGCGCGCGCGGTGCTGCACGGCGTCGGCGAGCCGATGCTGGTGGCGAACCTGCCGCGGATGGTCAGATACCTCAAGGACCGCGGCGTCTATGTGCTCTTCAACACCAACGGCACGGTCCTCAGCGAGCGCAATGGCCGCGC
>Ga0070684_100001121_pt1 | contig 19238 bp, 14 predicted proteins | sample KBSC723LmetaG_FD_65653 | JGI IMG/M metagenome (GOLD analysis project Ga0070684, IMG submission 65653) | Corn rhizosphere microbial communities from Kellogg Biological Station, Michigan, USA - KBS C7.2-3L metaG | ecosystem: Host-associated > Plants > Roots > Rhizosphere ...
GAGACAGCTACCTCGTGTTGAGCGTAATGGCGGATCGAAAACGGATTTTGAGTTTTCGCATAAATATATCGAACTGATGGGACCAATCCATCCAGGAGGATTAAGCCGGCCAGCACACCAAGAACAATTTGCACGCCTGGCCACCGCCTCAATTCTAAAATGCCAGCAAATGTAAAGCTCATGAGGATTGCCCAGAATGGGATCGGCAGGAGCAGTCGGTTCTCTATGGCCTTCGCGATGAATGCTCCGACAACTGGAATCGTCGCCAGAAGTACAATTTCGACGCGCTTCTGCCAAAGAGCTAACAGAATGCCGGGCACTAAGAGCCAATAGTATGGCAGCGGAATAGGCAACAGATCCGGAATAAAGAAGCGGGGACCCGGGATGGTGAAAAAGCAATCCCAAAGCTGCTTGGTGTAAGGTCTGATACCGCTCGGAAATGGAGCTGACTGGCTGGCGTGCCAAAAATCGCGAAGAAAGGCAGATTCGTATAACGTGTAGCTCTCGCGCTTAAACACGATATAAAGGAGGATTGGGGCGGCGGCCGCTAGAAGGCCATACACGACCAAGGCCAGCGAGGTCCACGTACTGCTTTGCTTTAAGTGCCTCCAGTAGAACAACCCGTACAGTGGTGCAGCAATCGCCAAGGCCAGGAGATATTGCTTACCGGATATGGAGCTGGCCAGGCAGAGCCCTGCAGCAATGCCGCCCAGGGAAAGGCAAAACCGGGATGCTTTCTTAAAGCCCACGTGCAGGAAATAGAGCGAGACGACCGCTAAAGCCACCGCCATCGGATATCGGTAGCCGGCAAAGGTATAAATGAACGCAAACGGCAGAAAATTAAAAACGAGCGCGGTAACTGAAGTGACGACGTAAGAGCGAAAAAACAGATCGACGAGGAGGAGAGTGAAAAGAAAGGTCGTGAACCAAATAACAAACAACGCTGCTTCATAGGACAGGATGTTAAAGCCGAACAGCTTCAGAAAGCCCCAGACGTAATAATGAAACAGGGTCTCCCGCGAAATAACAAAATGGAACCAGGCTGGCTGATAGGGGTGACCAATAACAGAGTCCTTCAAGAACCAGAGATCCCATCCTGACTCGTCAAAAAGCGAGTCCCCATTCCAAGGCGCAGTACGGAAATTCCATAGGTGGGACACTACAAAGAACAAGCCCCAGAAGATAAAGAATGCTGTCTTTAGATTAACTAGAGATTTGAAGCGGCCAGCCAGTTCGCGTGGAGTTAATGTAAAAGTAGCCAGCAAAAACAACATGCTGAGCAACCATCCGACTGGCTGCCAAACGTCTCCCCAACTCGCTTTACGATAATGCGCGACGCCGGCAAAAACACAAACCAGCAGAGCGAGAAGCGACAAGCCAAGTAAGAATAGCCGCCGCGCAGGCACTCGCCGCAGGTTCTGATGTAGGTTCATGAATGATTTATGGGACAGAGTCTGGTAAGGTCCTTACCCGCTCCTGAAATTGCAGAATGTTGTTGCTCGAGATGTTTAGCACGTTGAACGTTCGTCTCCTGCCGCCGAACGAAAATGACATGGATGCCTCGGTCGCGAGGTCGCTGAGCGGCCGGAGGCGTTCAATTATTCTCTCTGTTTTTGGTTCGCTTTCCCAGATTAGCTTTAGATCGTGACCCCGCGGCACATAGTCAAGAACCGCCTTCTTATTATGGATCCACACGTCCTGGAGAGTCATCGCGATCATGGGAGTACCCCCGCAAAACGATAGCACCTTAGCGTCATCGTAATCATGTAGGAACAAGTGAATAACCGAGTAAGCTTCGATCGGGCAGATCAAAGTATCATACGGAGCATCGGGAACGCCTTGGACGCGGTTAAACTCGTCACGCTCCAACCGAGGCGGATTCGGCGGCGTCGTATCGGCAACGACATGTCTTAAGAAACGCGAAACAGCGACCTCGTATTGCGCATAGTTGGGAATTGCAAACGGATCCTTAGTCTTGCTGTAAATATATCGAATCGACGGGCCCAAGGTGGCTACCAGTATTAACGCAGACATTGCGAAGAGAAGAATCTGCACGCCCGGCCACCGCCTCAGCCTTAAGAGACCAGCAAAGGCGAATCCCATCAGGATGATCCAGAACGGGATCGCAAGCAACAACCGGTGCTCGACGAGCACCCCGCCCGAAATAAATACTCCTATGACAGGAAGCGTCGCCAGCAGTACGACCTCATAACGGCGCTGGCCAATGGCAAGAATAAATCCAGGCAGCAAGAATAGGTAGTACGGCAACGGAATAGGTAAAAAATCCGGAAGGAAAAGTCGAGGACCTGGAACAGTAAAGAAACAGCTCCGGAGCTGGGTCACATAATATCGCATGTCATTGGGATCAGGATGTCCCCGGAGGGCAGCCCAGAAACTGTGAATGAAGGTGCCTTCGTAGTGGGTGTAGTGTTCGCGATTGAAAATGATGTAACAAAGAATGGGCATGGCAGCCGCAGCGAGCCCATAAAGGACGATTGATACCGAACTCCACTTGACCTCTCGCCTAAGCCTCTTCCAGTGAAGCCCGGCGTACAGCAAAGCGAAAAGCCCAAGTGCCAGGAGATACTGCTTTCCCAGTATAGAGCTTGCCAAGCACAAGCCTGCTGTAATACCCCCTAATGCTAAATGGAGCGACGAAGCCGGCCTGTTGGTAAATCCCAGATGCAGGAAATATAGAGAAGCCACGCAAAAAAAGATCGTCATCGGGTAACGGTACCCGACGAAAGTGTAAATGAAGGCCAGGGGCAGAAAATTGAAGATCAACGCCGCGATCGAGGTAACAACAAGCGACCTGAAAAGCAGATCAACGTACAAAAGCGTGAAGATAAAGGCAGCGCACCAAATAACAAGAAGAGCAGCTTCGTAAGACACGATGTTATAGCCGAACAGACGCAGGAAACCCAAAACGTAGTAATGGAAAAGGGTCTCCCGCGAAATAAGATAAGGAAAAGGACGCTCATGAAACCACGCAGGTTGAAAAGGGTGGCCAATTACATAATTCTTCAAGTACAACAAATCGACGGTCGAATCATCAAACAGTCCGTTCCCGTTCCAAGGCGCGGCGCCGAAATTCCAGAGGTGCGAAACCACAAAGAACAGGATCCAGAACAGGAAGAATGCTGTTTTGGGTTTTATTACAGACTTAAGACCGGTCGCCAGACCATGCGCAACCGGCGAAAAGGCGAGCACCAAAAAGAACATGCTTAGCAACCATCCGACTGGCTGCGACCGGTCCCCCCACGTCGATCCTCGATAATGCGCAGTAGCGGCAATGGCGCAGATCAGCAGAGTGACAACTGACAAGCCAAGTAACAGAACCCTCGTTGTAAAAGGTCGCGACTTTAGGTATGGTAACTCCACAACTTACGGATCTGTTCTGCCGAATCGCCGGCTGACCATGCTGATTATGCGGTGCGGCAGTTTGCCCCCGTTTAGAGATCGATGACGCTAACGTGATTTGAAGCCATATTCAGCACGTAGAGCTTCCGACCGACCAAAGCCAGCGCCGACGGCGCTTCGAGTTTATCCGCCGGCTTTGGCGTCAGACTGCCAACTCTCGTTCCGTTCAAATCAAAGACGAGCACTGAATTCATATGTGCGCTCGAGGCGTACAGGCGGCCTGTTTGTGAATCGACGGCGAGATCTTCGAACCCCAGCGTCTGTCCCCATTCAGGTACTGGCCATTTGGTGACAAATTTCCCGGTTGAATCAAATACCTGTATGCGACTGTTTAGCGGGTCGGCAACGTACACCTTGTTATTCGCAGGATCGACTGCGACCGAACTAATGCCTTTGAATTGTCCCTCGCCACTTCCCTCGCTGCCCCAAGTGGCAAGGACCTGACCATCAGGACTGAACTTAACGATGCGATTGCGACCTGAATCATCGACATAAATCGAATCATCGGCGCCGATCGTAATCCGGCGCGGCCCATATAATCCGGGCTTCCACTCAGCGATGAAAGTCCCCTGAGGTCCGAGTTTCTGAACGCGGTGCCTGGAGCCTATCTCTGCCACGTAAATGTTGCCCGCGCGATCAATTGCGACTCCATTGGGCTCTTCAAATAGTCCTATGCTCGTAAGGAAAGTGCCATCTGGCGAGAATTTCTCGATGCGCCCATTACGAGTATCGGCGATCAGAATGTTTCCGTTACTGTCAACAGTCATCGCAGTTGGGGCATCAAACTCGCCTTTGCCAGACCCTCTGCCACCTTCGAACATGTTAGTAACGCCTTCAGGCAGCGCGCTGAGCTTCGGAGGCGGAGTATCGGGCACCTGGTAAATTACCAGCCCATTATACTTCTCGGCATCGTACACCTTCGGAAAATAGGTAGCATAGAGCTCTTGATTGGGTCGCTTGATAAACTGCGCCTGCTTAACGGCGTTGTCGTATCCGATGTACTTAATGCCATTCGCTTTTAGGAGATGATAAACCTTCCAAGGGTCCTTGCTCTCGAAGAGCTCTGTGTAAACGCGATCGCGGTTAGTTGCGTTGTAACCGGCTGACCACGAATAATACGGCCAGCCATAAAAGACACGACGCCCCGCCATCAGGATCGGATGATTAACGAACCGGTCTGTTAGAAAAATATCTCGGGGTGAAGTGTTTTTCTTGAGCCAATCGACTAGCGCATCATTCCGATACGTTACCTCGCTCCAGCCAGTGTTATGAATCGGGAAAAAATCAATGATGCCACCGGTAATGACTAGCAGAAAAAGAACAGCGGCAACAAATTTGCCGGGGATAGTGGTTCCCCCAAGCGAGAAGCGCCATAACCGCCAGAGCCCAAACCCGACGAACAGGTTGGCGATAATCACCCAGATGTGAATGAATTTTTGATTAGCCAGAACCTCAATCGTGAATTGGAAGGAAAAGGCAACTGCGAGAAGACTTAAAGCTGCCAGAAAAAACCGCCTTGGAAGACTGCCGGCGAAAATCAACGCTATCGCGATCAACAACCATTTAAAACCAAAGGTGAAGCCCAGATACTTCAGCACATTCTCGGCGGTAGGGTGATCCAGGGTATAGCCCCAGCGAAGTAGACGCGGCATTTGTGCCCGGCCGCTGCCAGTGCTCAGAAAGAGCATCTGAGGCAACGCGATCAATCCTGATGTAACGGCTAGGGCCAGCATTTGAAGTCGAAGCGGACACAGAATGAATAACAATCCGAGAATCGCGGCAGCGGCTATAAACACCGCGCTGTTCCACATCGGCAGCAAGGCCAGAAGGACACCCGAAAAAATGAACGGTGGCAGAGTAGCGACAAAAGGCTCTGCAGTGACCGGCGTTTCTTCTCTCGATTGCGTGGCCACCGATACCGAAGGCGTCTCGATTGGCGATTCGCGAACATCTTGAGGCCCGCTGGGCTCACTGGAAACCGAGGCAAGTGCAGTCTCGATTGGCGATTCGCGAACATCTGGAGCCCCCCTGGGCTCACCGGAAATCGAGCGAGGCGCAGTGTCGATTTGCGATTCTGGAACAGATTCCCGCAACGAGGCATCGTCAGACACTGTGTTCGGCGCGCTTTCCTGCAGCGCATTTCGCTCCGCGGTGATAGCATCATCAGAGCCGGTCTGAGATACCGCAACATCCTGAGGAGGGGCCGTCTCCACCTTTTGCTCTGTGTCTATGGAGCCGGGCCGTCGTCGACCCGCGAATAACCGAATCAAACTTGCGAGAAGAGTTCTAAAACGATGTACTTTCGGTTTATCCGCCGCTGCGCGGTAGCGAATCACGAGGAAAACCAGGACGAGAAGAAGTATCCCGATCGCGCTGGCGAAGTGCCTCTGATTGAGATAGGTCACCTGTGACCAGGTTCCCCAGGCTTCACCACGATACGGAAAGATCGTCTGAAGATAGTCCCGTTGGTTCTTGATGGCTTGGATCGCCGCTCGAACTGAACCTTGCTTCTGAAGATACGAGACGTAAGAGAGCGACCCGAAAAAGAAAAAGAGCAGTGACCCAAGGCGACCGACTGCGCGTGAATTGAAAAGCACCTCCCCGAGCGTCATGACGATCACGAGCATCGCCACGATTGTGGATATGCTGAGTAGATTCAGACTCCACGCTGGATTGAATCCGAGGAACTCAAGGTTTCCCGCCTGAAAATAAAACAAGAAGTGGTAACGAATCCGGTCGCCGGAGAAATGCGGATACTCCGTTGGAAAATTGTGTCCTACCGCAAAGCTCTGGATCAAGGCAGTGTTCGGCCCGAAATCGCTGTACTCCGCGTTGGCGATCTGGAGTACACCCCCCTTGGCATTGAACGAGGCAAACATCATCCACGATACGAGGACGACGTATCCGGCGATGAGTAGCCAGTCGGCTATGCCTGATCCAGCAGGGCGGGTGAGATACAAATTCGATCGCTTCGGATAAGCTTCGCCCGAAGTGCTTTTAAAAATTCTGCGTTTCCATTTGGGCCAGGACAGAAGCGCAACCGCCGCTACAAAAAATAGCAGATTGGCCCACAAAAGGGGTTGTTGCGTCCAAAAGAAAGCCAGCCCCGTTAGATACGTGAACCATGAACTTACCAGTACGCCCACGAGGATTGCTGCCGCGCACCGGTGTGCAAACGACTCAAACTGGTAAAAGCGCCGGCAAAGAGAGTCCCCGACAAGAGCCGCCAGTGCAAAATAAATCAGAGCCAGCATAGCCAAATCCTCGCTGATTCACCACCGGAACTCGTCTTCGACGTGCCAGACACAGGCGCAAATCGTAAACGCATGATTTTTTTCGTCAAACACGTCCCAAGTCCTCCCCGGCGACATGAGTCAGCAAGGGGTCCGACACGTTGCCACTAGGGTTGAATTTGATCGGTCCAAAGAAATAACCACGCCGCTATTCCGTTAATCGCGATCGACACGGCGAAAAGTGAGATTTCGGTAACGGTTATTTTGGGTGGTCCGTTGCCTGTGAGCAAAAGGAACATCCACGGAAGAAGAATCATGGCGTAGCGATAGGAGAATTGCCACCCGCCCGGATTTCCATGACACCAGAGCACGAACGTTACAATGCCAATCGCAATCCACGATATGGTTCTGTACCTTCCGCCTGCCCTAAAAAGGAGGAAAAGGAGCGGACTGGTGAGAAAAATGGAGCACCCAAAGGGCGGAAAACTAATGAATGGAAAGTTGGGGTCATCGCGGAATCCCTCGAACAACATTTTATTGACGTTCCACGGAATCGAGTGGAGCGAAAACAGTCCGTGTGCGTACCAAGGTTCGTCGCGCACGTCGGGGATATGAAAGTAGCCAAAATCGGATATTGAATGGAATCGGGCCAAATTATAAGCGCCAGTCAGCAGTGCCAATGTTACTGGTAGCGTTAAGAAGTCGAAAACCATTGGTCCGTTTACACGAAGCGCTTGTTTAAAGTTTTTCCAAGGGGCCGCTGCCGTCTCCGGAACGTCCGAACCTGACGATGACGATCCGGACGTTGTGGGCCAACCGGTCCCGTTGCCGGGCTCCGGCAGGCGAGGCGCCTCTTCAACAATCACAGGGCGACGCCAGAAAAGATAGAGGTAAATAGGTGCTGTGATGAGAAGCTCGGTCCGATTTCCAAAGGCAAGAGTGAAGAACGCCCCGGCGATGAACGGCGACGGTCGCACCAGCGTGAAATAGAGAGCTGCGGCTTCTCCCAATAACGCGAGACCGAGAGCGATTTGCCACGCACCGCCCATGCCGAGGTTACACCAGGTCCAAGTTCCAAATACTGGGAACAGCGCGAGTAAAATTCGCCGACCAAGCGGTTTTGCTTTGAGACTGGAGTAGTCGTGTCCGAATGCTTTCCCGAGTTGAAAGAAGAAATAAACGCACGTTCCGGCGATCAACGCAGCCAGAATGCGAGCCGGAAAATCGTGGATCAGTGACGCTTTTTCCAGCAGTGCAACCGGCACCATGCTAAGCACGGCGCCCAGCGGGAACGCGGAATAATATTTATCTCCGTACGGAACCATCTCGTTGAGCCATTCGGGCGGCTTTTCGCGGAGGCCGAGGTCGCCGCGCAGGAATGCCGAAGCGATCTCGAAGGTATAATCCAGATCGTGCAGCGTCGGATTTGTCGAGAAATAGAAAGCGACAGAGGCGAACAACGAGATGGCAATCGCCACCCACACCTGGCCGCTTCCCAGCTTTTTCGATGTTTCTGGCTCCATCAGAGCATGAAGCCGGCAGCGACGGCGTCCCGATGGAACATCCGGACGGTATCAAGAGAGAGCTCGTCGAGGTCTTTACCTCCGAGGTCGAGAAGTTTTTTCAGAATATCGTGTGGCACGGTAACGATATCACAGCCGCAGGCCGCAGCCTGAAAAACGTTAAGCACCTCACGAACGCTCGCCCAGAGCAGTTCGGCCTTCGGCAAAGCCCGCACGATCTCGAGCGACTCCCTCATTATCGGCGATGGGTCGACCCCGGTATCGGCAATTCGTCCAGCGAAGACCGACATGATCGATGGGACGCTCGGATTCAGCACGGCAGCGACGGCAGTTACCTGACGTGGCGTTAGCATCGCCGTTATATTTAGCTTCACACCTTCACCAGCTAATCGCTCAATCAAGGGAACGGAGGATTCGCCACTAGTGTTGGTGATTGGGATCTTAACGTATACGTTGTCCTGCCACTCGTGGATTTTGAGTGCTTGCCTGCTCATCTCTGCAAAGTCGTCGGAGAAAACTTCGAACGAGATCGGTTTAGATTTCACTACTTTCAATACTGCTTTGGCAAAGCTTTCGTAATCGGTCAGACCGACTTTTCGCATCAGAGTCGGATTTGTCGTCAGGCCATGGATGTAGGGCTGGCGCGAAAGCTCCGCGATCCCCTGAAGGTCGGCGCCGTCCGCGAAGATTTTCACGGGCAGGTCCAGCAAACGTTCAGTCATCCCTTCCACCCTATTAAACGGCAAGCGCCAAATGCAAGTAGTTCTCAGGAAGCCGCGTCGCGGAGAACGGCGGTCACGGCTTCATTGAAATTTGCGACCGTAAAATCGGGCGCTTCGCGCAAGGGTTCCTTGTAACCGCGTTGGATGAGAATCGCGCGGCAACCTGCGGCGCGCGCGCAATCGACGTCGCGCCAGCGATCGCCTATGACATAACTCCTCTTCGGATCGATGTTCAGCTCGGCAGCTGCGCGTAGGATCAAGCCAGGTCGCGGCTTGCGGCAATCGCACAGTTGCCCGTAACGCTCTCCGGCGTGATAACAAACCTCAATACGATCTAATGATGGAAGCGCCGATTGCATTTTCAAATTCATCGCGTCAACGGCTTCACGACTCTGGGTGCCGCGGCCAACATCGGGCTGGTTGGTGATGACAACCAGGAGGAAGTTCGCGGCCTTAAGCCGCGCACACCCATCCGAAACATCTTCATAAAGCTCGAATTCCTCCACGCGACAAGGGGGAAAAGGCATTCCGTTCCGGACCGCGACTCGGTTGATTACACCATCGCGATCCAGAAAAACTGCCGATCGCCCTACTTCATGCTTTCCCATTTCGTTTCGGCGACCTTGAGAGCAGGATGCGAAATCCACAAATGCCACACCACAGCTTGGAATGCCTCGGTGTGCGGCGTGATGTTTGCCGGATTGACCGTCGGGATGACAATGGCCACGTCGGCAACCTGCGCGGTATATCCTCCGTCGCGGCCCACGATCCCGAGGATCGCACTACCGCGCTCTTTGGCGAGCTGCAGTGCACTCACCAAATTTGGACTGACATTATGGCTGCCCCCGCCAACCGACAATACAAGAATCGCGTCCTTTCCGTTGAGTCGGCTTCCTTTAAGCCATTCGGCGAAAACTGAAGGCCATCCGTCATCGTTGGTGCGAGCGGTCAGCTCCGAGACGTTGTCGGTAGGCGCATAGGCCTCGATCCCTGCAAGCTTGCGGAAATCGTTCACCGCATGCGAAGCATTCCCCGCGCTGCCTCCCACGCCGAGAATAAAAAGCCGACCGCCGCGCGCGCGCACTGCGGCGAGTAATTCGACGGCTTTTTCGCAAAGCGTTGGGTCAAGCTTCGCGACGATTTCGCTCGCCTCACGCAAGTGTTGTTTTGAATAGCTCATGCGGAAAGGGAAACGTTGTTATTGCGCAACAGCGCATCAAGTTCTGCAAGACCTTGCGCCGAGCCGATCTCATAAAACCGTTGTTTCACTTCATACGCAGCTATGTGTTTCTCGGATACGAGACACGAGTACAGATCGGCCAGATCGAATGGCGCATTGTCGGGAAAGCCACTGAATACCCCTGAAGTCAGAACGCTTATGCCGTAATCGATGTGCCGCATTTGTGGTGTGTGCACTTTCTTGTCGTATCGATGAATTTCTCCCCCTTCGAACCAAACATTGCTCGCATCCCAGCGGCCTTCGTTCTCGAACACTGTCATCAAAGCCGGTTTCTCGCTCCGAACGAAAGCTTCTACGACCGCGGCGTGATCGATCGGCATGTACGAGTCTCCGTAAATTGCCAGAAAGCGCTCGCCGAGCTGCGAAATGGCGTGCTTCAGCGCACCGCCCGTTCCGAGAAGCGTTGGTCCATCGAACGAATAATCAATTTGCAAATCAAGTCGTTTTCCGTCGCCAATTTTTGCCTCGATCAACTCCCCCAGATGGCCAACGCACAGTACGATCTTACGAAAGCCTTCGGAACGCAGCAGCCGCAACTGGTGGACGACGAATGGTTCGCCAGCCACGTTCAACAGCGCCTTCGGAATGTTGTTAGTTGTCGGTCGGAGGCGCGTGGCAAGGCCGCCAGCGAGAATGGCCACGGGCCAGTTCGCCAGGTCGATGTCTCTCCTTCGCGCCGTCATTGAATGAGGATCTTTGTGCCCTCGGGCTCAAATCGGAAACGCACTTCCGTCAATCCTTTCTGGCGCATTGCATCACGCAGGTGGGCCTTATCCTCAGCGTAGAACATGAGAAAACCGCCGCCGCCAGCACCGATTAGTTTTCCGCCCACGGCGCCGTTCGCCATCGCGAAATCATAAGAGTCGTTGATAAAGTCGTTGCTCATGATTGCCGAGCGTTCCTTTTTCCGTTGCCAGTGAACGTCCATCAAGCGCGCGAATTCGCGAAGATTATTGCCTTCCAACGCGCGCTGACTTTGGCGTCCCAGTTCTTTTACGAAATTCAGGTTTTCCAGCATCGCTTCATCTGATCGCGTACTTTTATCATCTTGTTCCTGCAAGATTTTTGAGGCTGAGCGCGCATAGCCTGTAAAAAACAGCAACAAATTATCCTCCAGCTCCAACAAGGTTTCTTCAGAGACGTTGAGCGGCGATGCCTTGACGCTGCCATCTGGCAGAAACTCAAAACAAGTGATCCCCCCATATGCCGAAATATACTGGTCTTGTTTACCTACCGGTTCGCGCAGTTTTTCGATCTCGATACTACAGGCCTGCTCGGCCAATTCAGACGGGTGCACAAGATTCTTGCGCAACGCATGCAGGGCTTTAAGCAGCGCAGTTGTGAAACTCCCAGAGGAGCCGAGCCCCGTCCCGGCCGGGATATCGGCCATGCTTGCGATCTCAAGGTTCCTTTCCTGTACGCCAGCTAGTTTGAGTGCTTCCCTGATAATCGGGTGTTTAATTTCGTCGATGCTGGCTACCTCCTCGAGTTGGGCGTACTTCAACAAAAAGCCATCTACAAACCGGCGATGAACAGTGATGTAAATGTACTTGTCGATTGCCGCAGCCATTAGAGATCCTCCGTGTTTCCGATAATACGAAGGCAGATCAGTCCCGCCGCCGCCGAGCGAGATTCGCAATGGAGAACGCGTGATGATCATTTCGGAAACGCCAACATGGAAAAACCGGAGCGGCTTGTCCAGCGCTCCGTAGGTTGGTTAACTTCGTGACGCTCTGCCCAGAATCTGATCCCATTTGGCCCGAGTTTCGGCTGGCACGTTCATATCTGCTTCTACGAGCCACGAAACGGTCGTCAATGAGTTGATCATCAACGAAATGAGAACCAGTCCGTACAGCAAATAGCGCAACTGGAATGCAATTTTGCCCTGCCGCAGAAAGATCAGAAAAGCGAAGACGAGAAATGGAAACAGGTCTGCAATGTACCGTTGGCACAATCCCATGAAAGACAGAATCGGGATGACCTGAACCAGAAAAATCGCGGCGATCGCGCGTTCCACACCGTCAGCGCCTCCGGGGCGCAGTAGCATCACCATGCCGATAACAGCTCCGAGCAGAATCCACGACGACGACCACAGGAGCGAAGAGTATGTCTCGGTAAAAGGCATTACATAAAGAGCCTCATTGGCGTAGTAGTCTGTCCGGTTCGCTTTGAAAAACGGAGCATCGCGCTGCAGTTTTGGACTTCGCAAAACGAAATAGTCCGCAAAACTGTAAGGAACACGTTCGATGCGAAAAAGTCCATGCTTTACAGCGAAGTCACGTTGGATCGGATTGATGTTGTACTTCATGGGCATGCCGCTGAAGTCACCGAATTTCGCGTAGCTAAGAAACAGATAGAAAGCGAGTGCAGCTCCGAGCGGCAGAAACAGCGCGGTCATATTCCGGATGGGCTGTCGGTGGAACAGGCGAATCGCAAGTAGTGGCGCAATCAGGACGAAAGGCGCGGCGAACGTCGCCCGCGAAAGGAGAGCCGCGCCGGCGCAAAACGAAAACGCAAGCAATGAGCGCGTTAAAACTGCGCCCTCAGTTATTCGAGATCGCCACGCAAAATAGAGCGCAGCGAGGGACCACGCGAATCCCCAGATAATTGCTTCGTCGTAGATGGACAGATTGCCCAGCAACAACAGCAACGGTGAGCCAAGCGCGAACCCCACGACGCAGGCGTTACCGATCCAGTTACGCGCGCGCGACGAAAGCGGTGATGAACGCAAAGCTGTTTGCACCAGCCCCGCAAATGCAAACAGCGCGATGGTTCCCGCGCAAAATCCTGAGATCCGCGACCATTTACCGTGCCCCGGCGAATAGATGAAATTCAGTGGAATGCGAAGCAGCGCAGGGAACGGTCCAAAGTACATCCGCACTTTGCCGTCCACGATCATCGTTTCATGTGCGATGGCGTCTGAATCGACCCCCACGTCGCCTCGCAAAAAGTGTTCCGCCTGCGAGTCGTAGGCGCCCCCGAGCACTTCTTTAACAAAAATGTCGCCGCCGCCGGTCATGGTGAACAACCAGAAGACCACCGTGAGAACAAGAGTCACGGGTAGAAGATTCGGCGCCCGGTTGCCGTCAGTTGTCTCCACAGGAACTAATATAATGCCGATTGAAATCTGATCAGTCGAGGGTGAGACCAATTTCGCTAGTTACGCTGCGTCGGCATCGTCCCTCTTAGCAGCTGCAAAGAATTCAAACCGAACGTGTGATACCGCAATCGCCTCTATCTCACTACCGGGATCTTGAAATGACGCGTTTTGCCACTTCCATCAACAGCGTAAAGCCAAATGTTTGAAATCCGAGAATAACCAGCAGAAGGCCAAGAATGGCAGGATGCGAAATCGCTTCGAGTTCCAGCCCACGTTTCAAATAGTGATAGGTCAGATTCCCAAGAAGCACCAACCCAATGACGCTGAGAGCTGCGGATACGATCATCCCACGGTCAAAAGTCATGATTTTTTCGAGCCGCTCCACGAATCGAGGTTTTAATCCGTGCATGACGCGCGCAAGAACTCCGATTTGGATTGAGCTGTAACCTAAAGTCGCGCACGTCACTCCCAGCAGCATCCAGTGCAGGCTAAATCCAATTCTTCCAATTCGCACCGGTCCGGCTGCCAGGCCCAGGGAAAGCACTAAACCAATTATCAGAAGCGCAGCGCCCGCTTTGAGCAGAAATGAATCTGCCGCGTAAACCAGCATCACTTTGAGGTTGACCCAACCGGCGAGCCACGGTGATCGCCAGCCCACGCGCAAGTGGTGACTCAATCGTCCTTCACGATCCTTGTAAAATTTGATCGGCACTTCCGAACTGATGAGGTTTAGTCGCGCCGCCTTCAGCACCATTTCGCTTGCGTATTCCCAGCCCCGCGACGTGATGTTGATTCTGTCCAATGCTTCACGGGTCACGCCGCGTATTCCGCAATGGATGTCGGAAAAGTTGCTGCGATAAATCCGGTTCAAAATCCAGTTCGTGAGAGGTGTGCCGAAGTAACGGTGCAATTTTGGCATCGCGTCTTTTTCGATGCTGCCTCGAAACCGGCTGCCCATGATGAACTCCGCACCTTTCCGGAATTCCTCCACGAACGGAGCGATCTCGCGAAAATCGTAAGTTAGGTCGGCGTCACCCATCAAAATCCATTTTCCACGGATGTACGGAAGTGAGTCCAAGTACGCGCTACCGACTCCCCGCTTCGGAACGCGTAAAACCTCGCCGCCGTGTTCAAGCACAATCTTCGGCGTATTGTCAGTCGAACTGTCGACGATGAGGATCTGTGCGGTCACGCCGGCGCGCTCAATGCCTTCCTTGCACCATTCCATGAATTCCCCCACGGTGATTTCCTCGTTCATCGCCGGAATAACGATGCTCAATTCCACATCGTCCGGAGTGGTGTCGTGCGGCAGAAGGTGCTCGGAAGCGCCAGCGTTGTCGTGCGTGGATCCCTGCAGTACGTGCATCGCGTGGATGTAACGAATCGGACGTCGCCGAGGCAAGGCTCGGAGGCGTTATTTTCTAAAATCGAGCGCGCCTTTTTTGAGGGCGTACACGTAGCCGACCATCAGGATCGTAATAAAGCTGAGCATGCTCCAGAAAATCGCGCTGCCTTGCTTGATCGCGTCGCGGTAAACGACCGCCCAGGGATACATAAACACAATCTCGAGATCGAACAGGATGAAGAGCATTGCCACGACATAAAACTTAACGCTAAACCGTGGCTGTCGTTCGCCCTGCGGAATCATCCCGCATTCATACGCGGTGTCTTTTGCTCGCGTGCGTCTTCCGCGTTTGCCCACCAGGATGCTGACGAGCAGTGCTGAAACGGCAAACAGCGCGACAACAATGATTTGCAGGAGCACCGGCAAATAGTCGCGCAGCATCCGTGAATTTGGCCTGAAGCCAGTTCGTCCTGAAAAAACCGGCTTACTTTACGCCGGCCAGATGACCATTCTGTTGTGCAATCGCCTGAGCCAGAGCCGACGGCAAGCCCTTGTATTTCTTGCCATTCTTTTTGACCGCACCCCGCGCCACGAGGTTTTGCAACTTCTCGTAGGCTCGCAGCCGCAGCATTTCCTCGCCGCCGCTGGCAGCATTTCGCGCCCGAAGATTCTCGTGCACGATATCGAAGAGCTGCTTGAACTCGAACTGAGACCGCCTAGAGAGGACAGCAACCAGCTCCTCGGTTACCAGATCCGGGACACGACGGGAGAATGCATTTTTCTTTAGAATAGCCATAAGGGCAGCAATGATAGCAGATTTTTCAAAAATTGCAGCAGTTTTCTTCGCTTTCGTTAGGGAAACTCAAGCCGTGCCGGAATGGCACAGCAGGGCGGCCTAGGTTCGGAATTTGGCAGGTTCTGAACGGGCGGTCCGCCAAAATTCCGCAATTTCACGGCGTCGGAGATGGACTCGGAGCTGGGGGAAGCGCTGTGGCAGGGGCGCCCAAACCTGTCTTCCGCGCAGCTGCCGCTCCGAAACTGCTGGAAATGGCAACGCCTATGCCCAATTGGTCCAAAGTAATGGGTCCGATTGACTCAACCACATACCCGTCGCCGTCGTATCGCTGCGACGAGACAATAGGGCTCAGATGTTTTGTGATAACTTCCGGCGCTGGGAGTTTGGTGGGGTCGATCGAGCTAGCAACGGCCGGGACAAATGCCGCAGCCATTAACAACATCGGCCGCAGCGAAGCGTCGAGCCGCGAATACAACTGCGCCGGATCGATGTAGGCAAAAAAGTTCGTGGGCGCTGGAAGCAGGCGTTCGGCTGCCTTGTAAGTTTGAGAGCCTGCAAGTTCAGACGAGCTTCCACGTGCGCGCTTAATTGCCTCTTCCACAGACGTGGGATCCAAACCAGCGATCAGAACCCGATCAGACAAAGCGATCGTAGGAGTGATGGCGACAAAGCTGGCAGCAGTTTGTTTCGAAAGGTAGCTGATGCCATCTTTCTCGGTAGCTGTCCACGACCCTTCTTCATCGGCCCGTACGAGCGTTTCCACGATCTGTCGTGATTTGGTCGCGTCAGTCACCGGTATGGTCACAAGCAGCGAAGGCCAACGCGCACTTGAAGGCCAGGTAGCCAAAGATCCGAGTTCGATGCCGAATGCCGCTTTCCAATCAGCAGCAGTGATCCCGCTATCGCTGAGCGCCTGAAAAATCTTCGTACCCGCAAAGGCCGCCGCCTGGTTGAGAGTGTCCATTCTTTCTCCGAGATTAAGTAGCATCGCGAGGTAAAAGAAGGTCTCTTTCGTACCAAGAGACAGCGACGAGCGTGTGAGCGTTGTGTTCTGGTCCAGCTTCGGCATCCCCAGGAAAAGCGCGTCGTGTATTTTTCCATTCTCGAATCGCATCGAGCCCGTAATGCAGCGCATTTTCTCGAGCATCGTGCCGTCACCTGGAACCGGGGTTGACCCGACAGCAGCGCGCAACGCCGCGAGTCGCTGCGAAAACGTCTTTGGCTGCAGATAAAAGAATCCCACGTCGTTAGAGAGGCGACGCGAAATGGCTGTACGATACGTCTCGTCCTTGTCGAGCCTGTTGTCTGGATTGGATGAACGGCGATCGGCACGATCGAGCAGCGACTGCATGTCCGTCGCATCTGTCGCTACGAAAAACCAGGGAGGATCATAGGCGGTCTCGATAGTGAACGAACCCGTTTTGGTCACCTCGATTTCGTGGCCTTGATATTGTACTTTCTCGCGCTGGGGGCTTGAATTTTGCCCCATTAATTTCGAGCGCCATTTATCAATGATTCGCTCGGCTTCTTCCTGGCTGCCGCGAAAATGAAAGCCGCCGACAACTTTTGGATTGTTATTATCGATAGAGGTCAGCGCGACGAAGGCGTTCTTGGGTGCGAGCTGTTCGATTTCCAGTAGTGTTTGAGATACCGCATCCGTTTTTGAAGTGTTGCCCAGTGGCTTGCGCAAAAAATCCTGCACCGCAGGCTCCCGGTACAGCTGATAAATGTCGCAGTGCTGCCATTCATCGTGAGCGCGGTTGAAGTCTGGGATTTGCGCTACAAAAATCGTCTCGCGCGGCAGAAGCGCAGCCGCGGGAGCGCTGGAAACTCGTTGCGAAAATTGCAAGTAGTACCAACCGGCATATGCAGCGACGGCCAGACCGATTAATAGGAACAGAATTCGCTTCATGAAGATAGCTGCCTCACGACAAGTGGATGCTGGATACTCGATGGTCGATGGGCGTTCAACACAAATCCCGGCTCAGAACCCGCCGGTCAGCGTCGTTTCACCCGCTACGCGCGCGGATGAAATTGGCGATGCACAGCCTTGAGCCGCTGTTGATCGACATGAGTATAAACCTGGGTCGTCGATATGTCCGCGTGCCCCAGCATCTCCTGGATGATTCGAAGATCCGCGCCGTTGCTGAGCAGATGCGTTGCGAAGCTGTGCCGCAGAAGGTGAGGATAAACGTTTTGTTCCAGTCCGGCGCGCTGCGCGTGCTTTTTAACGATTTGCCAAATCCGCGCTGTAGTTAATTTCGTTCCTCGTTCGGAGAGAAAAATTTCGCTGCTGGTACGCGGCTTCACCAGTTTTGGTCGCTCGGCAGAGAGATATGCCGCCAGGGCTTCGCATGCTTTTCGTCCAACGGGCACCAGACGGGTCTTGTTTCCCTTGCCTGTGGCGCGCACGATGCGCTGCTCGAAATTGAAATCCTCCAGTCGCGCATTTGCCAGCTCCGAAATGCGCAGCCCGCTTGCGTAAAGCAGCTCGATCATCGCCCGATCGCGTAAACCATGAAGGGCTTTGGTGTCGATTTTTTCCAGGAACTGCTCCACTTGCAATTCGTTCAGCGTTTCGGGGAGGTAGCGCTCTATCCGAGGCAGTGCCAATGCCTCGGTCGGATCACGCTCTATGATTCTTTTGGCTGCGAGAAACCGGAAAAAAATCTTGAGCGCAACCACGACCAGCTTAATCGAAGAAGCCGAAAGTCCGGCGCGTTTGCGATCGGCAAGATACTCGCTCATCATCGGCAGAGCCACACCACGCGGGTGAGTGATTTTCTTCTTCGCCCTGCACCATTGCGCGAATTCGCTCAGCGATCTGTGGGTGGAAAGCTGATAATTTTCAGAAAGACCCCGCTCGACTGCGAGAAAACGAATGAACGCGTCGATCGAATCTTCCATCGCGGGAATGCTAAATCAGGAGTATGTAGTGACTAGTGAAAAATTTGTGCAACGATTAGCTCATCCGCACCCCCGCCCAACCGCGAAGTTATTGACAAGCGAACAGTGAATGTTGGATGTTTTGTACGATGAGCTTGGATCTCAACACCATTCTGAAGGACTGGCCCTACGAGAGCGGCACCGTTAAGGTGCGCAAAATCACCGGGCTCGACGGTCGCGAAAAATTGCAACTGCGCGTCGATCTCGGTTTGTTGCAAATGGAAATCACCGGACGACCCGATGGCCGGCGTCCGCACAATTGCGAGTCGCTCCTGGAATACCATCGGAAGCGCGCGACCCGGGCCGAACAGAAAGGCGAGGCTTATGAGCTTACTCCCGAGCAATGCGCGGAGCTGCAACAGGAGGGCATCCAATATTATCATCGGTATCTGAGCCTTTTTCAGATTAACGATTTCGAAGGCGTAGTTCGCGATACACAGCGGAATCTCGACCTTTTTACTTTCGTTAACGAGCACACGGATCGCGAGGATTTCTCCTGGGGTCTGCAACAGTTTCGGCCCTACGTGCTCATGATGAATACGCGCGCCAAGGCTTCCATCTTTCTTGCTCAAGGAAAATTTGCCGACGCCATAGGGGAAATTGAGCGCGGTCGCGAAGCGATTGTGGATTTCTTGCAACAGTCGAACTTTCCGGAGCTGGTGTCCAAAAGCGCGGAGATCGCTTTTCTTGACGAGTGGCTTGACGAAGTAAAATCGAAACGCCCGCTCTCGAAGCTCGAGGTCATGCAGCGCGAAATGGAAACGGCGATCGCAAAAGAACTTTACGAGCGCGCTGCCGAGTTACGCGACGCAATCAAAGTGCTCAAAACGCAAAAGCAGGCGTAAGCGCCAAGGAACGACGGCTTCCCAGCCCCGAACGCTTTCGGGGCTGCCTAAGTTCGCCACGGCGAATC
>Ga0070684_100001122_pt1 | contig 19206 bp, 10 predicted proteins | sample KBSC723LmetaG_FD_65653 | JGI IMG/M metagenome (GOLD analysis project Ga0070684, IMG submission 65653) | Corn rhizosphere microbial communities from Kellogg Biological Station, Michigan, USA - KBS C7.2-3L metaG | ecosystem: Host-associated > Plants > Roots > Rhizosphere ...
GTCTACGTGGTCTATCTCGACGGCAACGGCCCAAGCCGCGTGGACCTGCGCTTGCCCGCCGGAGCCTACAAAGCGGAATGGATCGATACGGTGACGGGTGCGAGTACGGGGATCCCGGGCTTCAAGTCCGCAGGCAGAGCGCACACGCTCACATCCCCGGCATTTACGAATGGCATCGCGCTTCGCCTCAGCCGCCGACTATACTGAGCTACGCAGTTCCCCAGAAAAGCCACACCACAACGGAGACACACATGCGACTTTCCGGCCGTACCTTTGCCGCTCTGCTTGCCGCTTCCTTGATCGCGTCTGCGCCATTTGCCCGCAGCGACGATGAAAAGAAGAAGGACGATACAAAGCCCGCGGAGAAGCCCGCGGCCACCGAAGTGACCACGCAGGCGTCAATTGATATCGGCGGCCAGCACATCCTGTACAACGCCATCGCCGGCACCATCACGGTGGGCGCAACCGACGTTCAGGACGCTCAGCTCGGACCGGATGGCAAGCCCGAGCCGGGCAGTCAGTTGGCCCTCAACGAGCCCAAAGATCCGAAGGACGCACCACCCACCGCGCGCATGTCGTATTTCGCTTACTTCAAGCAGAATGCGGCTGCGGAGAATCGTCCGATCACGTTCTTCTATAACGGCGGCCCCGGCAGCTCGACCGTGTGGCTGCATATGGGTTCGCTTGGACCGAAGCACGTGGTGACTTCGGGCGACGAGCACTTGCCCGCCGCTCCCTACAAGATGGTGGACAACGCCAACTCGCTGCTCGACGTAAGCGACCTGGTATTCATCGATATGCCGGGAACCGGCTTTGGCCGACTGATGGGCAAAGATCCGGAAAAGGCGTTCTGGGGCGTCGATGAGGACGCCAACGCGTTCGCGCGCTTCGTCGGGCGCTTCATCACCAAGTTCAATCGCTGGAATTCGCCCAAGTACCTGTTCGGCGAGAGCTACGGCACGACGCGGTCCGCGGTGCTGGCGGACATTCTGGAAAATAATAAGAACATCGACCTGAACGGAGTGATCCTGCTGTCGCAGATCTTCAACTTCACCACGGATATCGATTTTCCGCAGGGCAATCCGGGTGTTGATCTGCCGTATGCCCTCGGCCTTCCCACATATGCCGCGACGGCGTGGTATCACAAGAAACTGCCGCAGCAGCCGGCCGCGCTGGAGCCATTTTTGAAGCAGGTGGAAGAGTTTGCCATGGGCGCTTACAGCCATGCGCTGGCCCAGGGCACCGACATCAGCGCCGAAGAAAAACAGGCCACGGCAGAGAAGCTGCACGAATACACCGGGCTGCCGACCGCGTACATTATGAAAGCCAATCTGCGCGTGAACGGCGGCGAATTCGAAAAGAGCCTGCAGGACGATCAGGACTTGACAACCGGGCGGCTGGACACTCGCTTCTCAGGCCCCACGCTCGATCCGCTAAGCCAGTTCGCCGAGTACGATCCGCAGAGCTCGGCAATCTCGTCAGCGTACGTGTCGCTGTTCAATCAGTACGTGCGCAAAGATCTGAAGTATGGCGAAGGCCAGACATATCTTCCCGAAGCCCTGTTTGGCGGGAACGATTGGGATATGAAGCATCGCGGTAATCCCATTGATCTGAATGTTGCGGTCGACCTGGCGGAAGCGATGAAGACGAATCCGCGGCTGAAGGTGATGGTGAACGGCGGCTATTACGATCTGGCGACGCCATTCTTCGCCGCGCAGTATGAAGAGAAGCATCTGCCGATTCCCCAGTCGCTGGCGAAGAATATCGAGTTTGACTGGTACGAGTCGGGACACATGGTCTATGTGAACGATGCGAGCCTGAAGCAACTGCACGATCGGGTAGCATCGTTCATCACGCACACTTCGAACGACGGCAAGTAAGCAACCGGCATCCAGGCGGGGAATCCCGGAAAGACGGGATTCCCCGTTCTTTTTTTGCGCTCTGAAGAGTTCGTCAGTTTGCGGCAGGCGTCACGATTTGCCGGGAAACGGCTTCCTGTGCGCGGTCGAGCGCCGCTTGTATATTCGGCATAATGTTTTCGCTTCCAACGTGCTCGATAAACCGCGGGTGACGGAGGAGTTTCGAGGGCTGCTCCATCGCGCCGCACAGGATGAGGGTTCGCCCTGACGAGCGCAGGCGCTTGGCGAAGGCTTCGATGGCATGAATTCCAGTGCTGTCGATGGCCGACATATTGCGCAGGCGAAGAATCACCACCGGCGTAAATGCCTCCAGATTTGCCGTTGCATCGACAAGCTTCTCGGTGGTCCCGAAGAGGAACGGCCCGTGGATGCGTAGCAACGTCACATATGGGGGGATGATTCGCCCTTGCAGCGAATGCGAAAGACCGTCCCGAATGTAGTCGTCCGTGACAGGCGATACCGTGGTCGTCTCGGCCACGCGGTAGATGTAGACAAGCGCCGCCAGCGCGAGGCCCACGCCCACCGCAACGGTAAGGTCGGCGAACACGGTAAGGCCGAACGTGACAAGCCACACCGAAATTGCCGCGAAATCCATCTGGAATATCGCGCCGATCTCATGCCACTCGCCCATGTTGTAGGCCACCACAAACAACACTCCCGCCAGCGTCGCGAGCGGAATATAACTGGCCAGCGGCGCCGCCGCGACCAGGATGACCAGAAGCGTGATCGCGTGAATTATTCCGGAAACGGGAGAGCGGGCACCCGCACGAATATTCGTGGCGGTCCGCGCAATCGCTCCCGTAGCCGGAATGCCGCCAAACAGTGGCGAGGCCAAATTGGCAATTCCCTGCGCCACCAACTCCACATTTGAGTTGTGGCGATCGCCCGTCATGCCATCGGCAACCACCGCCGATAACATGCTCTCGAGTGCTGCCAGCATGGCCACCGTGAATGCCGACGGCAGCAGGGGAACAATATGCTCGGAGTGGAAGCTGGGAATCGCAAAGGGCGGCAGGCCTCGTGGAATTCCGCCAAATTTGCTGCCGATCGTTTCCACCGGAAGATGAAACACCGCGCACGCAACAGTGCAAACAAGCACGGCGACTATTGACGCCGGCATTCGCCGCATGAACCTGGGCAGCACGATAAGGATGGTAAGGGTGGCCAGCCCAATGGCAAATGCTGCCCAGTTGACAGTTGCAGCATGTGCTGCAAGGACTTTCATGCGCGGTAGAAAGTCGCTTGGAGCGGAGCCAATGCGAAGGCCGAAGAAATCCTTGATCTGCGTAGAAGCGATCAGGATTGCGATTCCATTAGTGAATCCGATGATGACGCCGCGAGGGATAAAGCGCACAGCGGAGCCCAGTCCCGTAACCCCCATGACGACCAGAACAATGCCGGCCATAAGGGTTACCAGCGCCAGCCCGCTCATGCCAAACCGCGCCACAATGCCGGCAACGATTACAACGAAAGCGCCGGTGGGGCCGCCAATCTGGGTCCGGGAGCCACCCAGCGCGGAGATCAGAAATCCCGCAATCACCGCGGTATACAGGCCGGCCTGCGGCGTTACCCCGGAGGCAATGCCGAACGCCATGGCCAGCGGCAACGCCACCAGGCCCACAGTCACGCCGGCGATCAAATCATGCAAAAATGACTGAGCATTGTAAGTCCGCAAAGCCAATACCGACTTCGGCAGACTCAAGTTACTGATAGACATGATGAATAGTTCTATTTTACGCCCGATGTGCGCTGCGCGAGGGACCTGAAGAGTGACGGAGAGCACTCGTGTTCTGTCGTTTCGTCACGCCGCCGCATCCCAGGTTGCGTCTGGAACGGGCGGGATTCAGTTCTGCCGGCCGCTGTAGGAGCAGCCGCTGGTGCAGGTCTCGCGCACCACGATCCGGCTTAGCGAAGGGAGTGACGGAAGCAGGCGGCCCCAGATCCAGCGCGCCAGGTTTTCGCTTGTGGGATTCTCGAGACCGGCGACGTCATTCAGGCATCGGTGGTCAACCTGGTCGTGAATCGGTTTGAACGCGCGCTTGATGGCGGCAAAGTCCATTACCCATCCAAGGTGCTCGTCCACCGGGCCGGAAACATGGATCTCAATATGAAAGCTGTGCCCGTGCAAGCGGCGGCATTTATGACCTTCCGGCACATTCGGCAGCCAGTGCGCCCCTTCGATTGAGAATTCCTTGAAGATCTCCATGCCCTCCCCTAAGGGATCCCGACGATTTTGTGCGTCTGCAGACTGAGTCGCCACTGCGGATGATCCATGCAGAAGCGGACGGCTCGTTCGGTATTCTCCGCGCGCAAGGGTCCATCCATCGGCTGCAGGAAAAAATGCCGGAATGCAAGACCCTCGCAGGTTTGCAGGTTTATGCCTTCCTGCGGATACACAACCTTGATCTCGTCTCCGCTGCGCTGTAACAGTTTGGCTCCGGCCTTGGGACTTACGCAGATCCAATCCAGTTCGGGGGGCGCTTCGATGGTACCGTTCGTCTCCACGGCCACCTCGAATTCGCGCGCATGCAGGGCATCAATGAGGGGTCCATCCAATTGCAGCAGAGGTTCGCCGCCCGTGCACACAACAAATTTTCTTCCGCGGCCGCCGTGCGCCGGCCACGCTTCTGCGATAGCATCGGCAAGCGCGGCAGCAGTCGAGAAGTTGCCGCCCCCGGGACCATCTACGCCCACAAAGTCGGTATCGCAGAACCGGCAGACTGCCTTCGCACGATCGCTTTCCCGCCCGGACCACAGGTTGCATCCCGCGAAACGGCAGAACACCGCTGCCCTGCCGGCCTGTGCCCCTTCTCCCTGCAGTGTGTAGAAGATCTCCTTCACCGCATAGCTCATGGATTCACCGCGGCCGCCGATGGTGGGTTGCGGTACGACAGAGGGTCAGCGATGCCATTCTCCGCAAATCCTTTCCGCCGCAGAAAACACGAATCGCACTCACCGCACGGAGTGCCATCCGGCGCCGGGTCGTAGCAACTGCTCGTCAGTCCATAATCGATGCCCAGCTTCAGCCCCGCGCGAATAATCTCCGCCTTGGTCATTGCCATCAGTGGTGCGTGGATTCTGAGATTCTGTCCTCCCTCCACGCCGGCTTTAGTGGCAAGATTCGCCATCTGCTCAAAGGCGCGGATGAACTCCGGCCGGCAGTCGGGATAGCCGCTGTAGTCCAGCGCGTTTACCCCGATGAAGATGTCGCTGGAACCGAGAACTTCCGCCCAGGCCAGCGCAAAGGAGAGAAAAATCGTATTCCGGGCGGGCACATATGTCACCGGTATTCCGTGGCTCATCTGTTCAGCGTCGCGGCCCTTGGGAACGGCGATCTCGTCAGTCAGCGCCGACCCGCCGAATACGCGAAGATCAATGGTGGCAATGCGATGCTGCGCCGCTCCTCCCGCCGTTGCGACCCGGCGCGCCGCTTCCAGTTCCCAACTGTGCCGCTGACCGTAGGCAAACGATAGCGCATTGACGCGATAGCCCTGACTGCGTGCAATGGCCAGCACTGTGGCCGAGTCAAGCCCGCCGCTGAGGAGCACCACTGCCGGCTTTTCCGTCGCCATTTCCATCCACTTCCATGGTAAAGCAAACGCGAAAATCTGACGAAGACGCGCCGGAAAGCAGCGTCAGAACCGGTATCCCGGCTTCAATTCGCAGCGATACACGGTCGAACTGGCATTGTCGCGGCTCGATCTGGCCGTGCACGCCGCCCAGCTTAGGTAAAGGTCCGGACCGAGCGGAAACACGATATGCCTTCCATCCAGGTCGGCCTCAATGCTGACTCCTTCCTGCGTGGCGGGGAGCACAAAGTTCAAGGTGCGCCCGAATTCCACAGGATAGGATTCCCGCACGCTCGAATTGATCGACTTGCGAAATACTTCCGCCTCGAACAGAATCGTGGCAGTGTCGGACCAATCGAGCGCGCTGGCGGTGATCATTCGCCCGCCCCGGTCAAAACCACTCGAATCGATGCGGGTAAATGGGCAAGGTCCGGCAATACAAGATGCGCGCGCGTTGCGAAACTCGTTGCCCGTGCCTGCATCCAGAGTCGCAGATGCCACTGCCGCTTTCCATCGCCCGTCGGGTGAACACGGCGCCTGGCGATTACATGGCACGTTGCCCTTGTTCACTACCTGGAACGTTTTCACCGCGCTCCCGATGTTGTCATCTCCTTCCACGTTCTCTGTGAAGCGAACCCGTACATTGCTGACCACGGTGAGTTTTTTGCCTGTCACCTCGTCCTTCTCTGGAACAATCGGCTCTAGGGCGGCGACAAACAGGCGGTCAGACGAACTTCGGTATGTGAGCGGCACAGTCAGATCGGAGTCTTTGAAGTCGGGCTTTCGAAACTGCACTTGGAGCACGTGACCGGGCCAGAGCTTTGCGCGAAATCGGAGTTGAAAATAACCCGAGCTGTCACTTTTGGCGGTCGTCGTCATCATGCCATCGGTCGCAGTCACCGTCACTCCGCCGATGGGCAACTGTTTGCGCGGATCAGGATCGCCGCGGAGTACGGCCCCTTGAATCGTGAGGTTGCGCGGCCGCCAGCGCTGCATCCGCGCGACGATCACGGCAATAAGAACCGCCGCGGCCGCCAGAACAGCGATCCAGATCGTAATCTTTTTCCAGTGCATGAACCCGGATTCTCTCGTCTGCTGTTTTTGACGCACTCTGGAGCAAAATCGCTGTACGACCGCAACTTACCGCTAGATGGTTTTCCGCATCTAAGCCAAATTGACGGCAATGAACATGTCCCGATTGACCTCCTGGCGCGGAGAAGCAAGCCTTTGAAGCCAAATGTTAATCCCTGCGATGTGGATTCGCGCTTGATCGCCGCCTTACGCAGGAATTCGTCACCTTACGCAATGTCGAGGCGGGCGCTGCTGGAGCGCTTGGGATGGCTGTCACTTGGAGCGCCCCTTGCTTCCACCTGTCTTGATCTGCTGGAGCCGGAGGCTACGGCACAGGGGATGCCTCAACGAGTCACAGAGCCCGCGCCGCCGCCCGCGCCTGCCCCGCTTTCACCGGAAGACGACCAATTCCTGAATGACGTAGAGCACGCCAACTTCCTCTTCTTCTGGGAGCAGGCTAACCCGCAGACCGGTCTGATTAAGGACCGGTGCAATGTACGCGCGAACGACACCAGCTTGGCGGCAAGCATCGCATCCGTAGGCTTTGGACTAACGGCTATCTGCATCGGTGTGCAACGAGGATTCGTCAGCGAACAAGATGCCCGCGTGCGCGTCCTTTCCACTCTGTCCTTCATCTGGCACAAACTGCCCACGCATCGCGGCTTCTTTTATCATTTCGCGAACATCAACACGGGAGAGCGCGTCTGGGATTCTGAAATATCGTCGGTGGATACAGCGATGATGCTCTGCGGCGCGCTCATGTGCCATCAGTTTTTTGATGACAAAGACATTCGCGACATGTCGCACGCAATCTTCGATCGCGTGGAATGGGGGTGGCTGGCCGAAGACACCACGCTGCTCTCCCATGGCTGGACCCCGGAGATGGGCTTCATCCACTCGCGCTGGGATTTCTACAGCGAACTGATGATGATGTACCTTCTGGGCATGGGGTCGGTGTCCCATCCCCTGTCGAGCGATGCCTGGTTCGCGTGGAAGCGCACCGAATTCGAATACGATGGCCTGCGCTATATCGGATCGTTCGCTCCGTTATTCGTGCATCAGTATTCGCAGGCATGGTTCGACTTCCGCAACAAGCGCGATCGGTTTGCAAATTACTTCCAGAATTCCATCATTGCTACCGATGTGCATCGCCGCTTCTGCATTGAGTTGAACCCGCAGTTCCCCGACTACAGCAACGCCCTTTGGGGGATATCCGCATCCGACTCGGCCCGGGGATACGTTGCCTGGGGCGGCCCTCCGGCCATGGGGCCAATCGATGGCACCGTTGTGCCGGCCGCGACAGGTGGCTCCCTCCCATTCCTTCCCACGGCCTGCATGCGCGTGCTGCGCACCATACACGATCACTATCCGAATGCCTGGTGCCGCTACGGCTTCGTTGACGCTTTCAATCCTCTCACGAACTGGTATGACACCGACGTGGTGGGGATCGACACCGGCATCACCATGCTGATGGCGGAAAACGCTCGCAGCGGTTTCGTCTGGGATACCTTCATGAAAAACCCGGAGGCTACCCGCGGCATGGATGCTGCGGGATTTAAACCGGATGCACCCGCTTCCCCACCGCCGGCCAAACCCGCCAAAGAATAGATCCCGGCGCCCCGCCCATCGCCGGCTGGCCGGGGATGGGCGCCGGCTGCCAACTAGAACAACAGCCAGCGTCTAGCACGCATCCTATTCATTAGATACCGCTCCGGCTCGCAGGTTGACGACTCCGGGGACGCGACATCCGGCCGCCTCCAAGCGCCTCCATACACTTACCAGGCTTACGAATATCAGGAAGTCGATGTCTTCCAAGGCAGACAAGCGCACATCAAGCGATTCAGGGCTCAACGACGCTCCCGCCTCAAAGGACAGCGCGTGGGGCGAGCGACTCCGCGCATTGAAGAATGTCCCGCCGGTTCTGCACTTCGTCTGGGAATCAGGGCCCCAGGTCGTCTTCTGGAACATTACCATTCGCATCGTTGTCGCCTTCCTCCCGGTCGGAATCGGGATCATCGGGCGCTTCATTATCGATGGAGTCAACCAGCTTCGCATGCACCTGCCTCTGCCGCCGCATTTCTGGTGGCTCGTGGGAGGCGAAATGGCGCTCGCGGTCATTACCGGCATCCTGGCCCGCTCGGTGGATTATTTCGACAACCTGCTCGCCGACCGCTACACCCACCACGTGAGCGTCGAAGTGATGCGCAAGGCCGCCGCGCTGGACGTCACGGTGTATGAAGATCCTGTGTTCTACGACCGCCTTGAGCGCGCCCGCGTGCAGGCCACCGACCGCCTGGCAATGATCCAACAGATGGGCCGTCTCATCCAGCAATCCGTCACGGCCATCGCCTTCTCCGCAGTCCTCATCAAGTATTCGCCTTTCTTGTTGCTGCTCCTCGTCGCTGGCATACTTCCCGCGTTCCTGGGCGAGAGTCACTTCGCATTTCTGACCTATGCAAAGAACTTCCGGCAGACTCCGCTGCGCCGCCAGATGGATTATCTCCGTCAGGTCGGCGGCAGCAAGGAAGCATCCAAGGAGCTCAAGCTCTTCAATCTCAGCGATTACCTTACCCAGAGATTTACCGGCCTGTCGCAGACCATCTACGAGCAGAACGTTGCACTGAACCGGAGACGCCTGTTCTGGGGAGGCGTGCTCGCCATCGTCGGCCAGCTTGGCTACTACGCCGCTTACGGCTTCAGCATCTGGCGCACGATTCAAGGGCGCTACACGGTGGGCGACCTTACTCTGATCACTACCGCCATCATGCAGGCCATGAGCAACATCCAGCAGGCGTTTTCAACCGCCTCGGGCGTTGCAGACCAGGCGTTGTTCCTTACCGATTTGCTTGCATTCTTTGAAATGAAGCCGCGAGTCGAATCCAAAGCCAATGGCCTCCCGACTCCTCGGCCCATCCGGCGCGGATTCGAATTCCGCAACGTCTCGTTCACTTATCCCGGCACTAACCGGCGCGTCTTGAGCAATTTCAACTTCACCTTGGAACCCGGCGAACGCATCGCGCTGATCGGCGAAAACGGGCAAGGAAAGACCACCATTGTGAAGCTCATCACGCGGCTCTACGACCCTACGGAAGGCGAGATCCTGCTGGATGGAATTGACCTCCGCGAATACGACTTGGACGATCTCCACCGGGAAATGGGCGTGATTTTCCAGGACTTCATGCGCTACGAGATGACTGCGCGCGAAAACATCGAAGTCGGCCGCATTGAGGTCCCGCACAGCATCGACGAAATCAAGCATGCCGCAGAGAAAAGCCTCGCCGCTGGCGTAGTCAAAAAGCTGCAGCACGAATACGACCAGATGCTTGGCCGCCGCTTCGACGGCGGAGTCGACCTTTCCGGCGGAGAATGGCAGAAAATCGCCCTGGCGCGCGCTTACCTGCGCGATGCGCAGCTTCTGATCCTGGACGAGCCCACCGCCGCGCTGGACGCACGCAGCGAAATGGAAGTGTTCGAACGCTTCGCCGAGCTGACCGAGGACAAGATGGCGCTTCTCATCTCGCACCGCTTCTCTACCGTGCGCATGGCCGATCGCATCGTGGTACTCGAAGGCGGACGTCTCGTCGAAGAAGGAAATCACTCACAATTGATCGCTTTGGGTGGGCGTTATGCCGCAATGTTTGAAATGCAAGCGGCAAGCTACCGTTGAGAACGCATGATACCTATCGATAACATTGCCGACACATCGCCTTCGCTCAGTCATCAAATGCGCGAAGATATCCTCGCCGCGGCACACGCCGCAGCCCGCTGGGAAGTGAACCTGCGCCCCGCAAACTCGGGGCAATTCCCGCACCGCATTACTGCGGTTCGCGCCGCAATCCTCCGCCTTGAAAGGCAGCTTGCCGAATTGCCATCTTCCGCATCGGAAAGCCCGCGGCGCATCATTGGGCTCCTTGATTTGCGTGCCAATCCGCGCATTCTGCGTTCCGCCGTTACCGGTGTCCAACCCAAGCCCCGCGATCACGAGATTCTCCCCCGCGTCATCACCGCTCCGCGTCATGAAGAGCCACGAGTGTCTGCTCTCTGCGCGTCGTACTTGCGCGCCGTAAAGGGCAGCGCCGAAGCCGACAGCTTCAGAATTTACCTTGAAGCTCTTCAAACCCATGATCCTCTCACTCTGCTTGAAATCTGGAGCATCCCGGCATATCTGCGTTTCAGTCTTCTCGAAATGATCCTGGTGGAAGCCGAGAATGCCCTCCGCGAAGACACCCCCGTGGCGGATGAGTTGGTGCAGCAACTGTTTGCGAGTCTTCGCGGGATGGGGAACGTCGACTGGATGAGCGTGCTTGAACCTCTCATTGCGTTCGATGCCCTGCTGCGGCAGGATCCAACAGGCACCTACGCAACGATGGATTTTGAAACGCGCGAAGTCTATCGCAACCGCGTAGCGCTGCTTGCGCGCCATTCCGATCTCACAGAAGTTCAGGTATCCGAGTGCGTGCTCGAATTGGCGCGAAACGCCGCGCAGAGAAACTTCGAGGATGCGCGCATTCGGCAGCGCTGCACTCACATTGGCTATTTCCTTACCAGCGATGGGTTCAAGCTGCTGGCAGACCGGGTCAACTTTCATGCCCCGCTCTCCCACCGCATTCGGTCAGCCATTCGCGCCAACGCAGACGATTTCTATATCACCGGTATCGAGCTGGTCACGATCTTCTTCATCGCTGTCGCGCTGTTTCCGCTTCTGCCCAGCTATCCCGTGTTTCCCAAACTCGCCATTACATTCCTGCTCATGATCATGCCGGTGATGCAATGCGCCGTCGAGTTGATGAACAACTCGGTAACTTCGCTCTTCGATCCCGAGCCACTGCCAAAGCTGGATTTCAGCGGCCACATTCCGCAGGAATGCACCACCGTAGTTGCCGTTCCCACGTTGCTTCTAAATGAGAAGCAGGTGCGGGAGCTGGTTGATGATCTCGAGGTGCGCTTCCTCGCCAATCGCGATCCCAATTTGCACTTTGCGCTCCTCACTGACCTGCCCGACTCCGTAAGCAAGCCGCATGATAAAGACTCGAACCCCCTCGTTGATCTTGCCATTCGCCTCATTGACGGGCTCAACACGCGCTACGCTTCGGCTGGCGGCGGCGGCTTTCTGTTTCTGCATCGCCATCGCATCTTCAACGTTCGCCAGGGCGTCTGGATGGGATGGGAACGCAAGCGCGGCAAGCTGCTCGATCTCAACAAGCTTCTTGTGGGCGAATACGACGCATTTCCCATCAAGGCCGGGCGACTCGACGTCCTGCATAACATTCGCTACATCCTCACCCTCGACTCCGATACACAGCTCCCTCACGGCACGGCAGCTCGACTAGTCGGCACCATTGCCCATCCTCTGAACAAGGCCATCATCGATCCGCACCTCCGCATCGTGGTCGGAGGCTACGGAATCCTGCAGCCTCGCGTGGGAGTAAGCGTGAGTTCCGCGTCCCGTTCGCGCTTGGCTAAGCTATATTCCGGCCAGGCCGGATTCGATATCTACGCGCGAGCCATTTCCGACGCGTACCAGGACCTCTATGGAGAGGGCATCTTCACCGGCAAGGGCATCTACGAAGTTGCCGCGCTCCATGCTGTGCTTAATCGCCGCTTCCCGCGCAATTCGCTGCTCAGCCACGATCTGATCGAAGGCGCCTATGCCCGCGCCGGCCTGGCCACCGATATCGAAGTCATCGACGATTATCCCTCGCATTACAGTGCCTACACGCGTCGCAAGCACCGCTGGGTTCGCGGCGACTGGCAAATCGCGCAATGGATGTTTTCGCACGTTCCCGACGAATCCAATCGCCTGGTACCGAGTCCCATATCCACCGTGTCGCGCTGGAAAATCTTCGATAATCTCCGCCGCTCGCTGGTTGAGCCCTTCACCTTCATGCTTTTCGTCGCCGGATGGCTGTGGCTACCAGGAGGCCCCGTCTACTGGACCATCCTCCTCTTCGCGCTTTTCATGTTTCCCACCGTCATGCAGTTGGCGTTTGGACTGGGACGCGCCATCCTCAGCCGCCGCGATGGCGCCATCGCGCAATCCCTCGAAGGGGCGGGAGAAGCCACGCTGCTGGCGCTGCTGAATCTCTCGTTCCTGCCGCACCAGGCTGTTCTCGTGCTCGACGCCGTGTTCCGCGCGCTCGTGCGCCGCTTCATCACCGGCGAGCGCCTGCTCGAATGGGAAACTGCTGCAGAGGCAGAATCGCAAACGCGCAAGATCACTCCAGTCGACCGCTATCTTGCACTCATGCCGTTCATCGCGGGCGCGCTTGCAGTTGTGGTCTATCTGTTGTCTCCCAACCATTGGACCTTCCTGGTTGCCGCCCCAATGCTTCTGCTCTGGTGCATGTCCACCGTGCTCACGGCATGGCTCAACCGGCCTCCGCGCGAAACCAGACACCTCAACGCAAACGACAGAAGTCTGCTGCGCTCCCACGCGCTGCGCATCTGGCGTTACTTTCACCAGTTTGGCCGCGAACAGCATAATTTCCTGATCCCTGACAACGTGGAAGAGCAAGGCTTGTTTGAGGCAGCGCGCGTCTCGCCCACAAACATCGGCCTACTGCTGAATGCGCGTCAGGCCGCCGTCGAGTTCGGGTTCCTCACGCTTCCCGAGTTCGCCGAATTCACCGAGAAGAGCCTCGAAACCATCACTCGCCTCGAGAAGTTTCGCGGACATCTCTACAACTGGTATGACACCACCACCTGCGCTGCGCTCGAAGCCAATCCGTTTGTCTCCTCTGTTGACAGCGGAAACTTCGTTGCTTCGCTCTACACCCTGCGCAGCGGCGCCCTTTCGCTGTTGCGCACTCCCGTTCTTCCGCGCGCGCTGTTTTCCGGAATTCGCGGCCATTGGGAACTGATGCAGCAGGAGACCAAGCTCGCCGCCCCGCTGTCCAGGCTTGCGCTGCCTCCACAGAACGCGGCGACGGCGGACTGGGTCCGTTGGCTCATCAACGCGGACGAGACATTCGTTGCAGCATCAGATACAGCGCCCGGAGAGTCGTGGTGGTATGCGGAAACGCACCGTCGAGTCGCCTCCGTGCTCCGCATCGTCCGCGAGTTCCTTCCATGGCTCGATCCGCAGTTCGCGGCATTGCGCGAGGTGCAGGAATTCGCAATCTCGACGGATGCCGAATCGCTCAACCTCGAGCAGGCGGCATGCTTTGCCGCTCGGCTTGAGAAGAAGCTTTCCCATGCCGCCGCGGCACGCTCGACCCACCACGAACTCGCACTTCAGCTCTCGGTACTTCTTCCGGAAGCTGCAAGCCGGTCGCAGCAACTGGCGGTTCGGTTGCGCCAATTAGCGCACAACGCGGAACGAATGGCCGACGAGACGGACTTCAGTTTTCTGGTGCACCCTGCCCGCCGCATCCTTTCCATCGGCTACGACGTCCGTGCCCGTCGCGTTCACGAATCGTGCTACGACATGCTGGCTTCCGAGGCGCGCACCGCGTCGTTTCTCGCCATCGCGCGCGGCGAGATGAATCAGCAAGCATGGTTCCTCCTCGGGCGCGACTTCACCCACGCGTTCGGGACACATGTCCTCATGTCGTGGACCGGCACCATGTTCGAGTACCTCATGCCCGCGCTATGGATGCGAAGCTACCCGAACACGTTAGTCTCAGACACGTTGGCCGGAGCAGTTTCCGTACAACAATCGTTTGCGCGTTCGCTCGGCATCCCGTGGGGAATCTCCGAATCGGGATCTGCGCGCAAAGATGATGCCGGGCATTACGGATACCACGCGTACGGCATCCCGCATCTCGCCCTATCCTTCGAAGCCGATGCCGGGCCAGTGGTGTCCCCCTACGCAACGTTTCTCGCATTGCAGATCGATGCCAGCGAATCCATCCGCAACCTCCGCCGCATGGCCTCTGCCGGATGGTTGGGTCCGTTCGGATTCTACGAGTCAGTCGACTACTCCACCGGCGCGCACAACGGAGAGATCGTGCGCGAGTGGATGGCGCACCATCAAGGCATGTCGCTGCTAGCCCTGGTGAACTGCCTCTGTGACAACCGCGTCCAGGATTGGTTCCACGCCAACGCGCTGGTCCAGTCGGCCGAACTTCTGCTCCACGAGGTGCCGCGCAGCCGCGCCGCTCTCAACGCGATGATGCGAGACTTTGCGTTTGTCCCCCAGAGACTGGCCGACGCGGCCTGACACAGGCCGCGCCGGCGTCCATCACTTCCCGACGGTGATGAGCGCCAGCGTGTTGGGTGTAAGCGATATGTCCAGCTTGCCGTCGTGCAGAGCAACCTGCTCCGGCGCCGGCAACGCCGACTCGCGATTCAATTCCTCCACCTGCTTCTCCGTCGGATCCACCGGGCTTCCCATCGCTGCATAGTGCCCCAGCACGCTGCCGTGCGCCTGGTCCACTCGCTGAATCGTGACCCGCGCATTCTGAGCCACGTGCGAAAATGCCAGGCTCACCTTCCGCGTCGCACCATGCCCATCCGGATCCACCAGGTTCCACACCGCAACCGCAAGCCCGCCATCCTTCGTCTTCGTTACGATCGCATCCTGCGAATCGCTGGCGATCCTCTTGTCACCTAGCTGATGAAGGAGCCCGTATGCGTAATAGCTCGGCTTGTTGATGCCGCCTTTCGCGCGCAATCCAAACATCCCCACGAACGGCTTTGCAATCGGACCGCCCTCCTCAAACACATCGGAGAACGTCCAGAACGACATCATGTTGACCATCCCATCGCATTGCCGCACGGTGTTGGCCAGCGCCGGCCCCACAAAGATCGTGTCGCGCGACTCCTTCATGCCCTGCACGTTCCACTCCGTCAGGAACAGCGGCACATTGGGAGTGCTCGATTCCTTGATCTCGTTGTGCACTTTTTCAATGGCCTTGCACACGCGTTGATCCATCGGGATATCTTCGTTTTTCCCAAACAGATCGAGCGTGGTGTCGTCCGCATAAGCATGCGTTGACACGAAATCCACCGGGACGTGATTCTCCGCCGCGAATTTCAAGAAATCGCTGATCCAGGCTGCGGCCGCGGTCGCCGGGCCGCCCACGCGAATCCGCGGGCTCACCGCCTTGAGCGTGCGCGCAGTGTGCGCATACAAGTCGAAATACGATCGCTGCCGCGGAATGCCGCCCCAGAAGTCGATGTTCGGCTCGTTCCAAACTTCGAAGTACCACTGCGACACCTCATCGATGCCGTAGCGATCCACCAGGTGCTGTGCGAAGTGCCGGATCAGATCGTCCCACAACTCCATACGCTTCGGAGGCGAAACGTTCTGCTTATACCAGAAAGGATGCAGAGCATCCGGGTTGAACGCCAGCTTCTTCGGCATAAAGCTGATCTCGACAAACGGCTTGACTCCGTTCTTCAGCAGCCCGTCATAAATCTGGTCGACATAGGCGAAGTTGTAGACCGGGTTGCACTGGTCGTCGAGGTTATACACTCCCACCTCGTCGTGAAAGATCGCGTGAAAGCGCACATAATTGAAATCGGCCACTTTCTTGACGGCCCGCATGTCTTCGCGATAACTCTCCCGCAGCGACAAAATCGCGCGTCCCGACCCGAACATCTGCTCCCAGAAATGCGGGAACGGTGTCGTCGCAGCCTGTGCATCAATTGAGATCGTCTCCTGCGCCTTCGCATTGCAGACAGCAAAAGTGCAAGCCAGCATCAGGACGGCTGCAGCGCAGCCCCGCAACATCCTCATCGTAGTTCTCCTAGGGTGAACTTGCGTTGGCTATAGAACTGAGCGGCAAAAAGCAAGCGAGCAGTCCGTTCCCACCGGACTGCTCGCCATGTTAACGGAACGAGTTGAACTCGGCCGAGCGCGCCCCTAGAACTGGAATCGCGCCTGCAGGGTAACCGAGCGCGCACCCAGGGCGGATTGTGCCTGGCCGAAATTCGGAGCCTGGATATTGTTGGAGATGCTGGTGGAGTTGAGATTCAAATTGTTGAACACGTTGAACACGTCGGCTCGCACTTCAAGACCGGCGCCTTCCCGTTTCCAGTAGGGCAAGCCAAAGTTCTTGCTCAACGTCGCGTCAACATCGCGATAACCGGGGCCCGTCCATGAATTGCGGCGGATTCCGGGAGCCTGCGGCGGAACGGCTCCTGTGCTTGGAAGCGGCGGTCCCGGCGTCCAGGCCGGCGGCACGAAATATGCCAGCCCGCCCTTTGGGAAGTTCTTGTTCGCGTCCGCGCCCGGAACTCCTGGCCCAGACTTGAACGCATCGTTGCTGGTGTCGTGCCCCGCGCCTCCCAGGTAAGCGCTCGGCAGCAGTTGAAAGTAGCCGCAACTATCGCAATACAGGCTGGCCGACGTAAAGTACACCGGCGTCCATGGGAAGCCCGTATGCCAATTGAAGATGCCGCTCAGCGACCAGCCGCCTACAATCTTCTCCGCCCAGTTGTGCGCGTTGTGGAAGATCACTGGCTGCCATAGTCCGAAGAGCTTGAGCTGCTTGCCGATGTTGTAGTCGGAACGCCCCCAGTTCAGCGTCGGATCATACGGATAGTCCTGCTCCGAGTATGGTGCCGAACTGGTGTCCATGCTCTTACCCCATGTGAATTGGCCGTCGAGAAGGAACGAGTGCGACATCTGATGGCGTAATCCCACCAGCATCGCGTTGTAGCTGCCGTGGCCGATGTTGTCGAAGAAATTCACGCTGTTGATCTGCGGATTAATCGGAACGTTATTCACGGATGCTACCGCGTCCGCGTCATAGTGGAAATACAAATGCCGCGACACGGCGCCTTGGTAGCCTACCGTCAGCACGAACTGCGCTCCAAGGTTCGACTCCGTATCCAGCGAGAAATGCTCGGAGTACATCGTCGGCATATCGTTTCGGAACGCGGTCACGCCAACTGTTCCGGTGGTCGGCAGCCCGTTGCTCCCGAACGTCACAATCGTGTTCGGGTTCGGCGGATAGCCGAACAGAGAATGCGGATCGCTGGGAACCGCATACACAATCCCCGGATTCGGCGAAGTGGGCGATCCCATGCTGAAGCTCGGCGAAATCGTGAGTCCTGGGTTGCCCGAAACATTCCCTGAGATGGCGATCTCTTCCTCGTTGAAGTAGATGCCGTAGCCACCGCGAATCACCATCCGCTGGTTCCACACATTCGGCGAGTACGCAAAGCCGATCTGCGGACCGACATTAAGCTTTTGCGGATGCCACAGGCCGCCGCCTTTCTTGATGTTGATCCCGGTGAGCAAGTCCTGTCCGGTGCCGAATTGCACCGAGTACATGTTGTTTTCCGTCGAATGAAGTGGGCCGAAATGGCTATAACGCACGCCCAGGTTCACCGTCAGCGAAGGCGTCACCTTCCAGTCGTCCTGCAGGAACAGGCCGAGAATGTTTTCACGGTCGTCTTGGCGCCCCAGCGTCGGAACGCCCGTGTGCGGATCAAACGTGCCGGACTCGGACTGCGGCGCGTCGTTCAGGAAATCCCAGATGTTGAAGAACCCGAAGTTCGGCCGTGCCGCATAAGGCGCGGCGTTCAGGTAGTAAAGCCGCGTCAGCTCACCGCCGAAACGCACGGTGTGGTTATGCATAACCCAGGTCGCCGTGTCCTTGTAGTTGTAAGTCCACTGATTGAAGTTCGATGGACCCGGCGCGCCAAAGTTCTGCAGCGTGATGCTCCCGATGTTTCCGATTGCGTCATTCGGCAATCCCCACGGCTCCTGTGGGTTCGACGTGACCTCATTCCATCGCCAGCCTGCCGCGTTCGCACGCAGTTCGTTCAGCAGGTTGGGCGAGAACGTGTGGTTCCAGATTCCGGTGAAAGCATCGTTGATCTGCGAGTGATGCCACAGGTTGTACCCACGCGCCGGTCCGTTAAAGAACGTCTGGTCCTGCGGAACCCAGTAGATGGCGAATGTGGCGTGATCGCGACTCGTTACGTCCGCATCCAGTCGTCCATTGAACTGCTGGTCCACCACGTTCGCGGGAGTCGAGGTCGAAAACTGCGCGATATCCGCGACGCCCGGCGTCAATCCGCCGCCAACGCCCGGATTCGACGGACCGCTCCACGTTGGATCCTGTGATCCCAGCGGCTTGTTCATAGGCGAGCCGATGTTCAGGCCCTGTCCAGGAACCGTGATGCAGTTCTGCCCCTCAATCAATCCAGCCGACGCACAGTTCGACGGGATCATGCCGGTTGAGGCAGGTGCATCTCCGGGAAAGTTCAGGTATGTTGCCGCAATGCTTCCGGTCGGCGCCATGCCGCGGAATGCCGATGTCTCGTACCATCCGCTCGAAACATTCGGCGAGTTGTTGCGCTCCGTCTCGTACGCGAAGAACGCAAAGACATGGTTCTTCCAAAGCGGACCACCCACGCTGCCGCCCATTTGATTGAAACGCCCATTGTTGCGATTGAGGCCGCGCTGTTCCGGTGTGCATGGAGCCGGGGTGCCGTCTGGCCCGGTACAACTGTTCGTGTAAAACGCGAATGGATTCCCGTTGTAGCGCTGGTAGGCATTCAACCCTGGTCGCCATGCCTGGAAGAACGCGCTGCCGTGGATCGTATTGCTACCACCCTTTGACGTCACCTGGATTTGCGCGCCGCTGAACCGGCCGTTCTCGGCATCGTAGCCGGTCGACACGACCTTCACACTGTCGACCGAATCCTGCGTGGGCGTGATCACTGACGTGCCGCCCCACACCGCGCTG
>Ga0070684_100001126_pt1 | contig 19170 bp, 16 predicted proteins | sample KBSC723LmetaG_FD_65653 | JGI IMG/M metagenome (GOLD analysis project Ga0070684, IMG submission 65653) | Corn rhizosphere microbial communities from Kellogg Biological Station, Michigan, USA - KBS C7.2-3L metaG | ecosystem: Host-associated > Plants > Roots > Rhizosphere ...
CCGGGTGATGGCGATGAAGGACATGGGCCTGGTCAACCAGGTGTTCGACGAGCCGAAACTGAGCGCGCTGCGGGGGCGGGCGGCGATCGGCCACACCCGCTACTCGACGACCGGTTCGACCGTCTGGCGGAATGCGCAGCCGGTCGTCCAGCACGGTCAGGGCCGGACGATCGCCCTCGGCCACAACGGCAACCTGACCAACACGACCTTGCTGCGCGAGGAGCTGCGCGAGAAGCGCGCCCGTCTGCAGTCGACGTCGGACACCGAGGTGATCGCCGCGCTGATCGCGCGCCACGCCGGCGACCTGGAGGAGGCGGTGGTCGGCACGATGGCGCGGATCGAGGGAGCCTTCGCGGGGGTGGTGCTCAGCGAGAACCAGGTGGTCGGGTTCCGCGACCCCGACGGCATCCGCCCGCTGGTCGTCGGCAGGCTCGACGACGCCGTGGTGCTGGCGTCCGAAACCTGCGCGCTCGACATCATCGGCGCCGAGGTCGAGCGTGAGCTGGAGCCGGGTGAGGTGATCGTGATCGACGAGCGTGGAGCCCGCTACCGGCAGGCGGTGGCGCCGCGCTCCGGCTCGCTGTGCATCTTCGAGTTCATCTACTTCGCCCGGCCCGACACGACCCTGCAGGAACAGGGCCTGTACGACGCCCGCACCCGGATGGGCAAGCGGCTGGCCGCCGAGGCGCCGGTCGAGGCCGACGTGGTGATCCCGGTGCCCGACTCCGGCACCCCCGCCGCGATCGGTTACGCGCAGGCCAGCGGCATCCCGTTCGGCGAGGGGCTGGTCAAGAACCGCTACGTCGGGCGGACGTTCATCCAGCCCGACCAGGGGCTCCGGGATCGCGGTGTCAAGCTCAAGTTCAACGTGCTCCCGGCCGCTCTGCGGGACAAGCGGGTGGTCGTGGTCGACGATTCCATCGTCCGCGGATCGACCACCCGCAAGCTGGTGGCGATGCTGTTCGAGGCCGGTGCCAGCGAGGTGCATCTGCGCATCTCCTCGCCGCCAATCATCTCGCCCTGTTTCTACGGCATCGACATGGCCGACCAGGATCAGCTGATCGCCGCCGGCCGCACCAACGAGGAGGTGCGCGACAAGCTGGGCGCGACCACGCTGGCCTACCTCTCGCTCGAGGGCCTGCAGTCGGCCACCGGGCAGTCCGAGGACCGCTTCTGCCGCGCCTGCCTGACCGGCGAATACCCGACCGAGATCCCCGACGACCTGCGGCTCTCGAAGCTGCGGTTCGAGCAGCTGGCCGCCGAGGCCGCCGGCACGTGAGTGACCGCAAGCCGCTGACCTACGCCGACGCGGGCGTCAGCCTCGACGCGGCGGAGGGTGTGGTCGATCGCATCCGAAGCGCCGTGGAGTCGACCCGCACCGGCAGCGTCCTGGGCGGCGTCGGCGGGTTCGCCGGCCTGTTCGCGCCCAGTCTCGCCGACCCGCTGCTGGCGGCCGGCTGCGATGGCGTCGGCACCAAGGTGCTGCTGGGCAAAGCCGCCGGGCGGCTTCCCGGCCTCGGCGTCGATCTGGTGGGGATGTGCGTCAACGACGTCATCACGTCCGGTGCGCGCCCCGCCTTCTTCCTCGACGTCATCACCTGCGGCACGATCGTGCCGGAGCGGATCGCGGCCCTGGTGGAGGGCATCGCCGACGGCTGCCGTCAGGCTCAGTGCGTGCTGCTGGGCGGCGAGACGGCGGAGCACCCCGACATGATGGGCGCCGATGACTTCGACCTGGCCGGGTTCTGCGTCGGCATGTGCGAGCGGCGGGAGATGATCGGCGGCGCGCTGGTCGGCGAGGGCCAGCAGATCATCGCGCTGGCCTCCAGCGGCCCGCACTCCAACGGCTTCTCGCTGATCCGGCGGCTGGTCGACCGCGCCGGGGTGTCGCTCGACGACACGCCGGCCGAGCTGGGCGGGGCCTCCGTGGCCGATGCGCTGCTCGAGCCGACGCGCATCTACGCTCGCGCGGTGCGAGCGCTGACGGCCACCCTGGACGTCCGCGGCATGGCCCACATCACCGGCGGGGGGATCCCCGGCAACCTGACCCGGACGTTTCCCCAGGGGCTGGGCGCGGAGATCGACATGTCCAGCTGGGAGCGGCCGGCCGTGTTCGGCTGGCTGGCGGCGCTGGGGGTCGAGGAGGACGAGATGCGCCGCGTGTTCAACCTCGGCGTCGGTTTCGCGTGCGTCGTCGGCGAGCACGACGTCGAGCTCGCGCTGCGGACACTCGAGTCCGCGGGGCAGCCGGCGTGGGTGGCCGGCCGGGTGGTCAAGGGCGAAGGGGTGACGCTGCGCTGAGGGTGGGCGTGCTGATCTCGGGCTCGGGCAGCAACCTCCAGGCGCTGATCGACGACCCCGAGATCGACGTCGCCTGCGTGGTCTCGACCCGAGCCGACGCCGGCGGTGTCGCCCGGGCGAAGCGGGCCGCCGTGCCGGTGCTGGTCTCGACCGACGAGCGGGAGAGCGCCGACTTTCTCGAGCGGCACGGCGCCGGGCTGGTGGTGCTCGCCGGCTACATGCGGATCCTCTCGCCGGAGTTCGTCGGCCGGTTCAGCGGACGGATGCTGAACGTGCACCCTTCGCTGCTTCCCGCCTTCCCCGGCGCGAGCTCCGTCCGGGACGCCCTGGATCATGGTGTTCGCGTGACAGGTGTGACCGTGCACCTGATCGACGACCACCACGTGAATGCCGATACCGGCCCGATCGTGCTGCAGGAGGCATTGCCCGTTTCCTATGATGACCGCCCCGAGGATGTGACCGACCGCTTGCACGAGATCGAGCACCGATTGCTGCCGCAGGCGGTCAAGCTGTTCGCCGCGGGCCGGATCACCGTGGAGGGAAGGCGGGTGCGTGTGGAGGATCGGTCGTGAAGGTCAGGCGGGCGCTGCTCTCGGTCAGCGATAAATCGGGTCTGGACGCGTTCGCCGCCGGACTGGCCGAGCTGGGTGTGGAGCTGGTTTCGACCTCGGGCACGGCGCGCTTCCTCGAGGCGCAGGGGCTGGCGGTGACGCCGATCGAGCAACTGACCGGCTCGCCGGAGATGCTCGACGGCCGGGTGAAGACGCTTCACCCCCACATCCACGCCGGCATCCTCGCCCGTCGCGGCAACCCCGACGACATGCGGTCGCTGGAGGAACACGGCATCCTGCCGATCGATCTCGTGGTCAGCAACCTGTATCCGTTTCGACGGATCTCCAACCGCCGCGGGGTGCCGGAGGCCGAGGTGGTCGAGAACATCGACGTCGGTGGCCCGACGATGGTGCGTGCGGCCGCCAAGAACTTCGACTCGGTGGCGGTCGTGACCGATCCCGAGCGCTACGCGTTCGTGCTCGAGGAGCTGCGGAGCGGCGGTGGGGAGCTGTCGCCCGCGACGCGCCGTGACCTGGCCGCCGAGGCCTTCGCGCACACCGCCGGCTACGACGCGGCGGTGGCCGGCTGGTTTTCCGACACCGAGCCGTTCCCCGACCGGGTGGTGCTCGAGGCGGGCAAGGTGGCCGATCTGGCCTACGGCGAGAACCCGCATCAGCGGGCGGCCTTCTACGTCGAATCGAGCGCCCGCCGCCACCTGCTCTCGATGGTCGAGCAGCTGGGCGGCCCCGCGCTGTCCTTCAACAATCTGTGGGATCTGAACGCCGCCCGGATGGTCGTCGCGTCGTTCCAAGTGCCGGCCTGCGTGATCGTCAAACACGCCACGCCCTGCGGCGTGGCCGTCGGCTCGACGGTGGACGAGGCCTACCAGCGGGCGCTCGACTCCGACCCGGTGGCGGCCTTCGGCGGCGTGATCGCCGTCAACCGGCGGGTGGGCGCCGCCCTGGCAGCCCGGATCGCCGAGCAGGTGACGCATGTGCTGTTCGCCCCCGGCTTCGAGGAGGAGGCGCTGCCCGCCCTCCGCGCGCGGCAGAGCCTGCGGATCCTGGACGACCGCGAGCGGCGCAAGGCCAGCCCCGGTGAGCGCGACCTCAAGCGCGTGCTGGGCGGCTTCCTGGTGCAGGACCGCGACACCGAGCTCGACGATCGCGACAACATGCAGGCGGTGACGGCCGCCGTGCCCGACGAGAAGCAGTGGGGCGACCTGCTGTTCGCCTGGCGGGTCTGCAAGCACGTGCGCTCGAACGCGATCGTGCTGGCCCGCGACCTGGCCACGGTGGGCATCGGCGGCGGCCAGGTGAGCCGGGTCGATGCCGTCAGGCAGTCGGTCGAGAAGGCGGGCGACCGTGCGCAGGGAGCGGTGATGGCGTCAGACGCGTTCTTCCCGTTCGATGACGGCCCCGGGCTGGCTATCGAGGCCGGCGTCAAGGCGATCATCCAGCCCGGCGGGTCGAAGCGCGACGACGAGGTGATCGCCGCGGCCGACCGGGCCGGGATCGCGATGGTGTTCACCAACCGCAGGCACTTCCTCCACTAGATCCCGGGAGCTGCGGCGACCGCTGCGCCGGATGAGCTACTGCCACCGCACCTCGAGGTCGTTCTGGTGCTCGTCGCCCTTCCACCTAACGATCTCCTGGGAGCCGTCAAGCTTCGTGTAGACGATCACGCCGTGGGCCTTCACCAGCGGGCCGGGGGCCGGCGCGGTCACGAAGGCGACCGACTGCCAGCCGGAGCTGCGCAGGCTCGAGCTGACGGCGAAGGGGGTGACGGGGGCGGTCAGCATCCACTCGTCCTCGAGGTCGCCCACCTCCTCGGTGCACCGGTCTGGGTCGAAGTTGGTGTTGACGAACTCGCCGCTGACCGATGCCCGGCCGTGCTGCTGCTGCTTCAGGTCGAGTGTCACCGTGGCCTTGACGTCGCATCCGAAGAACCGCAGTGGGCCGCAGGCCACGACCTTGCGTCCGTCGTCCAGGAGCGTGAGTGGCTGGTCGAACCTCGATCCTGCGCCCATGTCGGTCCCTTCCTCGCCGGCTGTCATCCAGGTGGCGGCGATCCTCTCATGTGACCGCGGGTGCCGCCACCGATCGCATCGGCCGCCTCGCGTGTGTAGGCGGCCGCCCCAACGCTGTGCCACCAGGCGAGCGTCGGTTGCACGTCGCCGGCGTCGATGCCCCGCTTCAGCGCCTGCAGCCTCATCAGGCCCTCGTCAGGGAGCGAGCCGATCGCCCGGTAGCGTTCCGCGGCGAGGCCGAAGTCGCCGGCCGCGGCGGCAGCCGCGGCCTCGACCCATCCACTGGGAAGCGCGTACCGCGAGGCCGCGGCGATGAACTTGTCGCGTGCGGCGGGCACCTGCGAGGCGGCAAAGGCCGCGCAGGCCAGCGACTCGGCGGACAGGGCGAGCCCGATCCACCAGTCCCGTACCAGCTCGGATACGAGCTCGGCGGCCGCGCCGGGCCGGCTCTCCAGCACGTGCAGGTGCGCCTGGAATCCCAGGGCGGGCACCAGATACTGGGGCTCGCCGATCTCCCGTGCAAGCGACAGCGCGCGGCCGGCGTCCTCCGTGGCGAGCTCCCGGTCTCCCCGGGCGAGCGCCATCCGACCGCGAATCGTGTGCGCCTCCACCGCGTCGCCGTGCTGCGTCCCGTCGCCCTGGCCGATCACGCGGTCGGCGATCTCGGCCGCCTGCTGCCAGTCGCCCGAGTGGTAGAGCAGGCGTCCCAGCGCACCGTCGACCAGGCGAGCCGCGTACGGCAGGCCGAGCCGCTCGGAGCGGCGCCGGGCCTGCGTCTGGACGCGCATCGCCCCCTCCAGGTCGCCCAGCGCGAGCAGACAGACGCCGTAGTTGTTCTCGATCATCGCGCCGTCGTAGGACTCCAGATGGCGTGCGATCGCGAATGCCTGCTCGAACTCGCCGATCCCCCGTGCGTCCTGTTGCTGCAGCAGCGCCAGCGCCATCGTCTGGTGACTCCAGGCCCGTAGGTCGTCGAGCTCCAGCTCGTCGGCCAGCGCGCCCGACTCGAGGGCGGCGTGGATCGCCTCGTCCAGCCCTCCCCGAAGCACGTGGACGCTCGCCAGCGACGTCAGCGCGCCGGCCTTGGCCCGCGACGCGGGAGCCGAGCGAAGCAGGTCGACCGCGCGGCGCAGGTGATTCAGCGCGTCGTCCTTGTGCCCCTGCTGGTCGAGCCAGATCCCGATGTCGCTCTCGGCCTCCGACGCGGACTCCAGATCGCCGCCGTCGGCCAGCTCGCGGGCGATGTCGCGGAGGTCGTCGGGCAGCACCTCCTCGCTGTACATGCGGGCCTTGGCGCGTCTGTAGCGCAGGCGCGGCGGCACCGGCCGGCTCCCCGGGTAGAGCTCGAATGCGGACGTGTAGAACCGCACCGCGGCCGTGAACGCGCTCAGCCCGAGCGCCCGGTCGGCGGCCTCCAGCAATGCGCCGCGGGCCCGCTCCCCGAGCGTGTCGTCGACCGACCCGGCGGCGCTCCCCAGCTCGAGCGCGGTCAGGTAGTGATGGGCCAGCAGCTCGACGCGGTCGCCGCGATCCTCGGCCAGCGACTCGATCCACGCTGCGGCCCGCGAGTGCTTGTCCGCGCGAACCGATCTGACGATCTGCGAGTAGGCCACGTCGCGGATAAGGGCATGCTGGAAGGCGTACTGCGTCTCGGCGCCGACGGACGATGCCTGCTCGAGCCGCAGAAACTCCTTCCGCTGGAGCCGCCGCAGCCCTTCCTCGACCGACCACCGGGTGCGCCCCGCAACGTGCGCCACGGCGCCCACCCAGACGACCTTGCCGATCACCGACGCGTCCTGCACGATCGCCTTCTCCTCCGGCGTCAGTGCGTCCAGGCGGGCGGCGATGATGCTCTGGACGGTCTCCGGCAGCGGCAGCTCGGCGCCCTCCGCCAGCGCCCAGCGATCTCCGCCCCGGACGATCAGACCGCGGTCGACAAGCATGCGGACGTACTCCTGCGCGTACAGGGGATTGCCGTCAGCCCGTCGGAGCAGCGTCTGTTCGACCTCGGCCGGCAGCGGCACCTGACCCAGCAGATCCGTTATCAGCTCCGCCGTCGCCCCGTCCGACAGCGGCCACAGCGGGATCGCATCGGTGTTCGCGTGGCCCTCCAGCCATCCCGGCCGCTGGTCGAACAGCTCGGGCCGGGCGGTGCACAGCACCAGCACAGGGACGGCGGCCAGCCATTCGGCCAGGTGCTCGATGAACTCGAGCAGCGCCTGGTCGGCCCAGTGGATGTCCTCGAACACCAGCACCAGTGGTCGCTGCCGCGCCAGCGACTCCAGAAACAGTCGCCAGCCGGCGAACGTCTCCGCCTGGCGGTCGGCGCCCAGGTCGTGGCTGCGCTCCAGCCCCACCAGCGGTCGCAACTCGCTCTCGATCCAGGCGGCGTCGTGGCTGTCCTCCACGATCCCGACGACCGCCTGGTGCAGCTTGCGGGCCACGGCCTCGCCGCTGTCGGAGTGGAGGATGCCGGCCTCCGCCTTGACCATCTCGGCCAGCGCCCAGAAGGTCACACCCTCGCCGTAGGGCAGCGACCGCCCGCGCCGGCAGCGGACGTCGGCGCCCGTGCCCTGGATCCGGTGGAACAGCTCCAGCACCAGGCGGCTCTTGCCGATCCCGGGGACGCCGGTCAGCGTCAGCAGGCGCGGCGATCGCTCTTGCCGGACTCGCTCCAGCGTCGACCACAGCGCCTCGAGCTGAGCATCGCGGCCGACCAGCGGCGCGGCCGGCGGACGGCCCGCATCGGCGTCCAGTGACGCCGCCTCCCGGGCCACCCAGACGTTGAGCGGATGCTGCTTGCCCTTCACCTGGATCGCCTCGGCGCCGGTGTAGTCGACGACGTGGCTGGTGGCCCGGTAGGTCATCTCCCCGACCAGCACGCCGTCGGCCGGGGCGGCGGTCTGCAGCCGGGCGGCCGTGTTCACCACGTCCCCGGCCGCCAGCCCCTCCCCCGCGTGCGGGTTGGCGCCGATCGCGACCAGGGCCTCACCGGTGTTGACGCCGATCCGCACGTGCAGGTCGAAACCCGGCCGCTCGTCGCGCGCCCGCGCCAGCACGGCCTGGATCGAGAGCGCGGCCCGCACCGCCCGCTCCGGATCGTCCTCGTGCGCGGCCGGGGCGCCGAAGATGGCGACCACGGCGTCGCCGATGAACTTCTCCACCGTGCCGCCGAACCGCTCCAACTCCTGTCGCAGAAGCCGGAAGTAGATGACCAGCGTTCCCCGCACGTCCTCGACGTCCATGCCTTCGCTGCGGCTTGTGAACCCGACCAGGTCGGCGAAGACCGCGGTCACCAGCTTGCGCTCCTCGAGGCCGGAGGGCGTGCCCAGCAGCGCGCCGCACTGGGGGCAGAACCGGGCGCCGTCGACGACGTCCTCGGCACAGATCGCACAAATGGTCATGGCCCGGTGAGTCTAGGAACCCGCGGGGCCGCGATCCAGCCCGCCTCCGCTGCCACGATTCAGCGCCGGTCGCGGGGAATCACGAACTTCTCGCCCGTGTGCGTCGCCGAGATGCGCGCGGTCTTGACCGCGACCAGGCCGGCCGCCAGTCCGGCGTCCATCACCATGGCCTCGGTCAGGTCGGCGCGGCCCTTGGGACGGATCGCCCAGATGGCGCCGTCGCGCGCCAGTCGCTCCTGCTGGGCGCCGATCAGGGCCAGGTGGTCGACGGCTTCGACGGCGACGAACGCGACATCCGCCGTGCCGTCCTCCTCCGCCGCCACTCCGGCGCCGATCAGCTGCCGGTCGAGGTCGCCGACCAGCCGCACGCGCTGACCCGGCTTCACGCCCAGCTTGTCGGCCACGGTCTTCGGATTGGCGATCTCGTGTGCCCACCTCTCCGCCTCCCGTTCGCCCAGCTCCAGAACGAGCGGGCCGCCGGGCGTGGCCACCTCGAGCCGGTCACCGTGCACCGCCGTGCCGGCGATGTCACGCCGCGCGACCGAGATCCGAAACGGCGAGCGGACGATGATCTCGTCGGTCTCGAGCAGCGCCTTCGCCTCGGCCTCCTCGCCGCCGTGCCGGACCAGGCACCGAACCTCGCGTCCCATGACGCCCAGCATACGCCGCCGGCCGTGATGTTTTGCGCCGCCCGCGGGATAGATGCCCAGACAGCCCACGGAGGAGGCAATCATGAAGCGCCTTGCAGCAGCGGTGACCACCCTCTCGATCGTCCTTACCCTGCCGGCGACGGCGACAGCGAAGGGTCCCGTCGAAGGCCTGGACGTCTGCGGCGAGCAGGGGTGCGCAGCGGTGCCGCTCGACAAGCAGCACGGCGGCCCGATCAGCATGGACGTCTTCTTCGGTTCCTTCGACGCGCCGAACATGGACGATCCGCCACCCGGGCCGTTCTACGAGTTGCGGGCGCAGATCGGAGGCGGTACTCAGACCTGGTTCGTCGTGCCTGGTGTCGACGCGGTCGGGGCGGACGGGGTGTGGCATCCGATCCCGGGGGACGTGGCCGGCCGGATCGCCGACGCGGCGCGCGGCGTCCAGCCGTACGACTTCCGTGTCACCGCGGTCTACGTCGACAAGCGGGAGGTCAGGGACACCGGAGCGTTCGAACCGCTGTTCCGGCTGCCGCCGGGGAACATCCTGGCCTCCGAGGCCTACGAGCACTCCAGTCAGTGGGTCACGATCGACGCCGCCACCTCGCGAACAACGCCCTGGGGATCGCTGCACACCTACTACGATCCCGTGCTCCGTGCGGCGTCGGTGAACGGCCACCAGTGGGCGGTCCTGCCGGACGCGATGGCAGACCGCGTCTCGACTGCGCTCGGCCCCGGATCGGGATCCACGGCCAGGGACGGCGGAGCCGGTGGCTCGGCCATGCTGCCGTGGGTAGCGGCGGCAGCCGCGGCGCTGGCAGCGGTCGCCGGGCTGCTTGGGCTCGCCCGCCGCCGCAGGGGACGGCCGCGACCTGCGCCTGTAGCGTAGGCGTGTGGCGAGAGAGCCACTCGATGAAGCCCGTTTTCGCCGTGAGCAGGGAGATCTCGACCTGCTCTTCCGCGCCCACTATCCGGAGATCGTCCGCTACCTGGCGGTGCGGTTGGGCTCCCGGGAGGAGGCGGCCGATCTCGCCTGTGACGTGTTCCTGGAGGCGGTCAGGAGCGCTCCCCACCTTCGCTGGCGGGGTCGTCCGGTGCTGGCGTGGCTGTATCGCGTGGCAGCGAACATGGCCGCCGACCGGCTGAGGCAGCGCGGGCGGGAGGTTCCGGTGGAGCGGATGCCCGAGCCGGCCGTCGAGGATCCCGACAGGCTGCCCGACCGCGAGGCGCTGGTCAGGGCGCTCGGGCGGCTTCCCGCAGACCAGCAGCTGGCTGTTCACCTGCGGCTGGTGGAGGGCCGCCCGTTCTCCGAGGTCGCCCGGCTGATGGGCCGCAGCCCGGCGGCCTGCCAGATGCTGGTGCTGCGCGCCGGCCGCACGCTTCGCTCGCTGTTGGAGACGGAGGGGATCCATGCTGAGCGCTGACGAGCGACGGGCCGCCGAGCAGCTTGCGCTGGCTCTGGACGGCGATCCCGGCGCGGCCGACGAGGCGCGCGAGCTGGCCCTGCTGCTGTCCGGCGCCGCGGGTGCAGCCCGGATCGACATTCCCGGCGAGGAGGTCGAGCGGGCGCTGGCCGGCACCCGGCTGCCCCGACCCGGCACGGAGCGCACTCGCCGGCGAGCCCGGCCGCTGGCCGCCGCCGCCGTCGCGGTTGCCGTGGTGGCGGCGCTCGCCCTGCCGCTGCTGCGTTCCTCCCCGACCGTCGACGTGCAGGCCCGCGCGGCCGGAGCGATCGACCGCCGCGCCGTGATCCACGTCGTGTCGCGGATCACCTCGCCGACGGGCGTGCTGCCCTCCGGCGGGCTGACCACCTGGATCGACCACGGCGGGGGTCGCGAGCGCGTCCGGCTGACCCGCACGGACGACCACGGCATCCCGCTGGTCGACGTGCTCTCGACGCCAGGCCGGTACCTGCGTTACCAGGTTCGCACGCGCACCGCCGTGACCGGGCCGTCGTGCCGGGTCGTGGCCAGCGGCTGCGCGGAGCTGCTCGACCCGGTCGAGCTGTACCGCCAGGCCCTGCTCCGCAACGGCATCGGCAACGCCCGCAAGGTCACGACCGGTGACGGGCAGGTCTACCGCTTCGCGCTGCCGCTGCCGGGTTCGGTGGGCAGGCCGGGGATCCACCAGGTGGTCAGCCTCGACGCCGAGACCTTCCTACCCCGCACGATCGAGTGGCGCGACAGCACCGGCACGGTGGCGGTGATCTCCGTCGCACTGGTCGAGCAGCTGGCCCCGGATGCGCTGCCCGCCGGCGTCTTCCGGCTGCCGCTGGCGGCCGACACCCACGTTCGCCAGGTCGATGCGTCCGGCGCCGAGGTGCGGCTGCTCGATCACGGCCGGATCACCCTGGCCGCTCTCCGCAGCTCGAGCATCACCACCGCCTGGCTGGGCGAGGTGGCCGGTGGCTGGCGGCTGCAGCGGATCGACGTCTTCAAGTACACGGCCGGCATCGCCGTTCGCTACCGCTACGGAGACGCCACGGTGTGGACGTACGACCAGGTGGTGCCGCCGGTGCTGCGGGCCGGCCATCTGTCGCCGGTGAAGATCCTGGAGGACGGCCGGTCGCCGGTTCACTTCTACCAGACCGATGGCGGCGGGGCGGTGGCGGAGCGCGACCTGCGGGACGTCACCGTCGCCGTGGTGGCTCCGGCATTGACGAAGATCGACGTCCTGCAGCTGATCTCCCGCGCACGGCCGCTGTAGGCGATCCGCGGCCGGGCCGGGACGGGCCATCCGCGCCTCGCGCGACGAAGGTCAGCCGGAGCGCTTGAGTCGGCCGTGCTGCTTGGCGAACCGCTCGCCGCGGCGGAACACCGCAAGCCCGCCGGGAATGGCGACCGCGCCGATCACCAGCAGCGGCCAGATGTCGTCCCACACCTCGGCCGGTCCGGCGCCGTCCAGAATCGCACTGCGGGCTCCCTCGAGCGTGTAGGTGGCGGGCGACACGACCGACAGCCACTGCATCCACTGCGGGAGCACCGAGACGTCGTAGTAGACGCCGGACACCACCAGCAGCAGGCCCTGCGCGATGAACCCGAGCTGGGTGCCCTTCTCGGGCGAGATCAGGGGGAGCACCGCCGTCATCATGCCGATACCGATGAACGAGAAGGACGAGACCGCGATCACCAGGGTCGCCGCCAGGAAGTCCGGATCGTCGAAGCTGATGTCCAGGAACACCGCCACCGACCCGAACAGCAGGATGGTGCGCAGCACGCCGTAGACGACGGCGAACGCGCCCATCCCCAGCAGGTGGGCGGGCCGGGACAGGGGTGCCATGAACGTGTACTCGATCGTGCCCTCCCAGCGCTCCCAGGCGACGGTCTCGGTGACGACCTCGAAGATCAGCCCCAGGTACGACCAGATGACGGCGCCGACCAACAGGACGATGGTGGCCCGGTTGACATCGATCTTGCCCCCCGCGTGCTCGATCCCCTTGGCGATGAACACGATCGTGAGGGTGTTGGCGACCGTGTACAGGAACCACGCCAGCTCCCACCAGGCGAACCGGCGGATCAGGTACACGTTGCGCTCGACGATGCCGGCGAAGCCGATCAGCTCGCGGCGGAGTGCGCTGGGCTCGACGGCCATCAGCCCGCCTCCTGCTCGGCCGCCTCATCCTCGAACGAGACGCCGGTGGCGTTCAGGAAGGCCTGCTCCAGCGTGGCGGCGCCGTAGCGGGCGCGGATCTCGGCCGGCGGGGCGAGGCAAAGCAGGGTGCCCTGATGGAGGATGCCCACCCGGTCGGCCAGCGCCTCGGCCTCGGCCATGTCGTGTGTGCAGAGCAGGATGGTCGAGTCGTGCTGCTGGCGCAGCGTGCGGATGAACGCCTGCACCTCGAGCTTCGAGCGCGGGTCGAGCCCGGTGGTCGGCTCGTCGAGCAGCAGCAGGACGGGCGAGGTGAGGAGCGCCCGGGCGAGGGCGATCTTCTGCTGCATTCCCCGCGACAGGTCCTCCATCGGCTCGCCGCTGCGGTCCTCGGGGAAGCCGACCATTCGCAGGATCTCGGGGATCCGGCGCCGCGTCTCGCCGGGCATCATCCCGTAGAACCGGGCGCTGTAGCTGAGGTTCTCGCGGGGTGACATGCGCTTGAAGAAGGACGCCTCCACCGATACCCGGTTGACCAGCCGCTGGACGCTTCGGGGACGCTTGGACACGTCGATCCCGAACACCTCGGCCGTTCCCCCGTCGCCGATCAGTAGGGTCGACAGCAGCCGTACCAGGGTCGACTTGCCCGAGCCGTTCTGACCCAGGATGGCCACGCACTCCCCCCGCCGCATGGTGAAGGTGATGTCGTGCAGCGCCGCCACGCGGCGGCGCCGGCCGCGCCGGCGCCCCTTGCCGTCACGGCGGATGAATTCCTTGCGTAGGTTGTCGACCGAGACGGCCGGAGACGTGGACACGTGAAGCACTCCATTGGCACGCGGGGTGTCGCCACGGGCACCTGTGCGGTGCGCGGGCGAGGGCGTGATCGATTGGGGCGGCGGGCGCGGTCCGGGCGCCGGCCAGCGGCGCGCGGACAGTCGATCCTACCACGACTCACCCGGTCATCGGAGGCCGGTTGCCAATCCTGTGTACCCGATCATTGACACAAGTGCGCGGGAGTGACAAAAATGCGCTGTCTTCGTCGTTCTCCTCCCCGGAAAGGGGTGCGCATGTCACAAGCGCAGCGGTCGGACTCGGACCATCTGGCCGAGTTCGGCTACAAGCAAGAGCTGCACCGGACTCTGGGCAGCTTCTCGTCATTCGCCGCCGGATTCAGCTACATCTCGATCCTCACCGGCATGTTCCAGACGTCGTATCTCGGCTTCCTCTTCGCCGGGCCGGCGTTCATCTGGGCGTGGATCTTCGTCCTCTTCGGGCAGATGATGGTGGCGCTGCAGTTCGCCGAGCTCTCCGCCCACTATCCACTGGCGGGCTCGGTCTACCAGTGGTCGAAGCAGGTGGCGAGCAAGGCGTGGGCCTGGAACACGGGCTGGATGTATCTCTGTGCCCAGATCGTCACCGTCCCCGCAGTCGCGCTGGGGTGGCAGGTGATCCTGCCGCAGATCAGCGACCGGTTCGTGTTCGTCGGCACCCCTGCGGACTCGCTCGACTACACGAACGCCAACTTCGCGAAGAACGCGATCATCCTCGGCATCGTCATGATCAGCCTGACCACGCTGATCAACATGGCCGGGGTGTCGGTGCTGTCGCGGATCAACAACATCGGCGTGGCTGCGGAGCTGGTCGGCGCCGCCGGTCTGATCCTGCTGTTCCTGTTCCACGCCAACCGGGGCCCCGGCACGGTGCTGACCGACACGGCGGGCACCGGTGCCGGCCATGACTGGGGCTACCTGGGAGCGCTCCTGATCGGCGCCATCATGCCGCTGTACGTGATGTACGGATTCGATACGGCCGGTTCGCTGGCCGAGGAGACCGACGACCCGCAGCGGCGGGCGCCCCGCGCGGTGCTGCAGGCGCTGGCCACGGCCGGGACGATGGGCTTCCTGCTGATCCTGTTCGGCGCGATGGCGATCAGCGACGGCGGCTATGCCGACATCACCAACGCCGGTGGGCTGGCCGGAATCACCACCGACGTCCTCGGCAGCACCTGGGGCAAGGTGTTCCTGGCCGACGTCGCGCTGGCCATCTTCGTCTGCTGCCTGGCCATCCACGCCATGTCGGTGCGGATCCTGTTCGCGATGGGGCGGGACAACAACCTGCCGTTCGGCCGGTCGCTGGCATCGGTGTCGGGCACGCGCCGGGTGCCGGTGGTGCCGGCGGTGTTCGTCGGCATCCTCGGCGTCGCCATCCTGGCGTTCAACTGGCTCAACCCGTACGCGTTCACGATCGTGATCAGCTGCGGCATCGTGTTCATGTACCTGGCCTACCTGGGCGTCACGATCCCGCTGTTCCAGCGGCGGCTGCAGGGCTGGCCCGCCGGGCTGCCGACCGCCGATCGCGGGCTGTTCAAGCTGGGCGGCCTGGGGATCCTGTCGAACGGCATCGCGATCCTGTACGGAGCCGCCATGACGGTCAACCTGGCCTGGCCGCGGGTCGACTTCTACGGCAGCAAGTGGTACCAGGAGTACGGCGTGATGACCGCGATCGCCGTGGTGGTGCTCAGCGGCCTGGCGCTGTACTACGGATATCAGCGTGAGCGGAGCGGTGTGCTCGACGAGCATCGGGCTCCCGAGAACCTGACCGCCCTGATGAACGAGCCGCCCCCGATCCACGGCGGCCCCTGATCGACGATCGCCACGCGGAGGCGGCCCGGAACTCCGGGCCGCCTCCCGGCGCTTTGGGCGCAGCCGGTGGGTGAGGCGCCCGAGCAGCTGCGGACGCTCGTCCGCCGCGACGTTGCCGTCTTCCTCGGCGGCTCAGCGCTTGCCGTCTGGGCGGGTGCGCTGATCGTCGTCGGCAGGCTGGGGCTGGTGTCCGAGACGACGGCCGCCAGCGTCGCCCTGCCCTGCGCGGTGGCGATCTGCGCCGGCTGCCTGTTCTGGTGGGCGTCGGGGCCGCGTCGCTGGCTGCGCGACCGCTACCTGGTGCTGGTGCCCGTGTGCCTGGCAGCGCCCTCCGTCGGGATCGCGCTCTACGACCTGGGAGCGTCGACGGTGGCCGTGATGCTCAGCTCGGCGATGGGGTTCGCGGCCGCCATCGTGCTCGGCCTGGCCTTCGCCGCGCGCCGCCGCTGAGTTCCCGCCGCTGGCCTATCCTTCACCGCCGTGAGCTCGCAGTACATCTACACCATGCACCGGGTGAACAAGTTCTTCGGCCCGGAGCGCCAGGTGATCCGCGACATCTCGCTGTCGTTCCTGCCCGGTGCCAAGATCGGCGTCCTGGGGCCGAACGGCGCCGGCAAGTCGACCCTGCTGCGGATCATGGCCGGGCTCGAGGAGCCGTCCGGCGGCCGCGCGGAGCTGGCGCCCGGGGCGACGGTCGGCTATCTCTCTCAGGAGCCGGAGCTGGACGCCGACAAGGACGTCCGCGGCAACGTCGAGGACGGCGTTGCCGAGAAGCGAGCGCTGCTCGACCGCTTCAATGAGCTTTCCGCGCGATTCGGCGAGCCGATGTCGGACGACGAGATGCAGACGCTGCTGGAGGAGCAGGGCGAGGTGCAGGACCGGATCGAGCGCACCGATGCATGGAGCCTCGACCAGATGATCGACACGGCGATGGACGCTTTGCGGCTGCCGCCCGGTGACGCGTCCGTGACCACCCTGTCCGGCGGCGAGCGCAGGCGTGTCGCCCTCTGCCGGCTGCTGCTGTCCTCGCCCGACCTGCTGCTGCTCGACGAGCCCACCAACCATCTGGACGCCGAGTCCGTGGCCTGGCTGGAGCAGTTCCTCGAGCGCTTCCCGGGCACCGTGCTCGCCGTCACCCACGACCGCTACTTCCTCGACAATGTCGCCGGCTGGATCCTCGAGCTCGACCGCGGCCACGGCATCCCCTTCCAGGGCAACTACTCCTCCTGGCTGGAGCAGAAGGAGGCGCGGCTGGCGGTGGAGGAGAAGCAGGCGTCCGCGCGCCGCCGCAGCCTGCAGCGCGAGCTGGAGTGGGTGCGGATGGCACCGCGAGCGCGGCATGCCAAGTCGAAGGCCCGGCTCGAAGCCTACGAGCGGCTGCTGGCCGAGGAGCAGCAGGTCAAGCTGGACTCGGTCGAGATCCACATCCCGGCCGGCGAACGGCTGGGCGACAAAGTGGTCGAGGCCCGCAACCTCTCCAAGGGGTTCGGCGACCGGCTGCTGGTGGAGGAGCTGAGCTTCTCGCTGCCCCCCGGCGGCATCGTCGGCATCGTCGGGCCAAACGGGGCGGGCAAGACCACGCTGTTTCGGATGATCGTCGGCGACGAGCAGCCCGACTCCGGTGAGCTCGAGATCGGCGACTCGGTGCAGATCGCCTACGTCGACCAGTCGCGGGCCGATCTCGACCCGGGCAAGTCGGTGTGGCAAGAGGTGTCGGGCGGCCGCGACCTGATCACGCTGGGCAAGCGCGAGATCCAGTCCCGTGCCTACGTGGCCTCGTTCAACTTCAAGGGGTCGGATCAGCAGAAACGGGTGGGCGACCTGTCCGGGGGCGAGCGCAACCGGCTGCACCTGGCCAAGCTGCTTCGCAGCGGCGGCAACCTGCTGCTGCTGGACGAGCCCACCAACGACCTCGATGTCGACACGCTCCGTGCTCTCGAGGAGGCGCTGCTCGACTTCGCCGGCTGTGCCGTGGTGATCTCCCACGATCGCTGGTTCCTGAACCGGGTCGCCACGCATGTCCTGGCCTTCGAGGGCGATTCCCGGGCCGTCTGGTTCGAGGGCACGTACGACGAGTACGAGCAGAACCGCCGCGACCGGCTGGGCGACGAGGCCAGCCAGCCGCACCGGATCCGTTACAAGCCGCTCGTCCGCAGCTGAGTCAGCCGGCGGCGGCCGCCTGGTAGCGCGGCAGCACCGCGTCCCAGCCCTCGTCGTAGCCGGCCCTCGCCTGCGCTCCCCGCTCCGTCCCCAGCAGCTCCCAGTTGCGGTGCGTCAGCTCGACCCGGGTCAGGCCGGACTCGACCTCCTCGAACCGCACCTCGATCTCGGTGGCCGCGGGATCCTCGGGGTTGACCCGCCACGCCAGCACCAGCCGGGTTGGCGGCTCCCAGGCCTCGACGTCCGCCCAGTGCCCACGCTCGCCTGCCGGCGATATCTCGTAGATCTCGCCGTCCGGGCCGCCGTCGACGCGCGGTGTGGTCTGGGTGCCGTGGATCGAGAACAGCTCGATCGGCCACCAGTCGGCGATCCGCTCGGTGAACACGTGAAATGCGTGATCGACGCCGCAGCTGACCTCCACGGTCCTCGTGATCGGGCCCATGCTGGTTGTGCTCGTGCTCATCCGTCTCTCCGTTCGCTCGATTCGGCCGCCGCCTTGAACCCCTCGAGCCCGGCCGCCCAGAATCCATCCAGGTAGCTGCGCAGCTCGGCCATGCGATGCGCATCCAGCTCGCACAGCCGGCGAGTGCCATCCCGGCGATCCCTGACCAGGCCGGCCTCCTTGAGCACCCGCAGGTGCTGAGACGCCGTCGGCCGGCTGACCGGGAGGTCGCGGGCGACCTCCCCCACCGCGCGCGCCCCCTCCCGCAGCCGCTCGACGATTGCGCGGCGGGTGGGGTCGCCGAGTGCGTCAACTGCCAATGCGTAAGTCATAACTTACGTAAGTTACAACTTACCGATCCCGGTGTCAACCCTCTCCGCCAGGCGAACCGGGTGCCGAACCCGGTACGGAACCGGGTTCGGCACCCGGTTCATCCCCGCCCCTGCCGCTCGGTTGCGCGGATCGCGCCGCTGCGAGGCGCGGGGGAACCGGGTTCGGTACCGGGTTCGAATACGGCGAACGGTGCGGGATCGGCGCAGTTCGGTATCAGCTGGCCAGGCGGCGGAGCGCCTGGACGCGGTTCATCGCGTCGAGGGCCGCGACCTTGTACGACTCGGCCAGCGTGGGGTAGTTGAACACCGCGTCGACCAGGTGATCCACGGTGCCCCCCGTCGTCATCAGCATCTGGCCGATGTGGACGAGCTCGGTGGCGCCCGTGCCGAACACGTGGACGCCGAGCAGGGTGCCGTCGTCGGGCGAGACCAGCAGCTTCAGCATGCCGTGGGAGTCGCCGATGATCTGGCCGCGAGCCAGCTCCTTGTAGCGGGAGACGCCGATCTCGTAGGGGATCGCCGCCGCCGTCAGCTCCTCCTCCGTCCTGCCCACGTAGGAGATCTCTGGGATGGTGTAGATGCCGATCGGCACCGGCGCGGCGCTGGCGATCGTCTTGATCCCGAAGGCGTCGAGCGCGGCCAGCCGGCCCTGCTCCATCGAGCTGGCGGCCAGGCTGGGAAAGCCGATCACGTCGCCCGCCGCGTAGATGTGGCGGACGGCGGTGCGAAAGCTGCGGTTGACGGTGATCCGGCCCCGGGTGTCGGCTTCGAGCCCTGCCCGCTCCAGCTGCAGCCCGTCGACGGCGCCCTGGCGGCCGGCAGAGTAGAGCACGGCCTCGCCCGGCACTCGTTTGCCGCTGGCCAGATGGGTGATCGCGCCGGTCGGGTGCTTCTCGACGCCGACCACCCGCTCACCGAAGCGGAAGATCACGCCCAGGTCGCGAAGGTGGTACTGGAGCGCCTCGATCACCTGCGCGTCGCAGAACGGCAGCAGGCGGTCGCGCTGCTCGATCACGGTCACCTTGGTGCCGACCGCGGCGAACATGGAGGCGTACTCGATGCCGATCACGCCC
>Ga0070684_100001128_pt1 | contig 19147 bp, 16 predicted proteins | sample KBSC723LmetaG_FD_65653 | JGI IMG/M metagenome (GOLD analysis project Ga0070684, IMG submission 65653) | Corn rhizosphere microbial communities from Kellogg Biological Station, Michigan, USA - KBS C7.2-3L metaG | ecosystem: Host-associated > Plants > Roots > Rhizosphere ...
TTCGGGCAGGCCTACGTGGTCACCTCTGCCCACCTGTGCCAGTGAGCGACCGGGCCATGCACCGTCTCACCGTTGCTCTCGTTCTCCTCGCCGCCAGCCTCCCCGGGTGGGCGGCGGACCTCAATTCGGTCTCCGTCATCGGCAACACGTGGGCCGTGTCCCGGACGACCCACGTCGGCGCGAGCCAGCCGATCGACGGCATGACCGTCTACTCGGCCGCCCGGGTCGAGATCGGCGCGTACCTCGTTCTCGACGTCCGCTGTCCGTCCGCCCTCGGCTGCTTCGACTCGTGGTGGCTCAGCTCCCGGTGCGGGGCAGCCCGGACGGACACCTCATTTACTGGGGGAACGCTCTCGACCATCGCATGTACCCCCCACTCCGCACTGGACGGGACCAGCGTGGGCGCCTGCGTTCAGCTCACCGGCCACCTCTCCCCCGATCCGCAGACCGGGGACAACATCGTCTATCCGGACCGGATCGACCCGTTGCCGTACTGGATCTGCGACACGAAGCCGTAGCCCTCTCGGGCGGGCGGGGGCCTCAGCTCCCGCCCGAGGCTTTTCCCCTTCTTTTGAAAAACTCTTGACAGCCGCCAGGGATGGCGGTAGAGTCAGGGCACGGAAAGGGAGAAAACGATGTTGAGAACAATCTGGAAATATGAGCTCGCGATGATCGGCAGGCAGACGGTGCCAATGCCGGCCGACGCCGAAATACTGAGCGTCCAGGTCCAGGCCGGTGTCCCTTGCCTCTGGGCGCTGGTTAAGCCCGACGCCCCAACGGCGCCGCGCTTTATCCCCGAGGGGGCCTCGTGACCGCCCCCGCCACCACCCCGCGCGCCGATAAGATCGCGGAGGATCTCCTGCGGGACGCCCGCGCCTTCCTTCAGGCGGAGGGCCGCGAGCTCCACTCCCGGCAGGTCGAGGCGCTGGCCCGGGCCGTGGCCCGGCATCTGGCGGCGCTGGAGGATCTCATGCTCTGCGGGTGGCCGCAGCGCGAAGGGGTGCTCCGAGCGGGGACAGCGACGGGGCCCATTCCGGGCGCATCGGAATGTCGCGGAGCCGAGCATCTGGGCGTTGGCTGGCACTGCGAAAAGACAGGCGAGCGCGGCCGGGCAGGAGTTCTTCCCACTCCGCTCCGTGACGTCGCCCTCGGGCTGGAGGAACCGCCCCCGACCCCCGCCCTGCCGCCCATGAAGATCGTCCAGCGGTGGGACCGGGACGCGCCCGAGAACGTGCCTGAGACAGAGATCGCTTGGGGCCTCGACCTTCATGGGGACCTAGAGGGGAAGGAAGGCCGGAAGCGCGCCCTCTTCTCGTGGGGCCTGTGCGAGGCCGCCCCACGCGGGAAGCGCGTCCCCTACGTCCGCAAGTCCCCCGCCTCCCCCTGGGGTGTCCGGGCGGACGTGCTCGGGGAGGGACGGTAGCCCATGGGAGAGTACAGATGGACTGACCCCTTGACCGGCAGGGGGCTGGCCGCGAGCGACACCGTCGTCTCGGGCGACCTCTACTCCGACGCGGTCGCCCGCGAAATCCTCCGCCTCGCCCGCGAGCTGAAAGTGGAGCGTGGCCACCGCGAAGCGGCCGAGCGCCAGCGCGACGATAAGGCGGAAGAGATCAGGTGCCTACGGGCCGAGAGAGAAGGGCTACTGAAGCCTCCCGCGCCCTGCGTCTGGACCGAAGACTTTGGCGGCACCTATGCCACCACCTGCGGCGACCAGCACGTTTTATACGAGGGCACGCCCGCCGAGAACGGGATGAACTTCTGTTGCTACTGCGGGAAGCCGCTGGCCGAGGTGCTATGGGAGGAAACTGAGCCCGTCTCGGGCGACGCACATCCGATTGCAGGAATCGAAGATGAGGACTGGGACGGACCTCCTGACGACACCCTAACCGCTCCTCAAGCCGACGCCATGACCCTGGAAGGGGTCTACGGGCCGGAGGACTTATGAGCGAATCAGCCGAAAAAGCCAACGCGCGCGCGAGGGCGCGGCGCGGCGCCACCTGCCGCCATTTCAACGGGCTCCAGCACGACACCTGCGAGGCGGGAATTCCCTATGAATCGGTCAAAGGCGGCCCCGGCTGCTGGCCGTGTCTGCCCCCGTTCAAGGGCGAGCAGGAGTGTTCCACGGTTTGCGCCAGCAAACTCCTTCCAACGCCCGAGGAACTCGACGAACGGGAACGGCAGAGCCGTGAGTCGCTGGGTCGCCTGATCAAGGCTCGCGGCGCCATCGTAGACGCGACAGGCGACCAGCGTCGCACCTCAGGCGAGATCATCTGCCCGAACTGTGGCGGAAAGTTGGGGTACACCGTGGCGAGCAACGGGCATATCTGGGGCGCTTGCTTGACTGAGGGCTGCGCACGGTGGATGGAATGACGCGCGCCGCTGCTTTGTCTTTCCTTCTCCTCGTCCTCGCCGTTCCCGCCTTCGCGGGAGAGGAGGACTCGTATTTCGAGATGGCCTTCCCCGACCTTGTCACCGCGCCGGCCGGGGCCCATCTCCATGTTCACCTCTGCGTCGTCGGCTTCGTGGCGAGCAAGCCCCGTCGGGAAAAGGACGGGGACACCCACGTCAAGCTGTGCCAGGGGACCATGTGCCTTACCCTGGAGATCATCCCGGAGGTGCCGATCCCGGCGCCCCGCAAGGGCCAGAAGATCCACGCTTGCGGGCTCAGCTACTTCGACGGCTGGCACCAGCAGCGGGAGGTTCATCCTTTACTGAGGTGGGAGGAGCGACCGTGACGAAGAAAGAACTGGAGACTGCGAAGTGGGAGGCCGAAATGATCGATCTTCGGCTATCTCAAGCCAAGAGGCTGTGGAGGAACCAGGACCTGGACGCCTTAGCCGGGGCAGTAGCGGCGATTGATCGCCTCCGGGTGCGCGAATACACCAGCTCGGCGAGGGAACGCGGAGAGCCGATCGACGACCTTCTGGAGAAGGCCCGGGCGGCCCTCCTGGAAGCCGAGCAGAAGATCCGGGAGTTGGCCCGCTGATGGCCGGAACGCTCTTCATTATCTGCGCTGTCTGCGGGAAGGCCACGAAGGCCGGAAGGCACACGCCGGACGATACCGTCAGGTATCCCCGCCGCCACAAGGGGCAGGACGGCTTGCCCTGCCCCGGGAACATTATCGAGGGGGTCTGGGAGACCAGACCTCGCTAGATATCCACTTCCTGAAACTTCAGCGTCCACGACCGGAACCGGCGCCCCCGATCGACCCCCTGGAATTCCGCCGCCTCGGTGAAGGTGCAGAGGCAGGAGTCCCGGAGGTTCGTCTCGGGGTGAAGCGGCGAGGGGATGACGTAGACCCGCCCCAGGTTCTTCAGGTCCCGCACCAGCGACGCCAGATCCGACTCCTCATCCTCGGTCAGAGCCGGGAGCGAGAAGGACGGCGCGCGCAGGATCTGCACCGCCCCCTCGTTGCCGGCGAATACGTCTTTCCGCGGCGAGTCGCTCCCAACCCTGTAATTATTGAGGGGCTGCCACGAGAGGTCCGGGATGTGCCAGTCAGCCGAGAGGTAGCCGTCCGGGTTGGTCGGATCGGAGAGGGTGAGCTTGGCGTACTGCGCGGTCACGGGGCCGGCCGCTCGGGTGAGGATGACATCCCGGCCCCCGGGAGGCTTCCACTCGCGGAGGGTGGAGAGCGAGGTATCGAAGGCCGGGCCGGTGGCGATCGTCCAGAGGTTGGAGGCGAAGGTCGGGTCGGTCCCTGCCTTCAGGGCGACGGTGGCGGAGAGCCCGAAGTTGGTTCCCCCCAGGATGATCGAATCCAGCGAGATCGCGGAGCCGAAGTCGAAGACGAGATCCACCCCCGAGACAACGCCCTCCATCGTCTTCCACGGGAAGAACCGCCGGAGGTCATTCAGGTAGGCCGCCTCCGCGCCCGGCTGCTGGGAGCTCGCCGTGATGTTCGTGCTCCCGGTGCGCCTGTTGACCCCGACGATTGCAAGGTTTTTCGTCATGGTTCAGCGCTCGATGCAAATGATATTGATCGCGTAGGTCGTGGCGTTCGTCAAGGTCGTCGGCGCGCCGTTGTTGTTGTTGCTCCATGTAAACTGCGGCGCCGTGGCGGAGGCGAAGGTCTGAATGATCGTGCTGGTCACCTGCCAGGAGCCTCCCGAGAGCATGGCGGCGCAGATCGAGGGGTTGGTGAACGTCCCGTTGTAGGTGAGAGTGCAGACCCCGGTGCTCCCCGCTGAGGTTCCGGCCGTGATCGTGATGATGGCGGCGAGGTCGGGCCCGGCGACGGTTGCTGTCCCCCCGGTCCCCGTCCCCGTGCAGCTCACCGTGGGGCTGGTCCCGACCGCCTTGATGTGCGAGCTCCCGGCCGTTCCGACGATGCCGATGGTGGGCTTGTTGAGGACGGGGGTGGTGATCGTCTGGGAGGCGGCAAGGGTGGTAGCCAGGGACCCGGCGGAGGTGGTGACGGCGCCGGTGAGGGCCGGGAAGGAACCGGCCGGAAGTACCCCCGTGACGTCCGTGGGGAGGTTGATCTGGCACGGGGCGAAAGTCGTGGCCCCGTTGCAGGTGCCGATCACCCGGTTGGCGGTCTGGCCGGTGGCGGCAGCGATCGCGAGCGTGCCGGTGGTGGTGACCGGCGAGCCGGTGACGGTGAGCCACGAGGGGACGGTCTGCGCTACCGAGGAGACGGTCCCGGAGCCGGTCGCGGTGAGGACGCCCGAGGTGCTGAGGTTCAGCCCCGTGCTCACGGTGACCGCGCCCGGGGCGGCGGTGCTGGCCGAGACGCTGCCGTAGAGCTTGCCGGTGGCGAGAGTCGGGAGATCCGCGAAGGCTAGGGCCCGGTAGGTCGGCGTCCCGGAGGAGCCATTGGGGCTTGCCAGCACGAGGTTGGCGCTCTGGGAGGTGCGGGTCACGGTCAACGCGGTCGTGCCCGCCACGCTGAAGTCGGCCGGCATGGTCAAGCTGGTGACGTAGGCGAGCGCCGGGATGTCGGCCGCCACGAGAAGCCGACAGGTGAGGAGCCCAGCGCCCCCGCTCGGCGCCGCCACTACTTGCCCGGCCGAGCAGCTCTTCGAGGCGGAGAAAAACGTCGAGCGGGTAGTCCGTTTGTCTCGGGCATCCCCCACCTTCCGGATCTCCAGCATGTCCGTCTCGGCGGGGGAGGCGTCGAGCGTGAGGCGCGGGATGGTCGACGCCTGCGGGAGGGCGGGGCGGGCGGCGAGGAAGAACAGCGCGCCGAAAAGCATTAGTTTGCGCATTTCTGGGGCCTCTCTAGCTGTGCCGAAATTCCCGGTAATATTATTACCAGTTTTTTACGATCGTGCTCTAAAGCCTTCATTCGACAAGCCCCGGGCTCCCCGAGTCGTCCACCAGCCCCACATTCCCCGCCTCGTCCACCAGCCGAGTGCCGGAGACCGGATCGAGGGGGTGACCCCATCCGTCGATAGCGAACCGCACCCGCGCGAGGTCTGGGGTGAAACCAGCCACTCGCAGGGCCGCCCCCTCCTCCGGGAGGTCCGGGTGGTACGCCCACACCTCATCCGTGAGCCCCAGGGGGAGCGCCATCCGGGGAGCGTCGTCGATCCGCACCATGAGCCGCTTCGGGTCCAGCCGGTAGCGGAGCATGCGCGCCAGCTTGGCGGCGTGCGAGGGGTTCATCAGCACCGTGACCAACGGCTGGTCGGCGCCGAGCTCCACCGCGTCCCGGTAGGCTTCGAGGATCTCGGGCGCCGGCGCCGTGGCCGTCTTGTCCGGTCGCTTCAGCGCGCTCCGCTGGGCGGCGGTGACCAGCAGATCCGCGATGTCCGCGTCCGTGAGGGGGCTCTGGTTGACCGCGTAGTGGACCTTGGCGTCCCAGGCCGGCCGGAGCCTCTTCGTGGTCAGGGTGGACTTCGTGAGGCTCTTCCGGAAGTCGAAGATGGCTCGCGGGGCCCACCGCGAGCCATGCACCTGTCCCTGATCTCCAGAGACCAGGTCCGTGACCGCGGTCCCCTTCCCCTCCGTGATCAGAGGATAGAAGAGCAGCCCCGCTTCCGTTCCGGCTGGCGCCTCGACCGCCAGCGCCTCGATCGCGGCGTCTGAGAGCGCCGAGTCCCAGACCTGGAAGCGCTGGACGGAGCCATTAACCGATCCGTAGCCGATGGCCCCCCCGAGCTGGAGGGCGCCCGCCCCCAGGTTGACCGACCCCGTGACGCCAGAAGCTGCCGCGCGGGTCACCAGCGCCCCGCCCTTGGGCCGGGAGAGGAGGGTGAGGGCACCGGCCGCCTGATCGTAGCGGCAGGCTCCCAAGGTCCACACGCCCCACTCCACGGCCCCCGGGCTCGTCACCAGGGTGGCCGAAGACAGGCCGGGGAGTGAGACCCGGAAGGCCCCCTGCATGGGCTGGTAGAGGCTCACGTGGTAGCCGTCGGTCGAGCCGTCGCCCTTGAGAGCGATCGTCTGCCGGTGGGGGGTCGGGTCCGTGTCCATCTCCGGCCGGCTCTCGGTCGAGTAGGTGAGGACCCACCAGACGAAGGTGAAGCTCCCGGAGAAGCCGCCGCCGTAGTCGCCGTCGAACAGGACTCGGGAACGGTCGAGGCCGGTGAATTCGAGCGCCGGCTCTCCTGCGTAGGGCCCCGGCGTGATCGGGGGGAGGAGGACGCCCGGCAGGAGCCGGCCGCCCCGATCGAGGCGGTAGTGCCCGCCGGCGGGCCGCAGCAGCCGGTCCAGGAACTCCGCGCCGCTGAGCTCGGAGCTTGAGTAGAACGCGCAGTCGAAGGGGAGCACCTGCCCCACCACCTTGCAGGCGTCCGGGTCGAGGGAGGAGCCGTCGAAGCCCGCCCGCTTTGTGAGCGCATCCTCAAGGATCGCTCCCAGGTTGGCCCCAGCCTGTCCCGGATCGATGTCGTAGGTCACCGGCTCGCTCTGGGCTCCGGTCATCGTCACGGTGCCGTTGTCGTTGACGGTGAAGTCGGTTCCGGCGGTGAGGATCGCCCCGCGGGCCTTGATCACCGAGGACACGCCGCTTTGGTCAACGTCGGCCATCCGGTAGATGGGGCGGGCGTCGTCAGCGCGCGGGGCGGGGGCGTTGAACTCGCTTCCGTAGGCGAGGGGCTGCGGCGTACCGGCGGCGCTCTCCTGCCCGAGGTACGACGGGTCCCAGAAGTAATTGACGTTGATCGTGCCGGTGAGGGTCACATGGTTGGCGAGGGGCCCATAGTCCGTCACCACGCCGCCGGCCGCGTCGTCGCAGCGCCACATGGACACCACCCCGGGATCGTCCGCCGCCGCCCGCGCTGCGGTGATCGCCCGCGCGTCTTCGATCGCCGGGCAGAAGTTGTAAATCCGGACGTCGCAAAAGCTGTGCCCCAGGTTGTTGACGCAGAGGTGGACGCCGACGGAGGGCATATCAACGAGGGCGGGAGGTTTCATCTTACCGATCAGCATCCCGTCCACGAGCAGGTAGGCGGTGTTGATTCCGTCCACCCCGAAAGCGGCGACGTGGAAATCCTTGTCGACCACGATGTCTGGGGTCACGAAGTTGATGGCGGTCGCCACGCCCCCGCAGCTCGCCCGGGCCTGGACCTTGCCGGTGTGGCCCCCTTGAAGGAGGAGGGCGAAATTCTCGGCGGTCCAGCCGGTCCCTTTGTAGACCCCGGCGTCTGTCGCCGGCAAGCCGAACGGGTACCGGAAGCGCCAGACCACGAGGAAGGACGTGAGGTCGTAGGCGGCGTTCACGGGCGCCTGAGTGCCGGCCCCCGAGGCCGTGAGGCACGTCTCGATCCCGACGTTTCGCCCGACCCTGAGACTCTCCTGAAGCTGGCGGTAGGGCTCGGCGAAGGCGCAAGTCACGAGATCCCCGGACTCCGGTTCCCCCGCGAGGACGCCCGTGTAGACGGTTTCAAACCAACGGTGGCGGGTCCACGAGCGGAGGCCGGCGCGTATCGTCCAGGGCCTCCCGGCAAGCGTCCGCCTTGGAAGGAAGTCGACGAACCGCTGGAGGCGGCCCCCCAGCTCGATCATGGGGTTTCGGAAGGCCAGCGAGCCCAACGAGACCTCTCCGGGGCCGCTGAAAGCAAGATCGGCGGTCAGTGTTTGAGCGAGGTTCCCGGGGTCAGTCAAGAGGGGGAAGAACTGGCGGTTGGATGGGAAATCGGAGCGGCCAGTGCGCCGGCCGGCCGTCGAGAGCAGGAGGGTCTCGGTCAACCCGGAGTCCGGATCGAAGGTCTCGCCCTCCGCGGTGATCTCGATCTCCTGGTCCTCGTGGCTCGCCCAAGAGTCGATGCCGGCAGGGATGAAGTCCTCCCGGGGAGCCGTGTCCCCGTTGGTGCCGTAGCTGAAGAAGAGCACCTGACCGGGGACGGCCATCGAATCGCAGGCGAGGCCGAGAGAGCCGTCCGCCAGCGAGGAGTCGGTCACCGAGAGGTCGTTGTGCGACGGCTCACCATCAGGAACCATCCAGCCCTTCGCGGTCAAGGCGGTGCCGTTGACGCGAAGGAGAAAGGCGGCGTAGCCCGCAGTGAAAGGCTTTGTCACTGAACGGATCGTGGTCAAGGTCCCGCCGACCCACCGCTGAATCTTGAAGTTCCCCAGGGACGGCTCGATCCGGAGGGCGTAGCCGCTCGGCGCGGCCGTGGCGCCGGACGCCCGAAGGAGGATTAGGTTTCCGTCGTTGCCGTTCAGCAGGAGCTTGACGTAGACCTCTTGATCCGCTCGGCCGGGGTCGCCTTCGGCGGCGTTCCACGTGAAACCTCCGAAGCCCGCTGGGGGGAAGGGGATCAGCCCCCCGGCCGAAAGCCAGACCTCGCGGGCGCCATCCGCCTCGTAGCCGGCCAGGGTCGTGGCGGCGGGATCGACGGCGCCAAAGGCGCTCCAGTCCGCCGCCGTCAGCAGCCGGCCCCGGGGGTACTCCCGGAAGTTCGTGGCGTTCTGCACGGGGATAGTCTACCCGCCGGGGTCGCATCCCACTTTGGAAAACTCTTGACAGTCCGGGACGGGCTGAGATAGATTTCCCGGGTGTTGGGGCGGCCGGCCGGCGGGCCGCCTCGGATTTTTACTGAAAGAGAGAATGCAATGTTGACGCGTGACACACTGGAGGAACTTGAGATCGTCTATTTGCCAGAAGACGGCTCCATGCACGACACCGAAGACGGCGAGCATCTCGCATCGCTGGGACCGCGCAGGCGGGCCGGGATCGGGCCTCTGTTTGCCGCCTCCCCGAAACTGGCGCTGGCCTGCCTTGAGGCGCTCACGCTCGCTCGGCGGGTCGCCGAGCACTTCCAGGACACAGACGCGCCGCTCGGGGAGTTGGCCCGTCAGCGGGTCGAAGCTCTTGGCGCGGTGCTCGCTGCCGCGGGCGTGGAGGTGGAGTGATGCGCTTGACCAGCCTGCACGCCCTCAGCAAAGACTTTCGCGCATGGCCTCCCGGTTGGGGCCCGGAGCATTTCCTGTCCGAGATTCGCGTCCGCCTCGTGGACTTCCGCCCCTCAGCCCTGGAGAAGCGAGGAGAGCCGCCGCTGGCGGAGATCGGGAGTTGCGTGTACGGGGTGCCGGACTGGTATCGGTTCCACCTCGGGGCGCGGCTCGCAATGCTTCGCTTTCGCCGGAAGCGGGAGATGGAGGGTCTCTCTCACACTTCCCCCGCCGATTTCTGCCGCCTGTGCGCGCTCCGCGCCGTGGACTTAAACGACGCCGACGCCCTGGAACGGCTGCTCGGGGAGGAGGGGCGATGAACTACGGCTCGGATGAGCATCAGATCGCCCGCCGGCTTGCCGCAGCCTTCGCCCGTCGGTTGCGCGAGATGGCCGAAGACGAGACTCCCAACCGCGCACTCGTCTTCCTGGAAATCGCAGATCTGATTGAAGCGGATGAGGCTCGCGAGAGGGAGATGACAGTCGGGCCGCCAGCAGGACGATGGGGGGTCGTAGACGGTCCCGCTCTTCTCGGCGCGGAGCGCTATGCTCGCTACGTGGGCCTCGCGGAGCGTGGCCGGCGCGGCGAATGGAGCTCACGCCGGAAGAATTGGCGGAAGCCCGGGCACTTGCGGAAGAGCTGAGCGCGAAAGTCTTTGCCCAGATGGAACGCAAGAGGAGTTAATAAACCGTTTTCTTTAAGGGGAGGGCTTAGAAATGCGACTCGTGCGCATAGCCACTAGCGCCGCTGTCCTTCTGTTCGCGGGATGTTCGTCTTTAACTCGCCACCACCACCTGATCTGGCTTTGCGGAACGATCAACGGCCAGCCTTTTCGGGTGTCGGTAGACGATCGGCTCTACATCGAAACTAAGACAGCCACCACCATCGATGTTCATCCGTGTTCGAAAGCTGAAAGGAAAGCGAGGCCCAGTCAGCGCTAACTTGCCCGCTTGAACAGCGTCCACCGCTGGTCCATTCGCTCCGCCACCCGTTCCACCTGGACGCGGGTGTCGCCCGTGTTCTTGCTGATCTTCTTCAGCTCCGTGATCTGCTCGGCGTTCCCAGCCCGGAGCTCCTCGGTCACCGGATGGAGGTTCACGGTGACATTGGTCGGAGTCCCGCCGCCCGCCGGCTGAAGCTGAAGCGTCGCCGTCGAGCCCGCCCCCAGAGACACCGGGGAAGGCGCCGGGGTGGGCAGCCCGGCCGCCAACGCGCCGGGGACCGCCGCCTGCGCCCCGCCGTATTGGGTCAGGATCGCATTGAGGAGCTGGTTGACCTCGCGGAAGATTGTCCGATACGCCTCGCTCCCGGTGGGGAGCACTGCCTGGGCCTGCGAGAGGAAGCCCTGCGCCAACGTTCCAATCTGGGACAACTGGGAGAGATCGCCGCCCCGAATCGCCGCGGCCGCGCTCTCGAAGGCGGTCTGAGCCGCGTGGAACTTCTGGACCGCGGTCAAGGGCGACAGCTCTGAAGTGTTCAGCCCCTTCAGGAAGTCCCGCACCGGCTGGAGGTACCGGTTCAAGATGTCTTGCATCCCCAGGGCGTAGGCCCGCTGGACGTCGGCGGTATTGCCCAGCGTCGCGCGGAGTGCCTCGAAGTCCTTGTTGACCTTGTTGATCTCGACCTGCATGGGGGAGATCCCCAGGTCGAGGTACTGCCGGAGGGTCCGCTGCGCGTCCGCGAGGGACGTACCCCCGGCCCCGCCCGCGACCATCGCCTGATCGGCGGCCACCCGCTCCGCGTAGGTCCGATCGTCCGTGACCCCGGCCCCGGCCGCCCCGCCGCCCTGCGCGAAGAGACTGGGACCCCCGGCGATGACCTTCCCGATCAAGGCGTCGATCGGCTTGAGGATGTTGTCCATTGCCTCCTGGGTGTACTTCGCGGTCAGGAGGGCCGCGGCAAGCTCGGCGCGGCGGGCCTGGAGCTCGGCCACCGCGATGTCGAACTTCTGCTGCGCCGCCTCCTTGTCCATCCCTAGGTAGCCGTAGAGGTCCGAGAGCAGCCCCTGCGCGGAGCTTTGGATGGCCGCCGCCTGCTGCTCGGCGGCGCTTTGCGTGATCTGGCCGGTGAGTGTAGCCAGAGCCTCCGCCGAGAGGAGACCGGCCGCAGCAAGGGCGCCCAGGTCCCCCGCGAGCCCCTTTGCGGTGTCGGAGACCTGTTGCAGCTTGCCCAGAAGGCCCGTGGGTCCCTTGCCCCCAAGGAAGTCGCTGACGTTGGCGAGGACGCCGGCCTTGACCGCCTCCCGCTGAGCCGCGGTCGCGGCGTTGATGGCGATCACCATCTCATGGAGCTGGCGCACGGTCTGCCCACCGGCTGCTTGGAGGCTCCGCGCATCGGCGATCAGTCCCTTCGCGGTCTCGTCGATTCCTGCCAGCGCTGACGTGACACCAGACCCCGGTGCGCCGGTGGTGACGAACGTCTTGACCCGGGCGTCGAGGTCCTTCTTGAGCAGAGCGATCTCCTGAGCCCGAGCGGCGTTGGCGGCGTCGAGGGCCGCCTGGGTCCGGCCGATCCCTTCGATCTCCCGCCGGTACCGCTCATTCGCCGCCTTGATGGCCGCGGCTGCATGCTCCTTGTCAAGCTTGCCCGCCGCCCGTAGAGCCTCGTCCCGCTCCTTGGCTGCCCGCGCAGCCGCGTCGCCGTGGACGTGCACGTCGGCGATCGCTTTCTTCCACTTTTCGTCCAAATCATCGAGCTGGCGCTGGAAATCGGTCATCCCGCTTTGCCGCACGCTCTTCGCGACGTCATCGATCAGCTGCTTCAGCGAGGACAGCCCGTCCGCGCCCGCGCCGGCGCCCTTGCCGCCCTTGCCCAGCCGGGCGAGAGCGTCCTGGAGCTCCCGGTCGGAAATCGTGACGAGAGAGTCGAGCACGGCCTGCGCTGCGGCCAACGCCACCTCGATCTGCCCGAGCGCGGCTTCCGTAATCCGCAGGCTTTCGAGTTGGGCGATGTCAACCGCCCGGCCCACGCCGATCTCCGCACGGGCGATCGCGATTTTGGCAGCGAGATCAGCCTTCTTCCCGGCGAGCTCCGCCTGGTCCGCCAACTCTTGCGCCCGCAGGAGCTCAACCTTTTGGTTGAACGCCTTAACGTCGGCCCGGAGCTGATCGGCCGGAGTCAAGTTCCGATTGATTCCGAGGAGCTGGTCCTTCTGAGCCTTGATGCTATCCGCGAATTTGGCGATCACTTTCGTCTGATCGATCCCCAGCTCGGCCGCGCGCTGAAGATCAACGAAGAAATCGGAGATCGCCTTATCCAGGGCCTGCGCGACCTTGGGCACGCCGTAATTAGCGATGGCGAAAGCGAAATCGAGATCCGACTGAAGGCCCTGGAGGTCGGTCGCAGTCGTGCGGGCCAGTGCCGCCAGCACCTCAGGCGGGAGGTGGCCCCCCCCGCTCGCCGCCGCCTGCTTCACCGCCTCCGCGATGCCGAAGGAAATGGCGTCCTGCATACTTGAGAAGGTCCGCACGACGGACCCAACCACTACCCTGACGATGTTGTCCCTGACCTTGATGTCGATCAGGGGAATGCCTTGGAGGTAGAGGCCGAGCTTCGCCAGTTCGGCCTGAAGGCCTTTGAAGATCCCGAGGAGGGCGTCTCTCACCGCGCCGTCGAGCTGACGAGAGGTCTCGCCCACCACCACATTGCCGGAGGCCGTGAGGGAAGCACTCGCGCTGTCGCCGGCCTTGGCGATCAGGGAGCCAAGAACCCCGCCGATAGCCCCTCCCAGGGCCGCGCCTGCCCCGGTGGCGGCACCTTCGGTGAGCACGGCCCCGATGATGGCGCCAACGATCGTCCCCACGAGCGAGCCGATCCCCGCGTAGTTCCCTTCCAACCGACCCCCGAGGGCCGAAATGCCGCCCGTGTTGGCGGAAGCGCCGACGTGAAGATCGGCCAGGGCGGCCCCGATCCCCGCCGCGACCTGCGCGGAGGCCAGGATCTTGTTCGTCCGCCCCTGAGCGTCTCCCACGGCCTTGATCGCGGTCACCAGCTTGCCCATATCCCCCGCGAGCTTCCCCATCGCGGTCGAAGCGCCCCCGAGCCCTTGAGAAAGGACATCGAAGGCGGAGGCCAGGGCGTCGAGCGAGTCGTCTACCCGGATTCGATAGATCTCGTATTGCGCGGCGTTCTCATCCAGGAGCCGGGATTCGTCCCGCCGCGCCTGGAGCTCGGCCGTGATCGCCTCCAGGGTCCGGGTGTTTCCCGCGGTGGTGAAGAGTTGCCACGCCTGCTCTTTGATCTGGAGGTCATCGACCGCGCGGGAGAGGAGGCCATACTTTTCGAGCACCGCAGTGATGGAGGCCCCCAGAGCTTCGTTGCTCCGCCGAATCGCGGCTTGATCGGCATACTCGGCCTGCTTCTTCTGGAAGGCGATGGCGGCGTCCTGCCGGAGCTTCTCGGCTGCGGCCAGAGCCTTCGTGGAGTCGACGCTTCGCTGGTGGTTGCGGATCGTGTCTTCCTCGATTCGGGCTTCGAGGCCTCCGGCGGCAATGTTCTTTCCCTTGAGCGAGACCAGAATCTGCTTTTGGAGCGCAGCTTCCCGGCTGGCGTCAGTCGTGCGGGTCAAGGCGTCCTGATACTCGGCCTCGGCGGCGGCCTCCTCCTGCTGGAATGCGAGGTTGTCCTGGGAGGCCTGGATGGCCGCCGCTACCTGCGTCTGAAGGTCAATCCGGGCAAGGGCTTCGTCCCGGAGTAGCTGGACGCGGTGATCGGTGATCGGAAGGCCGTTGCGCTCGGATTCGGCATAGACGGCGAGAACGGCTGACAGGCGCGCGGTGTTGGTGGTGACACCCCCCGTCGCATCGGCGAGCTTGGCCCAAGCCAGGAGCCGCTCGCTCTGGCTCTGCTGCTGCGAGGCGAAGAGCTGGCCATTGACCGCTAGGGTCTGATTCGCGATCGAGAGACCTTCGGCGTTCTCGCGGATCTGCCGGCCCCAGGTGCGTTCGACCTCGGCCCGAGCCTGGAGGATGGGGACCCCGGTCTTGTGAAGCCGTTGAGCGTCCTCCTCCAGGGTTTTCGCCACGCTTGCGTCGACGTTCGCCTGCCGGACGGCGGCGCCCCCCTGGAGAGTGGCCGCGGCGAGTCGCTCCACGTCCGCAACTTGAACCCGCGCGAGGGCGATCTGCTTCTCAATTTCGAGCCGGACGTTCTCCATTTTCTTGGAGCCTGACTCGACCGCCACGGAGTGCTTTTCCTGCGCGACCCGGCTGTCTGCAAGTGCGCCGGCGTATAACGACAGCTTGGACTTGTCGCTCGTCAGCAGATCCGCTTGCTGAGCGAGGCGCTTGTTGAGCGAAACGGCTGCTGAATCCGCGTCTTTGAAAGCCTCAATTTCCGTCTTGTACGCCCAACCTTTGATGCCGGTCGGGAGTTTGCCGGGGTTGATCCCTGCGGACTGGAGATCCAGCCGAGCCGCTTCCTGGCGGGCTACGGCATCGTCTCGCATGCTCTTCAGTTGGATGAGCCGGGCTTCCTCCCCCTTGATCGCGGCCGCCGCGTTGTCGAGCAAGGCCTGGGTATGGTCCTGAAGGGCGGCGACGTCCTTGTCCCGCTCGGCCTTGGCGGCGGCGATGGCGTTCTTGTCCCCTCGGGCGAGCTCTACCCTCATTTTGTAGGCGGTCTCGAAGGCAGCCATCTGGCTCTTGAAGCCGCTCGGATCTTCGGTGAAGACGATCAGTCCGGAACCCACACCCCCGGCCGCGTGGTACCGGCCCCGCGCCGCGGTAACGTTGTCGAACTCGGCGCGCAGGTTCTGGAGCGCGATGGCGTCTCGGTTGGCGGCGGCGTTCTCGTCGAGGAACCGCTGATTGACCTCATTCATCTTGTCGCCTAGCTTGTTGAGAAGCACCAGGATGGCCACGATGGCGACCGCGAGGGCCCCGAGCGGATTCGCCGCGATGGCAGCCCCCAGCGCCTCGATCCGAAGCTCGACGAAGGCGACCGCGTCCCCGAACGCGATCGATGCCGTTCCTGCGGCGGTCGCCCACGCGGCGTAGGCCAAGAGGATCGGCCCCAGGTTTCCGAGCACCACCGCAAGCACCTTCCCCGCGTCGATCAGCACCGTCAGCGCGATGCCGGCCGCCTTCGCCCACGGAGCGAGCGCCCCGCTTTCGACCAGCGCCTTGACCTCTTTCGCGAGGTCGACCAGGACCGGCAGCAGATCCTTGGCGAGCGCGATACCCGCCGCGCCCACGGACGCCTTCATTTGCTCGAAGACGAAGCCCGGATCTTGCTGGATTAGCGCGTAGGCCTCGTCCGTGATGTGCCCTACCGAGCCCGCGATGTTGTCGGCGACCTCGCGGAACGAGCCGGCCTGCGAGCTCGCGACCGAGAGCACGCCGGTGAGGGCCCGGATGTTGGGGATGACCTTCTCCAGGGCATCGTTATTGCCGTGGAAGCGTTGGACCAGATCAATAAGGGCCTGCGCGAGGCCGTTCTTCTGGATGTCGTCGCGGAGCTGCTGAACGCTGTATCCCACGGACGCGAGAGCCTTCCCGGCCGGGCCGGCCCCCTTGAGCTCAAGCGCCGCGAGGGTCCCCCGAAGGGCGGTCACGGCTTCGTCTGCGTCGACGCCGACGCGGGTGAACGTCGCGATGAAGGCGCCCACCTGCTGGAAACTGACCCCCACCTGTGCGGCCACACCCACGACCCGCCCGAGGGTTGGGGCCAGCCGGTCCGCCTCGACTCCGCCCTCCTTAACGGTGGCAACCAGGATGTCGGTCGCCTGAGCCGCAGTGAGGCCGCTGGAGGCGTAGGCGTTGACCGCGGCGGTCACGGCCCGGGCCACGGTGGCCGTCTCGCCCAGGCCGATCGCGGAGGCCTTCGCCGAAGACTCCAGAACCGCCATCGCCGCCGCGCCGTGCTGGCCGTTGGACGCGACGTTGTAGAGGGCGGTCGCCAGATCGTTGGCACCGCGGCCGGTCTCCTGGGAGAGTCTGAGCAGCGAGCCACGCCACTCCTCGACCTGTTGGCGGCTCTCGCCGGCCAGATTGACGATCTGGGTCAGCCGGGATTCAAATTGCGTCGCCTCGGCGATCTCGGCCTTGAAGAGTCCCGCGGCGGCGAACAACCCGCCGTAGACCACCATGTACTTCAGGGCTTGCCCGATCTCTCCCAGAACAGACCCGAGCACCCGCCACGCGCCACTCTCGGACGCCGCTACGTTGGCCGCCTGGACCTCGGCGAGCGCCACCTTTTCCGCCTGAAGGGCGGCTACCTGAGAACGGATCGCCGCAGCGCCGGCCTCGTTGATCGTGACCAGCTCGCCCTGCGCCGAGATCTCAGCGACGCCCGCGGCGAGAAGGGCGTTCCGAACCTGGAGCTCGCGGTTGAAAAGGGCGGTAGCCTCAGCTCCGGCGCGTTCGGCAGCGGCCCGTTGCTGAGTCTGGGAGGTGGTGCTCTTGAGGGAGGAGAGGACCGAGGAGAGGCGCTCCTCGGCTTGGATCTGGGCATTCGTCCGCTGGACGTCGAGCTCGCGGGCCGCAGCGATCGACGCCAGCTCTGCGCGGAGCTTCTGCTGCGCGACGGCTTCGGCCTCCGCAGCCGCGGCTCCGGGGCTTCCTGGGGCTGCCCCCGTGGCGGCAACGGCCTTCGTGAGCTCCAGAGCGGCGGCGTACTGGCGCTCGGCTTCGATCCCCTGCCGGGCGGCGGTGACCCGCGCCTCCAGCTCCTGAGTGCCGGCCCGCATGGCAGAGACGTTGGCCGCAACCTCCTGGGTCTGGCGGATGGATTCCCGAAGCCCGGCTTCCTTGACCATGAGAGCATCGATCGCCTTCCCAAGGGCCGAGGAAGGGTCGACCCCCGCGGCGGAGATGGTGGTAGCGCGGGCGAGGCCCTCCGGGGTGGTGCCCTTCGCCAGTTGCGCCTGAACTTCCTGGAGACCGGCGATCTGGGACTTGTACAGCCGGATGAGGTCAGCCGCGGTCTGGAGCCGCCGCCGTTCGGCGGCGGCGAGGTCATCGCTCGCCGTGCGGGTGCGGCGGGTCTCCTCGCCGTAGGAGCGGGTGGCCCCGGTCAGCTCATTGGTAGCCGTGGCCGTCTGCTCAACAGCTTCCACCAGCCCGAGAGGGTGAACCTCAAGGGAGACGTCGAACGTGCCGTCGCTGGCGCCCTCAGCCACGGTGTGCCTCGCGGTAGCTCACGACGGTCAAGTGTAAACGGTTTGGCTCGGAAGCGCCGAAAAGTCTTGACAAGAAGCCTCTGTGGCGGGCATCGTAGGGGAATGAAGCGGATCGACGTCAATGTGGGAACTATTTATCGTCGCGACGTCCCCATTCGGCGCGGCGGTTGCCCAGGAGGCGTCAAGCTTCGCTGTGTTCTGCGGCTGGGTCCGGATGCAACGGCAGCATGGTCAGCCGTCTATCGGCGAGAGGATGAAGCTCCGTCCCGGTGCGTACTCTTCGCGGAAACGATTGACCCGGGTTACAAGGGGCGGTGGATCGTGAGAGTGTCGGCCTTGGACTCTTTCAGGCTGTGGGCGCAACGGGTGGTTGCGGTCAACGCAAGGTTTAAGACCGAGCCGCGTTGCGATCCGCGGCTGAGGCCCTATCTGGCATCGGCAATGCGCCCAACGGAAAACGAAGTGGCGAGGTTTTTGGCAAGGCTCAGACCGTAGAACCCTTAGCCGTCGTCTTCCTCGCTGGCCGGCTTCTCCGTGTTCATCTGAAGATCCATCACTTCCGCCTCGATCTGACCGCGCATGCTCCCGATGGCGACGAACCATTCTTCCCACGCGCGGACCTCAGCTTGATCAGTAACCCCGTGAAGCGCCAACCATTCCACCATCTGCGAGGTGAGGATTGCCCCATTCTCCGCCCGAGGGATGCGCTGCTCGACCGCGCAGAGAATGGCGATCTCGGGGGTGGCACCGAGGTCCGGGATGGTCTTCCGGGCCTCCCCAACGTCGGCAGAGCCGCACTGCGGGCACCGGTCCGAGTCGCCCAGCTCCAGGGCCTGCCAGACGTGCTCGCAAGTCTTGCAGCCAAGGCCTTCGGAGCCCCGGTACAGGATTTCTTCGAGGGGGTAGATGGCGAAGTTGGAACCGCCGCAGACGGGGCAGAGCTCAGAGTCCCAGGCCTTTCCGCAGGCGCCGCAGACCGCCTCTCGCTGCGCGTCTTCGCGGGCACCGCAGGCCGGACAGTATCGGGGATCCCAGCTCTCCTCTCGCTCGACACAACCCGGCTCCTGGCACCAGTAAAGGAAGGTCTGGTCTACGAGCTCGGCGCGGGCTCGGGCGGAGCGGCGTCCCCAGTCGCGAAGCTGCCAGTCGAGCCAGGCCTTGATGGTTCCAAGGCTTGGGCCCTCTTCTGCTCTACGAAGAGAGCCAGCTCGCCGGCCTCGTCAAGGGGCCACTGCGCGAGCGCGTCGCCGACGTTCATGCCCCCATAGGGCATTTCCACCGGCTCGCCGGCGCCGTCTAACTCGGGCGAGCCGTCGGCCTTGCGCTTGTACATGGGGATGGTGCGGACCTTCGTCTGGCCATCCGTGTCGGTGAACTCGTACTGCTCGTGCCCCATGACCCGCAGGCGCGCCTCGGGGGTGGAGAGATCGACCGGCTGGCCGCCCTTCGTGAGCCCGGCCATGCTCTTGACGATGATCCGGGCAATGCCCTCCTTCTTCTTCCGGAGGTCCACGATGTCGATCGTGACCTCGCCGGGCTTGGCGAGCTCGTCCTCCATCTTCTTCCGCCGCTCGCCCGCGGTCAGTGCCTTCACCTTCCGGAAGCCCGAGACATCGAGGGCGGCCACGGCGGACTGCGCCGCCGCGCGGCGGATCTTCTCGCTCCCGGGGCTGTTGGCGGCCA
>Ga0070684_100001129_pt1 | contig 19140 bp, 13 predicted proteins | sample KBSC723LmetaG_FD_65653 | JGI IMG/M metagenome (GOLD analysis project Ga0070684, IMG submission 65653) | Corn rhizosphere microbial communities from Kellogg Biological Station, Michigan, USA - KBS C7.2-3L metaG | ecosystem: Host-associated > Plants > Roots > Rhizosphere ...
GTTGGGGGTGATGGCGCTTTGGGGCGGGATCAGCTTCGTGATCGGGTTGCGCGTCTTCCGCTGGGGATAATCCCCCCCATCTCCGCTCGCTATTGCTCTCCCGCTCCTTGAAGAGCAGCGCTTCGCTCCGCCCGCAAGCGCGTCGCCCTGATGCTCTGGGCTCGGAGAAAGCGGAAGTGTTCACGGCGTAGCGAGACGTGGGGTTGAGAAGGACGTGGGCTGTGCGAGCCCCTCAACCCAACCCCGAGCGGAGCCCCGACGTCAGCGTGCGTTCGGGAGGGGCGGCCCGTCGAGGCGGCGGAGGTCGCCGGAAGCGAAGGCGCAGACGACGACGATCAAGAAGATGTCGAACGGGATCCGGTACCGGACCTCGCCCGTGGCGTAGGCGACCGTCACCGCGAGCGCGACGACCGGCGCGAGCACGAGCGCCGTCCGGCTGGTCGCGACGGCGCGGGCGCCGCGGCGGAAAACGAGCGCGCAGGCGGGCAGCAGGGGAATGAAGAGCAGGGCGATGAACACGTACTGGGACAGGTGCGCGAGCATCCACGACGGGTGGCCGTAGCCGGGCCACATCGCGTCGCCGAAGAAGGTGTCGTAGATGTGATCAATCGATACGACGATCGCCTCGCCCGGGTTCCTCATGATCCAGCGCCACGCCTCGCGGCGGTTGGCCGCGCCGTCGCTCATCGCGAACGGAACGCGCGCCGTCGCCTCGTAGCGCCGCAGGTACGAGCCGGGACTGCCGAAGCGGGACGTGCCGCCCCCCGGCGGCGTCCACTCGACCGCCCCGACGCGGCCGTAGTGACCCAGCAGGAAGTCCGACCCCATCTTGTTGCCGGTGACGCAGAGATGCCCTTCGTTCGCGCGCGTGCAGGCGCGCGCCTGGACGGCGAGCAGCGGCATCGCGGCGATCGCGACGACCGCCCAGCGCAGCGCCCAGGGGGCCAGCCGCTTCACGCGCGCCGCCGCCGGGTCGGCCGGCGGTTGAACGAGCAGCGCGACGCCTTCGACCACCGCCATCAGGAACGCCGCCGGCAGCGCGACCGACTTGAACGCCGCGGCCACGGACAACGCGACGCCGGCCGCCGCCGCGAGCCCGAGCCGGGCGCCACGGCTGCGGACGTGATACGCAGCGAACAGGACGGCGAACGAAACGGCGAGCCACAGGATGAAGTGGATCTCCGAGAGAAACAGCGCGCCGTACTCGATGAACGGGAAGTAGAGGCTCGCGAACATCACCGCGAGCAGCGCCGTCCGCCGGCCGTAGGCGAACGCGGCGAGAAAGCCCACCGCCGGCGGTACCAACGCCGAGACGACGAATTGCAGATTCACGACCCGCGACAGCGAGCCGCCGCCCGAGATCAGGAACGCGATGAGCGCGGGATAGCCCAGCGGGTGGGTCACGTCCCACGGATCGACCGGCCCCCCCGCCGCCGCGTACTTCTGCGCGAGCGACACGTAGAAGAACATGTCCGACGTGATGAACTGCTCGGGCGGCTGGACGTGGAACGTGTAGATCGCGCGGACGATCACGCCGCACACGTACACCAGGCCGACCCACAGCCACGCGCTGTCCAGGACGGCGCGCGATCGCGCGGAGACCGCGCGGTCAGACACCCTGGTCCAGCCCGTCGACGCGCGCGACGTCGCCGACGACGTAGGCGCACGCGATCACGATGAAGAAGATGTCGAACGGGATCCGGTAGCGGACCTCGCCGGTCGCGATCGCGACGATGATGGTCAGCGCCACGATCGGCGCCAGCACCAGCAGGGTGCGGCTGGTCAGGACCGGTCGCCAGCCGCGCTTCGCGAGGCGCGCGCACGCGAGCACGGTCGGCGCGAACAGGAAGATGATGAAGGCGTACTGCGACAGGTTCGTGTACGGCCACGATCCGCTGTTGAAGGTGGGCCACGCCGACGCGCCGAAGAACGTGTCGTAGATGTGGTCCAGCGACAGGACGGCCGCTTCGCCGGGGTGCTTGCCGATCCAGCGCCACGCCTCGACCTTGTTCCGCTCGCTGTCCGTCATCGAGAACGGGACGCTCGCGTGTTCCTCGTAGTGGCGGAGCAGCGCGCCCGGGCTGCCGAATCGGAACTGGTCCTGGCCGCCCGGCGCCTTCCATTCGACGTCGACGACGCGGCCGTAGTGGCCGAGCAGGAAGTCGGACCCCACCTTGTTGCCCGTGATGCAGAAGCGGCCGCGGTTGGCGGTCGTGCACACCCGCGCGAGCGCGCCCAGCAGCGGGGCCGCCGCGACGGCGACGACCGCGCCGCGGATCAGCCACGGCTTCAAACGGTCGAACGCGGGCGCCGGCCGGCTGTCGGCGCCGCTGCGCTTGAGCAGCAGCGCGACGCCGTCGGCGACGAAGAACAGCACGGCGGCGGGCAGGGCTACGGACTTCAGCGACGTGGCGACCGACAGGGCGAAGCCGGCCGCCGCCGAGAGCGCGATCGCGACCCAGGGCCGCCGCACGCGCCTCGCGCCGAAGAAGCCGGCGAACGCCAGCGTCATCCAGAAGATGAAGTGGATCTCCGACAGGAAGAGCGCGCCGTACTCGATGAACGGGAAGTAGAGGCTGGAGAACACGATCGCGAGCAGGCCGGTGCGGCGCCCGTACGCGGCCCAGCCCAGCAGGCCGATCGCGAGCGGCACCAGGCAGGTGACGACGATCTGCACGGCGAGCGCGCGCGACAGCGTGTAGCCGCTGGACATCATGAACGCGAGGAACTCCGAGTAGCCCAGCGGGTGGGTCACGTCGGCCGGGCCCAGCGTCATCTTCGCGGCGATCCGGCGGGCCAGCCCGACGTAGAGGCCCATGTCCGAATAGATGAAGTTCTCGGGCGGCTGGATGATGAGCGTGTACATCAGCCGGACGCCGATGCCGCAAGCGTAGACCAGCAGCACCCACAGCCAGGGGTTGCTGGCGATCCCGCGTCGTTCGCTGTTCGCTGTCACGGGCGCGCCTCCCGCAGCTCACGCACCGTCGTGGGGTCGGCGGCCGCGACGAAGTCGCCGACGACGAACGCGCAGACGATGACGATGAAGAACATGTCGAACGGCACGCGGTAGCGGACCTCGCCGGTCGCGATCGCGACGGTGACGGCGAGCGCGAGGATCGGCGCGAAGACCAGCGCGGTGCTGCTGGTCGCCGCCACACGCGCGCCTTGACGCGCCAGCGCCGCCCCGACGAGCAGCATCGGCACGAACAGGAACGCGATGAACACGTATTGCGACAGGTGCGCCAACGGCCACGACCCATGATCGAAGCCCGGCCACATCGCGGGGCCCAGGAAGGCGTCGTAGACGTGATCCAGCGAAAGAACGACGGCTTCACCCGGGTTCGCCGCGATCCAGCGCCAGGCCTCGGCGCGGTTCGCCGGGCCGTCGGTCATCGCGAACGGCACCCGCGCCCGCGTGTCGTAGTGGCGGAGCCAGGCGCCCGGGCTGCCGAAGCGGACCAGGTCGTAGCCTTCCGGCTTCCATTCGAGGTTGGCGATCCGCCCGTAGTGGCCCAGCAGGAAGTCGGAGGCGACCTTGTTGCCGGTCACGCAGACCTCGCCGCGGTTCGCGCGCGTGCAGGCGCGGGTCAGCAGGCCCAGCAGCGGCGCCGCGGCGAGCGCGCAGACGGCGCCGCGCAGCAGCCATGGCTTGAATCGCGCGAGCAGCGGCGGCGACGGGCCGTCGGTGGGGCGCGCGAGCAGCAGCGCGGCGCCCTCGGCCGCAAAGAAGAAGATCGCGGCGGGCAGCGCGACGGACTTGAAGGCGGCGGCGATGGACAGCGCGACCCCGCCCGCGGCCGCGATCGCGAGGCCGACGCCGCGGCGTCGCGCCCGGCGCGCCGCGAACAGCGCGGCGAACGCGACCGCGAGCCAGAAGATGAAGTGGATCTCGGAGAGGAACAGGGCGCCGTACTCGATGAACGGAAAGTAGAGGGTTCCGAACATGAAAGCCAGCAGGCCGGTGCGGCGTCCGTAGGCGGCCGTTCCCAGCAGCCCCAGCGCGGGCGGCACGAGGCAGCTGATGAAGAACTGAAGGACGGCGACGCGCGCCAGCGACCCGTCCCCGGAGATCAGAAATGACAGCAGCATCGGGTAGCCGAGGGGATGGGTGACGTCCCACGGGTTCAGCGGTCCGTCCGTGCTCGCCAGCCGTTTCGCGAGCGTCACGTAGAAGAACATGTCGGACGAGACGAAGCGTTCGGGCGGATGCAGGTAGAAAGTGTAGAGCGCGCGGATCCCGACGCCGCACGCGTACAGGATCAGCACCCATACCCAGACGCGGGGGTGATCGAGGACGGCGCGCGCGCGGGGGGTCGGCAACGGGGCCAAACTACCATTGCTTGCCCGTCGGGCGCGGTCGCGAATCGCGCCGGTCAGGGCGGAAGCGAGACGTAGGGCGTGGCCACGCGCGGATCGGGATAGCGCCACGCGCCGGCGGTGGTGCGCACCTCGACCGCGAACATCGCGCCCGTCCCCTCGCCTGTGACAGCCGCCGTGTAGCTGCCGTCGCCGGTCGGGGACGCGTCGACGGCCGTGAAATCGCGTTCGCTATCGAAAGGCTTCCACAGCACGCGCACGGTCGCGTTGACGGGCAGGGCGGTGGCGAAGCGGGCGCGGACGGTCCACGCGGCGGCGGTCGCGACGGCGGGCGTGACCGAAACGTCACCGAAGCCGGGGCCGCCCGCCCGTGGCGACGCCAGCCAGATGCGCGGATCGGGCAGGGCACCCGCGAACCCGGGGGGCGACGCCGTCACGGCGGCCTCGGCCGCGTCCAGCGCCGCGTCGTCGGCGGCGAGCGCCGGCACCTCGGCCGTCCAGTGAAACGGATCGTAGCCGAGGCCCGGGATGTCGCCCCGCGCCAGGCGCAGTCGGTCGTGGAACGGCAGAATATAGGCGGTGTCGCCGGCGAGCTCGCGCCAGGCGGCGGTCGCGGCCGCGATCTCGTCGCGGGCGGCGGCCAGCCAATCGGCGCGGCCGGCGCGCAGGTAGACCGCCAGCGCGGTCGCGGCGCGCAGCTTGTGCGCGAAGTAGCGGCCCAGGTCGGCGATCGCCCGCGACTCGCGCGCGATATCGCGTGCGACCGCGTTGTCACGGATCGCGTCCGCGTCGGCCACCGCCAGCGCGTCGGTCGTGCGCTGGACGTCGGCCAGGACCTCGGCCGCGACGTCGATCGGTGACAACCGGCCGGTCGCGACGCCCGCGACGAGGTCGGCGGCTGCCTCCGCCGACGACGCCACCGCGAACGTGTCGAACGGCGTCGGGTTCTGGCAGTCGGGCCATTTGTTCGAGGACGTCTGTGTGTACGGGCGCGCCCACTCGGCGACGGTGCCGCCCAGCTCCAGCTCGGGCGCGAAGCTGCGCGAATCCGGCCCGCAGGTGTGGCCCGTCTGGATCCACGGGACGATGTCGCCCGCGGCTTGCAGCGCCGCCCACAGGCTGTCGGTCCCGGCCTCGCGCGCCGCGATGTCGCGGAAGGTCGCCTCCGGCGTCGCGGGGTCGTACGCGAGCCGGCCCCACAGGAGGTACATCAGATCGTCGCGCGCGAACGCCCAGGGCGAGAACCGGTCCTCGCGGTTCGAATGATAGAAGTCGCGCTGGGGCGTGAACGCGGTCGGCGGTTCCAGCGTGAAGCCGCGGATGCGGGGCGACATCCCCAGCGACGCCAGCACGCGCTGCGTGCGCGCGAACGACGCTTGCCGGAAGATCCGGTGCGTCCCGCCGGCGCGGATCTGGAAGACGAACTGCCATGGCGTGGGCGGGTTCAGGAACCCCTGGTAGGCGTACGATTCCCAGGTGCTCATCGCGCCGCCCGCGATCGCGTAGGGCGGCCCCAGCTGCTCGCCGTTGAACTTCGCCTCCAGCACCATGTCGGGCCCGATCGCCGCGCCCAGCGCCACGATGTCGGGCCGGGCGACGTTCCAGGTTCGCGTGTAGGCGGTGACGCCGGTCGCCGCCTGCTTCGTGCCCGCGACGAACGAATCGATGTACCAGGTCGCGTCCTGGCCGCTCTCGCCGATCCGGAATCCCAGCAGCGAAAGGCCCGGGGCGCGGGTCGCGAGATCCGTGACCGCCTCGCGGACGTACGTCTTCAGGTCATCGCCCGTGACGTCCGTGGGCGCGTAGCCGGAGACGCCGGCCGTATAGGTCATCAGCCCGACGCGGATGCCGCGCGCGCGCGCCATCGCGAGCACGCGGTTGAACATCGCCAGGTTCCGATCGCGCTCCGCGGCCGGCACGCCGACGTCGGGGAACGAGGCCGAGCGTGCGAGGTACGGCAGCACGTTCGGGAACCCCGTCGAGCCGAGGTCATACATGCCATGGAGATCGAGCAGGTCGATGCGCGCGTGCGCGAGCAGATCCAGGTAGTCGCGCCAGAACCCTTCATCGTGGAACCACCAGTCTTCCAGTCCCTCCGGCTGATCGGGATCGGGCAGCGCCCAGAACATGTTGGCGGCGCGGATCGCGATGGCGGGCGCGCCGCGCAACGTCGCCGCGGGCGGGGTGGCGCCGCCACCGTGCAGGCGCAGCCGTTCGGCGACGTCCAGCGCGCCGTACATCGCGCCGATCGCGTCGCGCCCGACGATCCAGGTGGCGCCGTCGATGACACCCACCACGTACGATTCCGGGCGGCTGTCGACCAGCGGCGCGAGCTTCGACGCGGCCGGCACTCCCGCCGCGTCGTCCAGGGTGGCGATCGCGATCGTGCGCGCCACCTCCGCCTCCGCGAGCGCCTGGTCCAGCGCGCAGCGGCCGTAGTCGATCGGCGTCTTCGGATCGTGGCCGTCGGGGCAGGCGACCGTCCATGTCCAGGTGGGCGAGGCGGGCCCGGTCCCTCCATCATGACCAGCCGTGCTCCCGCCGCCCATTCCGGAGGCGCCTCCACCGCCTGTCCCGGCGCCGCCCTTGCCGGCAGCCTTCGACTGCGCGGGCGGTCCGCTGCACGCCGCTGCCGTCAGGCCGAGCAAACAGGCGGTGAGAAACGCGCGCCCAACCACGGCCGGGACGCTAGCACGACCAGCTGACAGCCTATCCGGGTCGACCCCGACCCACCGGCGGCGCTTCCAGACTTGCTGGCCGCGCCGCCGGATCCCACCATCCCGCCTCGGCCGCGCACTCTAGCGATCCCAGCGCGTCCGTGCGGGCGGTTATTTGCCGGCGCAGGGGCGGGATTTTTGCGCGCCGCCGTGCGGCGCCCGCGCGCCACGGCGAAATCAGGCGCGCGCGCGTGCGGCGCCGCCCTGCACGCGGAACGCGAGCTTGCCCAGATGGTGCTTCGTCATCTCGCGGTGCGCCGTCTCCGCCTCCTCCAGGCGGTACACCCGGCCCAGCTCGACGTGGAACCGGGCCGAGCCGATCAGCCGGTTCAGGCGGTTGAACGCGTCCAGCCCCGGCGTGCCGTCGTACGCGTGGGACTCGATCCCGTCCGGGACACGCGGCTCGGGTTCGACGCCGTTGGGGTACGCGACCCGGCCGCCCTGCTTCACCGCGCGCAGCGCGGCGGGCAGGCCCTCGCCGTCCGTCGCGACCAGTGCCGCGTCGAGGCCATTCGGCGCAAACGCGCGCGCCGCCGCGGGAACGTCGTCCTTGTGGCCGTCCACCGCCACGTCCGCGCCCAGCCGCTGCACCAGCGCGACGCCGTCCGGGCCCGACGCGACCGCGAACACCCGCGCGCCGATTCGCTTCGCCAGCTGGACCGCCAGGTGGCCGACGCCGCCGCTCGCGCCGAAGACCATCAGCGTCTGACCGCGCTCGAGGCGCAGCTCGTCCTCCAGCCCGCGCAGCGCGGTGACGCCGTCCGCGCCCAGCGCGCCGGCCTCGTCGGGCTTCACGCCCGGCGGGATCGGCGCGACGTTCTCCTCGTTGACCGCGACGTACTCGGCGTAGAAGCCGCCGTCCATCGAGTACGCGTAGACGTGCTCGCCGACGCGGCAGCGGGTGACGCGCTCGCCCGCCGCGACCACCGTGCCGGCGCCGTCGTTGCCGATCACCCGCGGAAAGGGCGCATCCGCCGTCGCGGCCTCACCCTCGCGGAAATACGGATCCCAGACGCCGATGCCGGCCGTGTCCAGTCGGATGAGGACCTCGTTCGCGCCCGGCTTCGGAACCGGAAGAGATCGCGTCTGGATGACTTCCGGACCACCGAAGCGATCGATCGCGGCCGCCTTCATGGTGTCGGGAATGGATGGCTTCATGGTCGACCTCCACCCACGCGCTTCCACGATCGAATCTGCCCATGTCTGGGGGACCGTCCATGGGGCCGCGTCGGGTTTCTGGCGGGCTCGTGCTCGACGACACATTCAAGATCTCCGCCCCGGTCGCCGATTCCTCGCGTCAGAGCTGCGGCGTCTCATCTCGTTTCGCCGACGACCGTTCGGGAGGATTGTTGATGGAAAGGTTGAAGATCGGATCGGCCGCGCTGCTGGTTGCCCTCGTCGGTTGCGGGGGCGGCGGCGACAAGGAAGACGCGGGGCAGGACGTCCGCGCGGACGTGCGGACGGACGTGAAGACCGACGTGAAGGCGGACGTCGCGCCTGACGTGCCCGCCGACGCGCCGACCGGCTTCGACGTCCCCGGCCCCACCTGCACCGATCGGATCCTCAACGGCACCGAGACCGGCGTCGACTGCGGCGGCAGCTGCCCCGGCTGTCCGGTCGGCACCAACTGCGGCACCAGCGCCGACTGCCAGAGCGGGATGTGCGTGGGCGGAAAGTGCGGCGGCCTCACCTGCGCCAACGGCGTCAAGGACGGGATGGAGACCGACCTGGACTGCGGCGGCGGCTGCCCGCCCTGCTATCAGGGGAAGACCTGCCTCTCGTACACGGACTGCGTCAGCTACGTCTGCTCGGCCGGCGTCTGCTCGGCGCCGACCTGCACGGACATGGTGAAGAACCAGGGCGAGACCGACAAGGACTGCGGCGGCTCGGCCTGCGGCAAGTGCACGGACGGCAAGATGTGCGCGGCCGGCACCGACTGCATGGGCGGGCGTTGCGACCAGGGCGTCTGCTCGTCCTGCCGCGACCTGATCAAGAACGGCGACGAGGTCGACGTCGACTGCGGCGGCGCGCTCTGCGCCGCGTGCGCCGACGGCAAGGTCTGCAAGGCCGACACGGACTGCCTGAACCGGAAGTGCGTCGGCGGCGTGTGCATCTCTTGCATCGACAAGCTGCAGAACGGCGGCGAGACGGACATCGACTGCGGCGGCACCGCCACGACCTGCGCCAAGTGCAGCGATGGCAAGCGCTGCGCCGCCAGCACCGACTGCGCGGGCAACCGCTGCACGGCCGGGACCTGCACGTCCTGCACGGACGGCAAGGTGAACGCCGACGAGAGCGACATCGACTGCGGCGGCGCCACCTGCGCCGCCTGCGCGAACGGCAAGCGCTGCACGGTGACCAACGACTGCGTCAGCAAGATCTGCAGCGGCAGCGTCTGCGTGGCGGCCAACTGCACCGACACGGTGTTGAACGGCAGCGAGTCCGACGTCGACTGCGGCGGCACCGACTGCAAGCGCTGCACGCTGGGCCAGGTCTGCAAGGTCGGCACGGACTGCGACACCGGCGTCTGCACGGGGGGACGCTGCGTGGCGGCCAGCTGCACCGACGGCGTCAAGAACCAGACCGAGACCGACGTCGACTGCGGCGGCGCCAACAACAGCTGCCCGCGCTGCCCCGACTACAAGACCTGCGCGGCGCCCACGGACTGCACGACCAACGCGTGCACGATGGGCTTCTGCGGGACGACCGGCTGCCAGTCGTTCGGCAACATGGGCGGCTACGTCGGCTGCCAGCGGACGGTGCCGGTGGCGACGCTGCCCTGCGAGGACATCCGGGTGACGGGGACGAAGTCCGCCGCCACCGACGACAGCTACACCACGCTCACGCTGCCGTTCTCGTTCAACTTCTTCGGCATGGCGCGGACATCGATGCTGCTCAGCGCGTCGGGCGCGATCAGCTTCAACACGACCAACCCGTACATCACCAACTCGTGCCTGCCGTACAGCACGATCCCGATGATCGCCGTCTACTGGGAGCACCTGCACCCGTCGAGCGGCGGCGTCTACACGCAGACCATCGGCACCGCGCCGAATCGCCGGTTCGTCGTGCAGTGGTACGCCAGCCACTACGGCGGCGGGTCGACGCCGATCGACGTGCGCGCGGTGCTGAAGGAAGGCAAGGGCGACATCGACGTCTGCTACGTCAACACGACGTCCGGCAGCGCGTCGTACGACCTGGGCATCACCTCGACGTCGGGCATCCAGAGCGGCACGGGCGCCTACCTGCAATACAACTGCAACACGGCGACGGTCCCGGCGGGCCTGCTGCTGACCTATACGGCGCCCTAACTCAGGACTCGATCGGCATCTCGACGGCGACGGTCGTCCCGTTGCCGGGGCGTGAGTTGACCCGGAACTGACCCCCGCGCGCGCGCACGCGTTCCTCCATGCCGGCCACGCCCAGGTGGCCGGCCGAGGCCGCGGCCAGCGTCGCCGTGTCGAAGCCGCGGCCGTCGTCGGCGATCGACAGCGAGATCGCGCCCGGCCGCCGGATGACGCGCACCTGGATCCGCTGCGGCGCCGCGTGCCGGAGCGCGTTGGTGATCGCCTCCTGCACGACGCGAAAGCAGGCGATCTCGCGGGCGCTGTCCAGGCGCAGGCCGTCGCTCTCGTTCGCCTCGAACTCGATCGCGATGCCCGACAGCGCGCGCTGCGAATCGACGTGAGCGCGCAGGGCCGGGAACAGGCCGACCTCGTCCAGGAGGGGCGGGCGCAGGTCGGTGGAGATCCGGCGGACGCGATCGATCATCCCGTCGACCAGCGTGACGGTCTCGGGATTGGTCGCGCGGCCGGCGGCGCCGTCGGTCTTCGCGGTGAGCTGCAGCTTGACCACCGTCAGCATCTGCCCCAGCTCGTCGTGCAGCTCGTGGGCGATGAAGCGCCGCTCTTCTTCCTTCGCGACGTCGAACCGTTCGTGCAGCAACGCGAGGCGCTCGTAGGCCGCGCGCAAATCGGTCAGCGCCTCGGCCGTGTCGCGCATGTTGTGCTCCACGTGGCGAATCACGAAGTCGAGCGCGCTCGTCACGAAGATGGTGAGGAACGCGAACACGACGCCCATTCGCACCCAGTTGCGCATCTGGGACGGGTCCAGCTCGGCGCTGTTGATCGCGAGATCGCCGCGCGCCGCGAACGCGCCGATCACGAAGTACGCCGCGGCGGACAGGCCAATGAAGACCAGGCCGCGAAGCCGTCCCAGGAAGACGACCGCGAAGATGCCCGTCCCGGCGAGCACGATGCCCGGCCCCGAGCTGAAGCCGAACGACATCAGCGCGATGACGCCGGCCAGGTAGCAGACGGCGATCGCCGCCGTGGCGCGCATCGCCACCGACAAGCGGGACGCGAAGCGGAGCGCCGGGAACGCCAGCCCGGTGGCGATGAGGGCGGTCGTGCGGGCGAAGGATTGGGGCGCCGACCGGAGCGCGATCGAGCTGAGGACGATCACGGGCGACACGATCGCCGCGACCGTCAACATCCCGCGCAGCACGTTCTCGCGCCACGACTCCAGCGCGCTCAGGCGCGCGACGGGCGACAGCTTCCCTCTATGTCCCTCCATGCCGCCCCCAGCATGCGCGCTGAAGGCGGTACGCGCTACCCGAAGGCGGCGGGCTGCACGTCGAAGACCGCGACGGTTTCGCGCGCGCCGCCCCGGGTGGCGACGACGCGCGAGATGGTGCGCCCGCGCGCGAACGCGAGGCGCGCCAGCGGCTCGTGGCAGACGGCGTAGAGCGCGCCGTCCTCCGGCGCGCAATGAACGTCGCGGAACGTCTTCACGGGCGTGCCGTCGGCGGTGGTCACCTCGACGTCGACGTTTTCCCAGCCGCGCAGATCGACGCTCAGGCGCGCCACGACGATCTTCACGCCCGGCTTCCAGGCCGCGAACGCGACGGACGCGCCGCCCGCGCCGAGGTCGACGTAGTGCACCGGCATGCCCGACGCCAGCAGAGCGTCGACCTGGGCGCGCGTCGTACCGTTCGCGAACGCCATCTGCTCGTTCGGGTCGGACGCCCATCGCGTCAGGCGGTCCAGAAATCCCGCGTCGGCGGCCAGACCACTCGTCTGGAACACGTCGGCGGACGGTTCGGCGTCGGCGACCGCGGCGAACAGATCGTCCTCGAACGACGCCGCCTCCGTCTCCGGCATGTCGCCGGTGAGGTAGTCGTCGAGTCGCAGCAGCGGTTCGGTCGGCGCGCTCATCCCAGCACCTCCCAGGAGATGCGCTTCGACATGCACGTCCGTAGCGCCTGCAGCGCGCGGTGTCGCAGCACGCGGGCGTTCACGGCGCTCGTGCCGAGGTGCGTGGCGATCTCGTCCGCGCTTCGGGCCTCGCCGTACGCCAGTCGGACGACGTCGCGCGACCGCTCCGGCAGCTGGCTCAGGCAGTCCTCCAGGTGGATCACGTCGTGGCCAACCTCGTCACCGGCCGGCTCGACCACCGGCGGCGCCAGCGCGCTGCCGTACTGTGCCCACAGCGCCTCGCGCCGTTCCTTCTGGCGGACGCGGTCCGACGCCAGGTTGCGGCAGATGCCCAGCACGAAGCCGCCCAGGCGCGCGGGATCGCTCACCGTCCCCGCGCGCAGCGCCTCGATCAGCACCAGCATCACGTCCTGGGCGAACTCCTCGACGGCCTCGGGCCTGCGCAGGCGCCGCCGCGCGAACAGCCGCACCGCGCCCCCGAACCGCCGGCACAGGACGGATTCGGCGTCGCGATCGCCGGCGGCCGCGCGCTGGACCAGCGCGGCGACCGGGGTCTCGGCCGGGGCGGCGGAGGCGGCGGTCGTCGACATCGGCGAAAACGGTAGCAGATCCGAGGCGCTTCCGGACCGGTGAAAAACCGGGTCGCGGCGGTGTAACGAACCCGCGCGCCGTTCCACTTGGTGGGGCGGAGGTAGAACCCATGCAGCCCCGCGCCAAGAAGATCCTGAAGAAGACCCTGCTCGCCGCCGCCGGGACGGTCGCGACGTTGACCGCGACCGTCGCCGTCCTGACCGCCGTCCGCGCCGACCGGAAGCTCGACGCGCCGTACCCTGACATCCACGCCAGCGGCGATCCTGCGGTGATCGAGCGCGGCCGCTACCTCGTCCGCGGCCCCGCCCACTGCGCCGACTGCCACAGCCCGCCCGATCAGCGCGCGGCGCTGGAAGCGGGTCAGGACGTGGCGCTGTCGGGCGGCTTCGAATTTCACCTGCCCGTCGGCACCATCCGCACCCCGAACATCACGCCCGATCCGGAGACCGGCGTGGGCCGCCGCAGCGATCGCGAGATCGCCCGCGTGCTTCGCTACGGCGTCCACGCCGACGGGCGCATGGTGCTGCCCTTCATGCCGTTCGCGGATCTGTCGGACGACGATTTGACCGCCGTCATCTCTTACCTGCGTACCATGCCTCCGGTCCGGCACGCGGTCGCGCCGCACGCGCCGAACGTGCTGGGGCAGGTCGTGAAGGCGTTCGTGATGAAGCCGAAGACGCCGACGCGACCCCCGGTGAAGTCTGTCCCGTCGGGCCCGACCGTCGAGAACGGCCGCTACCTCGCGAACAGCGTCGGCAACTGCGTCAACTGCCACACCAGGCTGGACATGCGCACGGGCGCGCATATCGGGCCGCTGTTCGGCGGCGGCGCGATTCACGAGTCGCCGACGAATCCGGACCAGAAGTTCATGACGCCCAACCTGACGCCGCACCCGCGCTGGGGTTGGATCGCGAGCTGGCCGGAGGATGTGTTCGTCGCGCGCGTCCATCTGGGCAAGCAGCGCGAGGGGACGCCAATGCCGTGGCACGCGTTCAAGGGCATGCACGACGACGATCTGCGCGCGATCTTCCGCTACCTGCGCACGCTGCCGGCGGCCGAAGGCGGTCCGGATCCCAGCATCGAGAACACCGTGGCGTTGCGCAACTGACAGGGCAGGTTCCCGGCGCGGCGCGCAACCTGTTCGGCTGCGCGCTGGACCGCACGCTACAGCGGTGCGAGCGCCGCGCGCCAGGCGGGCAGGGACTGGGCCTGCGCGACGGACAGCGGTGGCGCGGGCGTCGGCACCAGATCCTGCAGCAGCAGCCGCCACCAGCCGACGTCACGCCACGCGCCGAACTTCCAGCCCACCGCCGGATAGACGCCGACCGGCGTGAAACCCACCGACTCGTGCAGGCCGACGCTGGCCGCGTTCGGCAGCGTGATACCGGCGTGCGCGACGTAGTAGCCCTGCAGCCGCAGCAGCGCGAACAGCTTGTCGTACAGAGCGCGCCCGACGCCCCGGCGTTGGTGGCCGGCGTGGATGTACACCGCCACGTCCAGCGACCACTGATAGGCGGCGCGCTCGTGGTGGCGCGACGCGTACGCGTATCCGATGACGGCGCCATCCGCGTCCGTGCAGACCAGCCAGGGCGCCCGCACCAGCACCGCCTGGATGCGGGCCGCCATCTCGTCAGGCCCCGGCGCGTCGACCTCGAACGACGTCACGGCGTCGGTCACGTACGGCCGGTAGATCGTCGAGATATCCGCGGCATCACCGGTGCTGGCCATCCGGATATTCGGCATGCGCGCAGAATATCGCGATCCAATTGACGGTGCTGCGAGCCGGCGCCTATTGTGAACGGCCGGTAGGTGCGAGGGTGAAACAGGGTGATTCCGTGTTCCGGGTATTGATCGTCGAGGACGAGGGGCTGGGCCAGCCGGCGGTCGACGGCATTCTGAAGCTGTCCCCGGAGACACAGTACGTACGCGCGGGTTCGCTGCGCGAGGCGCGCCGGTTGCTGGAGGCCGGGCGCTACGATCTGGTCGTCGCCGACGAGAGCCGGTTGCGGCGGGTGATCGATTCGATCTTCACGGTGGTCGGGCTGTTCTCGCTGGGCGGCGTCGTCATCGACGTGAACGAGGCGCCCCTGACCGCGAGCACGCTTCGGCGCGACCAGGTGGTCGGCCACCGTTTCGTCGACATGCCGTGGTTCGCGCACTCCGCGACCGAACGGGTGCGGATCGCCGACGCGATCGAGCGCGCCGGCATGGGCCAGGCGGTGCGGATCGAGACCTGGATCCGGGCCGTGCGCGACGGCCGGCTGATGTGCATGGACGCCGCGTTCGCGCCGCTGCGCGATCAGAACAACGTCATCACGCACGTCATCGCATCCGCCATCGACATCACGTCCCGCAAGGAGGCCGAGATCGAGCTGGCGGCGAGCCGCACGCGGCTGGCGGAGGCGCAGCGGGTCGCGCACATCGGCAGCTGGGAGTGGAACATCGCCGACAACCGCGTCTCCTGGTCCGACGAGCTGTTCAACATCTACGGCATCGACCGCGGCTCGTTCGTCGCGAGCTACGAGGGCTTCCTGTCGCGCGTGTACCCCGACGACGTCGAGCACACCACGGCGGTGATCCGGCAGGCGGTCGAGGACGTCACGCCGTTCATCTACGACCACCGCGTCGTGCGCCCCGACGGATCGATACGGATGCTGCACACGCGGGGCGAGGTGATGCCGGACGGCAACGGCAAGGCGGGGCGTCTCATCGGCAGCTGCTGGGACGTGACCGAACGCTACGAAGCAACGGATCGGCTCGAGCACACGATCTCGACGCTGACGGCGACGCTGGAGGCCACGGCGGACGGCATCCTGGTGGGCGATCGCGGCGGGCGGGTGGCCGCCCTGAACAAGCGCTTCCTGGCGCTGTGGCGGCTGCCGTCGGACATCGGACCGGGCGCCGACATCCGCGCGCTCGCGGACCGCGTGTCCGAGCAGCTGGTCGATCCCGATGACTTCATCTCGCGCGTCGGCGAGCTGTACGGCGCCATGGAGCTGGAGCGGCGCGACATCATCCGCTTCAAGGACGGCCGCGTCTACGAGCGCTACTCGACGCCGCAGCGGTTGCCGAGCGGGTCGATCTGCGGCCGCGTCTGCAGCTTCCGCGACGTCACGCAGCGCGAGCGGCTGCTGGAGAGCGTCGAGGCCCGGCGGGCGGAGGCGGAGACGGCCCGCCGCGAGTACGAGACCATCCTCGAGCGCGTGTCCGATGGATTCACGGCGATGGACCGGAGCGGGCGCTACACATACGTCAACGACGGCGCGGCCCGGATGGTGGGGCGGAACGCAGCCGATCTGGTCGGCAAGCACGTCTGGACCGAGTTCCCCGAAGGCCGCGAGCATCCACTCGGCGTCGCGATCACGCGCGCCTTCGAGGAACAGCGGCCGATCCAGCTGCGCGAGCTTTACCAGCCCTGGAAGCGCTGGTTCGATATGCGCATCTACCCTTCGCCCGAGGGCGTCTCGATCTTCTTCACCGACGTGACCAAGCAGGTGGAGGCTCAGGACGAGCTGCGCGCCTCGAACGACCAGCTCCGCGCGCTCGCCGCCCGGCTGGACGCGATCCGCGAGGAGGAGCGTGGCGTAATCGCCCGCGAGATCCACGACCAGATCGGCCAGGCGCTGACCGCGCTAAAGCTGGACGTCGCCTGGCTGCGCAGCCATCTCGGGGGCGGGGCTGGAGGCGGCGCTACCTCGGCCGTCGACGAGCGCGCCCAGGCGATGGACACGCTGGTCGACCAGACGATCGAGACGGCCCGCCGCCTCTCGTCGATGTTGCGGCCGGCGATCCTCGACGACATCGGGCTGGCCGCCGCGATCACCTGGCAGGCGCACGACTTCCAGCAGCGGACCGGCGTCGCGTGCGAGCTCGATCTACCGCCCGACGGACCGGCGGTCCCGCCCGCGACGGGGCTGAGCCTGTTCCGGATCGTGCAGGAGGCGCTGACCAACGTCACCCGCCACGCGCACGCGACGCACGTGCACATCGGGCTCAGCGTCGATCCCGAGAATGCGGTCCTGACCGTCGCCGACGACGGGCGCGGCGTCACCGCCGAGGAGCTGGAGCGGCCGACGTCGCTGGGGATCATCGGCATTCGCGAGCGCGCCCTGGCGGTCGGCGGCGACGTGACGTTCGCCGGCATGGCGGGACGCGGGACCACGCTCACCGTGCGCGTCCCGAGGGCGGCTTCGGCGGCGCCATGACGCGCATCCTGCTCGTCGACGACAGCGCAGAGGTGCGCCGGTCGATGCGGGCGATGCTCGCCGAGCTGCTCGAAAGCGTTACCTTTGGCGAAGCGCCCGACGCCGCGGCGGCGCTCGACGCGCTGACCCGCGAAGCGTGGGATCTGGTGCTGCTGGATCTGTCGCTGCCGGATCGAAGCGGCTTCGAGACCCTCCGCCACATCCGCCGCTTGCGTCCCGGCGTGCCGGTCCTGGTCATGAGCTTCAACGTGCAGGCCGAGTACGCCGCCGCGACGCGCGCCGCGGGGGCCGTCGGCTACATCGCGAAGGGCAGCTCGTCGGACGCGATCGCCTCGGCGGTGCGCAGCGCGCTCGCGACGCCATTGCAGAAATGACACCGGCCGCCGCCCGCAGCGGTGACTGCGGGCGACGGCCGATGATGGCGTTCCGGAACTGTCTATTCCCGGTCGGCGCGAATGTGATCCTCCCGGGGCGAGCGCCGGGGCAGCTCCGTGGCGACGCGGCTCTTCGCGCGCATGCAGTCGTCCAGCATGGCGCGCAGCGTCCCCATGTCGAACGGCTTGGTCAGGTGGTGATGGAAGCCGGCCTCGCCGCTGTGTCGTCGCGTGTCTTCCTGGCCGAAGCCCGACATCGACACCAGCAAGGCGGGCGTGCTCTCGGGGGTCTGGCGCAGGCGGCGCGCGACCTCGAGGCCGTCGATCCTCGGCAGGCTGAGATCCAGCAGCACCACCTCGGGCGCGAACTGCGTCGCCACCTCCAGCGCGGCGGCGCCGTCGTGCGCGGTGCGCACGTTGTGTCCCCACATGCGCAAGATGCTCGCCAGGCCCTGCGCCATGTGCACGTTGTCGTCGACGGCGAGGATGCGCAGCGACGCGGGACGGCTCGCCTCGACGACGGGGGCGAGGGGCGGCGGGCTGGGCGCCGGCGCGGCCGGCGGCGCCGGCAAGCGCACGACGATCTCGGTTCCGCGGTTGGCGCCCTCGCTGCGCGCCTCGACGGTGCCGCCGTGCATCTCCACCAGCCGCCGCGCCAGCGTCAGCCCGACGCCGAGGCCGCCCTGCGCCCGTTCGTGCCCGCCGGGCAGCTGTGAGAAAAGGTCGAAGATCCGTTCCAGCCCGTCGGCGGCGATCCCGATTCCGTTGTCCCGCACCGAGACGCGAACCTCCTCGCCGGAGTGGTCGACGGCCACGTCGATGCGGCCGCCCCGCTCGGTGTACTTGGCGGCGTTGTTGATCAGGTTGGCGACGACCTGCGTGAGGCGGACGGCGTCGCCGCGAATCACCGCCGATTCAGCGGGCACCTTGACCGTCAGCTGATGGGCGCCCGAGTCGATGAGCGGGCGCGTGGCCTCGACCGCGTTCGCGATCACCTGGCCCACGTTCACCGGCGCGAGCTGTAGCTGGATCTTCCCCAGCGTCACGCGCGAGATGTCCAGCAGATCGTCGAGCAGCCGGGTCATGTGGCGCAGCTGGCGGCCAATCGACTCGCGCGCCCAGATCGCGTCGCGGCTGGTGGGCGGCGCCTCCTGGAGGATCTGCAGCGCGATGCTCATCGGCGCCAGCGGGTTGCGCAGCTCGTGCCCCAGCATCGCCAGAAATTCGTCCTTGCGGCGGTGGCTGTCGCGCAGCGTGGCCTCGACGGACTTGCGCTTCTCGATCTCGGTCAGCGTCGCCGCGGTCTGGCGCTGCTGCTTGATCAACGACGCGAGCAGCAGCACCGGGATCGACACCGCCAGCAGGAAGACCTGCAGCTCCAGCAGGTTCTCCGTCGGTGCATCGGGCGCGAACGGACCCCGCCCCGCGATCGCGCCCCACACGGACAGCGACGTGACTCCCAGCAAGGTGGCGCACGTGCCGCGCGGGCCAAAGCGAACCGCCGCCCAAAGCAGGAACGGCAGCGCCCAGTAGAGGTGCGCCTGGTGCGTCGGCGAGGCGGCGTACGAGCGTGCGAAGACGGCCGCGCCGACCGCCAGGAGGGACGCCGCGAGCAGCGACGCCTCCACGAGGCGGCGCGCCGGAAGCCGGACCGCCCAGGCCAGGAACGGGCGAACGTCGCCCGTCAGCAGCGGAAGCACGATCAGCCCGGTGATCGCGTTCG
>Ga0070684_100001130_pt1 | contig 19135 bp, 12 predicted proteins | sample KBSC723LmetaG_FD_65653 | JGI IMG/M metagenome (GOLD analysis project Ga0070684, IMG submission 65653) | Corn rhizosphere microbial communities from Kellogg Biological Station, Michigan, USA - KBS C7.2-3L metaG | ecosystem: Host-associated > Plants > Roots > Rhizosphere ...
GCGCCGTCGCTCGGCCATTGCAACACGATGGGCACCGCCTCGACGATGAACTCGATCACCGAGGCACTCGGCCTGTCGCTGCCCGGCCAGGCGATGATCCCCGCGCCGTACCGCGAACGTGCGCACATGGCCTACGAAACCGGCCGACGGATCGTCGACATGGCTTATGAGGATTTACGGCCGTCGAAGATCCTGACAAGGGAAGCGTTCCTCAACGCGATCCGGGTCAACGCGGCGATCGGCGGCTCGACCAATGCGCAGCCCCATATCGTGGCAATGGCGCGGCACGCGGGCGTGGAGATCACGCCTGCCGACTGGATGGAGCAGGGCTATGACGTGCCGCTGCTGGTCAATATGCAGCCCGCCGGCAAGTATCTGAGCGAGCGCTTTCATCGCGCCGGCGGCGTCCCCGCCGTGATGTGGGAGCTCCTCCAGGCAGGCAGGCTCGACGGCTCGGCGCTGACCTGCACCGGACGCACGCAGGCGGAAAACCTCGAAGGCCGCGAAGCGACCGACCGCGACGTGATCTTCCCTTATTCGGCGCCGCTGAAGGAGAGCGCCGGGTTCCTCGTGCTGCGCGGGAATCTGTTCGATTTTGCGATCATGAAGACGAGCGTGATCGGCGAGGAATTCCGCAAGCGCTATTTGTCGCACGCCGGGCGCGAGGGTGTGTTCGAGGGGCGGGCGGTCGTCTTTGATGGGTCCGGCGACTACCACGACCGCATCAACGATCCTGCCCTGAACATCGACGAGGACTGCATCCTGGCGATCCGTGGCTCGGGCGTGCTCGGCTGGCCCGGGTCGGCAGAGGTGGTGAACATGCAGCCGCCCGACGACCTGCTTCGACGCGGCATCGAGAGCCTGCCGACGATCGGTGACGGACGGCAGTCGGGCACGTCGGACAGCCCGTCGATTCTGAATGCGTCACCGGAGAGCGCCGCCGGCGGGGGACTCGCGTGGCTGCGCACGGGCGATATCATCCGCGTCGACCTCGACGCCGGCACCTGCGACGCACTGGTCGACGACGAGGAAATTGCGCGGAGGAAGGCTGAAGCGCCGCAGCCGGTGCCGGAGAGCAACACGCCGTGGGAAGAGCTGTTCCGCGAGAAGACCGGTCAGCTTTCGACCGGCGGAGTGCTCGAGTTCGCGGTCAAATATCGCGGCACGTCAAAGAAGGTGCCGCGGCATAATCACTGAACCGCCAGCTCGAACACCGGCGCTGGCAGAAGGTCGAAATCGTAGAGGTTGACTATCGGATAGTCGGCCCAGGCGTAGCGCACGCGACTGACCGGCTGTCCGTCGCTCGCGATCGTAACGGAGCTCCCGCTTACCCGAGCATCGGCATAGCGGCACGAGCCGGCTGAAGGGCCGCACAGCTCGAACGCGTCCGCGTTCGCGCCGCTCAGGACCTGGAGCGGCTTGGTGAAGGCGACCACGATGCTGTTGCCCTGCCGCGTGGCGCTAATGGGCAGCGGACCGACCGTTCCGCCATCACGATAGGCGATCTTTTGCGCGGCGAGCGCGAGGCGACGCCCGACCTCCTGCTTGTTCGCGGGATGGATATCGTTCGGTTCGCCGAGATCGATGGCGCTCGCGAGCCCCGCGTGCCGATCACGCTCGGCCGCGAGCCTTTGCTCGTTGATCAGCGCGGCCCAGCCGCTTTCGACGGGGTGCGAGACCGGCTTGCCCCAGCCCGCAAGGCCGACGATCAGGAAAGGCAGCTGCGGATCCTTGAATTGCGTCCGCCAGTTGCGCATCCAGGCCGCAAGCCGGCGGTCATAGCCGGGCTGTCCGACGTCCGCCTCGCCCTGGTACCAGGCGACGCCTTTGAGCTGCAGCGGCTCCAGTGGCGCCACCATCGCATTGTAGATGGTCGACACGCCCGACGAGCCCATCCACGGCGCGACCGGCGGCTGGCCGACGGCGTCCGCAATCCTCGAATATTCCCAACCGCTGGTCAGTGGCTTCGAGTGGCCGTCGGCGAACTTCAGTGCGAACTGGTCCGCCGGACCCTTGAACCCGCCCTGGCCCCAGACATTGCGGGCGAAGACCATAATCTCGTTCGTGCCCGGTTTGAGCACGCCTGCGGGTATCGGATACGCGCGCGGGTTGGACGGGTCGTTGGTCCCACCCACCGGAACGCCGTTGACGAACGTCTGGTCGAGGTCATCGACGGCGCTCAGCGACAGCGTTGCGGGCTGCGTCGCTTCGGCGGCGGTTAACGTCACGCGTTCGCGTGCCCACATCGAGCCGATCCACGCTTTCCACTGCGGACCCCAACTGTCCCAGTAGGCGAGCGAGGGGACCGGCTTCCACGTCAGTCGATCGCTCGCATTCCACGGTTCCTGCCTGGGCCTGTCGCCCGTCTGCTTGCGCCACCATTCGCCCCACTCGCCGCCGAACTGCCGGACGGCGGCGGCGGGGTCGCTGCGGAAAAGGTCGACGATCCGGGCGACGTCCGCGCCGCCGCTCGAGCGCACCGCCTCCTCGTCCATCCACGCCCGGATCGGGGTGCCGCCCCACGTGTCGTCGATCGCGCCAATCGGCACCTTTTCCGACGCGCGAAGCTCGCGGACCATGAAGTAGCAGGCGGCGGAGAAATCCCTAGCTGAGTCGGGACTGGACTGCTGCCATTCGGGCGCCTTCGCGAAGCGCGCCTGCGGCTCGGCCGAGAGCTGCTGCGGCACCTTGATCAGCCGCAGCTGCGGATCGGCCGCGCTTTGGACCTCGCCGTCGCCGTTGAGCGCCCGGCGGAGCGGATATTCCATGTTCGACTGGCCGGAGCAGAGCCACACGTCGCCGATCTCGACATCCTCGGCCGCGGCCGCCCCGTTCAACTCGATCGAATAAGGACCGCCGGATGTTCGCGCCGGGAAGCTCGCCCGCCATCGCCCCGCCGAATCGGCAATGGCGTTCCTCGTGTCTCCGGCAAAGCGAACTGAAAGCCGCTCGTTCGGCGTCCCATCGCCGCTGAGAACGATCGGCCTGCCACGCTGCAGCACCGCGTGGCTGCCGAATTGCGGATCAATCGTCGGCGCGGCCGTCGCAGCCGACGCCAGCAGCGTGGTGAGAATCAGCAGCGCACGAGCGGACATTGGACCCCCGCAACATCGCATTCGAACTGGAACAAATGGCCCGAGAGCGGTTGCTTCTGCCTTTCCTCCTCGCTCAGGCCCTGGCGCGCGGTCGTAGCGAAAACGGTGCGGAGATCGTCGCCGCCGAATGCAAGCTTGGTGACGTTCGCGGCTGGGAATTTCACCGTCGCAATCAGCTCGCCGGCGGCGGAATAGCGCCGCGCCGACCAGCCGCTGTAGAGGCCGATCCAGACCGCGCCCTCGGAGTCGACGGTCGGCCCGTCAGGAAAGCCCGCGCCCTGCTCGATCATGACGAACGGGCGGCGCTTGCCCAGCGAGCCGTCGTCGCGGATCTCTGCCTGGTCGATCCGGCGTCTGAACGTGTCGACGAGGTAAAGCGTCTTTCCGTCGGGCGACACCGCTGGGCCGTTCGTCACCACCATGTCGCCGATCTCCGTGGGCGCAATTTTGCCGTCGGCGAAGCGATAGAAGGCGCCGCTTTTGGCCTTTTCGTTGTTGTCCATCGTGCCGAACCAAACGCGCCCCGCGGAGTCGGCCGTGCCGTCGTTCAGGCGGTTGTCCGGTTTGTCGTTTTCGACGCTGACAAGGCGATCGAAGGAACCGCTTTCAGGATCGAATTTGAACAGGCCGGATTTGAGTCCGGCGACGAACCCGCCGCTGCTCGCGGGCAACAAGAAGCAGACGAACTCCGGCGCGTCCCACGACCGCTGCTCACCGGTCGCAGGATCGTAGCGGTGCACCTTCTTGTTCTTGATATCGACGAACCACAGCGCGCGATCGCGCGAATCCCAGATCGGACCTTCGCCGAGCTCGGCGCCGGCCTCACAGACAGGCTTCGGTTCGCTGCAAATCATCATCGCCATCCCGCGTCGACGAAATATTCGTGCCCGGTCATGCCGCGGGCGTCATCGGAGGCGAGAAAGGTGACGAGCGCGGCGACGTCCTTCGGTTGGAGCCGCCGCCCGATGCATTGCGCTTCGACCAGCGCCGCCTCGGCTTCGGGTGTGTACCATTGCAGCTGTCGCGGCGTTCGGATGTTCCCGGGCACGACGCAGTTCACGCGGATATTGTCGCGGCCGAGATCGCGCGCAAGCGCTCGAGTCAGGCCTTCGATCGCCGCCTTGCAGGTCTGGTAAAGGACCAGGTCGGGCAGCGCGAGATGCCAGCTGATCGAGCCGAGATTGACGATCGACCCGCCACCCACTGCGCGCATCCCCGGAACGACCGCCTGCGCGCAGAAGAATTGGTGTTTCAGGTTCACTGCCAGGCGGTCGTCCCAATATTCTTCGGTGACCTCGTCGAACTTGTGTCGGTCGTCGTTGGCGGCGTTATTCACCAACACGTCGAACGGCCCATCCTCATCGACCAGCTTCCGGATGACCGCCGTTGACCCTTTCGTGTCCTTGAGGTCGGCGCGTGCAAACCGCGCATTCGTCTTTCCCGCGAGCTGTTCGGATTCGCCGCCCAGAACGTCGATGAAAGTGACGTCCGAATCCTGGCCGGCGAACGCCTCAACGATTCCTGCGCCGATGCCCGAAGCGCCACCGGTAACCAGCACCCGCTTGCCGCGAAGGCTGGGATAAACAGCATGTAATTCTTCAGGCTCGGCCAACGATTTATCCCCCGATGTAGACGGTCTTGATCTGCGTGTAGAACTCAACGGCGGCGAAGCCCTGCTCACGCGCGCCGTAACTAGACTTGCGCGTGCCGCCGAACGGCACGTGATAATCGACGCCGGCGGTCGGCACGTTGATCATTACCATCCCGGCGCGGACGTTGCGGCGGAAGTTCCGCGCGTGCTTCAATGAGTTGGTGACGATGCCCGCCGACAGCCCGAACTGGCCGCGGTTGGCGATCTCAAGGGCCTCTTCATAATTGCGGACCTTCACCGTGCTCGCGACGGGACCGAACACCTCCTCGCAGTTGATGCGCTGGTCGGGCGCGGTGTCGGCGATCACGGTCGGCGCCATATAATAGCCGCGCTTGTCGAGCGTCAGCGGCTCGCCGCCCGTGAGCACCTTGCCGCCTTCGCTGCGCGCGATGTCGACGTAGCGAAGGTTCTGCTCCAGCTGCTCCTCGCTGACGGCCGGGCCGATCTTCGTCTCGGGATCGAGCGCGTCGCCGACCTTCAGCGATTTGGCGCGCTCGGCGAGCGCTTCGACGAAGCGGTCGTGGATGCCTTCGGTGACGATGATCCGCGACGAGGCGGTGCAGCGTTGCCCGGTCGAGAAGAAGGCGCCGTCGATCGCGCAGGTGACCGCGCGCTCTAGGTCGGCATCGTCGAGAACGACAAGCGGGTTCTTGCCGCCCATCTCGAGCTGCACGCGCGCCTGCCGCTTCGCCGCGCCTTCGGCGACGCTTGCACCGACGACTTGCGAGCCGGTGAAGGAAATGCCGTCGATGCCCTCATGGTTGACGATCGCGCGCCCGACGTCGCCTTCCCCGATGACGAGATTGAACACGCCTGGCGGGGCGCCCGCCTCGATCAGGATTTGCGCGAACGCATGAGCGATGGCCGGAGTCGGGGTGGCCGGCTTCAGCACCACGGTGTTGCCGAAGGCGAGAGCAGGCGCGGACTTCCAGGCCGGGATCGCAATCGGGAAATTCCACGGCGTGATCAGGCCGAACACGCCGACCGCCTCGCGATAGGTTTCGACATCGATCGACGGGCGCGTCGATTCGAGCGTCTGTCCATGCCTCCGAAGCGCCTCGCCCGCGAAATATTTGAGGATGCGGGCCGCGCGCATGACTTCGCCGGTGCCCTCGGGAAGCGTCTTGCCCTCTTCGCGCGACAGCAACTGCCCCAGCTCCTTCGCCCGGCTCATGACGAGGCTGCCCGCCCTGTCGAGCACGTCCGAGCGGACTTCCGGTGAGGCCCCCGACCATCCCGGGAAAGCCGCGCGCGCGGCCTGAACCGCGTCGTTGACCTCTGCCGCGCCCGCTTTCGGATAGCGCGCAACCACGTCGTCGAGGTTCGACGGGTTGATGCTCTCGCCGGAAGGCTCGCTGGAAACGGTTACACCGTTGATGAGGTGGCTGAGCGTGTCGGTCATTTGTGCATCTTCCGCTAAGAGGCGAGTAGCCCGCGCCTGGCGAGGTTGCGCATCAGCGCGCGCGTTCCGAATTCCCATGCGGGCGCGTCGCGCGATGTCGATACCCTGTTCGTCAAAGTGCCCAGCTTCGACGTCGAGATCCGCACTTCATCGCCGATCTTGTGGGTGAAGCCGCGCCCCGGCTCGTCGCGATCGTCGGTCGGCGCGAACAGCGTGCCGAGGAACAGCACGAACCCGTCGGGATAATGATGTTCGCTCATCGCCTGCCGGACCAGCTCCTCGGGATCCCGGCTGATCTCACTCATTCGGCTCTGGCCCTGAAGCCGGAAGCCGTCGCTCCCTTCGATTTCCAGCTCGACAATCGCGGAGCGCACATCGTCGAGCGAGAAGCTGTCGTCGAAGAGACGTATGAACGGCCCGATGGCGCAGGACGCGTTATTGTCCTTTGCCTTGCTTAGCAGAAGCGCGCTGCGGCCCTCGAAGTCGCGAAGATTCACATCGTTTCCCAGAGTCGCACCGCGAATATCGCCGCGGCTGCTGACCACGAGCACCACCTCGGGCTCGGGGTTGTTCCAGCTGGAGTCCGAGCGCACGCCGATCTCGGCGCCCCAGCCAACGCTCGCCAGCGGCGCTGTCTTGGTGAAAATCTCGGCGTCGGGACCGATCGCGACCTCGAGATATTGCGACCAGAGGCCGTCCTCGAGCAGCGCGTCCTTGAGGCGCGCAGCGGCCTCGGTCCCCGGAGAAACAGACCGAATCGCGCCGCCGATCCGCTGCTCGAGCTTGTCGCGGATCTCGGCCGCGCGGCGGAAGTCGCCGCGGGCGCGCTCCTCGATTACCCGTTCGATCGCCGAAATGGCGAAGGTCACGCCAGCCGCCTTGATCGCCTGGAGATCGATGGGCGCGAGGAGCCTGTCCGCAGGAAGGTCCCGGACGTCGAACAAAGCTTCGCCCCGGACGCTCGCGGGATCCGGCAAATCCATGAGGTCGGATATCGTCGGGGCGGTTCGCGATACGTCCTCGACCACGCCGCCGCGAACGACGATGGGAGTCGGCCCATCGTCGAGCATCAGCCGCCCGACGAGCGTCGCCTCTTTGTGGTCGACAGGAAGCATCGCAGTCGAAAATTGCATAAGCGGCGAGCTTCACCTGAATCGCTTGTGGTAGCGCTACCAATCGGCGTTCGGTGCCGCTAGTGTCAAGCGTATCCGCCGCGTTGTAATGGTGGAGCAGGGGAGACAAAATATGAGCCGACGCATTCGCCTGGTCCTGTTGCTTGCACTGACTTCAGCCGCTGCTTCCGCAACGGCGCAGCCAGCCGCCAACCGGTCTTGGCTTGATGCGTCCCTGGCGGCCGAGCAGCGCGCCGATCTCGCGGTCCGGCAGATGACGCAGGACGAAAAGCTCCGGCTGGTGTTCGGCTATTTCGGAAGCGACTGGCAGGGCAAGAAACCGCCGGCCGAAGCTCGCTACGGTTCCGCCGGGTTCGTTCCCGGAATCCCCCGGCTCGGAATCACGCCGCAGTGGGAAACGGACGCCGGAGTCGGCGTCGCGACACAGGGCGGCGCAGCAACGAAGCGCGAGCGCACGGCGCTCCCGTCAGGGATTGCAACCGCGGCGACCTGGAACCCCGATCTCGCTTTTCGCGGTGGTGCCATGATCGGCTCGGAGGCGCGGGCCTCCGGTTTCAACGTGATGCTCGCCGGCGGAGTCGACCTGATGCGCGACCCGCGCAACGGACGCAATTTCGAATATGGCGGCGAGGACCCGTTGCTCGCCGGAACGATTGTCGGCTCCGAGGTCGCCGGAATTCAGTCGAACCACATCATCTCCACGACCAAGCATTATGCGCTCAACGACCTCGAGACAGGCCGCAAGGGACATGACGCGCGGATCGACCCTGCAGCCGCGCGCATGTCCGACCTGCTCGCGTTCCAGCTGACGATCGAGCGCGGCGAGCCGGGCTCGGTCATGTGCGCGTACAACAAGGTCAATGGTGATTTCGCATGCGAGAACGACTGGCTCCTCAACCGCGTGCTCAAGGGCGATTTCGGCTTTCGCGGCTATGTGATGAGCGACTGGGGTGCGGTGCACAGCACGGAAAAGGCCGCGAACAACGGTCTTGACCAGGAATCGGGCTGGCCGTTCGACGACACGCCCTTTTTTGGCGCGCCGCTGAAGGCGGCCGTCAACGCCGGCCGAGTGCCGCAAGCGCGGCTCGACGACATGGCGCGGCGCGTGCTCTACGCGCTGTTCGCGACCGGTGCTGCCGACAAGACGGTGCCCGCGAGCGCCCTGATCGATTACGCGGCGGACGAGTCGGTCAGCCAGTCCGATGAAGAGCAGGCGATCGTCCTGTTGAAGAATGACGGCGGCCTGTTGCCGCTCGCCGCCAAGGCGACGAATATCGTCGTCATCGGCGGCCACGCCGACAAGGGCGTCCTCGCCGGAAGCGGATCGTCGCTCGTATATCCGCGTGGCGGCAATGCCGTGCCGGGGCTGGAACCGACCGGCTGGCCGGGACCGGTCATGTATTACGCTTCATCGCCGGTGGAGGAGCTGCGGCGGCTCGCGCCGGGTGCGCGGGTGACGTTCGTCGACGGCAGCGATCCCGCCGCCGCCGCGGTTGCGGCACGGAGCGCCGACGTGGCCATCGTCTTTGCCACTCAATGGGCGAGCGAGTCGATCGACGTGCCGATGAAGCTCGACGGAAACCAGGATTCGCTGATCGACGCGGTCGCTGCCGCAAACCCGCGGACGGCGGTCGTTCTCGAGACCAACGCCGGGGTCGCAATGCCGTGGGCTTCACGCGTGCCCGCGATCCTCGAGGCATGGTATCCGGGCCGCGCCGGAGGCAAGGCGATCGCAAACGTGTTGACCGGGCGGGTCAACCCCTCGGGCCATTTGCCCGTGACCTTCTACGCGTCCGACGCGCAGCTGCCGCGACCGGTGCGGCCGGGCGGCAGCACCGAGATGGATCAGTTCACGCTCGATTATTCCGAAGGCGCGGCGGTCGGTTACAAGTGGATGGACCTCAAGAGGCTGGAACCCTTGTTTTCGTTCGGTCACGGGCTTTCCTATACAAGCTTCGATTACGGGCCGATCACGGCGACTACAGCTCCCGACGGCAGCGTGCATGTGCAATTCACGCTCCGGAACAGCGGCAGGCGCGCCGGCATGGCCGTAGGGCAAGTCTATGCGTCGCCCGCCGCCGGCGGATGGGAAGCGCCCAAGCGCCTGGTCGCGTTCGACAAGGTCTTGCTCGCGCCCGGCGCCTCGAAGGCGGTCGACGTCGTGGTCGATCCGCGGCTGCTGGCGACCTTCGACGAGGCGGGGCACGCGTGGAGAATCGCGCCGGGAAGCTACAGCTTGATGCTCGGCGCATCGGCGGCCGATCTGCGGAGCAGGACGAGCGTAACTCTGCCGGGCCTCAGCCTTCCGTCGTACTGGCGCCCCGGACAGGAAGCTGCTGCCCCAGCGCCGCAGCGCGGCGAGCGAGGTCGATAAGCATCAGCCCGGCGCGGGCGTCGGCCGGGTCGACCGGGACAGGTGCGCCGCCCAGGATGGCGCGAACGACGGCTTCGTAGAAGTCGAGGTAACGCCCGCCTTCTTGCGGCACGGGCTCGGCGCTGCCGTCCGGAAGGGTCAGCGTGCCGCTGCGATCCTCCACCCCGAACCCGGGGTCCCGCGGATCCATGCCGGCCTTGAGCTGCGCCTCCTGCGGGTCGACGCCGTATTTCACGAACGTTCCGCCGCTGCCGTAGACCGCGAAGCGCGGACGGCATTCGATGACAAGGCTCGACGCGCGCAGACAGACCCGCCGTTCGCCATAGTGCAGCGTCAGGTCGAAATAATCGTCGACCGTGGCTCCAGGCCGCTGCGCGAAAATGTCGGCCGAGATCGCATCGGGCAGACCGAACAATAGGAGCGCCTCGTCGATCATGTGCGGACCGAGGTCTGCGAGAAGGCCGGTTCCGGCGCCCGGCTGTTCCCGCCAGCGGTGCCTCACTTCGAGCCGGAAGCGATCCCAATTTGCTTCGACGAGGTAGGGTTCGCCGAGCCTCGGGACCATCTTGCGGACCGTCAGGAAGTCCGCTGCCCAGCGCCGATTGTGGAAGACCGTCAACATTCTGCCGACGTCGCGCGCGAGCGCGATCAGCTCGTCCGCTTCGTCGAGCGTGATCGTGAAAGGCTTGTCGACGACGACGTCTTTACCGCGCTCGAGCGCCGCCTTCGCCAATGGAAAATGGCTGTCGTTCGGCGAGGCGACGACCACGAGGTCGGAGCGCTCGAACAGTTCATCGGGGCTTGCGACGCGCAGCGGGTGTTCGCGCGAAGTGAGAACGGCGGCAAGCTCGAGCCCTTTGCATGCGCGGATCAGGGGCTCGTGAAACACGGCGCCGGCAAGGCCGTAGCCAATCAGTCCAACTCGGATCACCGGTTCTCCTTTTCGCACCGGCGCGATCAAAGCAAGCTTGACGCATTACAATATGATAGCGCTATCATTTGCGCGAGACACTCGGGTGGAGAGGGGAATTGAGAATGGGTTTGCGCCGCGCTTGGGCAATTATCCTGTCGGCTTTGGCGATGATCGCGGCAACGCCCGCGCTCGCGGCGGAGGCACCCCCGGTCCTTACCCAGGCCAACCAGCCCTTCCACCGCGGCGTCAATGTGCTCGGTTACGACCCTTATTGGACCGACGCGAGCAAACGGCGTTTCGAGTGGCGGCACTTCGACGAGATCCACAAGGCTGGCTTCGATTTCGTCCGGCTGGTGCTGCAGGCGTTCAGCCATATGGACACGCAGAACCGCCTCGATCCTGCGTGGCTCGCCAAGCTCGACGAAGCCGTCGCCCAGGCGCAGAAGGCCGGGCTCGGAGTCATCATCGACGAGCATGACTTCAACCCCTGCTCGGAAAACGTCGACGTATGCCGAACGAGACTGACGGCCTTCTGGCATCAGGTCGCGCCGCGCTTCGCCAACGCGCCGCGCAATGTCGCGTTCGAGATCCTCAACGAACCGCACGATAATCTCAATGGAGGGCCGTGGAACGGCCTCTTCGCGCAGGAGCTCGCGCTCGTCCGCCAGTCGAACCCAAATCGTATCGTCGTCGTCGGGCCGACCCATTGGAACAGCCTCGCTGACCTGCCGCTGTTGAAGCTACCGGCCGACCCCAATCTCCTCGTAACCTTCCATTATTACGAGCCGTTCCATTTCACCCATCAGGGAGCCACATGGGTCGGTCCCGAGATCCAGAAGCTCCACGGGGTCAGTTGGGGCAGCGCCGAGGATCGAGCGACGCTCGCCGCCGATTTCGATAAAGTGGCTGCATGGGCGGCCGCCAACCACCGTCCGATCCTGCTCGGCGAGTTTGGCGCCTACGACAAGAGCGGGACGCCAATGAACCTGCGCGCCGCTTACACCGAGGGTGTCCGCAGCGAGGCGGAGAAGCACGGTTTCGGCTGGGCCTATTGGCAATTCGAAGGCGATTTCGTCGTCTGGGACATGCCGCACCAGCGCTGGGTCGAGCCGATCTTGAGGGCGCTGATTCCGGGTGGTGAGCGGGGTTGATGGGGCGGTCGCCGTGCTCGGATCTCCCCTGGACATCCTGCGCGCGATTGCGATGCTCGCCAGTCCCCCGGACTGGCTGCGCGTCGCTATGGTGCCGGATGCAGGATTCGAACCCGCGACCTTCGGTTTACAAAACCGCTGCTCTACCAACTGAGCTAATCCGGCCCGGCACGCATTTGAGTTATAGCACGCCGAAGGTCCAGCCTCCGCTCAGTTCCGCTCCAGCAAATGCAGGATGAAAGCACCGGCGCCGTAGCCGACCATCGGCATGGCCCCCGTCGGCGCGCCGATCCTGCCCGGAAACAGCCGGCATGGCAGCGCGACATACATTTCGGGTATGATATCGTGAGCGGCCGAGGCCTTGTCGACGATGCGCGAGAGCATTGCGTCGGCCTCGGCATTCCGACCGATGCGGCGGTCGAGCTCGGCAAGCGCCAGGTCGACGAACAGGAACTCCTGACGCTCGTACCAATATTCGAAAATCTTCGGGTCGGTGTAGGTGCTTCGGACGCGGCGGTAACCGCCTGAGCGCACCTTCAGCAAGTTCGTCCTGTCGACTGTATTGCGGATGATCTCCGGGTCGGTGACGACCCCGAAATTGATGATTGGAAGCAATGCTCCGTCGATGTCGTTCTTGATTCCGGGCTCGAGCGTGCCGTGCAATTTTCCATCGCGAATGAACGCCGCGTCGAATCCCTTTTGAAGAAGCGCGACATTGCCGAGCGCCTCCGTTTCCGCCGTTTTGTCGCCGGCGAGCTCGGCCATCTTTGCGAAGTCGCGGAGTCCGATGATGGCCATGGCGGTCGAGAAAGCGAAGTGTTTCTTGTCCTTCTGCCGCTCTTCCCAGACCGAGGTGTCGGCATCGACGATCAGTCCGCCGCGGAAGCGCTCGGTGTTCGCCATCAGCGGCCTGACGATGAAATCGCGCGCGGTTTCATAAAGCTGGCCGCGGTAGGTGACGGCCCTCAGCAGCGCCGGGTCGTCATATTTGCGCAGGTATTCGCCGAGAGCCCAGAGGACTTCCCCCCAGTCGTCGAACTCGATGTTGGTGCTGCCCTCCTGCGTGAAGTACGGTTCCTCGGCGCCGTCTCCGAAATAGCGCACGACCGAAATTTGATAGTCCGCGCCTTTGACCTCGGCGCGCATCTTCCCGGTGGGCCGCGCATTGAAATAAGCGAGGAGCGCGGCCCGTGCTTCCGTTTGGTGACCCATGCGGGCAAGCGCGACCGTGGCCCACGACATGTCGCGCACCCATGGCGTGGAATAAACGTCTGGCAGGGCGGCGACGATGAGCCCGTTGCCATGGCGGTTCGCACGATTGGGTTCGCGGCTCTGCGCCATGCGCAGCATCATCTCGCTTTGCCGCCACAGGTGACGCTCCTTCGCGCTGCTGAAATGGACTGTGGGAACGACGCGCCACTGATCGACCTCGGCAATTTCACGATCGACCAACTGCCTCGGCGAAAGACCCGAGCGCCAGCGCTCGAAGTCGCGGACCGCTTTCGCTGCCTCGGCCGCATTGTCGAGCGCGATCAGCGCCCATGCCCCGCTCGCGGCCAGCGGTTGACCGGCCGGGGCTTTCCGAAGCGGCGCAATCGGGATGAGCAGCAGCGGCTCGTCGATTCCGTCGAAGCGCAGGAGTTGCGCGCCAGCTTCGCCCAATGCCCGGCGGGAGAGAAGAGGCCGGTTCCAACGGACGCGCCACGATGCTGCGGCCTGCAGGCTGATGATCAGGGCCGGACGTTCGAACCCGAAGGGCATGAAATAATCGGCGCTGCCATGCCGCCGACGCAGGCGGATGACCTGCGAATCATCGATGTAATGCGCCGTGGCCCCGCCGCCAGCTTTGCCCCAAGCCAGCTCTTTGATGAAGTTCGGCGTTTCGATGCCTTCGCTCAGCGGATGGGCGGGATCCGGGCGCATGAAGCTGTACGGGTGAGGGTAGAATTTGTTTGCCGTGCCGAGCTCCGGGGCGACCACGGCAAAGCCAAATCCGTTGCCGGTAACGAGATGCGACGCTGCTGCCGCCTGACATAACGACAGCCAGGCAAGAGCAGCCGCAATTAGCCGCGTGAGAAGCGTGCTCGTGATTACCGGCATCGCGCTCAATCGCCTGTCGCCGATGCGCTCCACACCTGGTCCGGCAGGGCGACAGTAACGCTCTGCATTGGCGCGTCCGAAGAGTCGCCGAGCATCACACGGTACTGGCCGGCGCGGATGTGCCAGTTGTTGCCGGCGGCTTCATATGTGGCGACGAGCCGCGGGTCGACGGTGACTTCGACAGTCTTGCTTTGCCCGGGCTCGAGATCCGCCTTGGCAAATGCGCCGAGCCTCTTCGGCGCTTCCCAACGGGCTTTCTTCCAGTCGGCTGGCGCGACATAGATTTGCGCAACTTCCTTCCCTTCGCGCTTGCCCGAATTGCGGATCGAGAAAGTCGCGTGGATTGTCCGTCCTTCGGCTGCAGCGTTGAGGCCAGAGAGCGCGAACCGGGTGTAGCTCAGGCCATGACCGAAGGCGAAGAGAGGTTTGTAGCCCTTGGCATCGTACCATTTGTACCCGATGGCCGCGCCTTCATCGTAGGTGATGTGGACGGGCGTTTCATTGGGAAGGCCAAGTCCAGGCAGGTCCGGGTGCGCAAGCTGGGCGCGGGAGGCGGGAAAGCTGATCGGCAGGTGCCCCGACGGATTGACCTTGCCGGTTAGGATGCGCGCGATTGCGGGTCCGCCGCGAATGCCCGGATAAAATGCTTCGAGGACGGCGGGGACGCGCGCCAGCCATGGCATGAACACCGCGCCGCCGCTTTCGACCACGACGATGGTGCGCGGATTTGCCTTGGCGACCGCCTGCACCAATGCGTCCTGATTGCCCTCAAGCTCGAGCCTGCCGTCATAGCCTTCGCTGTCCGGCTGCGTCACGAACACCACGGCCACCTGCGATCTTGCCGCCAATGAGGCTGCCGACCGCGGGTCCTTGCCGCTGTCGAACGTGACGCGCGCATTGGGCAGCTCCTCCTTCAACGCCTGCAGCGGCGGCGACGGAAGGTACGTGTGGTCCTTGATCATGATTGCGCCGCCGACCGGCGTGACGTCGGACGAGCCGCCCCCGGCGAGTACGCCTTTGTCGGCATTGCCGCCGATCACCGCGAGCGACTTCACGCCCGTGAGTGGAAGCAGCCTGCCGAGGTTCTTGACCAGGACCAGCGAGTTTTCGGCGGCGTCCTGCGCGACCTGCGCATGGGCTGCAAAGTCGATCGGTGCAGGCTTCACGGGGTCGTCGACGGCACCGCTGGCGAACAGAGCCCAGAGGATGCGTTCGGCCATGTCGTCGAGCCTTGCCTCGGGGATCGCTCCGTTCGCGAGAGCGGCTTTGATCGCCGGCGGCGCGAACCAGGGCTTGTCGGTCGCGCAGCAGAATCCGGTGAACTGGTCGAGCCCGTCATTCGCCGCGTCCGCGGTCGAATGGACTGCGCCCCAGTCGCTCATCACGAACCCCTTGAAGCCCCAGTCGTGCTTCAGGACCTTGTTGAGGAGGTAGTCGTTCTCGCACCCCCAGCGGCCGTTGATGAGATTGTAGGAGCACATGACGGAGCCGGGCTTCCCCTTCTCCAGCGCGAACTCGAATGCGAGCAGGTCGGACTCGCGCATCGCCTCGGCCGAGATGGTTGCGTCGAGCGAGGTTCGTTCGGTCTCCTGATCGTTCACTGCGAAATGCTTCATCGTCGAGACGATATGGTTCGACTGGATTCCGTCGATCAGTGCGCCGACCATGGTTCCGGCAAGCAGCGGGTCCTCGCCCGCATATTCGAAATTGCGTCCGTTGCGCGGCTCGCGGGCGAGATTGATGCCGCCGGCCAGCATCGTGTTGTGGCGGGTCGCCCGCGCCTCCGCGCCGATCATCTGGCCACCGGCGCGCGGCACTCCGGCATCGAAGCTGGCGGCGGTCGCAAGGGAGGAGGGAAGGGCGGTGCTCGGGATCAAGCTGTTGCGGACCCCCATCGACGCGTCGGTCTGCGTCTGGTCGGGGATGCCGAGCCGCGGGACTCCTGGAACGAAGCCCGCCGAACCCTGGACCTGGTGCGAAACGACATAGGCCTTGAGCTCGGGTGAGACGATCTCGTCCGGCACTTTCGCGAGGTCGGTGTACGCCTGGTCCGAGTAGCCGAAAATGAGCCGCAACTTTTCATCGAGAGTCATTGCCGCGAGCGCCGCGCGTGCGCGCTCGTCCGGCGACATCGCCGGATTCATCCACGGGCGGTCGGGGGAAGCGGCCGGCGAGGCCGCCTGAGCTTGTATCGATACGCACAACAGCATTGCCGCCGACGCGGCGACCCCAAGCGACCTGATCATCAAACGCTCCCCTTTGCCGACGCGTCCCACGAATAGTTCACCAGCACGTTGAAGCCGTCGAGCGTGGTCGCCGAGCGCTCGGCGATCGGCGCGGATGCGCTAGTTCGTGATATACTCATAAGCGTCCCATTCGCCCCGGCGCGCGTTGATACCTTTGGCGCGCAGAGCCTCGATGTGTGGCTCGAGCCGGTCGTTGAATTCCTTCTCGTCTCTCGGGCCCTTCGGGCGCCACGCGATCTCAGCCAGGGCCAGCAGCCGTGGGTAGGTCATGAACTCGAAATAGCGTTCGGTCTTGATGAACTCGGTCCACACTGCGGCTTCCACCCCCAGCACATGGGCCGCTTCGTCGGGAGTGAAACTGTCCGGCACCGGCTCCCACTTCAGGATCTTGGAAATCGAGATCGGGCCGCCCTCATTACCTTCCCACGGAGCACCGGGTTCTCCGGGGCCCTGGTGATAATCGAAATAGGCTTGGTCGACGGGCGCCATGACCAGGTCGTAGCCGGCTTTGGCGGCTGACTGCAGGACGTCGGGCCGGCCCGCGCGCCACCAGAAGATCACGACGTTCTTGTCCGCGCCCGCCTCGGCCTGCTCGTCCCATGCCATTGGCCGCTTGCCGATGCTCTGGATGATGTCGGCGACTCTCCGGCCGAAATAGCGTTGGACGTCCTTGGTAGTGTTGAGGCCGTGCTCCGACTTCAATCGGGCGACGTCGGGCAGATCCTGCCAGGCATCGTCGCCGACCTCATCGCCGCCGAAGTGGAGATAAGGCGCGGGAAAGAGCTTGCCGACTTCGCTCAGGACATTGCGGATGAAGTCGTAGGTCTCGGGCTTGCCCGGGTTGAAGCGGCCCTGCCCATCGAAGAACTCGGGGTAAGCGCGCGCCTCCGAGCCGGCGTGGCCCGGCATCTCGATTTCCGGAACGACCATGATGTGCCGCTCGGCGGCGTAATCGACGATTTCATGGATCTGGTCGGTGCTGAAATACTCGCGAGCGCCGGTCTCCGGATCCAGTGCGCCCACGCCCGTGAGCCTCGGGTAGCCGGGAATTTCGACGCGCCAGCCGGGATCGTCGGTCAGATGCAACTGGAGCACGTTGAGCTTGTAAGCGGCCATTTCGTCGATCGTCTTGAGCAGCGTGTCCTTGCCGAAGAAATGCCTGCTCTCATCCACCAGCAATCCGCGCCAGCGGAAGCGCGGGGCATCGCGTATCTCGACCGCGGGGACGGTCCGTGAGTCGGATTTGCCGGTGACGAGCTGGCGGAGCGTCTGTACGCCGTAAAACAGCCCTCGCGGATCGGACGCTTCGATCAGCACTTCCTTGCCAGCGGCGCGCAAATGATAGGCTTCAGGTCCCGGGACCGTCGCCGCGGGAACGATCGCCAGGCGGATTCGCGACGAACCGTGGCGGCCCAGCTTCAAGTCCATCGCTCGAGCCAGGAAGGTTCCCGTCGATTCTGCCGTGCCGCTCGCGTCGATCACCGTGCCGCCGGTTATTGGAACGGCGCCGTCGCGCCATTCGACAGAGACAGGCATAGGAATGAGCGGCGGCCGCGAAACAGCGGCCTCGGCGGCTGTTTGCCCGAGCAGGGCGATCGAGAATAACACTAGGCAAAAGCGAACGAACATAAGATTCCCGCTGAGGCGCTCCCCGCGCATACGTGCGTACGATCCCGCAGCACTCGGGCGTGCGCAATGGCCGTTGCGATGGATTGGAAGCATTGCCAACCTGCGCGCGCATGAAGCGAAACTCCACGATCGACGATGTCGCGAAAGCAGCTGGTGTCGCCCGGGTGACGGTCTCGCGCGTGCTCAACAACGGGACCAACGTCCGCCCCGAAACGCGCGAGCGCGTGCGACGCGCCGTCGAAGAGCTCGGTTATTCGGTCAATCAGCAGGCACGCGCGCTTGCGAGCGGCATGGGTCGCGAGATCATGCTGATTCACGCCCACAGCCCGGAGCTCGAGCCCAACAGCTATTACAATGCCGGCCTGGAGCTTGGCGCGCTGCGCGGTTGTTCATCAGCAGGTTTCGAACTCGTCACACGTGCGGTCGACCCGGGCGACGAAGACAGGGTCAGGCTGCTCGCGTCGATTCTCGAGCGCGAACGGCCCGCTGGGATCATCCTGTCGCCGCCGCTTTCGGATGATCTCGAATTCATCGACGCTGCGCGCCGAGTCGGAGTGCCGGTCGTCGCGGTTTCGGCCGGGATCAAAGCGCGGGCTGCCGTGTCCGCCGTCGGCATCGACGAGCGCGCGGGCGGATATGCGATCGGGCAGCATTTGACCTCACTCGGGCACCGCCGCCTAGGTTTCATCAAAGGGCCGCCGGAGCACCGGGCAGCGGCGCTGCGTTATGACGGGTTTCTCGATGCCTTGCGCGCATCCGGCGTCTCAGGCGAGCCGTGGACGACGACGGGTGATTTCACCTTCAAGTCCGGGGTCGAAGCGGCGGAAAGGCTGATAGCCGAACGCTCGAAAGTGACAGCCATTGCCTGCGCTAACGACGACATGGCCGCCGGTGCGATGCTCGCGCTCCATCGCGCGGGACTCGCCATCCCGGGTGCGATCTCGGTGACGGGCTTCGACGATACGCCGATGTCGGAGATTGTCTGGCCGCCGCTGACGACGATTCGCCAGCCGATCAAGGATTTGAGCGAACATGCTGTTCACCTGCTTGTCGAGAACCACTCGAACGGTCACGTTCGCTACGATGCGCTTTCCTTCGCGCTGATCGTCCGGGAGTCGACGGCGCCGCCACCGGCTTGACAGTTTCGGAACAATGCCGCACGAATGGAAGCGCTTCCATATGGTCTGGGGGGCGAGGCTGCGGGGCGTTGGCGCCGCAGGCTGACTGGGGAGAAAATCGTGCCAAATCGTTCGTCGCGTGCGCGCCGTGCATTGCTGCTTGCCGGTGGATGCTGCCTGCCATTGCTCATGCCAACCGCTGCATTCGCGCAGCAGCAGCAAACGACTCCCGACCAGACGGATCAGAGCACTCAGCAAGACCAGAAGAAGCAGCAGACGGTCACTCCGGGCGAGCCGAACGCCACCAAGAAGGACGAGGGTGC
>Ga0070684_100001133_pt1 | contig 19127 bp, 19 predicted proteins | sample KBSC723LmetaG_FD_65653 | JGI IMG/M metagenome (GOLD analysis project Ga0070684, IMG submission 65653) | Corn rhizosphere microbial communities from Kellogg Biological Station, Michigan, USA - KBS C7.2-3L metaG | ecosystem: Host-associated > Plants > Roots > Rhizosphere ...
GGTCCTCTCGTCGGGTGCTCTACCAACCCGACGAGCCGAAGCCGCGGAATTCGACATCCGCGGGCGACCGATTTTCCGCGATCTTGGACGTCCGTCGGTGCTATGGCACCGACGGACGTCCAAGATCGCGGAAAGCGGCGCTCAGAGGACTACCTTGCGGCCGATCGCGCGGGCCCTTCGCGCGGTGGGCATCCGCGAGTGGAACAGCCAGGCTTCGGCCTGGCAGGACCGGCACATCCGCACCGAGGCGATCGGAAACTGGATCCCGCCGCCCAGATACCGGATGCTGTGCCGCTCGGCCACCTCGCAGCCGCACCGGTCGCAGCGCACCGGGTCGACCTGGATCACCGTGTACGAGTAGTGGTGCTCGGCGTAGCGGACCACCGAGTACGCCCGGCCACCGACCTTCAGCTGCGGACGCCGGGGCGCGCCGCCGAGCGGCCCGAGTTCGGCGTTCGACATCGCCTCGGCCAGCCCGCGGAGCAGCCGGCTGCGGCGGCGAAGCCGCTGGAAGGTGTCCGAGGAGTGGGTTGCGAGCCACTCGTCGTCGGCTTCGATGCGCCACTTCGTCGCCATTCGCCGTCACCCGTTCTGAGCCAGCGCGTCCGCCGCGGCCGCGCCCACCGGCGGCAGGCGGCGCAGCGCCCGCCGGGCGCGCCGCCGCCGCCAACCCGGGCGCCGCGACCACGCCAGCTTCGACGGTACCCGTGACCACCGCAGCGGTCACCCGGCTGGCCGGCGAGTGGCCGGCGCGTGTCCGCGAGTGCTTCGTGGCTCTGCCCAGCTGACCGGGTAACGGCGGACCCGCTACCGTGAGCCGCATGAGTCCTGCGGTACCGCCGCCGTCCGGGCCCTTTCCGGTGGGCCGGACCGCCCGTGATTTGACCGACCCGTCGCGAACCGACCCGTACGCCGCCGACCCGTCCGAGCCGCGCTCGCTGGTGCTCTGGATCTGGTACCCGGCCGGCCCCGCGTCCGGCCCGCCCGCCGACTACCTGCCGGCGCCCTGGCAGCCCGCCGCCGACATGCTCGGCATCCGCGTCGCCGGCCTCGCGTCGAACAGCGCCGCGGACGCGGCGCCGGCGGATGGCACCTTCCCGGTGCTGCTGCTGTCGCCGAGCGGCTTCCCGCCGCTGCTGCTGTCGGGGACGGCCGAGGAACTGGCCAGCCACGGCTTCGTGGTCGTGGGCGTCAACCACACCTACGAGACGGCGGTGACGGTCTTCCCCGACGGCCGCGTGGTTCCGATGAACCCGGCCGCGATCGCCGGCGCGCTGGGCCCGCAGGTCGGCGCGCACGAGGCCGTGTTCGAGCAGCGCGCGGCCGTCTGCCGGTACAAGGCGGAAGACCTCGCGTTCGTCGCCGACCGGCTGGCCGCCCTCGACCCCGCCGACATGTTCGCCGGCCGCCTCGACCTCGGCCGGTTGGCGGCGGCGGGACACTCGTTCGGCGGCGCGGCCGCCCTGCAGTGGTGCCGCGACGACAGCCGCTGCACGGCGGCGGTGAACCTCGACGGTGCACTGTGGACGGAGGTCGGCCGGGACGGCCTGGCCAGGCCGGTGCTGCAGGTGCTGGCGCCGCACCCGGAGTTCGACCTGGCCCCCGACGACGCGGTCGCCGCCGGCATGGCACCGGACCCCGCCTGGTACCGCGCGGAGAAGGCGATCACGCTCGACGGCTGGACGACGGTGGAGCGCACCGGCCGCCCGGCCCGCACCGTCACCATCGCCGGCGCCACCCACCTGAGCTTCATGGACATCCCGTTCCTGCCGCTCGCGCCCGACTCCCCGGCGGCACCGATGCTGGCCAACACCGCGATCGAGCCACGCGACATGCTGACCCGCACCACCGGGCTGCTACTGGAGTTCCTCAACGGGTAGCAGCCGTGCCACGATCGCGGCCACGGCATCGACGACCGCGGCGTTGTCGATTGTCTCGTCGCACACCGTCTGCAGCACGAGGCCCTGGTAGATCGCGACGAAGACCCGGGCGAGGGCGTCGGGGTCGAGGTCGGTCATGCCGCGCAGCGTCCGCGCGGCGTCCGCGCGCGGGCCGTCGGCGCCGCGTCGCACGAGGTCGAGGATCTGCGACGAGCGCAGCGCCTCCGCCCACACCTGGACGCCCAGCCGGAGGTCCTCGCGCCGGGCGGGTTCGCCGATCGAGCGCAGCAGCCCGAGATAGTTGGCAATCAGGTCGTCGCCCTCGAACAGCGCCCGGCGCTGGTCGTGCCACTCGGTCACGATGGCGACGATGATGTCGTCCTTGCCGGCGAAGTACCGGTAGACGAGGCCGGCGCTGATCCCGGACTCGCGCACGATGTCCTGCATCGACGTGCGGTGGAACCCGTCGCGGCCGAAGCAGCGCGCGGCGGCGGCGAGGATCTGGTCGCGGCGGGCGGCGAGGTGGGCGTCGCTGACCTTCGGCATCTAATCGAACTCCGCACAGGCGATCCGGTAGAACGGGGCGGCCGGCTCGTCGCGGCCGAGCGGCCCGAGGTAGCGGGCCGCGGCCTCGCGGGTGGAGAGGTCGTGGGTCAGCCTCATGCCGCGCTCGGCCAGGTATCCGGGCAACTCGACGGGGTCGAAGCCGAACGTCCACGGTTCGCCGTGCCGCCGCACCGCGGCGTGCCACTCCTCGACGCCGCTGAAACCACCGGTTCCGTCGAGCGCCGAGCGGTCGATGTAGGTGACGACGAGCCGCCCGCCGCTCGCGATGATGCCGGCCAGGTGCCGCAGCGTGGTGTCGACGGCGTCGGCGGTGAGGTAGTTGGTGACGCCCTCCCAGACGACCACGGCGCGCTCGTCGGTGGCGAAGCCGGCCCGCCGCAGGGCGTCGGACAGGTCGTCGCGCATCAGGTCGACGGGGACGAACCGCACGTGCGCCCGCTGGGCGGGACGCACGTGTGCCCGGATCCGCCGCCGCTTGCTGGCCTGGGTGGCCGGGTGGTCGACCTCGAAGACCCGGGCCGACGCCATCGCGGGCAGCCGGTAGGCGCGGCTGTCGTAGCCCGCACCCAGCAGCAGCACCTGTTCGATGCCGGCGGCGAGCGCCTCGCCGACCAGGTCGTCGATGAGCCTTGTCCGGACCACCGCCGAGGCGCGGGGGCCGGCGGGGAACCGGGTGTCGATGTAGCGCTCGACCCGCCGGCGGACAGCCGGTATCCGGGCCAGCCGCGCCAGCATCCGGTACCGGGGCGGGAGGAACTTGGACGCGTAGGGGTCGTCGAACACCTTGTCGCGCCGGCGGGCCGACTCCAGCGCGCGGAACAGCGCCACGTGGCCGGCGGTCCGACTGGTCGCGTTCTGCACGCGTCACACGTTAATGAACGAACGTCCACTTTTCTATGGCGTGAACGCGTCGTCGCCGCAGATCTTGGACGTTGGCCACCGCCGGGGGTGGTGGCCAACGTCCAAGATCGCGGAATCGGGGCCTAACCGAGGCGGGCGACCACGGCCGTCGCCATTCCGCGCTCGCCCGCGGCGTTCGGGTGGAACGGCGCGGCCGATGCGGCGGGGACCAGGCCCTCGACCCAGCGGGTGCTCGATCCGCGGCAGGCGTCGTGCCCGATCGACGGCGTGTACGTGTCGACGTAGCCGGCACCGTTCGCCGCCGCCGTGTTGGCCAGCATGGCGTTGAGGGACTTCTCGACGCCGCGCAGGTACGGGACGTCGCCGAACGCGATCGGCACCGTCGGCCAGCAGCCGTAGCCGGTGTCGGGCAGGATCGCCGGGTACCCGACGACGAGTACCCGCGCGTTCGGCGCGGCGGCGCGCACCGCGCGCAGCACGTTGGCCACCTTGGGCGCGGTGGCCGCGATGCGGGCCTGCAACTGGTCGGTGCCGCCGGCGGTGTACCGGTTCTTGCACGGCGTCCCGAACGGGTTGTCGAGGCTGTCCTGCGCGCAGGTGGTGATGATGTCGGAGAAGCCGATGTCGTTGCCGCCGATGCCGACGGTGACCAGCGCCGTGGCGGCGGTGACGGCGGCGATCTGCGGCGGCACGGTGATTCCGAGTTGACCGCTGCCGGGGTTGAGGATGTCGTTCGTGGTCGCCCCGCCACAGCTGACGTCGACGAACGACGACGACCCGATCGTCGACGCGGTCACGGCGGGGTAGTTGCGGTTCGAGCGGACGCAGTTCAGGTCGACCTGCGTCGGGATCAGCGGGCCGGAGGTGTACGAGTCCCCCAGCGCGACGTAACGACCGGTCGGCGGGGCGGCGTGAGCGGTGCCGGGAAGGGCGACAACGAGCGCGACCACCGGCACAGCGGTCACGGCGGCGGCCCGGCCCAGGAAGCGAAGTGCGGACACGACGGAAAGTCCCATGGCGACCCCCGAGGCGGCGACGGTGCAGGGTGTCCGACAGTGTCCAGCAGTTGACTCATACTCGTCAATGCCTTGAGCCCAACCGCCGTGGCTTTCCTCGAATCGAGCTGTCCTATGAGGACGGTCCTACGAGGCGAGGTACTCCTCGGCGGCCCGGACCTTCGCCCGGGTGGCCGCGTCGAGGCGGCCGCTGCGGGCCTTGACCCGCTCGAGCACCCGCCGGCAGTGCCCGGGCAGCCCGAGCCGCACCGTCAGGTCGAGCAGTTCCGCCTGGAACGGATGGATGGACGGAAACTCCCGCTCCAGCCGCACAGCACAGGCAACGGCCCGCTCCCAAACCCGGTTGAACTCGTCGGCGTCGGCCCGCGCCGCCGTGCGCAGCAACGCCATCGACGCGTGTTCGCTCATGTGCCGGTCTTCCCAGATTCCGGCACCGGCCCAGTCGTACCCGAGCGCGTTCTCGAGGACGGGGCGGGCCTCGTTCTCCCGGCCGGCCTTCGCCAGGCACAGGGCCGCCCGGATCTCGTCGTTGAACTCCCCCGGCCGGCCCTCGGCCAGCTGTCGCAGGGCGGCGTCGCGGAACAGGCCGGCCGCCTCGTCGTAGCGGTGCGCGTCCCAGGCCCGGTGCGCGCGGCTGCGCAGCTGGTCGGCGTTCAAGCCGCCCGGCCCCGCGGCCGCCGTCCGCTCGCTGAGTCGCTCGGCGCGCTGCCGCCGCCGCTCGTGGTCGAGCATCGTGCGGACGAACCGCTCCACCGGGTCGGCGTCGCGCGCCCGGGCACCCGCCCGGCGGGCCTGCCCCACCTGCGCCAGCGCCAGTTCGGCGTCGGGCAGCAGCCTGTCGACCATGACCTCGCTCGCCCACCTGGTCCGCGCCCATGCGACGCACAACAGCACGACCGGATCCGGCGGCTGCTCGTCGAGCAGCTTGACGAGGCTGTCGAGGTCGCGCGCGGCCACGTACCGCGCGGCCTCCGCACGCACCTGCTCCGGCAGCCGGCTCACGAGGTCGCGATCGATCTCCATGGCCGTACCCTATGACGTACTCCACAGGCGGAATGCGATCCGGCGGCCGCGGGTTCGTCGTGGACATGACGACGATCGGCTCCATCGGAAGCGGCAACATCGGTGGCACCGTCGCCCGGCTCGCGGTGGCAGCCGGCTACGACGTGGTGCTCAGCAACTCCCGCGGTCCGGACACGCTCGCCGACCTGGTCGCCGAGCTCGGGCCGCGGGCCCGCGCCGGCACCGCCGCCGACGCCGCGCAGGCCGGCGACATCGTGGTGGTCTCGATCCCGCTCCGCGCCTACCCGACGGTGCCGGTGGAGCCGCTGGCCGGCAAGGTGGTACTGGACACCAACAACTACTACCCGCAGCGCGACGGGCACATCGCCGAGCTGGACGATCACCAGGCGACGAGCAGTGAACTGCTCCAGCGGCACCTGCCGGGCTCGCACGTCGTCAAGGTGTTCAACAACATCCATTTCCGGCACCTGCTCCAGCTGGCATCGCCGGCCGGGTCGGCGGATCGCAGCGCTCTCCTCATCGCTGGTGACGACGACGCGGCGAAGGCGACAGCGGCCCGGTTCCTCGACGCCATCGGCTACGACGCCGTCGACGCCGGCCCGCTCTCGGAGAGTTGGCGGTTCGAACCGGACACGCCGGCGTACGGCCTGCCCTACCTCGGCCCGGAGAAGCTGAGCGGCCCGGGCAGGCCGGCCGGGGCGGCCGAGTTGCAACAAGCCCTCGCGAAGGCCCGGCGGTCCTGACGGGACGGGGTGGCCCCGACGAAGCGTCGGGGCCACCGCTCAAGAAGGGTCAGCCTTGCGCGGCCGCGTAGTCGCTGGCCACCCGGATCAGCTCGATCAGGCCGGTCGCGTACTCCATCGCCTCGGCATGGGCCTCCGGGAACGGCGGCTGGAAGCCGACGCCCTCCCACTCACCGGTCGACGGGTTCCAGATGTCGTTGCCGATCTCGAAGTCCCACGCGAAGATGCCGTTCTCGTAGTAGAGCTGGTCGGCGGAGTTGCCGGCCGCGGAGTACAGGACGTCGGCGACCGGTCCGGTCTGCGACGGCCAGGTGACGGTGCCGCGCTCGGACGCGATCGCCCCGACGATGCGCCGCGCGCTCTGCAGGAAGTACGCCGCCTCGTCGATCGACGGCCGGGGCAGGGTGATCCGGCCGGGCACCTTGTACGCGCCGGGCGGCCACATGAAGTAGCCGCCGTAGCTGTGCACGTTCATCACGAACTTGATGTTGGGGTGGGCGTCGGCGACCGCGACGACGTTGCGGCTCTCCGCCTCGGACAGCTCGCCGGTGCCGGCGTAGGTGCCGGACAGGCAGTTCGCGCTGCCGCCGACGTAGCCGTCGAACAACGATCCGACGGAGTAATTGCGGTTGACGTCGACGCCCCACGCGTCGCGGAACGCCGGGTCGCGCGACGCGCCGGTGCAGTGGTTGACCAGGTTCTTGCGCTGGAAGTTGTAGTCGGCGAACGAGTAGTTGGCGCCGTCGGGGTTCACCGTCGGGATGACGAAGACGTCGACCTTGTCGAGCAGGTCGCGGGTGGCCGGGTCGGTGCGCGCGTTCGCCAGCAGCCGCTCGGCGAACTCAAGGGTCACCAGCGGCGTCGCCCATTCCCGCGCGTGCTCCTGCGAGTAGGCGAGCACGCCGATCCGCGACCCGTCGCGGTGCAGGCCGATCCGCAGTGCCTGCACCGTCCACGGCCGGTGCGGGGCGTCGCCGGTGAGCCCGTCGTCGAGCGTCACGGGTCCGGTGACCGGCATCGGCAGCCCGGCCGAGCCGCTCTCGACGAACGCGGTGAACCGGTCCGGGAACCGCGCGGTGATGAGCGCGGCGACGTCGTCGGTGGTGCTCACCGTCTTGCCGGCGTTGTCGGTGGCGAGCGACACGGTGAGGACCCGGTCGCGGAACCGCACCGTCAGCGGGCGGTTCGGCGCGCCCGGATCGACGGTGCGCACCTGGATCCCGTCGACGTTCTGGTCACCGAACTTGACAGATTCCACGACGACGGCGGCCACGGCCGGGTCGCCGAGGTACGCGGTGGCGGTGCGCCGGTAGCCCTGGGTGCGGTTCGGCAGGTCGATCACGTCGACGAGGTCGCGGTACTGCCGGCCGAGCCGCCGGATCCGGGCCTGGATGTCCAGCGGGGTGGCGTACGCGTCGATGAAGTCCTTCTGGTAGCCGCTCGGCAGCGGCGGCGGGGTGGATCCGGGCCAGGCCGCCGGCGTCACCGGACGCGCGGTGCCGCCCAGGCTGGACACGGCCGTCACCTGCACCGGCCGCGCGGGCAGCGGTTGCGGAAGCGCGACGTGGTACTGGTACTCGCCGGCGTCCTCGAACCGGAACAGGTCGTAGGAACCGGTGGTGCCGTCGGCGGTGCGCCAGGTGACGGTGATCTCGACGTCCGGGTCGTCGGTGGCCGTCGTCGCGACCTGGGTCTGCAGGAACGTCTGGCCGTTGCTCGTCCACCAGTAGGCCTGCAGGAAGTGCAGGGTGTCGGCGGCATTGATGCCCTGGGTGGCGCGGACGCTGGCCCGGTAGCGGGCGGTGCCCTCGCCGGCCCGCTGCACCACCTGGATCAGCCGCGCGCCGCGGGCGGTCAGCGCGGCGAGTTCCGCGCCGGTGAGCACGAGGTCGACGCGCACGCGGCTGCCGTCGGCACGCGGGCGGGTGGCGATGTCGGCGCCGGCCGTGACGAGTTCGTCGAACATCGCCTCGGTCGGCAGTTCGACCCGGACGAGCGCCCGCTCGGCGGGTCCAACGGATGGCGCGGCGGCGGCGGGCGCCGGCACCGCGGCGGCGGCCGGCCCGGCGACGGCGGCGGACGGGACGAGGATCGCGGCGAGCGCGGCGGCGAGCGGCGCCCGCCATCGGCGTGGTCTCATGGCTCCCCCTTACAGATCGACCCATGTCGTTTCCACGCCAGTCGATGCGAAGAGAGAAGTCAAGAGCCGCTTCGTGCCGCGCGGCGGGCCCGGTACGCGTTGACGGCCGCCCGGTTGCCGCAGCCCGCGTCGCAGAAGCGTTTGGACCGGTTCTTCGACAGATCGACCAGGACCCCGCCGCAGTCGGGGAACTCGCAGATCCGCAGGCGTCGCAGCTCCCCCTCCCGCACGACGTCGACCATCGCCATCGCCGCCTCGACGGCCATCCGGTCGGCGAGCGGGGCGTCGGACGGCGTCGCGTGCAGGTGGTACGACCACTCGTCGTGGCGCACGAGCTGCGGCAGCGCGTTCGCCTCGCGCAGCAGCGTGTTCACGATCTCGACGACCTCGTCCTCGTCGGCCTCCCAGATGCGCCGCAGCCGGGGGCGCAGCGCGCGGACCGCGCGCAGCTCGGCCTCGGTGCGTTCGTGCCGCCCGGTCCATCCCCAACGGGCGACGAACGCGGCGAGCGCGGCGGTGTCGGGCAGCTCCTCGCCGTCGGGATCGTCGGTGTTCACAAGCGCGGCCGCCGCCGCGAGCGCCACCTCGGTGTCATGAGCGAAAAGCACGTTGACTCCTGTCACACGAATCGGCTAGTGTCATGAGTGTAAACGCACTTTGCATATTACTCCGGGAGGTCTCGATGCGCGCCGAACGTACCGCCGCAGCCGGGTTGGGCCTGGCGCTGCTGTCCGCCGCCACGTTCGGCACGTCCGGGATCTTCGCCCGCTCGCTCATCGAGGCCGGCTGGTCGGCCGACGCCGCGGTCGCCGCCCGCATCGGCATCGCCGCGCTGGTGCTCGCCGTTCCGGCGCTGCTCGCGCTGCGCGGCCGCTGGCACGTCGCCCGGCGCGCCGCCGGCACCATGGGCCTGTTCGGGCTGCTGGCCGTGGCCGGCGCCCAGGTCGGCTTCTTCAACGCCGTGCGGTACCTGCCGGTCGGGGTCGCGCTGCTGATCGAGTACTCGGGGATCGTGCTCGTGGTGCTGTGGATGTGGGCCGTGCACGGCCAGCGCCCGCGCCGCCTCACGATCGCCGGCGCGGTCACGGCGCTGTTCGGGCTCGTGCTCGTGCTGAACCTCACCGGTGCGGGGCACATCGAACCGCTCGGCGTGCTCTGGGGTCTGGCCGCCGCCGTCGGGCTGGCCGCCTACTTCGTGCTGTCCGCGCGCATCGACGCGGAGCTGCCGTCGGTCTCGCTGGCCGCGGGCGGGATGGCAATCGGTGCCGTCCTGCTGTTCGCCCTCGGCGCGGTCGGCGCGATGCCCATGGAGGCCACGTTCGGCGACGTCGACTTCGCCGGCATGCGCACCAGCTGGATCGTGCCCGTGATCGGCCTGTCCCTCATCGCGGCGGTGGTCTCCTACGTGGCCGGGATCGGCGCGGCGCGGGCGCTCGGCGCGGCGGTGTCGTCGTTCGTCGGCCTGACCGAGGTCATGTTCGCTGTGCTGTTCGCCTGGATCGCGCTGGGCGAGCTGCCGTCGGCGATCCAGGCCGCCGGTGGCATCCTGATCGTCGCCGGGATCGTGCTCGTGCGGCTCGACGCGCTGCGCCGGTCGCCCGATGCGACCGCGACCGACCGCGCGGCCGAACCCGAACTCACGGCCGCGCGCTGAGACCGCGGTGACCGCGGCCGCGCGCGGGAAGCGCGCGGCCGCGGAGGCCTCAGAGGTCGACGGCGTCCTCGACCTCGCCGCCGTGGACGATCAGCGCGTAGATGGCGATGATGTCGACAACGATGATGGTGACGCTCCAGATCGGATACGCCGCGAGGAACGCCACGTTGGAGAGCACGCTGACCACCGCCATGACCACGCCGACGACGCGGGCCCAGGTCTGGCCGAGCATCACGCCGAAGCCGGACACGACGGCGGCGACGCCGAGCAGCATGTGGACGAAGCCCCAGGTGGTGTAGCTCACGCTGGTGAGCGTGCTGTCATTTCGGACGACGAAGAAGCCGTCGTCGAACAGCGCCACGACGCCGACGATGATCTCGTAGAACCCGACAAGGAGCATCAACGTCGCGGCGAAGAAGACCCAACCCACCCATTTGCGGCTGGGCTCGCGGTAGACCGGCTCGTCACTCATCTCGATTGCCTTCCGGGATCGGTTCTCAGCAGGTGTCGGCCATGGCGTCGCCGAGGTTGTTCACGGCGGAGCCGAGGCTGTCGATGGCGTCGCTGACCACCGCGAGCGTGGCCGCGGTCGGATCGGCCTTCGCCGCCGAGACGCTCGTCGTCAGCTGGTCGGCGGCGGTCTTGACGGCCGTCACCTGCGGCTCGAACTGCGTCTTCGCGTCGGTGCCCAGCTGCTGGAGGTCCAGCTTGAGCTGGTCGAGGCTGGTACGTACCTGGGACAGGCCGTTCTCGCTGACATTGGCGTCGCGCACGTGGTCGGCGGAGTTGCGCACGGCGTCGAGGCTGTCGCACACCGCCGGCTGGTTGTCGTCGGCGCAGCCGGCCAGGGCCAGGACCACCAGCAGAGCCGCCGCCGACCGGGTCGCATGTCGTCGCATGCGGGAAGAATGACCGCGCGGCGACCGCGCCGCGTCATCTGCGACGAATGAAACCGCCGTTCATCTGTCCGGGATGAACCGTCGACGGCCGGCGCTGGCCGATATTCACGGCACCATTGAACTCGAAGGGCGGTTGTCTCATGGCACAGACGCGTCACCACACCGCAGCCCGACGCCGGAGGAGCGCGCGGGTGGAGGCGGAAGAAAATCTCTCGATGTGGGTCGGATGGGTCGCCTTCGCCGGCATCGTCATGGGCACCGCCGGGCTGCTGAACATCCTCCAGGGGACCGTCGCGCTGTTCAACGACGGCTACTACACGGCGGGCGGCGACGCCTTCTCGATCGACTCAACGGTATGGGGCGTCGTCCTCCTCGCCACCGGTCTGATCCTGTGCTTCACGGGTTACGGCGTCCTGACCGGGCGGACCTGGGCACGCATCGTCGGCGTGGTGATCGCATCGATCGACGCGGTCATCAACTTCGCGTTCATCGGCGCGTTCCCGATCTGGAGCATCCTCGCCGTCTCGCTCAACCTCATCGCGATCTACGCGATTTCGGTGCACGGACGCGAAGCCCAGATCCTCCGATCGTGAGCTGAGTTCAGAACGGTGTCGGAATGTGGTGCAGCGGCAGATCGGGCCGACGGTAACCGTTGGCCTTCTGCCGCTTGGGCAGCGACACGTTCGGCCGGTCCAGCTTGCTGTACGGGATGCTGCTCAGCAGGTGGCTGATGATGTTCAGGCGCCCGCGCTTCTTGTCCTCGGTGACTGCGACGTACCAGGGTGCCCACGCCGTGTCGGTGGCGTGGAACATGTCGTCGCGTGCTCGCGAGTAGTCGTACCAACGGCTGTACGACTTCATGTCCAGGTCGGAGAGCTTCCAGACCTTGCGGGGATCGTGGATGCGGCTCTCCAGCCGACGCGTCTGCTCCTCCGGACTGACTTCCAGCCAGTACTTGAGCATGATCACACCCGAGTCGACGATCGCCCGCTCGACCCCGGGAACGAGCTGCAGGAATCCCTTGACCTGCTCCTCGGTGCAAAAGCCCATGACGCGCTCGACACCGGCGCGGTTGTACCAGCTCCGGTCGAAGATCACGACCTCGCCGGCGGCCGGCAGATGCGGCACGTACCGCTGCATGAACATCTGCGAGCGCTCCCGCTCGGACGGCGCCGACAGCGCCACGACCCGGAAAGTCCGCGGGCTGACCCGCTCGGTGATGGCCTTGATGACGCCGCCCTTGCCCGCGGTGTCCCGGCCCTCGAACACGATGCACACCTTCGCGCCGGTCGCCTTCACCCACTCCTGCATGGCGACGAGCGAGCCGTGCAGGCCCCGCAGGTGCTTGCGGTACTCTCTTTCCTTCATCCGCTTCACGTCGTCGCCCTGCTGCGGGACGAGGGTTCCTGTCGAGGCGTGGTGATTCTTGGTCATTTGACGGCCACTCCGATGCGCTCGTTCCTAGCGTGCGCCGGCGAAACCGCCTGGCGCGCGTCGATTGTCGGCTGCGATGTGCGACGCCGCCGGATCCACTTGCTGATCTCCACCACCAATGCCAACGGCAGGGCGAGCGCGATGCACGCCAGCCACTGGGGACCGGTGAGGGGCTTGGTGAGCATGCTTTGCTGCAGGAAGTCCACGCGCGTGGCGAGCACCACCATGCCAACCGGGATCAACCCGATGGCCATGGCCTTGAGGACCGGCGCGGCGAACCCGCTGCCGGGGTCGCGCCGGTTCGACAGGGCGTTGAAGACCGTGCCGATCCCCATCACGGCGAAGGTCATGGTCACGGAGGCGGTCGGCACGGTGGTGCTCGGCTCGTCCGGGCCGGCGACCAACGGAATCAGCGCGCCGATGAAAAGCACCGCGGCGTAGAGCAACCAGAACACGATGGCTGTGCGGTTGCTGATGGGTACCTTTGGATCGCGCGGCGGACGGTGCATGACGTCCGGATCGCCCGGATCGACCGCAATGATGATCACGCCCGTCGCGGTGGCGAAGAACAACAGGTACAGCACCATCGAGGGGGTCATCGCGACGCCCTGGTTCAGGTTGAACGCGGTCGCGGCGACGAACAACAGCACGAGCGACAGCAGCTGCGTCATCTGGTACCGCACGTACGCCACGATCTTCTCGTAGACCCGCCGGCCGATCTCGACGGCGCGCACCAGCGTGCCGAAGTTGTCGTCGGTGAGGACCATCCGGGCGGCCTGCTTGGTGACCTCGCTGCCGCTGCCCATCGCCACGCCGATGTCGGCCTGCTTGAGCGCCGCGGCGTCGTTGACCGCGTCGCCGGTCATCGCGACGATCAGGCCCTGCTCCTGCATGGCCCGGGCGAGCCGCAGCTTGTCCTCCGGCGACACCCGGCCGAAGACGTGCAGGCGCGGCAGCCGTTCGGCCAGTTCCTCGTCGGACATCGCCTGCAGTTCGGCCCCGGTGATCGCGCCCGGCCCCAGGCCCAGCGACGCACCGATCGCCTGCGCGGTGACGGCATGGTCGCCGGTGATCATCCGGACGTCGATGCCGGCGTCGAGCGCCGTGCGCACGGCGGCCTTGGCCTCGGCCCGCAACGGATCGATGATCCCGACCATCCCGACGAACATCAGGCCCTCGGTGAGGGACATGGGATCGCCCGTCATGCGGGACTCGTCGGCATCGTCGATGAACCTGGCCGCGAACGCCAGCACCCGCAGGCCCTGCCGGCCCATCCGCTCGTTGGCGGCGTCGATGTCGGCCCGCACGTCGTCGATGGGCACCTGAGCGCCGCGAATGGCGCTCCCTGAGGTGGTGCACCGGCCGAGCACCACGTCGGGGCCGCCCTTGACGAGCTCGACGAGGCGCTCCGAACCGTCGACGCGGAGCCGGTGGTAGGTGGCCATGAACTTGTAGTCGGAGTCGAACGGCACCTCGGCGAGGCGCGGGTACGCGCGCCGGGTCTCGCCGGCGTCGACGCCGAGCTTCGCCGCCAGCACCACCAGCGCCGCCTCGGTCGGGTCGCCGACGACGCTGCCGTCCGTGCTCACCGTCGCGTCGCTGCACAACACCAGCCCCGAGGCCAACCGGGTGAAGTCGGGAGTCGGCACGCCGGCCACCGACCGGATGTCGCCCGACATGCGGTAACCCTCGCCGTCGACGGTGAACCAGGCGCCGTCGGCGTAGACCACCGACACCATCATCTGGTTCATCGTCAGGGTGCCGGTCTTGTCGGAGTTGATGGCGCTGGTGGCGCCCAGCGTCTCCACGTCGGTCAGGTTCTTCACGACCGCCTTCGCGGCGGCCAGGTGACGCGCGCCGTACGAGAGCAGCGCCGACACGAAGGCCGGCATGCCCGTCGGGATCGCCGAGATGGCCATCGCCGTGCCCAGCAGCAGGATCTCGTTCAGCTCCATGCCGCGCGCCCACGCGACCACCACGATGAAGGCCACCGCGGTCCAGGCGATCAGGCCGAGCACCTTCGTCAGCGACCCGAGTTCCTTCTGCAACGGCGAGCGGGCCCGCTTGACCGACGTCAGCATCGTCGCGATCCGGCCGAGTTCGGTGTTCATGCCCGTGGCCGTCACGACGATCGCCGCGGTGCCGCGGGTCACCGACGTGTTCTGGAACACCATGTTCGACCGGTCGCCCAGCGCCACCTCGTCGGAGGCCAGGACGGCCGGGCTCTTCGGGACCGGCGCGCTCTCCCCGGTCAGCGCGGCCTCCTGCACCTCGAGCGTCGCCGACTGGAGGATCCGGCCGTCGGCCGGGACGAGGTCACCGGCTTCGACGTGCACCACGTCGCCGGGAACGACGTCGACGGCGGGCACGAGTTCGAGCGTCCCGTCGCGGATCACCTTGGCCTGCGGGACCTGCATCTTCTCCAGCGCGTCGACGCTGGCCCGCGCCGAAAGCTCCTGGCGCGCGCCGAGAACGACGTTCAGCGCGATGAGCAGGCCCACGATGATCGCCGTCGACACCTCGCCGATGGCCAGACTGACGACGACGACCGCCACCAGCATGATGTTCATCGGATCCCGCAGTTGTTGCAGCGCGATCATCAGAACCGACGGTGGCTTCTCGCTGACGATGCGGTTCGGCCCGTCTTTCGCCAGCCGGGCCGTGGCTTCCGCGTGGGTCAACCCGCTGCCGGCGTCGCTGTCCATCGCGGTGACGACGAGCGCCCCGTCCGCGGCGAACCAGGGCCGGCGCCCGTTGGCCGCGCCGGGCGGCTGTTCGGTGACGCCCGTGCCGGCGGCACCGGTCCTGTCCGTCATCAAGCGCCTCCGTGCGATGCGGCACCGCGATGCGGCACCGTGGTCGCGGTCCAGCGTGTGCAGGGCCGGTACCCGGGCGCCTCACCCCCCGGGAATGGTTCGGGGTTCCGCGCCGCCGTTCGGCGCCCGAAAGCCATCCACCCGGAGCGATCTCGCGCCCCCGCGCGCGGGTCTAGGTTCCGCGACAAAGACTCGGAGACTAGGAGAAGGCCATGCGTCCCGGAGCAGACCACCGACGATCGGGCCCGCTGCTCGTCCTGTTCGCGGTCGCGACCGCGGCCGTGTTCGGGCTCGGCGCGTGCGGAGACGGCAGCGGGGAGGGCCCGACGCGGCCGAGCGAACGACCGACCGCCGACGCGACCCGGACCACCCCTCCCGACGAGACCGCGACGCCGACGGACCGGCCGAACCCGTCCCGGAACACCGACCGGCCGGACCGGACGCAGCCGCCGGCCACGACCGAGCCGCCGGCGCAGACCCAGCCGCCGCAGACCCAACCGCCGCAGACCCAGGCGCCGCCGCAGACCCAGGCGCCGCCGCAGACGCAGCCGCCGGTACAGACTCAGCCGCCGCCGCAGCAGACGCAGCCGGCGCAGCCGGCCGCCCCGACCACGACGGCGTCCGCGCCGGACACCGCGGCCGCCGCCGAGCAGGAGACCATCGGCGACGTCGGATGCCTGCTCCTGATCCTGTTGGTGGGGCTGGTGATCGGTGGCGTCGCGATCTGGCGCTCGCAGCAGAAGTCGGGCTGGGACGCCGAGGCCGCCACGCTGGTCGGCAGCACCGACGCCACCGTCGCGCAACTGCCTTCGGTGCTCACCACGACGACCGGCGGGCAGCGGGGGCTGACCTGGCCACCGCTGCGGGCCGCGTTCGCCGACCTGATCGGGCGCTGGGGAGAGCTCGCGTCACGGGCGTCCATCGAGGAGCGGCGCGTGTGGGCCATGCAGATCCGTGAACTGATCCAGAACCTGGTGCTGGCCGTCGACGCCGAGAACGAGGCGATGGCGTTCGACTACGACTGGCGGCTCCTGCGCCCGCGGACCGTTGCCGCCGAGCAGGCGCTGACGGCGATGATCACCGCTCGACCCGCACCCGGCACGCAGCCCGGCGCCCCGGTCGGCGCGCAGGTAGGCGCGCAGTCCGGCACCCAGTCCGGCACCCAGTTCGGCACTCAAGCCGGCGCCCAGGCGGGCATGCAGTCCGGCACTCGACCCGGCACCCCGGGCGGCAGCCAGCCCGGCGTTCAGCCGGGCCGCCCGCCCGGCTCACCGACCGGCCCGCAGCCCGGCTCACCGGCCGGCCCGCAGCCCGGCTCACCGGCCGGTCCGGAGCAGCCCGGCTCACCGAGCCGCCCGCGGCACGCCGCACCCCCCGACGACGAGCCGGACCCGTACGACCGCTAGCTTCTTCACAGATCACCGATCCCGGGGCCGGTGATGGGCTGGACCGGCAGATCTTGGATGCCGGCGGTAGCCAGGGCTACCACCGGTATCCAAGATCTCCGACGACCGCGACGGCCCCGACGATCACCCGGTGCGAATGATTACCGCCCGCACGCGACCTGCCACCCTCGCCACCATCGGCCATGAAGCTGGGACGGCGACGACGGAGGTTTGAGATGGGATGTCTGTTCGCGATCTTCGCCGGGGTCTTCCCCCGGCTGGGGCTGTTCATCATCTGGATCGTCCGACCGAAGCTCGTCGACGCTGCGTTCGACACCTGGATCTTTCCGCTGATCGGCATCATCTTCCTGCCGTTCGCGACGTTGATGTACGTCATCCTCTACACGCCCGGCGTCGGACTGGTCGGCTGGGAGTGGTTCTGGGTGGTCATCGCGGGAATGCTTGACGTCCTCCACCTCGCCGCTTCCGCCCGGCAGCGGATGGTGATGCGCGGTCAGGCCGCGGTCTGACTCCGGTGACCGCACCGGCCGCGAAGCTCGACCGGCGCACAAGGCGACGGATGCTGCTGCGTCCGCTCGGCACCATCGCCTTGACGCTGGCCGCCTACTTCTGGCTGCCGCTGCCGTCCCGGTCGGACACGTTCACGATTCTCCTGCTGGTGGTGGGCCTCGCCGCGCTCGTAGTCGTCGTGGCGTGGCACGTGCGGGCGATCGCCACGTCGGATTATCCGCGCATGCGGGCGGTCGAGGCGCTGTCCCTGGCCGCACCGATGTATCTGGTGCTGTTCGCCGCGACGTATTTCCTACTGGCGCGCGCGTCGGAAACCAGCTTCAGCGAGCTCCTGTCCCGGGCCGGCGCGCTGTACTTCTCGGTCACCGTGTTCTCCACGACGGGATTCGGCGACATCTCGGCCCGCAGCGACGTTGCGCGGCTGCTCGTCACCGTCCAGATGATCGGGAACATGATCTTCATCGGTTTCGGTATCAGGCAGCTGACCACCGCGACGCAGGCCGGGCTCCGCCGCCGGTCCGAGAGCCAGCCGGACCGCACCGGTTAGTCACGCCGGATGACGTCCGTCCGGCGGCCGCCCGCCCATGATGCCGCCAACCCCGCCTGGTCGGCGGGCCGTTGCGCCTACCCGGAGGAACACGGAGGAATCATCGTGAGCGCGATGGAAGTTCCTGCGAAGAAACAGGCCGCCGCTCCCTGGGGCGTGCAGGTCACCGTCGAGCGGCAGGGTTCCGGAGAACCTTCCAGGCGCACACCGCGGAGATCATCCTGATGGGCGTCGAGGATCCGCTGTGCGGAATACAGGCGACCGACGAGAGCGTCGACTCCACCGAGATCGCCCGGATGGCGTTGGCCGAGGCGCTGTTCCCGCGCACGTACACCGGCTAGCGCCGGTGGCGGGCAATGACATGACCCGGGCGGGTACCGCCGTGCCCGCCCGGGTCTTCGCGCGGGCGGACCGATGACGGACCGGCCCGCCCCGCCGCCCGGCCTCGACGCGCTGACCGAACACGAGGTTCAGGATCTCCAGCAGTTCCTGCTGTATCTCGGCAGCGCGCTCACCGCGGCCGGCGAAGCGGTAAACGAAATTCAGGACCACCTCAGCGAGGTGGCCCGCGTCTACGGGGCGCCGGACGCGCGGTTCAGCGTGCTCCCGACGGGCATCGCGGTTGCGCTGGACCCCCGCCGTCCGGCGACGCTGGAGCCGACCCGCCAACTGCGCGGCGGCCTGCGGCTGGACCAGACGTCCGCGCTGTTCGGCGTTCTGAAGGCGGCCGAGCGCGGCAAGATGCGGCCGGATGACGGGGTCCGGCGGATCCACGAGATCGTCGAGCGCGGCCCCCGGTTCCGCTTCTCGGTCACCCTGTTCGGGCACATGGTGCTGACCATGGGCATCTGCCTGGTGCTGCAGCCCACGCCCGCCGACGTCGCGCTCGCCGCCGCTTTCGGCGTGCTGGTGGCGGTGCTCAAGCGGGTCGGCGCGCGGTGGACCAGTACACAGATGATCATGCCGGTGGGTGCGGCCTTCGTCGTCGGCGCCGCCACGTTCATGCTCTCCAAGCAGGGCTGGGTGGACGCCGACGTGCGCTCGATGGTCGCGCCGCTGGTGACCTTCCTGCCCGGTGCGGCTCTCACGATGGCCGTCGTCGAGCTGTCGGCCGGTGAAATGGTCACCGGCGCGAGCCGCCTGGTCGCCGGCACGCTGCAACTGCTCCTGCTCAGCTTCGGCATCGTCGCGGCGGCACAGGTGGTGGGACTGCCCAGCACCGACCAACTCGTCGACGAACAGGCCAACCACTTCGGCTGGTGGGCGCCGTGGCTGGGGGTGCTGCTCGTCGGGATCGGCAGCTATCTCTTCCATTCGGCGCCGCCGCGCTCCCTCGGGTGGCTCTGCCTGGTGCTGTACGTCGCCTGGATCGGTCAGTACGTCGGCAGCGAGCTGTTCGGCGCCTACCTCAGCGGCTTCTTCGGCGCGCTCGTGATGACTCCGGTGGCCTACCTGGCGTCCCGCCGGCCGACCGGGCCGCCGGCGCTGGTGTCGTTCCTGCCGGCGTTCTGGCTGCTCGTCCCGGGCGCCATCGGCCTGATCGGGATCGCCGAGTACCTCGGCCAGGACACCGTGCGGGGCATCCAGGATCTGCTCCACACTCTGGGATCGATGATCGCCGTGGCGCTCGG
>Ga0070684_100001134_pt1 | contig 19126 bp, 21 predicted proteins | sample KBSC723LmetaG_FD_65653 | JGI IMG/M metagenome (GOLD analysis project Ga0070684, IMG submission 65653) | Corn rhizosphere microbial communities from Kellogg Biological Station, Michigan, USA - KBS C7.2-3L metaG | ecosystem: Host-associated > Plants > Roots > Rhizosphere ...
AAAAAAACGCGCGGCGAGAATCGGCGGTGGGAACAGATTGTGCGAATACATCGATCTGCGCCTCAATCCGGCGACACTCAGCAACGAGGGCCATGCAACGCGTCAAACGGCGCGAAAATGCGGGCCAGAAGGCATCCGTGCGAGGAGAATCCCAATGGCGATAGATCGAACTGACAGCCCGTTCCAGCCCGAAGTCGTGATTCAGCGCGGCGGCAACGGTCGCATCCATGAAGACGTCCAAAGCGCCTCGATCGGGGAGCTGCTGAAGCGGCTCTCATCGGATGGCAGTCATCTCGTGCAACAGGAGATCCAGCTCGCAAAAACGGAGCTGCAGGAGAAGGCATCGACCGCGGCGACCGCCGCGACCAAGATCGGCATCGCCGCGGGAATCGCGCTGCCTGGAATAATGGCGCTCACAGCCGCGCTCGTGATCGGACTCGGCATCCTCATCAACAGCTACTGGTTGTCCGCGCTCATAGTCGGTGCCGTGATACTCGCGGTCGCCGGATTCATGGTGAAACGCGCGCTCGCAGGCTTCAAGTCGGGGCTGGCGCCGAAGGAGACCGTTCGCACGGTGCGCGAAGACATCGATTGGGCAAAGCGCGAAACCGCGCGCGTTAAACAAGGGCTCTCTGCCTGACGCGCGAACCTACACAAACCACAACGACAAAGTGAATGGAGGAGCGATGGGGAATTCGATCGAGATAACGGGCGGCGACGCCGCGCGTGGTGCGGACGGCGCGAGCGGATCGGCGTCGATTAGCCGCGGGCAGGGCATCGATAGTCAGCCGGCCTCGCAACCGCAGTCACTGGTCGACAAGGCCAAGAGCTCGGCGGAGGATCGCGTGCGCTCGGCGGCGATGACGGGAAAAACGCGCGCGATCGAGACGGTGAGCGGTCTCGCCCAGTCGCTACGCACCGGGGGCCAACAGCTCCCGGATCAAAGCAGCACCGCCGCGAACCTGGTCGGGCAGGCCGCCGATCGGCTCGATAGTGTCGCGCGTTATCTGCAGAACACCGAGCTCGATGAAGTAGTGAAGAAAACCGAAAGCTGGGCGCGCCAGAACCCGGCGCTCTTCGTCGGCAGCGCATTCGTCATCGGACTTCTCGGTGCGCGCTTTCTGAAAAGCTCGCAGCGCAACATCGCGCCGGAGTCCGACTCGCTGAGCTCATCCAGCACTTTCGCCGACCGCGAGGTGCCGAGGTCAACGGTGATGGAGGGCGTATGAGCGCCGATTCATACTCTGGAAGTGACGGGTCGTCAGCCACCGCTACGACTCGCGCCGACATCGAGGCCACCCGAGCGCGCATGGGCGACACCATCGAGGAGCTCGGCGTTCGCCTCAATCCATCGCGGCTCAAGCAGCAGGCAAAGGACAAGGTTCGCGATGCAACCATCGGACGGGTACAGACAATGGCAAATACAACGGTAGAGAAAGCAACGTCGGCCGGTCAGCGGGTAACCTCAGTTATTCGTGAGAATCCCATCCCGGCCGCACTCATCGCGGCGGGCATCAGCTGGCTGGTGGTCAACAGCCGTCGCGGCAACTCCTCGTCGTCGGAGTCTTCGTCTGATTCGAGGCCACCGTCGTACGGTTCGATCGAGGAGCAGGGGATCGATGACAATCTCCGCGATAAAGCCGGCGCAGCAGTCGAGAGCGCCCATGACGCCGCTCAGCAGGTGAAGGAAAAGGCCGGCAGCGTCGCGAGCAACATTGCGCAGACCACGCGCGAGAAGACCGACAAAGTTGCTCGGACCATCGAAGACAATCCGCTCCCGCTCGGCATCGTCGCCGCGGCGATCGGCCTCGCCGCCGGATTCGCTGTCCCATCGACTCGCAAGGAAAGCGAGCTCGTTGGTGAGAAGCGCGACGAGCTGATCGATAAGGCGCGCGATGTGGTCGAAGAGAAAAAGACCCAGGCAAAGAACGTCGCAAAGCGGGTTGTGAACGAAGCCAAATCGACGGCGACCGAAGCAGCGCGCGAGGAAGGTCTTACCAGTTAGCGACACCACGCACCTTCACGGAGATACCATGGGATTACTCGACGCAGTCCAGGGTCAGCTCGATCAATCTGCGGTCACGCAGATCAGCCAGAAGCTCGGCATCAATCCGGCGCTGGCGCAGACCGCCGTCGCCGCTGCAGTGCCGATGATCGTCGCCGGCATGGCGAAGCACGCGTCGACACCGGGCGGCGCGCAGAACATTGAAACCGCTGCCGAAAAACACCGCGACGTTCCCGGCAACGTCGGATCAGTCCTGCAGGCCGGTCCCCCCGAGGACAATACGGGCTTGCTCGGCAAGATCCTCGGCCAGCACCACGAGACTGTAAAGGATGGAGTCCAGAAAGCGACCGGACTCGACACCCAGAAAGCGGGCAAGCTGTTGATGATGCTTTCGCCGGTGGTGCTGGGGATGCTTGCGCGCAAGCAGTTTGGCGGACAGAACGGCCAGCCCCAGCCGTCCGATATCACCACGACGCTGCAGCGCGAAGCCGGCGAAGCGCGGCAGCAGGTTCAAGCCCAGGCGCCTCAGGCGCAGGGCGTACTCGGCCAGCTGCTCGACGGCATCAGGTAGCCAAAAAGCGCCCCGTTGAGCCCTCCCGTTGGGGCTTGGCGGGGTGTTTCGCATCCTGTCGGCTTTTTGCTGACATCCGCCGGGGCGTTCCCTGAGCAAAAATCCACCAATTTCCGACTAAGAAGACTTCGGTTCCGAAGCATTTTGCATCCGTAGTTCAACACCACCTCGGAGAATAAATGCGTACTCGTGGAGTTCTTCCTGTCCTTGCCGGCCTTGCCCTCGTGGGCGGTGTCGTTACGCTCACCGGTGCCCGTCGTGGCGAGCGGGTCGTCAAAGTCGATTTCGATAAAGTCGTTCGTTCCACCTCTCCCGCCTACGACGCCCGCCTCGAGCCGGTCGTCGACGCGCCGATCAAGGAGTTCCGCATTCCGATAAAGAACGCGACCCTCCAGATCGCCGACGGCGTTTCATACGAAGGCTGGACCTTCGGCGGGACGGTGCCGGGTCCGGTAGTCCACGTCCGCGTCGGTGACAAGGTTCGTGTCACCGTCATCAACAACTCGCCGATGCCGCACTCGATCGATTTTCACGCGGCGCGAATTCCCGCCAACAAGGCGTATCGCATGATCATGCCGAAGGACTCGGTGCAGTTCGAGTTCATCGCGCGTGATGCGGGCGCCTTCATGGTCCACTGCGGCACCCCACCCGTCACCATGCACCTGATGCAGGGCATGTACTTCCCGTTCATCGTCGATCCGAAGAACGGTTGGGGCACCAAGGCTGACAAGGAGTTCGTCCTCGTCCAGAGCGAGTTCTACGCTAAGCAGGCCGACTCGACCAAGGTCGGCGTACTTCTCCCCGCGACACCCGACTGGAGCGCCGAACAGTCCAAGAATGCAAGCCAGGTCGTCTTCAACGGCCGCGCGTTCCAGTACAAGAAGGACATGCTCAAGGTTGACGTCGGCGACCGCGTCAGGTTCTACGTCGTCAACGCAGGCCCGAATTTCGAGAGCGACTTCCACATTGTCGGCGCGATCTTCGACCGCGTCTATCCCGATGGCAACCCTCGTCACGCGCTCGAAGATGTCCAGACCTATCACGTTCCCGCGGGCGGCGGCGTCGTATTCGAGACCGTCTTCGACAAGGATGCCAGCGGTGAAGGCCTGTACGCCTTTGTCACCCACAGCTTCGCCGACGCCGAGAAGGGCGCGGTGGGCATGATCCAGGTCGGCGACCCCAAGAACGCGCACATGGATCACTGAGCGGAGCGATGCCAACTGGCTCTGATGCGGCGCGCGCGATGGACGACCTGCGCAGACTGGTCCGGGTTCTACGGACTGGCAGCTCGGAAATTCAGCGCTCGACCGGCATCAGCTCGGCACAGCTCTTCACTCTGAGGCAAATCTCCCGTCGAACCGGCCAGTCGCTCAGCGATCTGGCCGGTTCGACTTTGACCACCCAAAGCTCCGTCTCCGAGGTGGTATCGAAGCTCGTCAAGCGTGGGCTCGTCACGCGCGCCAGCGCAGCGGATGATCGCCGCCGCGCCGAGCTTAGGGTGGCTCCCGCCGGATACAAGGTGCTGACAGCTGCCCCCGAGACGCCGCAGGAGAAGCTGCTCGCTGGTTTGATCTCGATGGGGCCGGCGAGGCAGCGTGAGCTCGCTGCCGGGCTCGAGGAATGGCTGAAGTCGTCAGGGCTCGACAACTTACCGCCGACCATGTTTTTCGAAGGTGAGACCTGAATCCATTGCCAGAACGAGACCGACCGGCGATGATCGCCATCCGTCCGTGACGAGCCGCGTCAGCGTCGGCGACCAGATTCCGCCAAACTGCGAGCTGATCGAAGTCCATGTCACCGATCTGCGGCAGCTCTTCAATCCGATCGATCCGTCGCCGCCGCGCGAGAAGGATCTGGATTCGCGCGCGGAGGAGTTCATCGTGTCGTGGGCGCGCGCGTCGAAGCGCGATGCGCAGCTTGCTCTCCTGGTAGAGGTCGACACTCCGGAACGACCGGACGAAGCGGCGACGGTTCGAGATGCGGTCCACGAGTTCTTTCGGCAGCGATCGTTGAGTGCCAGCCGCAGGCTGAGCCAGCTATTTCGCATCGGTCGCACCAGTCTCCTCATCGGCATCGCGTTTCTCGCTGCTGCCGTCATGGCCGCCGGTCTCGTCGACCGCAGCTTTGGCCACACCACGGCCGGCGCGTTGCTGCGGGAGAGCATGGTAATCGGCGGCTGGGTCGCTCTCTGGCGGCCGCTCGAGATCTTCCTCTATGACTGGTGGCCGATTCTTGCAGAGCGAAAGCTTTACGATCGCCTTAGTGTCATGCCGGTGCGGACCACTTTCCGCGCAGTGGCAAACGATCCGAAACAGCCGCAGGAGCAGCGATGACGAGCGTTCACGCACCAGGAGAAATGGAAGAGACCGCCACTGAATCCAGGCCGTTGTCCGATGCCGAGCTCGACCGCATCAACGCGTACTGGCGCGCTGCGAACTATCTCTCGGTCGGCCAGATCTATCTGCTCGCCAATCCGCTGCTGCGCCGGCCGCTGACGCTCGACGACATCAAGCCGCGGCTGCTCGGCCACTGGGGAACGACGCCGGGACTCAACTTCGTTTACGTCCACATGAACCGGGTGATCAAGCGCGACGACATCGACGCGATCTTCGTCACCGGCCCCGGGCACGGTGGGCCCGGCATCGTCGCGAACGTCTATCTCGAGGGTACCTACACCGAGTTCTACCCCGCAATCACCCGCGACCTCGACGGCCTCGCCAAGCTCTGCAAGCAATTCTCGTTTCCGGGCGGGATTCCCAGTCACGTGTCGCCCGAGACTCCGGGCTCGATCAACGAAGGCGGTGAGCTGGGCTACTCTCTACTCCACGCCTACGGCGCAGCATTCGATAATCCAGACCTGCTCGTCTGTTGCGTCATCGGCGACGGCGAGGCGGAGACTGGCGCGCTGGCAACCAGCTGGCACTCCAACAAGTTTCTGAATCCGGTGCACGACGGCGCGGTGCTGCCGATTTTGCATCTCAACGGCTACAAGATTGCGGGACCCACGGTGCTCGCGCGCATCCCGACGCCGGAGCTCGCCGAGCTGCTGCGCGGCTACGGCTACGATCCGCACTTCGTCGAGGGTGACGATCCGGCGAAGATGCACCAGCTGATGGCCGCGACCATGGACAAGGTGCTGGCCGAGATCCGCGCCATTCAGCATGAGGCGCGCGCGAACGGGTTCACCGAGCGTCCCACCTGGCCGATGATAGTGCTCAACTCACCGAAAGGGTGGACCGGCCCCGAGTACGTCGACGGCAAGAAGAACGAGGGCACCTTCCGTTCTCATCAGGTGCCGCTGACCGATCTCACCAATCCAAAGCATTTGCAGATGCTCGAGGATTGGCTGCGCAGCTACCACGCCGAGGAGCTGTTCGACGAGGCCGGCCGGTTCGTTCCCGAGCTCGCCGATCTCGCGCCCAAGGGTACGCGGCGGATGGGCGCGAATCCCCAGGCCAACGGTGGGTTGCTGCTCCAGGATCTCGAGCTGCCCGATTTCCGGAGCTACGCAGCGCCAGTCGAGAAGCCGGGCGCGAGCGATGGGGAATCGACGCGGATCATGGGCAAGTATCTGCGCGACGTGCTCGCGCTCAACGCCGAGAGGCGCAATTTCCGGATAGTTGGACCCGACGAGACGACTTCCAACCGCCTCGACGCCGTGTTCGAGGTCACGACACGAGAGTCGGTCGCGGAGATAATCCCGGACGACGATCACGTCTCGCCCGATGGACGCGTGATGGAGGTCCTCAGCGAGCATGCGTGCCAGGGCTGGCTCGAGGGTTATTTGCTGACCGGTCGTCACGGCCTCTTCTCGTGCTACGAGGCGTTCATCCACATCATCGACTCGATGTTCAATCAGCACGCCAAGTGGCTGAAGACGACGCGGGACATTCCGTGGCGCGCGCCGATCGCATCCCTCAACTACCTGTTGACCTCGCACGTCTGGCGTCAGGACCACAACGGCTTCAGCCACCAGGATCCCGGCTTCATCGACCATGTCGTGAACAAGAAGGCGGATGTGATCCGTGTGTACCTGCCGCCCGACGCAAACACCCTCCTGTCGGTTACCGAGCACTGCCTGCGGAGCAGGAACTACGTGAACGTCATCGTCGCCGGCAAGCAGCCCGAGCCGCAGTGGCTGTCGATCGACGAAGCAATCCCGCATTGCGAGATGGGAATCGGGATCTGGCACTGGGCGAGCAACGATGACGGCGCCGAGCCCGATGTGGTGATGGCCTGCGCGGGTGACGTGCCGACTCTCGAGACTCTGGCCGCCGTCGATCTTCTCCGCACCAATCTGCCGCGCCTGCGCATTCGCGTCGTCAACGTGGTCGATCTCATGACCCTGCAGCCTCGCAGCGAGCATCCCCACGGGCTGCCCGACCCAGAGTTCGACGCGATCTTCACGAAGGACAGGCCGGTGGTGTTCGCCTTTCATGGATATCCGTGGCTCATTCACCGGCTGACGTATCGGCGCAACAATCACGGCAACATTCACGTGCGCGGCTACAAGGAAGAGGGCACCACCACGACGCCGTTCGACATGACGGTGCTGAACGACATCGACCGCTTTCATCTCGCCATCGATGTCATCAACCGTTGCAGCGTCGGTGCCGAAGGCAAGCGGATCGTCGAGATGTTCCACGAGAAGCTTCGGCAGCACACTGCCTACACCCGCGAGCACGGCGCAGACATGCCCGAGATCCGCGACTGGCGCTGGGACGCGGCGAGACTGGGACCTAAGTGAGCGGATCGACCGCGCGGTCGATCCTCGTTCTGAACGTCGGCTCGTCGACACTGAAGTTCGGCGTCTTCCCCGTGGCAGGCGGCGATGACGCCCTGCTGCGCGGCGTGCTCGACCACGCCGGCTCCAGCGCCGGGCAGCTCCGCACCATCGACGCATCCGGCCGCAGCAGCTCCATCCCGATTCGCGGCGCCCCCGGCTCAGCGATCGGCGAAGTGCTCCGCATCGCGGCTGACCAGCTGACCGGCCACCGCATCGAAGCCGTCGGCCACCGGCTCGTTCACGGCGGATCGACGATGCGCGCGCCCGTCAGGGTGGACGCAGTCGTGCGCAAAGGGCTCGAGGCGCTCGTACCGCTCGCACCCGAGCACCTGCCCGCCGAGTTGCGCGCAATCGACGAAGTATCGCGTTACGATGCCGCACTGACCCAGGTTGCGTGCTTCGACACGGCCTTCCATGCCTCACTCCCGACGGTCGCGCGGCTGTTCGGAATCTCCCGAGAGCTCAGCGACTCTGGAGTAGTACGCTACGGATTTCACGGTCTATCCTATGAGTACGTGACTGCATTGCTGCGGGAGCGCGGTGAGCTGCCGCCGCGCCTGATCATCGCGCACCTCGGCAACGGCGCCAGTCTCTGCGCCGTTCGCGATGGAGTCTCGATCGACACCAGCATGGGGATGACACCGACGGGCGGCGTCGTGATGAGCACCCGATCGGGAGACCTCGATCCCGGGGTGCTCCTCTATCTGATGCGGTCGCGCGGGCTTGGGCGTCAGCAGCTCGAGGACGCAACGGACCGCAGTGGTGGACTGCTCGGCATTTCCGCACTGAGCGGTGATGTCCGCGAGCTTCTCGCCGCCGCTCCAGACAATCCGCGCGCGCGGGAGGCGATCGATATCTTCTGTTACAAGGTGCGCAAATTTATCGGAGCGTACGCCGCTGCGCTCGGCGGGCTCGACGCGCTCGTGTTCGTCGGTGGAATCGGCGAGCATTCGGCGCCGATTCGCGGCGCGATCTGCGGCGAGCTCGGCTTTCTCGGCGTCGAGCTCGACGCGGGGCTCAACAATGTCAGCGCGCCACTCATCTCGGCGGCGACCAGTCGCGTTCGGGTTCGCGTCGAGCATACCCGCGAGGACGTCATGATCGCGCGTCACGTTCGCGCGCTGCTGGCGGCAGACGCCCGCCGATAGGATGTTATCCGCATGAGAAGCACGCCTACCGTCGAGACCCACAAGTCGCACCGCATCGGCTGGCTTCGCGCCGCGGTACTCGGCGCAAATGATGGGATTGTCTCCACTGCGAGTCTTATCGTTGGAGTCGCCGCGGCCGAAACGGGAAAGAGCAACGTTCTCATCGCGGGACTCGCCGGGCTTGTGTCCGGTGCGATCTCGATGGCTGCGGGTGAGTACGTGTCGGTGAGCTCGCAATCGGACACGGAGCGCGCCGATCTCGAGCTCGAGACGAAAGAGCTGGCAACCATGCCCGACGAGGAGCTCAAGGAGCTTCAGCAGATCTACATCGAGCGCGGGCTCGATCCGGAACTTGCGCACGAGGTCGCCCAGCAGCTGACGGCCCGGGGCGCACTGTCCGCGCATGCGCGGGACGAGCTCGGAATTTCCGAGACGACCGCCGCGCGTCCCGTGCAGGCCGCGCTGGCATCGGCGGCCACATTTTCCGTCGGCGCGGCGCTGCCGCTCCTCACCGCGATCATCTTCCCCATCGGACGGATCATCGGAATGGTTTCTGTTCTGTCGCTCGTCTTTCTCGCCGCGCTCGGCATGCTCGCCGCGAAAGCCGGTGGCGCGAGCGTCATTCGCGGAGCCGTGAGGGTCACCTTCTGGGGCGCTCTCGCCATGGGCCTCACCGCCCTGGTGGGCAGGCTGTTCGGCGCGGTCGTGTGACCAGCGCGTTTCCCGACGCGTACCAGCGCGCGGCTCCGGATGTCATTAGCACTCTCGGCAGCGACGCCGAGCGCGGGCTGAGCGAAGCCGATGCGGCCGGCCGCCTCAATGAGGTTGGACGAAATGAGCTGGCCACCGAGAAGCCGACGCCTGGCTGGATTCGGTTTCTCGCCCAGTTCAAGGATGTCCTCGTCATCCTGCTCCTCGTCGCGACCGCGGTGTCCGCTGCACTCTGGCTTTACGAGCGTGACACCGCGCTGCCGTACGAGGCGATCGCGATCTTCGCCGTCGTACTGCTCAACGCAACCATGGGTTTCGTCCAGGAGTCGCGCGCCGAGGCAGCGGTAGCGGCGCTGCGCAGGATGTCGGCGAGCGAGGCGAGCGTCATTCGTGACGGGAAGCGTTGCAAGGTGCCGGCGGCGACGCTCGTGCCGGGCGATCTGATTCTGATCGAGCAGGGCGATACCATCCCGGCCGACGCGCGCGTTCTGGAATCAGCGGCGCTGATGACCGCCGAGGCGGCGCTCACCGGCGAGAGTCTTCCCGTCTCCAAGAGCCCGATTCCGGTGGACGCCGGTGCCGCGCTGGGTGACCGGACGGACATGATCTTCAGCGGCACGGCTGCAACGTATGGTCACGGCAGCGCCGTGGTGACCGCGACGGGCATGTCGAGCGAGATGGGACGGATTGCCGGGATGCTGCACGCGACTCCGACGGAATCCACGCCGCTACAGCGGGAGCTGAATCGCACCGGCAAGATTCTCGGGCTCGTCGTCGTCACCATCGCCATCGTGATGATCGCGACTATCATCCTGGTGGAGCACGTTCGCGGGTTCGCTGGCATTGTCGACGTGCTCATCCTCGGAGTCGCTCTTGCTGTCGCCGCCGTTCCGGAGGGACTGCCGGCGGTTGTAACCGCGGTGCTCTCGATCGGCGTCCAGCGGATGGCGAAGCGGAACGCGATCGTCCGACATCTCGCCGCCGTCGAGACCCTTGGCTCAGCCAGCGTGATTGCGTCGGACAAGACCGGCACGCTGACCAAGAACGAGATGACCGTTCGCGTCGTCGTCACCGCGAGCGGACGGGTCGAGCTCTCGGGCTCTGGCTACTCGCCCGTCGGCGAGGCGCGCACGCAAGATGGGCATCCAATCGAGGGCCCGCTTCGCATCGAGCTCGAGCGCGCGCTGGCCGCCGCCGACCTGGCAAACAATGCGACCGTCAGAGAGGAGAATGGCAAGTGGATCGTCGAAGGTGACCCGACAGAGGGCGCGCTCCTCGTTGCAGCGGAGAAGTGCGGCCTCGAGACCGACGTTCTGGAGGAACGCTTGCCACGGGTCGGGGAGATTCCGTTCTCGTCGGAGCGCAAGCTGATGTCCACGCTGCACCGCGATCACGAGCGTGGCGACAAGCAGACGGTTTTCTCGAAAGGCGCACCCGACGTCCTGCTCGCCCGCTGCAACCGCGAGCTGGTTGGTGAAGATGCCGTGCCACTCACTGCCGAGCGTCGCGCGGCAATCGAGCAGACCAATCTCGCACTCGCCGACGAGGCGCTAAGAACGCTGGGCGTAGCAATCCGACGGCTGACCGAGGATCCTCCATCTCTCGAAGGTGGCGAGTCGGTTGAGCAGGACCTCGTTTTCGCCGGGCTGATCGGAATGATCGACCCGCCACGGCCCGAGGCGAAGGACGCGGTTGCGCGCGCGAAGGCTGCCGGAATACGCCCGCTGATGATCACCGGCGATCACCCCCGTACCGCGTCGGTGATCGCGATGGAGCTCGGCATCTCGGACGACGGCCGCGCCCTCACTGGCGCGGATCTCGACGCGCTGAGCGACGACGCGCTGGCGAAAACCGTCTCTGAGGTATCGGTCTACGCGCGCGTCAATCCTGGACACAAGCTGCGAATCGTCCACGCGCTCCAGCGCGACCGCGCCATCGTCGCGATGACTGGGGACGGGGTCAACGATGCGCCGGCGCTCAAGACCGCGGACATCGGCGTCGCGATGGGGATCACCGGCACCGACGTCGCGCGTGAGGCGGCCGACATCGTTCTCGCGGATGACAACTTTGCGTCGATTGTCGCCGCGGTCGACGAAGGTCGCGCCATCTTCGCCAACATCCGCACTTTCCTGCGATACCTGTTGTCGTCGAACATCGGCGAAGTGCTCACCATGTTCTTCGGGGTTCTGTTTGCGAGCCGGATCGGCTTGCCTTCGGAGAATGGCGCGGTGGTGTTGCCGCTCCTCGCCACCCAGCTGCTGTGGATCAATCTCGTCACCGACGGCGCTCCCGCGCTGGCGCTGGGTCTCGATCCCGCCGAGGAGGATCTGATGCGCCACCCGCCGCGTCCCAACGGAGAGCCGGTGATCACCGGTGAGATGTGGCGGGGAATCTTCTTCAACGGCGCAGTCATGGCGGGCGCGACGTTGTTCGTGATCGATGCGTCGCTGCCGGGCGGTTTTGTGAATGGGGAGGAGACGCTCCGGTATGCGCAGACCATGGCGTTCAACAGCCTCACTCTCGCGCAATTCTTCAACGTCTTCAACTCCCGCTCCGACTACCGCAGCGCATTCAGCCGCATCTTTGCGAACTCGTGGGTCTGGGTCGCAATCGGCGTCTCCCTCGCGCTTCAGATCGTTGTGTTGTATCTCCCCGCCATGCAAAAGGCGTTTGGAACCATGCCGCTTGATTTCATCGACTGGATGCGCTGTCTCGGCGCAGCCAGCATGGTGCTCGTGGCCAGAGAGCTGTGGAAGCTCACCATCGGGCGCGCATTTCGGCCGGCGCGGGCGACATGACGTTTCTGGATACGCCCCGCGAGCGCGCCGGCCTGCTCATTCTCGTGCTCGCCGCCGGAATTCTCCTCGCCGTCGCGCCGTTCATCAGCGGACTCCTCGGCGCGGCGGTGCTGTACGTGATTTTCGTCCCCCTCTACCGCCGGCTCGAGCGGCGCATGCGCCCCGGTGTGGCGGCGGTCATCACCCTCACCGTCGCGCTGGTCGTCGTCGCCGTCCCGCTCGGCTGGCTGATCGGAGTCGTCGTCGCGCAGGCACCCGACGCTCTGCGCGCGCTCCAGAGTAGCGCGGTGTTCGCACGCGTCAGCGAGCTGCGAATCGGCAATCTCGAGGTCGGGGCCGAGCTCGCGAAGGCGAGCGGGACGATCGCGACCTGGCTCTCGGTGCGGCTCTTCTCTTTCGTCGGAAGCGCGACATCCGCGGTCCTCAACCTGGTGATCGCATTCTTCGGACTTTACTACATGCTGCGCTCTGACGAGAACACCTGGCACATGATCCAGCCCTACATCCCGTTCTCGCCACCCACCGCTGATGCGCTGCGCGATCGCTTCGTCAGCGTCACCGAAGCGACCATTCTCGGCACCATGCTCATCGCCGTCATTCAGGGGACGCTGGTCGGCACCGGGTTCTGGATCGTCGGCTTACAGAATCCTTTCTTCTGGGGCACCGTCACCGCGATCGCGTCCATTCTTCCCGTGCTCGGCACGGCGCTCGTTTGGCTGCCAGCCGTCCTGGTATTGCTCGTTCAGAACCGGTACGGCGCAGCGATTACCATGCTCGTGATCGGCGCGGGCATCGCCAGCAATATCGACAACGTGATCCGACCGTTCGTGTACCGGCGGGTATCGCACATCCATCCGATGATCACCTTGGTCGGCGCGTTCGCCGGCGTGAAGTACTTCGGCCTGCTCGGTGTGTTGCTCGGACCGCTTGCCATCGCCTACCTGTTCGCGCTTCTCCAGTTCTACCGTGAGGAATACGGGGCCCGCGCGGACACCGCCCACTGATGAGTCGTCGCATCTAAGATCAGCGACTGAATGATGGTGAAAGGTGCGGGTAAGTCGTGCAGGCCGACTCCATGCAGTGATGCTGCGGAGAACCGCTGGAGGAACAATGGTGCCAAAGGGGACTGCCGCGTTGGCGTCGATCGTATCGCTTCTCGTTTGCGCCGCTGGATGCGCGCCACCGACACCAGTAACCCAAGCCGGCCTCTCGACCGGGAAGGTGGGAGACTGGCCCTCCTACAACCGAACGCTCGCCGGTGACAGGTTCTCGCCGCTCGCGGAGCTGAATCGCAGCAATGTCGGGCGGCTGCAGCAAGTGTGTGCGTACACACTCCCAGAAGTGACATCGCTCCAGACGGGCCCGATCGTGGTCGGCGGAACGATGTATTTCACGACGGATACGATCTCATACGCGGTTGACGCGTCCACCTGCACCGAGAAATGGAAGCAGGTGAGGCACAGCGCGTCACCGAGCGCACTCGCCGTCCACCGCGGCTTCGCCTACATGAACGGCAGACTGTTTCGCGCGACATCGGATGCCCACGCCCTGGCAATGGATCCCGCCGACGGCCACGTGATCTGGGACCGGGCGCTCGACGTCAACGGGCCTGGCGTGTCCTACCCGATGGCGCCGATCGCCGCGAACGGCCTGGTTTTCCTCGGTAATGCTGGCGGCGACCAGGTAGGCGTCACCGGACATGTCTATGCTCTCGACGCCAACGACGGGCACGTCGTCTGGCGCTTCGATGCCGTCCCATCGACGCCGGTGGTTCGCGCGACCTGGACGAATCCGCGGCTCCCGATATCGGGCGGGGCGTTCTGGACATCCTTCACCTACGACGAGCCGAACGGAATCCTCTACGTCCCGGCCGGAAATCCAGCGCCTGACTTCGACATCGAGTTGCGCACCGGTGACAACCTGTACACGAATTCCGTGATCGCCATCGATGCGCGCACCGGTCGGATGCTCGGCTACAATCAGCTCGTCAAGCGGGACATGCATGACTGGGACGTGGACAGTCCGCCGGCACTTGTGACGACACGTTCCGGCCGCGCGATCGTGGCCTCGGCGAACAAGGACGGCTTGCTGTCCATTCTCGACCGCTCGCGGCTGACCGGCGCCACAGCGCGCAACGCGGGCGATCTCGGCTCGACGCTCGTGCTCTTGTCGCAGAGTCCCACCACGACGCGGATGAACACCGACGCGATGTTGTCGCGCGATACCACTACCACTTTCTGCCCCGGTTTCCAGGGCGGGGCGGAGTGGAACGGCGCGGCCTACAGTCCCCAGACCAATTCCATTTATACCGGCGCGGTGGACTGGTGCATGCGCGTTCGCCTGATGAAAGACACCGTCAACATCCCGACCACTGGCGGCTGGCTGGGGAACGAGAACACTGACGTGCAGACTCCGGTCGAGAATGCGCGTGGCTGGCTCACTTCGTTCGACGCGGAAACCGGCGCGGTGCGCTGGAAGTTCCAGGCGCCGCGACCGATCCTCGCGGGAGTGACTCCGACCGCGGGCGGTCTGGTCTTCACGGCTGACATGGGCGGAACGCTATACGCGTTCGATGCGGCGAGCGGAGAGAAACTCTGGCAGACCGACACCGGCCAATCTACCGGCGGCGGAGTCATCACCTATATCGCGGGCGGCCGCCAGCTGCTCGGGGTCGCGTCGGGCATGAAGTCCGTCGTTTGGCCCGGAGGAGCGCAACAAAGCCGCATCCTGGTTTACGGACTGAAATAGGAGCCACCATGGAACTGACGCTCGCTCGAAACTGGGCATGGATAGTGTTTCGCGGAGTGGTCGCGATCATTTTCGGAGTGCTCACCCTCCGCAATCCCGCGATCACCCTCACGGTGCTGATCATGCTCTTCGGTGCCTACGCTCTGATTGACGGACTGATGATGGTCATTGCCGCGGTTTCAAATCGGCGTGGCGAAGAGGGCTGGGTCGCACTGTTCTTTGCTGGAATGTGCGGGATACTTATCGGCATCGGCACGTTTGTCATGCCTGCCATTACCGCGACAGTCCTCCTCGTCTTCATTGCCGTCTGGGCAGTCGTGATTGGCATCGCCCAGATCGTTGCAGCGATCAGGCTGCGCAAGGTGATTACGGGAGAGTGGATGCTCGCCGTCGCCGGCGTCGTGTCGGTGTTATTCGGACTCATCCTCATCGCCCGCCCCGCCGCCGGCGCGCTCGCGGTAGTCTTCTGGATCGGTGCATACGCCGTTTTTTACGGTATCATTCTGATTGCGCTCGGATTTAGACTACGGTCGTGGAAGAGGCCGCTCACACCGACAGGGCAGCCTCACGCCGCCTGACGCCAACTAACGGAGGTTCGAAATCGGATGGCACTCTCTTCCAGTCAACTCAAGCACATCGAGAAGCGGCTCAAGGATGAGCGCGAACGCGCGCTCACCGCGCTCAACCGCGACGTCGCCGAGTTTTCTCAGTCGGATCAGGATCGCACCGGCGATATCACCTCAATGCCACTTCACATGGCAGACGTTGGAACGGACACCATGCAGGAAGAGCTGGCTGCATCGAACCAGACGCGGATCTCGCGCGAGCTGGCTGACATCGACGACGCGTTGACACGGCTCTATGAGACGCCGGAGAAGTTCGGCGTTTCCGAATCGACCGGCGCCCAGATTCCGTTCGAGCGACTCGACGCAATCCCCTGGGCGCGCTCGTAACGCGGCTCATTCTCAAAAGGAGATCGAAGGCGATGGAAATCAAATTTCGACACGACGTGGACGCGGTGCTGGCCGAGGCGAAACAGCAGCACAAGCCTGTTCTCCTCGACTTCAGCGCCGCGCCGATGTGAGGGGGCTGCGCTCGGCTGGATGCCGAGGTGTGGCCGGATCCGCGAGTGGTGAAGTTTGTCACGGACAACTTCATGCCGGCGCGGGTACACGTGCGCGATGACTCAGCGCTGTTTCAGAAGTACGGTGAGAAATACGGCGCGCAGTGGACGCCGACGATCCTCGAGCTCGATTCCGACGGCGTAGAGCGCCACCGGATCGAAGGTTTTCTTCCCAACGACGACTTTCTCGCGCAGCTAATGCTGGGCAGGGCGCAGATTGCTTTCGCCGAGCAGAAGTGGGAGGAGGCCGAGCGGAGATTCCGCGAGATCGTGGAAAAACTTCCCGACACCGACGCTGCGCCCGAAGCCCTTTACTGGGCAGGCGTGGCTCCCTACAAGGCCACCCAGGACAATTCGTCGCTCAAGCAGACCGCCAGCGCTTTCAAGGATCGCTATCAGGACACCAGCTGGGCCAAGAAAGCCTCGATCTGGGCATGAAATAGAGCCGGGCGTGCTGAGCTCAGCCGCCCGGGAAGGTGTGCCGGAGGTTAGATTTCAACATGCCCTCAAAACAACAAGTGCCGACCGACTTCGAGTTCATGGACTCGGGTCGGAAGTTCTACTGCTCGGTCGAAGTACCGAGCCGGACTGGAATGACCCCGTGGTGGTGGTTCCGCGTCGATGCAGGTGAGACTACCCGCTATGCGCCCTTCGAGGCTTCGTCGAGCGACACCAGGCAGTCGGTTCAGACCAGAATCATCGCCTACTATGAGCAGCTCCTCGCCATCCGCGCGCGTCCTGCTTACCAGAAGCCGGCCTGGAAAAAACCGGAGCGTCCCGCGGCTCCCGCCGAGAACGCTCCAGCTGCGGTGTCTCCGCCCCAGTTGGCCTGAACGCTACTCCGACGGCTTCTTCGCCGTCGGAGGCACCATCCCGTTCAACCTGAGGTAGTTGGCGTACTGACTGTAGTGGTCGGCCCAATCGCCTGTCGTGAGGGTCATCACCGCTGCCCGCGACATCTTCCGTCCTCCAAAGAACGGAAGCTCCTCACCGAGCGTGGCGTCGGTGAGAGACGCCAGCGATTCGTCGCAGAAAGTGAAGGTCTCGCGGAGCCTGGCGAGCAACGCCTCCTTGCTGTCGGTCGCGCTCATCTTGGTGCGCGTCGGCGCCTTGGTGCCGCCGATCGAGCCACATAGATAGTCGTTGCCCTGTATGAGGTGCACGACGATGTCGCCGACGCTCATCTGCGCCGGAGTCGGCTTGTAGGAATACTTGTCGGCGGGAAACTCTTCGGCGGCGGCGATGAGGTTTTTCGCGGACTGCTTGGCGTAATTCCGGAATGCGTCGGACACCGGATTCGCTGCTGGCGTGTTTGCAGCCTGCGCGGTTCCGGCCTTCGGTAGCAACATCACCGCGGCCGCAAAGGCTGCGGTATAGAGTCGGACGTGCATGGTGGGGCTCCGAAAAAGGGAGACCTCAATTGTGAAGTCGGGGTTCTGGTCTGTCCAGAGCCCTCACCGCTGCCGCTGTGCTCCAGCGCGTCTTATCCGCCACTACCTGCGATCGATCCGCACGCGCCAGACTTCGGGACCTTCGGCTTCATACGTCCAGTCGAACTCATCCGCATGCTCGGCGGCGAACTGGTAGCGCAGGGGTCGCGGGTCGTGATCGTTGATTATCACCATGGACTCGCCGCTCGCGAGGCCGTCGAAGGTGCGAAAGATGGTCGGGTGCTTGTCACGCGGCGGAATTACGCGGACATCGAGCTCGGTTGTCTTTGTAGGCATTGTAGTGTGATCGTGTGAGAAAAGTGTGAGCTACCGCACTTGCGAGATGCGAACGAGAACGCGGTCCGGCCGTGACTCGTCGATCTCCCACCCAAACCCGCGCTCCGCGAGCATGGGGAGAAGAAACTGGGGAACACGGCTGTTGATCTGCACCAGCGTGCGTTCGTGCGCGAGCGACTCGAGCGCGGCGAGCGTCCGCAACATTGGCTCCGGCGGGCTTAGGCCCCGAACGTCGAGATAAACGGTACCTTCCTCGTTCGCCGGAACGTCATCCGCTTCTGCACCGGTGGGCGAAGTTTTGACAGGCGCGCCGGTGTTTGCGTCGGGTCGCCAGAACCACACCGACCAGTCGTCCGCAGAGTGGGATGTCGATTCGTGCACGAACCCGCGTTTGCCCAGGACGGTGTAGAGCGGCGCCGGCTCGAAGATAGCGCGCAGGTGAAGTACTTCGCCGGTCTGCAACGCGGCGACGGCACCCATGATGCGAGAGAACGGTTCGCGCCCGGAGCGGAGATCAGCCCGCACGTCCACTTCGACGATTCTCGCATTTGCCGGGTGCCGGTCGTCGGATGTGGCTGTCGCGCTCGCCGGCGGCGCTGCCGGTGCAGCCGTTAATGATTCGCCGCTCAGTCCAAGGGCTGCGTTCAGATCGCTGACCAGTCGCTGGACCGGAATCTTCGCCGTGGCAGCCGCCTGCTCCACCGTGATGAGCCGCGCCATGACTCGGCGCATCGCGCGATTGCGGAGCTTGTCGAAATGTGGGGCGTGCCGGACGAAAACCTCGACGAGTGACTCGTCGCGCGCGAGAACCTCGCTGACCTTGTCCTGCGGAGAAATCGGAACGGTGGCGACGCTCATGATGCGGCTCCAACGAGCGGATGTCCCAACGCGACGCGTCCGATCTGGCTCGCGAACAGGAGGACCCCGCCCAGGAACAGGCCCGTGCCCGTATACGTGCCGGCCGCACTCCCCAACAAAATCGACAACGAGAGAATGATCATCCCGATCACCATCACTCCGAGCTGCGTCGCCGCCACACGCGCCGAGAACAGCTGGGCGACGGTCGGTGTCCCGGAAGCGCTCGTGCGGCCGCTGTATCGGGCGGTCCACGCGAGCAGCGGTACGATCTTGTAAAAGAGTCCTGAGACGAACACGACGATGCCGGCCACGAGTCCAAGCAGCACATAAACCGTTGCCAGTTGGCCGGCGCTCGCGCCGCGCCAGAGCACCAGTGGCCCGAGGATGGCGGCGGCGACGAGAAATGCGAGCCCAGCCGCCGCGAACCGCATGGCGATGTCGATCCGCTTCCGCACCCGCGCGCGGTAGAACAGAAACGCCTGACAGACGAAGCAGCCGAAGCCCAGCTCCAGCAGGGCCGCACCCAACCACGACGCCGCCACCATTTCTGAATTGATGCCAAGCGCGAGGACCGGAAGCCCCACGGCCAGCAGCGTGAGCGCGCGCCGCGTCCATCGGGTGTCCGCGCCGTGGGCGAGAAGAAACATCGGC
>Ga0070684_100001136_pt1 | contig 19111 bp, 19 predicted proteins | sample KBSC723LmetaG_FD_65653 | JGI IMG/M metagenome (GOLD analysis project Ga0070684, IMG submission 65653) | Corn rhizosphere microbial communities from Kellogg Biological Station, Michigan, USA - KBS C7.2-3L metaG | ecosystem: Host-associated > Plants > Roots > Rhizosphere ...
TTCGAGAAGCACCTGAAGGCGCTCGGCGCCGCCGATGCGAAGGTGACGTGGGCAACGATGAGCACGACGACGGCGACGGTCGACGGGCTGCTGTCGGGTAGCGTCGACTTCGCGTCGTCGGGGATCACCGGGCTCCTCGCCATGTGGGACAAGACGCAGGGCACGCGCAACGAGATCAGGGCGATCTCCGGCATTTCGTCGTTTCCGTACCCGCTGGTGAGCAGCAACCCGGCGGTGAAGACGCTGAAGGATTTCACCGACAAGGACCGCATCGCCGTCCCCGCGGTCAAGATCTCGGTGCAGGCGATCGTGCTGCAGATGGCGGCCGCGCAGGCGTTCGGTGCCGACAAGCGCACCGCGCTCGATCCGCTAACCGTGTCGATGGGACATCCGACCGCGGCGGTGGCCGTCATGTCGGGCAAGAGCGAAGTCAACGCGCATTTCAGCTACCCGCCGTACAGCCAGGAGGAATTGCGCACGCCGGGCGTGCACGCGGTGCTGTGGGCGAACGACGTCACGCACGGTCCCGCAACGACGATCGAAGTCGTGACGCCCGGCCGCGTGATGAACGAGCACCCGAAGTGGGTCGACGCGTGGCTTGCCGCGCAGCGCGAGGCGAGCGACTTCATCAACCAGCATCACGCCGAGGCGGCGCAGATGTACATCGCGATGACGAACGAGAAGAAGCTGACCAGCGGCGACCTCGTCAAGATCCTCGCCGACCCGCAGGTGCGCATCAGCGTCACGCCGTACAACACGATGGTGTTCGCGAAATACATGCACGACGTCGGCAGCATCAAGCACCTGCCGGCAAGCTGGAAGGATTACTTCTGGCCGGTTTCGCAGGGCCTCGACGGAAGCTGAGCGCCCGTCCCGCGAGCGCGTGCCCGCGGAACGCCAGTTGATCCCGGCACTACGGACGCGCCTCGAACACGAGGTTGAACGGCGTTTGCGTTGCGCAGCGGAACCGGCTGAATCCGCCCGCCGTGACCACGTCGCGCAAGCGCTTCTCTCCCGCCTGCGCGCCGAGGCACAGCCCCACTTCCTGCGAGCGCGAGCACGGCGTGCAAAGCAGCGTCGAGAACCCGTAGTACACGCGCCCGACCGGGTTGAGATTGTCCTCGAGCTTGTCCTTCGCAAACGGCTCGACGATCATCCACGCGCTGCATCGCGTTCAGGCGCCGCTCTGGTTCCCCATGGCCTCGAGCAGCACCGTGGCGAGTGCGGCCATGCCTTCCTCGCGGCCGGCGAAGCCGAGGTGCTCGGTCGTCGTCGCCTTTACCGAGACGTGCGACACATCGCATCCGAGGTCGTGCGCAATGTTCGCACGCATCGCATCGATGAACGGTGCCATCCGCGGCGCCTGGGCGATGATGGTCGCATCGACGTTGCCGATCGCGTAGCGCTGCGCCGACATCATCGCGGCGACGTCGCGCAACATGCGCCGGCTGTCGGCGCCCTTCCAGCGCGCGTCCGAATCGGGGAAGTGCCGCCCGAGATCGCCAAGCGCCAGCGCACCCAGGATGGCATCGGCGATGGCGTGCAGCAGCACGTCGGCATCGGAATGGCCTTCGAGTCCGCGATCGTGCGGCACGGTGACGCCGCCGATGACGAGCGGACGGCCACCTGCGAAGGCGTGCACGTCGAAGCCGTTGCCGATGCGCATGGGTATTTCCCGCGATACCTGCGGCATTCGCCGCTACGTTGCCCCGCTTGCGCGCACTCCCTGCATGCGCAGGATTGCTGCAGCGAGCACGAGATCTTCCGGATACGTGATCTTGACATTGGCAGCGCTGCCGCGCACGAGTTTCGGCATCTCGCATGCGCCCGTCGCCGCGAGCGCCTCGATGGCCTGGGCCTCGTCGGTGCAGCGTCCGGCGGCATCGAGGCCGTGTGCCGCGGCGAGCAGACGATGGCGAAACATCTGCGGCGTCTGCGCGAGCCATAACCCGTCGCGCTCCTCGGTGCGCATCACGCGAGGTGCATCCTCCGCAGCACGCTTCAGCGTGTCGGCAAGCGGAAGGGCGAGCAGGCCGCCAACCGCATCGTCGGCCAGCGCATGCAGGAGGCGCGTGAGCGATTCGCGCGGCACGCAGGGGCGCGCTGCGTCGTGCACGAGAATCCAGTCGTCGTCGCCGCAGCGCGGCGCGATGGCTTGCAGCGCGCTGCGCACCGTCGCGCCGCGCGTCGCGCCGCCGCAGCGCAACGGAAGGACGCCGGGTCGTGCACCGATCAGCTGATCGAAGCGGACGTCGTCGGGAGCGAGTGCGACGACGACGGCCGTGGCATCGAGCGTCGCGAGCCGCTCGAGCGTGTGCAAAAGGACGGGCCGCCCGGCGAGATCGGCGTATTGCTTGGGTGCCGCCGAGCCGAAGCGCGCGCCGCCGCCGGCGGCGGGAACGATGATCCACGTGCGTACCGGCATGGCTTCGCCGACTGCGCGTGAACGCGCGTCTAGTTCGCCGCCTTGCCGATGTACTTCGCCAGGAATTGCTCCATCGCCTCGTAGAACGCGAACTGGTTTTCCTCGTTGTGGAAGCCGTGCCCTTCGTTGTCCTTGACGATGTACGGCACGTCGATCCCGCGCGCCTTCAGCGCGGCCACCATCTGGTCGGACTCGTCCTTGTTGACGCGCGGATCGCGTGCGCCCTGCGCGATCAGGAGCGGCGCCTTGATCCGGTCGGCGTTCAATGCGGGGGACGCCGCGGCCAGGCGCTCCTTGTCTTTTTCGGGATCGCCGACCATCTCGTGCATCATGCCGAGAAACGGCTTCCAGTACGGCGGGATCGTGTTCATGAACGTGAAGAGGTTCGACACGCCGACGTAATCGACGCCGCAGGCGTAAAGGTCGGGCGTCTTGACGAGGCCGGCGAGTGTCGCGTAGCCGCCGTAGCTGCCGCCATAGATGCAGACGCGCTTCGGATCGGCGACGCCTTCCCTTACCAGCCATTCGACGCCGTCGGTGATGTCGTCCTGCATGCTGTACCCCCACTGCTTGAACGATGCCTCCCAGAACTTGCGCCCGTAGCCGGTCGAGCCGCGGTAGTTGACCTGCAGCACCGCGTAGCCGCGGCTCGCGAGAAACTGCACTTCCGGGTTGAACCCCCACGTGTCGCGCGTCCACGGTCCGCCGTGCGGATTGACGATCACCGGAAGGTTCTTCGGCGCAACGCCGTTGGGGATGGTGAGGTAGCCGTTGACCGTGAGCCCGTCCCGCGTCTTGTATTCGATCGGCTTCATCGCCGCCATCTTCGCTTCCGGCAGCCACGGCGCGACATCACCCAGCCTGGTCAGGCGTTCGCTGTTGCGATCGTACAGATAGCGGGTGCCCTGCGTGCGGTCGCTCGTCGCCGCGACGATGAGACCCGATTCATCGTCGGTCGTCGATTGCACCGTGATCTCGTAACCGGGAAGCTTCCGCTCGAGGGCGCCGAACAGCTGCCGCGCATCGTCGTCGAGATAATGGCGCTCGCTCTTCCACGTCTGGTACATCGCGTACGCCGGACGCTTGCGCGCCTTCGACCAGGCGAGTGCGGCAACGTCGACATCGTCGCGCGCGTAAACGAGCTTCTCCTCCTTCGCCGTGGCGGGATCGACGAGCACGATCGCGACCTTGTCGCGTCCGAGGTTCGACGCGACGTAGAGCTTGCGATTGTCGGCGGTGAAGAACTGTGGCGCGAACTGATCGCGAAACGTTGTCTTCAGCACCGGCTTGAACGCGTCCTTCGCATCGGCGCGGTAGAGATACGTCTGGTCGACGCCGTCCGTGGCGATCGCGTAGCGAAGGTGGCCGGCATGATCGGCGCCCCATGCGGTGACGTTGCCCGGATTCTCGGCGACGAGCTCGAGCTTGCCCGTAGCCAGGTCGAGCTCGTACACGTCGAACACTTCCTTCACGCGCTTGTTGAGGCCGATCAGCATCCGATCGGGGAATTCGACGAGCGGATCGACGACCGTCGCCTTGACGCCCGGGAACGGCGTGACATCCTTCGGCTCGCCGCCACGCCGGTCGACGACGACCACGTGGTCGTTCTCGTCGCCGCCGAAATCCTTCGTGTAGACGATCCGGTCCGCGCCTTTCCAGAAGTAGTCGGGAATGTCGCGATCCTTCTCGGCCGTGAGCCGCAGCGGCTCGGCGTTGCTGCCGACCGGTTGCACGTAAATGTTCATCCGCCGCTCCCACGGCTGCATGAAAGACAGCGTCTTGCCATCACCCGAGATGCGGTAGTAGGCGCGGTCCGGGTGACGGAAGAAGTCGCGCATCGGAATCGGATCGGCCGATTGCGCAAGCGCGCCGGGCGCCGTGACGCCGAGCGACAGCACGAGGCCGGCGAACGGAACGAGCTTGTTCATGTCGTGGGTCCTTGTGACGCAGACGATTCGTCGATGAGCAGTGCGATGCGCTCCTCGTCGAGCGGGCGGAAGCCGTGCCGCAGGTAGAAGCGCCAGGCGGCAACGTTCTCGCGATGGCAGGCGGTGTCGATGCGTCCCACGCCGCGCTGGCGCAAATGTCGGGTCAGTGCGGTGAGCATCGCCGTGCCGACGCCTTGGCCATGCCGATCGGGGTCGACCGTCACGTCGTCGAGCTTCGCAACCACACCGCCGAGCGACGTCGAGATCGCGTAGCAGACAACGCAGGCGCCGGCGACAGTCTCGCCGACGCGCGCCAGCCACACGAAGCCGATTTCGGGCCGCGCGACAAACAGGTCGAGCGCGCGCTCGAGCGCTTCCGCTCCGCCGTCACCATAGTGCACGGCCGACGCGCGGTAATGCGCATCGGCCGCAAGAAAGCCGCCGAGCAGGCGTTGCGCGTGCGGGCGGGTCGCGGCCGTCATCGGCTCGCAGACGATCGCGTCCGGATATCCGGGCGCGTTCATCGCGAAGCGTCGCCGCCGGCGAGAAGCGGCGCAAGCGCGGCGCGAATCGGCTCCGGCACCACGACCGGACGCCGATGGGCGCGATCCACCCACACGTGGACGAAGCGCCCGGTGGCCGCCGGCTCGTCGTCGTCCTTGCGAAAGAGTGCGATCTCGTAGCGCACCGACGAGCGTCCCACGCCGGCGACCCGCAGGCCCGCGTCGACGATGTCGGGAAACGACAGCGGCTTGTGGAAGCGGCACGCGGTCTCGACGACGATGCCGATCGCCGGTCCGTTGCGAATGTCGAGACCGCCTGCGCGGATCAGGTGCTCGTTCACGACCGTGTCGAAATAGGCGTAGTAGGTGACGTTGTTGACGTGACCGTACGTGTCGTTGTCCATCCAGCGCGTTGCAATGGCGAGGAACGATCGATAGTCGCTGCGCCGCGACGGCGCGAGCGTCGCGCCGCGCTCGTCGGCAGGCGCCTGCACGCGGTTCATCCAACCATAGCGCGATCGCGCTGCGGCATCGGGTCGCGGTTCGCCTTCCTGTCGGCTCCGTGCAGCGCGGCGTCGACCAGCTCGACCCAGTGACGCACCGGAACCGATGCGCCGGTCTGCAGGTGCGTCATGCAGCCGATGTTCGCCGTGGCGATCACGTCGGGAACGTTTGCCTCGAGCGCGTGCAGCTTGTTCACCTTCAGCTTGCCGGCGAGCTCGGGCTGCAGGATCGAATACGTGCCTGCCGAGCCGCAGCACAAATGCGAGTCGGCGACGGGCAGCAACGTGAATCCGGCATCGGCGAGCAGGCGTTCGACCGCGCCGCGAATGCCGATGCCGTGCTGCAGCGTGCACGGCGGATGGAACGCAACGCGTGCGCCGGTGTGCTCGCGATCGAGCTGCGGCGCGACTTGTTCCCATGCAGCAGCGATGAGCTCGACCGGATCGCGTGCGAGGGCGGCCACGCGCCGTGCGCGCGCCGCATACGCGGGATCGCCGGCGAGCAGATGGTCGTATTCACGCACCATCACGCCGCACCCGCTCGCCGTGACGACGATCGCCTCGGCGCCCTGCTCGATGTGCGGCCACCACGCGTCGATGTTGCGCCGGGCGAACGCGCGTGCCTCGTCGTGCTCGGACAGGTGATACGAAAGCGCGCCGCAGCAGCCGCCGTCATCCACCGCGACGGCGGAAATGCCTGCACGATCAAGGACGCGTGCCGTCGCGGCGTCGATGTTCGGCGCCAGCGATGGTTGCACGCACCCTGCCGGGATCAGCACGCGGCGCGGATGCTGCGTCGCCGGCCACGCGCCGGCGCCGCGCACGTCGGGAATCGACGCAGCGAGGCGCCGCGGCAGCCATGCCTTGGCGAAGCGCCCGAGGCCAAGTGCCGCGCCGAAAAGCGGCCGCGACAGCAGCCCGCGCCGCAGCGCGCCGCGGCGCGCGGCATCCATCGCGCTGCGCCCGACACGCTCGTCGACGAACTTGCGGCCGATGTCGACGAGCCGCCCGTAACGCACGCCCGACGGACACGTCGTCTCGCATGCTCGGCAGGTGAGGCAGCGATCGAGGTGCAGCTGCGTCTTCGCCGTCACGTCGGCGCCCTCGAGCGCCTGCTTGATCAGGTAGATGCGCCCGCGCGGCCCGTCGAGCTCGTCGCCCAGAAGCTGGTAGGTCGGACAGGTCGCCGTGCAGAAGCCGCAATGCACGCAGGCGCGCAGAATCGACTCGGCTTCCTTGCCTTCCGGTGTCGCGGCGATCGCGGGCAGCAGGTTCGTTTCCATCAAAGCGCCGCGTACATGCGGCCCGGATTGAGGATGCGGTGCGGATCGAACAGCTGCTTCAGCCGCTCATGCAGCGCTTGCAGCGGTGCCGGGAGTTGCTGGAATGTGCCCGCCGACTTGTCGGGCGCGCGAAACAGCGTCGCATGTCCGCCGTGCCCCGATGCCCACGCGCGCACCGCTTCCGGGTCGAGCGGCGTGCTGCATACCAGCCAGCGCTGCGCACCACCCCATTCGACCAGCGTATCGCCGGCAAACGCGGTCCACGGTGCGGTGGAGCGAACGGAGAGCCGCCACAGCGTCGCATCGGCGTCGACGGCGGGCCGGAAATAGTCGAGCGTCTGGTCGCGGAGCGCGTGCCAGAAACTCGTGGCGTCGACTTCGTCGCCGCCGATGACCGCTGCGGCGCTCGTTACGGCCGCACCCGCACCGGACAAGCGAACATGAAGCTCGTTGCCATGAAAGCAGGTTGCGGATATCGGCAGCGCCTTGCCGCCCCACTCGTTCATCAGGCGCAACGCCCGCGGCCCGTCGCACTGCACGACGCGCGTCGCCTCCACCTTCGGACGCGGCAGGCACTTGAGCGAGATTTCGGTGAGCACGCCGAGCGTGCCCAGCGCGCCGGTCATCAGTCGCGACACGTCGAAGCCGGCGACGTTCTTGATCACCTGTCCGCCGAAGGCGAGCGCGGTCCCGGTTCCATCGACGACCCGCGCGCCCAGGACGAAGTCACGCACCGCGCCCGCGTGCGGACGCCGCGGACCGGAAAAGCCCGTTGCCACGATACCGCCGAGCGTCGTCGCGTGGCCATGATGCGGCGGCTCGAACGCGAGCATCTGCCCGTGCGCGGCGAGCGCGTCCTCGATTTCGACGAGCGGCGTGCCCGCACGGGCCGTGAGCACCAGCTCACCCGGCGCATACGACACGATGCCGGCAACCGGCCGCACGTCGAGCGGATCGCCGCTGAGCGTGCCGCCGTAGAAAGCCTTCGTATCGCCGCCGTGGATACGCAGCGCGCACCGATCCGCGACAGCGGCGCGGATGCGATCCTCGAGCCGGGCGACAGCGGCGTCTTCCACGAATGCCGTCAGGCGGAGGCGAGCTTGTCGCGGTAGAGCTGGCGTGGCTCGTCGGCGTCGACGATCGCCGTCTCCGCGAGCGCGCCCCGCTCCCACTCCCGCACGTCGGGATGGCCGAGCAACGCTTCGGCGTACGCGCCGGCCACGCCGCCCGGAGCGACGCCGTACGTGCGAAAGCGAAAGGCCACCGGCGCATAGAAGCAGTCGGCGATCGAATAGCGGCCGCAGAGGAAGGCGCCGCCGGAGCCGAACCGGCGGCGCGACTCCTCCCAGATACCCATCACGCGCTCGATGTTCGACACGAGCGCGGGCGACCACGGGCGGACGTCGACGCGCTCGCGAATGCACATCGTCATGTCGCTGCGCAGTGCCGAAAATCCGGAATGCATCTCTGCGGTGATCGAGCGCGCCCAGGCGCGCGCGTTCACCTCGTCGGGCCACATGTGCGGATGCCGCTCGGCGAGATGATCGGCGATGGCGAGCGAATCCCAGACGACCGCATCGCCGTCGTGCAGGCACGGCACGAGCCCCGACGGCGAGAACGCGTAGTTCGCCGGATTGGGAACGAGCCCGGCGAGCGGGACCCCGATTTCGTCGAAGGGCTCGCCCGCAAGCTTCGTGACGAGCCAGCCGCGCAGCGACCACGACGAATAGTTCTTGTTGCCGATGTAGAGTTTCATGGACTGGCGGGAACGGTCTTCCCCGGGTTGAGAATGTCGTTCGGATCGAGCGCACGCTTGATCGCCTGCATCAGCGATACCGCATCACCATGCTCGGCCACCAGCGCATCGAGCTTGTGCACGCCGATGCCATGCTCACCGGTGCACGTGCCGCCCATCCGGATGGCGCGTGCGCTGACGCGCGCAGCCAGTCCTTCCGCTTTCGCGCGTTGCTCAGGCTGCGTCGGATCGAACAGCACGACGAGGTGGAAGTTGCCGTCGCCGACGTGGCCGACGATCGGCGCGATCAGCCCGGTGGACTCGACGTCCTCGCGCGTTTCGAGCACGCATTCCGTCAGCCGGGAGATCGGCACGCAGGCGTCGGTCGCGAACGCCTGCGTGCCCGGCGCCAGCGCCAGCGCCGCGTAATAGGCATTGTGCCGCGCCTTCCACAGCCGCGAGCGCTCTTCCTGCGCCGTCGCCCAGCGGAATCGGCTGCCGCCGTGCTCGGCGGCGATCGATTCGATCGTCTCGGCCTGCTCGCGCACGCCGGCCTCGGTACCGTGGAACTCGAAAAAGAGCGTCGGCCTCGCGTCGAACTCGTCGAGCCGCGAGTAGCGGATGCATGCATCCATCTGCACGTCGTCGAGCAACTCGATGCGCGCGACCGGAATGCCGAGCTGCATCGCCACGATCACCGTGTCGACGGCGCCTTTGAGATCGGCGAACTGGCACACGGCGGCGGAGATCGCCTCCGGCAAGCCATACAGGCGTAGCTGCACCTCGGTGATGATGCCGAGCGTGCCTTCGGAGCCGACGAACAGGCGCGTGAGGTCGTAACCCGCGCTCGATTTGCGGGCGCGGCCGCCGGTATGCACGATGCGGCCGTCCGCGGTGACGACGGTGAGGCCGAGCACGTTCTCGCGCATGGTGCCGTAGCGCACCGCATTGGTCCCCGAAGCGCGCGTCGACGCCATGCCGCCGAGCGTCGCATTCGCGCCGGGATCGATCGGGAAGAAGAGCCCGGTGCCCTTGAGCTCGGCGTTCAGCGCCTCGCGCGTCACGCCGGCCTGCACGCGGCAGTCGAGATCGGCGTCGTTCACTTCGAGCACGCGATCCATCTGCGAAAGATCGATGCACACGCCACCGTACAGCGCAGCGACATGGCCCTCGAGCGAGGTGCCGACGCCGAACGCGATCACCGGGATGCGCGCGGCATTGCATACGCGCACGATCGATGCGACCTCCTCGTTCGTTCTCGGAAACACGACGATGTCGGGCATGCCGGCATCGGCGAGGCCTTCGCCGTGCGAGTGCTGCTCACGGATCGCGTGGGTCGTCACGGCACGCTCGCCATAGTCGCGCACGAGGCGCTCGGTGACGAGCGTGACGTCGTCGTCGGCAGCCCGTGCATGCGTTTGCAGAGTGGAATTCATCGTCTCGATCCGATCGCCCTTCAGAAGCGCGGCAACTCGGGATGCGGCAGCGCGCCGTGGTGAACGTGCATCCGGCCGAACTCGGCGCAGCGCGCAAGGGTGGGCACCGCCTTGCCGGGATTGAGGAGACCATGCGCGTCGAACGCCTGCTTGATGCCGAGAAAACGCTCGAGCGCCTCGGGCGCGAACTGGGCACACATGCCGCGGATCTTCTCGACCCCGACGCCATGCTCGCCGGTGATCGTGCCGCCCACGTTGATGCACAGCTCGAGGATGCGATCGCCGAATTCGACCGTGCGCTCGCGATCGCCCGGCTTGTTCGCGTCGAACAGGATCAGCGGATGCAGGTTGCCGTCGCCTGCGTGGAATACGTTCGCGCAGGGCAACCCGTACTCGCGCGACCACGTCTCGATCTGCATCAGCACACCGGGGAGTGCTGCGCGCGGAATGGTGCCGTCGATGCAGTAGTAGTCCGGCGAAATGCGTCCGACCGCCGGAAAAGCCGCCTTGCGCCCCGACCAGTACAAAAGGCGCTGCGCTTCGTCGGCCGACACGCGGATTTGGGTCGCGCCACTTGCCGTCAGCACGTCGATGATTTCGGCCATCTCGGCGGCCACTTCGACCGGCGTTCCGTCGGCCTCGATCAGCAGCACCGCCGCCGCGTCGAGCGGATAACCGGCGTGGACGAATTGCTCGACCGCGCGCGTCGCGTCGCGATCCATCATCTCGAGGCCGCCGGGAATGATGCCGGCTGCGATCACGTTGCCGACCGCCGCGCCCGCCTTCCCGATGTCGTCGAACGCGGCGAGCGCCACTTGCGCGAGCGCGGGCTTCGGCAGCAGCTTGACGGTGATCTGCGTGATGACGGCGAGCAGGCCCTCGCTGCCGGTGATCAGCGCAAGCAGGTCGTAGCCCGGCGCGTCGAGCGCGTCGGCACCGAATTCGACGACGTCTCCGGTGATCAGCACGGCGCGCACCTTGCGCACGTTGTGCACCGTCAATCCGTACTTGAGACAGTGCACGCCACCAGCATTCTCGGCGACGTTGCCGCCGATCGAGCAGGCGATCTGCGACGACGGGTCGGGGGCGTAGAAGAGGCCGTAGGGCGCCACCGCCTCGGAGATCGCGAGATTGCGCACGCCGGGCTCGACGATCGCCGTGCGCGCGAGAGGATCGATGTCGACGATGCGCCGGAACTTGGCGAGCGACAACACTACACCGGAGGCAACCGGCAGCGAACCGCCCGACAGGCTGGTGCCGGCGCCCCGCGCGACGACCGGTACGCGGGCGGCATGGCAGAGCTTGAGGATCGCGATGACCTGCGCCTCGTTCTCGGGCAGCACGACGGCGGCCGGCAGCTCGCGGTAGAGCGTCAGGCCGTCGCACTCGTACGGGCGCGTGTCTTCGGCCTCGGTGAGCAGCGCCGAGGGCGGCACGAGGGCGGCGAGCGCCGAGGTGAACGTCGAATCGAGCATGGAGTGCGGCGCGCATGGCACGCGCCATCGGGCGATTATTTCATAGTGCCTGCGTCGCGCCGGCGTAACCGCCCGGCAAGGATGCAACGGACGCCCGCCGTGCCAGCGCATTGCAACGATGCCGATCGCATCCATATTGCACGTCGCAGGCGCCGATTCGCAGAAGGACGCCTGCTAGAATCGCCCCCGCGCTCGAGCCGGCATACCGGCCGGCGCGACTTTTCGGAGAATCCACGATGCGTCACGTCCGTTTGCTGCTCGCCGCGCTCTTCGCGCTCGTTCCGCTGGTTGCCATGCCCGCGATGGCGCAGACCGCGCTGAAGATGAACATTTCGCTCGCCCAGAATTCGCACTACGGCGTGGCGATCGACACGTTCGCGCGCGAAGTGGAGAAGCGGACGAACGGCCGCTACAAGATCCAGAACTTCTATTCCGGCGCACTCGGGGCCGAGCGCGAGTCGATCGAGGCGCTGCAACTCGGCACGCTGGACCTCACGATGACGTCGACCGGCCCGGTGCCGAACTTCGTGCCCGACATCGCGATCCTCGACATCCCGTTCCTGTTCCGCGATTACGCGCATGCGCGTGCCGTGCTCGACGGCCCGATCGGACAGGCGATGCTGAAGAAGTTCGAGCCGAAGGGCATCGAGGCGCTCGCATGGGGCGAGAACGGCTTTCGCAACATGACCAACAGCAAGCACCCGGTGAACGTGCCGGCGGATTTGAAGGGTCTCAAGATGCGCACGATGGAAAACCCGGTGCACATCCAGGCGTACAAGGCGTTCGGGATTATTCCGACGCCGATGGCCTTCACCGAGGTCTACACGGCGCTCCAGCAGGGGACCGTCGACGGGCAGGAGAACCCGCTGTCGGTGATCGAGGCGGCCAAGCTCGACCAGGTGCAGAAGTACCTGACGCTGACGGGGCACGTCTATTCGCCGGCGCTGATCCTGATGAGCAAGGCGCAATGGGACAAGCTTTCGCCCGCCGACAAGGAAGCGTTCCACGCGGCGGCGAAGGAGGCCGTGAAGGCCAATCGCGCACGCATCGACGACGACGAGAAGAAGGCCGTCGCGGATCTGCGCTCGAAGGGCATGCAGATCGTCGAGCATCCGGACAAGGCGAAGTTCCAGGCGGCGCTGGCACCGACGTTCGCGGAATTCGGCAAGAAGTTCGGGCAGGAGAACATCGACCGGATCCGCAATTACAAGTAGCGAACCAAAGCCATGACCGCACTTCCCGCATCCGCGCGCCTGTGGCAGCTTGCGACGGGCCATTTCCTTCCGCGCTGCCTTCATGTCGTGGCGGAACTCGGCGTCGCCGATCACCTCGACGAGGCGCCCGCCACCCTTGAAGCGCTCGCGAACGCGACCGGTGCGAATGCAGATTCTCTCGCCAGGATACTGAGGCTGCTTGCCGTCGCGGGCGTCTTCGAGGCGCGCGGATCATCCTGGGCGCATACCGAGCTTTCCCGGCTCCTCCGCAGCGATCATCCGCAGTCGATGCGAGCCTTCGCTCGCATGATCGGCAGCCGCGTGACGTGGGCCGCGGCCGGGGAGCTCGAGCACGCGGCGCGCACGGGAATATTCGCAGTCGAGAAGGTCGTGCCGGGCGGTCTCTGGACGTATTTTCGCGACCATCCGGACGACGCGCGCATCTTCGACGCGGCGATGACGGCGAAATCGAGCGTCGAGATCGGCGCGCTGACGCCAGCGTTCGATTTTTCACGGTACCGAACGATCGTCGACGTCGGCGGCGGAAGGGGGCACATCCTGAATGCCGTGCTGAGCGCGGCCCCGAACGCGCGGGGCGTCCTTTTCGATTTGCCGCCTGTCGTTGCGAACGTCGAGCCGTCAGCGAGAATGGCGGTTCAGGGCGGCGATTTCTTCGTCGACGCGCCGCCGTCGGCCGACGCGTACATTCTGAGCAACATCCTGCATGATTGGGCCGACCGGGACGCGGAGACCATTCTTCGCAGCATAAGACGCGTCGCGCCGGACCACGCCGAGTTGCTGGTGCTCGAATCGCTGCTGCCCGAGGGCCCCGAGGCGCATCACGCCAAGGTCCTGGATGTCATCATGCTGACCCTGACCGGCGGCCGTGAGCGCACGCAGCGCGAATACGACGCATTGTTCCAGGCCGCGGGATTTCGCCTGGATCGCGTCGTTCCCACGGCCGGACCCGTCTCGGTGCTGGTTGCGATTCCCGCCTGAGGCCATTTCACCGATAGCCGAAGAGATTCGGCAGTCCCGACGAAAGTACGGGAAACAGCGACAACAGGCCGAGCACGACGAGCTGCGCCCACAGGAACGGCCACAGCTCCTTCACGAGACGCGCGAGCGGCACGCGCGCGACGATCGACGTCACGAACAGCAATCCGCCGACCGGCGGCGTGATCATTCCCATCGTCAGGTTGACGATGACCACGATGCCGAACTGCAGGTCGTCGATGTGCAGCGCGTGCGCGATCGGGGCGAGGATCGGCACCAGCACGACGATGCCCGGCAGCGGCTCGATGAAGATGCCGAACAGCAGCAGCAGCACGTTGACGGCGAACAGGAACGCGAGCGGCGGCAGCTGCATGCCGACGATCCAGTCGGTCAGGTCCTGCGGCACGCGCGACACCGTCAGCACCCACGCGAAGGCCGCCGACATGCCGACGATCAGCAGCACGGATGCCGTCATCAGCGCGGAGCGGGCGAGAATCGCCGGCACCATCCGCCATTGCAGCGTCCGATAGATGACGCGACCGGCGAAAAGCGCGTAGAACACGGCGACGACCGACGCTTCGGTCGGAGTGAAGGCGCCCGAGGCGATGCCGCCGAGGATCAGCACCGGCAGCACCAGCGCGGGCAGCGCACGCCACGTATTGCGCACGTACTCGCGCCAGCCGAGGCGCTCGGCGGCGCCGCGATAATTGCGGCGCACCGAGATCACGTGGTTGATCGCCGCCATCGCCGCCGCGATCAGGATGCCGGGCACGACACCCGCGATCAGCAATCCCACCAGGTTCACGTCCGGATAGGCGAGCGCGTAGATGATGACGCTGATCGACGGCGGGATGATCGGTCCGAGGATCGACGTCGCCGAGGTGAGTGCCGCGGCGTAGCCGGCGTCGTAGCCGTCGTCGCGCATCATGCGGATCATGATGGCGCCGGGACCCGCCGCATCGGCGAGCGCCGAGCCGGAAATGCCGGAGAAGAACGTCAGCGTCAGGATGTTCGTGTGCCCGAGTCCGCCGCGGAAGCGACCCACGAACTGCGACGCGAAGCGCAGCAGCACCGCCGACAGCTCGCCACCGGTCATCAGCTCCGCGGTCAGGATGAAGAACGGCACCGCTTCGAGCGCGAAGAGGTCGATGCCGGAAAAAATGTATTTGGGCAGCGCGACGAGCGGCACGTGCTGCCATATCATCGCTGCGAGCGTGCCGCCGCCGAGCGCGAAGGCGACCGGGACGCCGAGTGCCAGCAGCAACACGCACGCGACAAAAAGGATCGTCACCATCCGCGCACTCGCGTGTCAGAGCTTCGCGGCGTCGGCATCGAATTCCCCGTCGCCGAGCAGCTCACGCCGCGCGACGTAGCCGTGCGCCATCAGCGCGAGATGCACGAGCAGCAGGCCCGATCCGATCGGCATCGCGAGGTAGACGGCGCCGATCGGAATTTCGAGCACCGGCGTCGTCTGCGCCCACGTGAGGGTTGCGTAGCGGATGCCGACGACGATCATCACGCAGAAGAACACCGCCAGCAGCGCCAGGATCACCGCGCGGATCGCGGGTGCCGCGCGCGGCGACACATGCTCGAGCGTGTCGATGCCGATGTGCCCGCCGTAACGCAGCACCGGGCCGGCGCCGATGAACGTGAGCCACACCATCGCGTAGCGCGACGCCTCCTCGGCCCAAAGGATCGAATGGTCGGTGAGGAAGCGCAGCGCGACGTTCGCGAACACCATGATCGCCATTGCCGCGAGCAGCACGATGACGAGCACGCGGTTGACGGCAAGGAGTCGGCGGTCGAAGGATGCGAGCATCGGAGGCGATCGGATCGAGGCGGCGGATTCTCGCACGCTGGCGCTTCGCGACGGATGCTGCGACGATCGCCACTATAATCGGCGCTCGTCGATCGAACGCCAGGACGCCGGCACGTGACTCCCTCCGCGGCATCGAGTCGCCCGCTCGCGGGCATCCGCGTCCTCGAAATGGGCGCGCTGATCGCCGGTCCCTTCTGCGCGAAGATCCTCGCCGAGTTCGGCGCCGACGTCGTCAAGCTCGAGCCGCCGGGCACCGGCGATCCGCTGCGCAAATGGCGCTACGTCGAAAGCGGCACGTCGCTGTGGTGGCACGTGCAGTCACGCAACAAGCGCTCGGTGGCGGTCGACCTCCGCACCCCCGACGGGCAGGCGATCGCCCGCGCGCTTGCGCTTCGCGCCGACATCCTCGTCGAGAATTTTCGCCCCGGCACGCTGGAAGGCTGGGACCTGTCGTACGAATCGCTTGCGGCGGCGAACCCGGGCCTCGTCATGGTGCGCATCTCGGGCTACGGCCAGACGGGCCCGTACCGCGAACGTCCCGGGTTCGGCGTGATCGGCGAGGCTGTCGGGGGCCTGCGCCACGTGACGGGAACGCCCGACCGTCCACCGTCGCGCGTCGGCGTGTCGATCGGCGATACGCTGTCCGCACTCTACGGCGTGATCGGCGCGATGATGGCGCTGCAATCGCGCCGGAGCACCGGCCGCGGGCAGGTCGTCGACGTGGCGCTGTACGAAGCGGTTTTCTCGGTGATGGAATCGATGCTGCCCGAATTCGATCGCTTCGGCGCCGTGCGCGAGCGTACCGGCTCGATCCTCCCCGGCATCGCTCCTACCTCGTCCTACCGCTGCGCTGACGACAGCTTCGTGCTGATCGCCGCGAACGGCGATTCGATCTTCCAGCGCCTCTGCCACGCCATCGGGCGCGACGATCTCGCGTCCGATCCGGCGCTCGCGCATAACGACGGCCGGGCGGCGCGCCAGCAATGGCTCGACGAGCAGATCGAGCAATGGACGGCGCGACGCGCGCCGGACGACGTCGTCGCGGCGATGCAGGCGGCCGACGTGCCGGCGTCGAAGATCTACACGATCCGCGATATCGTGAACGATGCGCAATACGCGGCACGCGAGATGATCCGCGATGTGCAACTCAACGATGGCTCGCGTCTCGCGGTGCCCGGTGTGGTACCGAAATTATCCGCAACGCCCGGGGGATTCGACGGCGGCGGCCCGCGCCTCGGCGAGCACACCGACAACGTGCTCGGCGACCTCGGCTACGGTGCCGACGCGATTGCCGACCTGCGCCGGCGCCGCATCATCGGCTGAGCGGCGTACGCTCGCCGTGCGCGATCCGAAGGCTCGCGAACGCAGAGCGACGTGACGGCGATCGTCAACGCCATCGGACGGGGGGTAGATGTCCATCGCGAACGGCGCGGCGGCGATCAGGGCGCCGAGCAGCAGCGTCGGCGCTCCGGCCCGATCGATCCGGTCGATCAAATGCAGCGGCCGCCGTCGACTTCCATGCACGTGCCGGTGATGAACGCCGCCTCGTCGGAGGCGAAGAACACCGCCGCGGTCGCGACATCCGATGGCTGCGACAGGCGCCCGAGCGGGATCGTCGCGATGAACTGCGCGCGCTTCTGCGGCGTGTCCTCGCCCATGAAATCGGCGAGCATGGCCGTTTCTCCGGCCACCGGGTTGATGATGTTGACGCGGATGTTGTGCGGCGCAAGCTCGGCGGCCATCGAGCGCGACGTGACGATCGCCGCACCCTTGCTGCCGTTGTACCAGGTGAGCCCGGGCCGCGGGCGCACGCCGGCGGTCGACGCGATCGTGATGAACGCACCGCTGCGCTGCGCACGAAAATGCGGCACCGCGTGCTTCGCCGTCAGGTAGAGGCTTTTCACGTTCACCGCGTAGATGCGGTCGAACATTTCCTCGGGAACGTCGAGCATCGGCTGGTTGCGATGGGTCGTGCCGGCATTGTTCACGACCACATCGAGCCGGCCGAACGCGTCGATCGCCGATGCGACGAGCCGTGCAACGTCGGCATCCTTCGACACGTCTCCCGGGCACGCGATGGCGTGTCCGCCCGCCTCCCCGATCGCGGCCGCCATGCGCGCTGCACCGTCTGCGTGAAGATCGTTGACGACGACGCGCGCCCCTTCCGCGGCGAAACGTTGCGCGATGCCGGCGCCGAAGCCCGACGCTGCGCCGGTGACGATGGTTACCTTGTTCTCGAGTCTCACAGGATCAGTCCCCGTTCCGGATCATGCGAATGCCGCGCGCGGCGCGCAACCGCTGGCGTGTCTCCGCAGAGCGAAGGCGTCAGCGCGCCTGCGATGATCTTCGCAAGCCGGCGCTGGCTCGTCTCGGACGGATGCAGGCCATCGCCCGCAAACATGTCGGGGCGCGGCGAAAAGCGCACCGGAATGTGCATTGCGTTGGGCACGCGCGTCAACGCCTCGCGCGCCACGGCGTCGAAATGTCGAACGCGGTGGCCGACGAGCCAGCGCAGCGGCCGGCGCAGCTTCGGAAACTCGTCGAGCGGCGGCAGGCCGAGGAAGCCGATCACCGCGTGTGGAGAATGCCGCCGCAATTCGCGTATCAGCTTCAGCAACTGCCGCCTGAAGCGGCCCTTGCGCTCGAGCTTCAGCACGTCGTTCACGCCGACGGAGAGCAGGATCACGTCGAACGCCTGCGGCGGCAGCTGGGGCACCACCTCGCGACGCACGCGTCTTGCACCGGCGCCGATCATCCCCGACGCGTGCCAGTTGATCTCGCGCGCCAGGCGGCCGGCCATGAAGCGTGCGACGTGGACCACCGTCGAGCGCTCGACGCGACTCGCACCCACGCCGGCGATGATCGAATCGCCGATCGCGAGGAAGCGCAGCGGCTCGCCACGCCCGATCCTGCCCGTGCCGGGACCCGCCGCGGGTACGAGCGTCAAGGCATGCCGGCGCAGCGCGAACGCCTGCGACAACAACACCGGGAAGAGCGCGTACACGACCGCGCGGCCGACGAGCTTGTGGCCGAACTCGACGATCGAAAACGGCCGTGGCGCCGCCGCGTCATCCATGGCGCAGCACGACGGTCTTCAGCGTCGTGAATCCGTGCAGTGCCTCGAAGCCCTTCTCGCGTCCGTAACCCGAGTGCTTCACGCCGCCGAACGGCAGCTCGACGCCGCCGCCAGCACCGTAGTTGTTGACGAATACCTGCCCGCTTTGCACGGCACGCGCCATGCGCAGTTGCCGCGCGCCGTCGCGTGTCCACACACCGGCCGCGAGTCCGTAGTCGCTTGCATTGGCGAGTGCGATCGCGTGCGCTTCGTCGTCGAACGCCATGGCGGCGAGGACCGGCCCGAACACTTCGTCGCACGCGAGCCGATCGTCCGGCGGCACGTCGCGCAGCAGCACCGGTGCGACGTAATAGCCGCCGGCAGGCGCATCCGCGGCGACCTGTCCCGTTGCGACCGCTTCGATGCCGCTGCGTTTCGCGCCGTCGAGGAAGGCATGCACGCGCGCGAGCTGCGAGGCACGGATCAGCGGGCCGCAATCGCGATCGGCCAGCGCCGGTGCCGCGACGAGCCGCGAGAATCGCTCGCCGAGCAGCGCGAGCAGCGGCTCGTAGAGCGCCCGCTCGACGAGCAGCCGCGAGCCGGCGCTGCATGTCTGGCCGGCGTTCTGCACAATGGCATTGACGATTGCCGGCATCGCCATGTCGATATCGGCGTCGGCGAACACGATCTGCGGCGATTTGCCGCCGAGCTCGAGGGTCACCGGACAATGGCGCTGCGC
>Ga0070684_100001139_pt1 | contig 19100 bp, 38 predicted proteins | sample KBSC723LmetaG_FD_65653 | JGI IMG/M metagenome (GOLD analysis project Ga0070684, IMG submission 65653) | Corn rhizosphere microbial communities from Kellogg Biological Station, Michigan, USA - KBS C7.2-3L metaG | ecosystem: Host-associated > Plants > Roots > Rhizosphere ...
GTTCTCGCCGCCGCTGACGCTCTCAGGGTGACCGGCAGTCACCGGGGTTCGAGACCCCGGCACCCGCTGGATCAGAAAGTCTGATCCTACTCGGCTCTCAGGAGTTATTCATGATCGGTAACCGTGGCTACGCTACGTTCATCCGTGACTGGGTCCGCCAACAGCAGAACTTGTTCGGGAAGTTTGGCACCCCCCGAATCGCCCCGGAAGGCTGGACGCGCCTCGGTGAAGGCTGCTACCGTATCGCCTACTTGTCTCCGGACGGGGTGGTGTACAAGGTGCAGCTCTCTGGGGGCTACTCTTACCAGACCAACGAGGGGGAGTACCGAAAGTACAACAACCTCCGCATCGCGTACCGTATGCCCAAGGGTGCCCGCTTCCCGCTGATGTGCAATTTCCGCATCGAGGGGGAGGACACGGTCAACGCGATGGACATGGTCGGACCAACCCTCAATAAGTATGAGGGTGATGACCGTCACGAGCTCATCGCCACCTGGTCCTCGCTTGCGTGGACCATGCAGCTAGGGGACGCGCACCACGCCAACGTGGCCGTAGACGAGGCACGAAAGCTGGTCGTCCCGATCGACCTGGGTGATTGACGCCCAAGGGTGAACGGCATACACTCTGGTTCGAGTCCAGAGCACCCGCGCAGTACTTACAGGATCGGACAACAAAAGGACAGCGATCATGCGTGAACTGCTGCAACTCCTCATCAAGGAAGCTGAGTCGGAGGAGCGCAACCTGTGGTACAGACACGGGTACGAGGTTGAGGACAGGACTCTTCAGGTCCTCCTCAAGATCCTCGAACGCGCTCTGCGCAACCTCGACGACGCTGAGGGGAAGTAACAACATGCACAACATCGGCAACGAGCACGACGCCCAGACGATCCTGTATTGGGTGCGTTCTCACCCGAACGTGTACGGCCGCCCCTCTTGCGTCACCCGTGGTGATGCACCGGAGGGTTGGGAGTACATCGCTACAGGATCGTTCCGCAGCGTGTGGCGCTCCCCTGAGGGGGTCGCCTACAAGGTGGGGCACTGCGAGGATGACTACCAGTCGTGTGAGGAAATCAACAACCTGAAGACAGCTTGGGAGCGGGGAGTGCCAGAAGGGTGCCGCCTGCCCAAGTTCACCCCGTACTACCCCAACGATGATGTTGTCATCGCGGTGGAACTAGTCAGGGGTGAGACCCTGTACGACTCTGGCAAGAGTGACGGCCCCTTCGGGGACTACTACGAGCTGCTGAGCGAGATCGAGATCAAGTTCAACCTCGGTGACCTGCACGACGAGAACGCCATGGTGGACGAGGACGGGTACCTTGTGCCCGTCGACTTCGGCTGCTGAGGGCGTAGCCCTCTCGGGGTGAACGGCATACACTCAGGTTCGAGTCCTGAGCACCCACGGAGCCACCCATCAGGGGTGGCTCGCCGTAAGGAGCAAGAGATGGCTTTCAAGGATTGGGACGACCAAGGACGCTGGAGTGATGACTCCGAATGCATCGTCTGCAAGGCGAGCATGGGGAAGTCTGAGGCGCTCATCTGCTCAGCCACCTGCGAGGACGTCTGGCTTCTCAAGAGCCAGCGTGCGCTTGGCGGGCTCCTGGACGAACAGGAATCCGTTCGCTGGGAGGGTTGGGAGAGGGAGAACGACTGCTATGCGTAGCCAGACCATCAAGTTCGCGAAGAACCGCCTTGCCAAGTTCGATGCTGTTCGTGTATACTCGTATGAGTATGCATCCCACCGCACCGTCAAGCGTGCCGGAGTCGTCCGCGTTTGCTACAAAGAGAACTGATCCAGTGTGACCACGGAGTGCGGCCACCTTCGGGTGGCCGTAGTCCCGGCATCGCAGTGGTGTCGGCTAGGAGGAATTGTGACTGACAACTCTGCCGAGCGTGAGGCCGAGAGGATCCTTGAGGAGGCTGCCAAGGCTATCCAGGCTGAGCAGTGCCCTCAGGGTGAGGAGTGCGCCGTCCACCACCGCGTGGACGAGGAGTACGTCCGGGAGGATGACAAGTACGTCCGGTTCATCACCTACTTGGACGACTACGTTGTGATCACCGATGACAACCCTGTCTTCGAGACTCCGGCGTTCCTCCTCAAGCTGGTGCTGGGCATGATAAAGAAGGACGACGTCCCCCCGCGATGGGAGACCTCGATCTTCTACGTTGGACCCGACGGCACCATCGGCGACGTCGGCAACAAGCCGAGAGAGGAGCAGGCTGCTGCAATCCGGTACGCCAAGACTCATGACGACTGGGACCTGCTGAAGAGCGAGCACGAGACTACGGTCTCGGCTCTCAAGGATGGTCTGATCGACGTGTCCAAGCCCCTCAAGGAGGACTGATGCCACTTCAGACCGAAGCGAACAAGAGGGCCGAAGGCGTGGGATACTACACCGCATACAGCTCTGACGCCGCTGACATCCTCGGCTACCTGTCGAGCGATCTTCAGCACGTGGAGGAAGATCGGCCCACCTACTACAGTGGGCAACTCTTCAAGGTCACGGTGACCGTAGAAGAGATCTGATCCCCCGACCCACCTCTTCGGAGGTGGGCGGACAAGTCGACAGGTGGGTCCGGGAAAAATAAGTACCGGCCTAGCGTTTGAGGGTCTTGTCAACCCGAGCTAGTTGTTCACCCACCTGTTGGCCTGCCCGCAGCACAGCGGGGATCGAAGGGAGGACTATGGCGGTACCCACCAAGGCTGCACAGGTCTCTGCGGTGGCGGCACTCCTCGATCTTGAGGAGAACGATGGCCGATCACTTGAAGAGATCGCTAAGCAAGTCGTGGAGGGCTACCATGCTCTCCTGACGCGGGGACTGAAGTCCCCTGCTTCCCCCGCCAGGCTAGGCATGCTCTTCAAGACGCCGCTAGACGGCAAGGTGAGGCGCTATGTCTGGGAGGGTGAGGGAAAGGCATGGATCGTTGGCGAAACCGACTCCTACGGCTGGCTAGGGCCCTTGACGGGGCCCTTGCTGGAGTACTGCGAGGAGTATCGACCGAAGCGGAGACGCGACGGAAAGATGGTGGAGCTAACGGATGCGGAGATAGCAGAGGAGTGGAGCAATCCGGACTGGAACGCGGGGGACGTGATGTCTCAGCACCAGCGCCAGCACTCCTTCGAGGTCATCGCTACAGCACCACAGTCCGTGCTTTTGCGCGGAACCGACGGCCGTCTAACGGTCGACAGCAACGGTAGCCTCAAGCAGTACTACAAGCGTGAGGTGAAGGGACTGGAGGGCGGATGGTAACCATCCTCCTGTGCGTAACCCTGGTGGGCGTGTACCTCTGGGGTCAGTACTGGAAGGACCTGGCGTGTCGGATCACCGACATCGTCAACGAGATACTATCGGAAGAGGAAGACGATGCGCCACATTCTTGAGTCCCTGCGGTCCGAGTTCATCACGATCAACGATGACGACTCCGGGAAGCGGTACGTCATCCGATTCTGGCACGTCCAGCTCGCCACGTTCGTGATCGGCTGGCTGGTCGGATGAAGACTCTGGAGACGTTCATCGCATGGGTGTTCATCGTCGCACTCGTGATCTTCATGATGAGGTCTGACTGACATGCAAGAAAGCCCGGCCGAAAGGCCGGGCTCCCAAGGGCCGGTAGCTCAGTGGCTGAGCGCGTATTGAACGTAGGTAGGCGGGTTCGATTCCCGTCCGGTCCACCTATCAGCCTTCGTGGCGTGACGCGAGAGCGTCACCCTTCATAGTCGCGCTCCGTCTGAACGCGACCGGAGGCGTTGCCACGAGCCTCTGTGCGCCCGCTGTAGCCACGGCGGTAGTCCGACAGGTCCCTCTTCCCGAGGAACTGCTGGATGGCGCTCACAGCGGCCCTGTGGCGGTCCGCAGCGGCCTGCTTGGTGATGCCTGCATCCATCCCTATCTGGGTGAAGGTGTAGTGGTACTTGTATCGCCAGACCAGGACGTTGTACTGATCTTCTGGGAGCGCCGTGATGGCGCGAGAGACATCGGCATAGCTGGCGAGGTTGTTGCCGGACGTAGCAGGCTCCGACTTAGCTCGGGGCATACCGTCCGACGCAGCCTGCGCGAACGATTGCCAGTCCTCGTGTTCGAACACGACTTCCAGGATGCTCTTGATCAGCTCAAGCGAGAAATGGAACACATCCTCCTCATCGTAGCCGTAGACCTGGGCGTCCTCAGTCTTGAGTGCACTCTGCCCGGCACGCACGAGGTACGTGTTAAGCGTAGCCTCGTAGTTCTCCTCGGTGAGGATTCTGGTGACGGTGTTCTTGTTCTGCATGATCCACACCCAGATCTCCTGCTCGACGTCGTCGGCGGAGTGGTGTGCAGGGAAATTGGCCTTAGCGATGCCCGCCGCACGCTTGACGGCGGGTGTCAGTCGAGTCCAGTCCAACATCTTCATACCTCCAAGTAATCGGCGAGCTTGCGCAGCGTGTCTGGATTGTCTCGCACGTTACCTAGTGCAACGTTGCAGTGCCAGCACAATATCCCTCGAACCCTGCCCGTGTCGTGGCAGTGGTCCACGCATAGCTTGTAAGTTGAGCCACAGACCTGACACTCCCCGATCTGCTCAAGCTCGATGACCTCTGCAAGAGTAAGCCCGTACTCCTTCATGCGAGTTGAGCGCACACTCTGCCTGGTCTGGCATGCCTTGCATGCAGTCGTGAACCTCACATGTTCACCGCAGTGAGCGGAGCACTCGTCACAGAGCTGACGCCCGCCACCGAAATGCTTGGGTCCGCCGCAGTTCTTGCAGACCTTGGGCACGTACTTGCTAGGCATCAGATGCGCTCTCCCTTGAAGTATGCGAGCCGGTCATTGAATAGAACAAGTTCCGGCCAGACTCTCTTCCCGTCGTCCTCGATCCACGCGAACGAGGGCACCCAGGAGACGGCTCCGTCCTTGACGTACGTCGCAGCCACCGGATCCATGATGCTTCCCACGTTCATAGTGAAACGCGGGGAGACCTTGCCCGCATACCCGAACGCACGAGACTGGATGAAAGGCTGGTGAGTGTGCCCAAACACAAAGTTCTTGTCGCTGCCGTACCTCTTGGCAAACTTGGCGTCCCAAGCGGAAGCCGAGGCGCAGTACCCGCCACTCTCGTGGCCATGTATAGCAAGGGTGTTGGTGGCGATGCGGAGCGGACCACGTTCGTAGCTGACATCGAAGTCCTGAAGGGCAAACAGACTGCTTACTTCAAGGGCCTTCAGTGGCGCCAGTGGCGCCGCGTACTTCCGGACGAACTCCCGGAGTCGAAGGTCGTGGTTGCCCTCCAGCCACACGATCTTGGCGTTGGCAGCCGCATCCCTGAGCGGCGTAAGAAACTCCCCCTGGTAGCCGTTTATGTGCTCCTGTAGGGTGTCTGCGTACTCTCCTGCGGTACCCTTGGACCATTGAGAGACCTGAGGGAAGTCGATTCCGTCCCCGATCTGAACGATCTGGTCCGGCTGGTGATCCTTGGCCACCTTGATCAGCTTACTGAGAAGCAAGCTGTCGTGGTAGGGGTACTGGATGTCGGGGATGATGAGGGTTGACTTAGTCTTGGCCATGTCACTATCATAGCAGACAAGCCGGACACAGTAGGTGTGACGCAGGTCACAAAAACTTCCCAGAATTTTTCTGGGAGATCCGGGAATCAATCACCATGATCGGATTGTTTCCTCTAACGTAAGAGCAACCAGGAGAACGAACGAACGGCCCCCAGGCCGGGCGTTCAAGGTACTCCCACTAGCTCACTAGAGAGTAACTAGTAGTACTAGTCTAGGGTCCCCCTAAGGGGGGACCTAGAGAGCGGGGAGAAGTGAGTGTAAGGAACGGCGAGAGCTCTAGAGCCGACATGAGCTACAACGGACCAGAGGTAGCTCTGTACCGGCCTCCCTCGGGGTCGGCCGTGCCGTATCGAAGCTTTACTGACGAGGCGTTGTGTGCTGCTTCCCCCGCTGAGTGGTTCGAACTCTCGGATGCAGCAGGGGACATCAAGGGTGCAGCGCTGGAAGCGCAGCACGAACTCATGTCTAAGGGGCTGAAGGTGTGTGCAGGCTGCCCCGTCAAGGATGAGTGCCTGAAGGACGCCAGTGAGCTCGACAGGTACTGGACTGTCCGTGGTGGCAGGCCCCCAGAGGGCCTCTTCTGGGACTCAAAGAGACCTGGCTACAAGCTGCCTGTGTTCGTCACGGGCAGTGCTGCTCCGGGCAGAAAGAAGCCTCCGCCGGAGGAGTGCCAGCGAGGTCACAACAACTGGAAGATCCACAACGACGGTGGACGTCGTTGCATCGATTGCCAGAAGGAGGGGTATGAGAAGCGCAACAAGGCCCGGTTTGCCAAGTCGAGCTGATAGACTGTGAGTATGCTACCTCACATCAGTTACTCGCAGTACAACACGTACAAGTGCCCTCGCGCCTGGTACCTCGGCAAGGTCAGGCAGGCCGAGGAAAAGCAGACCTGGTACATCCCGATAGGCAGTGCTGTGCACAACATGATCGAAGACTGGGTCAACCCTGAGGTCTCCTTCGCAGGGCGTGACAGCATCAAAGTCGAGGACTACTTCTACCCGCTGATCACCAAGCAGATGCAGATCGAACCCGATCTCTCCAAGTGGTTGGCAGGCGGCCCCGAGGCCGCCCCCATCACCCACGAGAAGGCCCTTCAGAGGACGCAGGAGTGCTTTGAGAAGGCCGTTCAGGAGCTGGGGGACATCGACGTATGGGAGGTCGAGTACGACGCCTCAGGCAGGCTTCCAGGGCTTTCGGTTCCGGTGAAGGCGTTCGTCGACATCGTCGGCGAGCACCCCAAGAAGGGTCCGGTCATCATCGACTGGAAGACCGGCAGCACCAAGCCGGGTAACTTCCAGCTTGAGACGTACGCAGCACTGCTGAAGGTTCCCGCCGAGGGCGGGAATGACCACCCGTTCACTGAGCATGGCAGCTTGCCATTCAAGGGCAGGTATGTCATGCTGGCCCCTGGCGCACCCAACACTAGGTACGTCGACCTCTCGAAGGTCGACCCCGCAGAGGTTGGCAGGAAGTACCAGGCTGTGGTAGAAAGGATGCAGGGCAAGCACTACGAAGCGAAGGCTGGCTTCGACTGCCGGTTCTGCTTCATGCAAGACAACTGCCTGGTCAACAAGGGCCTGACGGAGCGAGCGATGTACTACGACAGGAGCGAGGAAGATGGCTACCCTTTCTGAGCACGTCGAAGCGATCAGGGCTGACGTCTGATGGGCAGCCGAGAGGACGACGACTACTGGAACGTTAAGTACGACGACGTACCTGAGTGTGAGATCCACGGGGATACTCAGTACTTCAACTCCGAGTCTGGCGAGTGGGAGTGCTACGATTGCGTAGACGAGGAGGACATGCAGAATGGCTGAGACCTACAAGGTGGAGCTGTTTGCCACCGGCCCTTATGTGGGGAGCAGCTCGACCGAGCTGGTCGACCTGAGCGACTACGGCTACACCGACGAGGAGTGGGACGGGCTGTCCGACCAGGAGAAGGGTGATCTTCTCGACGAGTGGGGCGAGCAGTACTTCTGGAACGAGGGCTACGAATACAACGCGGAGGTCCAGCGTGGCTGAGATCGAGATCACCCTTCCGACCGTGCAGTACGGAAACGTGAAGGTGCGGGCTACGCCCGAAGAGCTGGGGCTCGCGTCCCTGGCGGACGCGTACGACGTGGGTATCGCTTCGGCGGTGTACCTCAACGTGTTCACCCAGGGGTTCAAGAAGGGTGCTACGCTGGACGTAGCCGAGCGCGGTGAGCCTCAGCAGGGCGTCACCGAGGAGCAGGCCCAGCGGTACCTTGACGAGGGCCTGGGCGGCGTCACAGAGGTCGACGGGCAGGAGTCCTCTGCGCCCTGGGAAGCCAAGGTTGACGCCAAGCCCAAGCCGTGGGAGAATGGGAGTGCGGCACCGGCCACCAAGCCGGTGATCGACGAAGGCTGGTAAGTTACCAGCCAGTACCAGAAATCACAACAAACACAAGGAGAAACTAAGTGCCTACACTGAACGAGCTGCTCGGCGGCGGCAAGAACTACGGCCCGAAGTTCATCAACCTGAAGAACGCAGGCGAGTTCATCAAGGGTGTCGTCACCAAGATCGACACCGAGGCTATCGTCACCGACTGGGACGCGGCCAACAACAAGCCGGGACTCCAGAAGTTTTGGGTTGACGGCAAGCCGAAGGGTGTGCCGAAGGACGAGGCTGAGCGTGCTGGCCTGAACCCGGTCCACCAGATCGAGATCCACCTGAAGGACGTCGTCGGTGAGTGGGAGGGCAAGCCTGCCGACCTGACCGAGGCGCGGATCACCGCGACCGGCTCGGCCAACGAGCGTGAGGCCTTCAAGGCTGCGGTCTCCGAGGCTGGCTCTCTCGATGAGGGTGACATCTTCGGTAAGAAGCTGGACAAGCGCAACGGCAACAAGAAGGAACACAGCATGAAGGTCGTCAAGGCCAGCTGAACAGTGGACCTGGCATGATCCTACGGAGACTCCGTAGACACCTGGCGGTGACGGCCGCCAGGTCCACCCAGGGCTCGGACTGGTTTCGACTGTCACTCAAAACCGCATGCGGAGGGTGACAGGACAGGGGTTCGAATCCCCTCGGGTCCACGCACTAAGGAGGTGCCCCCATGGCTCTGACCGAGGAGCAGGAAAAGGAACTCGACGAGATGGCCAAGCGGTTCAAGGACACGAAGGGCGGCAAGTGATGCCGTTCAATCCAGATCGTGAGCTACCCGAGGGTGGCATCAAGCAGGAGGACTGATGGAGGCTGAGCAGTACGGGACTGGCGGCGAGATCGGGGTCATCGCCACAAGGGAGGAGTGGCAGGCTGTCATCGACCAGCTGCTGAGGAGCTTCAGGGAGCCCGAGGGGGCTCCCGCCGAACTGATCCACTGGCTGATCAATCAGGGGGTGTACGAGGATTGAAGACGCTCGCACGTACCGTCAAGCGGGGAGTCTCGGCAGGCGAACCCCTACCTTCCCCGTGGCCTATCTTCGATGAGAAGAAGATGCACCTCCGTCGAGGTAGCATCACGATGGTGGCTGGTCCGCCCGGATCGATGAAGACGGTCATGACTCTGAACGCTGTGAAGAACATCGGCGTTCCTACGTTGTACCACAGCTCCGACTCGGACGACTTCACCATGGCATCGAGATCCCTCTCGATGCTGACCGGCACAGCCACCGATGAGACCGAGCTGTGGGTGATGACCAACAAGCAGCTTGCTCACGACACGCTCAAAGACATGGACTTCGTGCGCTGGTCGTTCATGTCCAGCCCGACGCTCGAACACATGGAACGTGAGGCTGATGCGTTCTTCGAGCTGAAGGGTGAGTACCCTCACCTCACGGTGATCGACATCATGATGGACATCAACTACGAGGGCGCCGGTGAGCAGAACTACTGGGCTCTCATGGCCGAGCTGAAGGACATGGCCCGTGAGCAAGAGACGGCGATTCTCGTTGTTCATCATACGAGTGAATCAGCGAAGGCTGGTAGTCCTCCGCCTCGCTCCGCGATCATGGGCAAGGCTAACCAGCTACCGACGCTCATTCTCACTCTTTGGGGTGACGCTCACGCTGGAACTCTGGACGTCGCAACGGTGAAGAACCGGTTCGGTCCTCAGGATCCGATGGCGAAGAACGGCACCTTCAAGATGAAGGCACAGCCTGCGCTGTGCCTGATCGAGGAGATGGAGCAACCGGCCGACGTCCCGGTACTCTTCAGGGACGGCCCCTGGACCGACAAGGAAGACAAGATCAACGCATGGGCTAGCGATGGAGTCGCAGCCCCGGAACGTCCGACTTCGTCGGACGGTTGGGAGGATGACTGATGGCCGACGAAGAGTACATCCTGATCAAGCAGTCCGAGTATGACCAGCTGGTCGAGCGTGACAACTTCCTCACCGCCCTTGAGGCGGCGGGAGTCGACAACTGGCAGGGCATCGACTACGCCCACCGCCTCATGGAAGGTGAGGAGGACTGCTGATGTGCTGTAAGCACTGCTGCAACGTCGAGCCGATCGAGGTCGGCACCATCGTCCATGAGATGAACATCTTCCGGGGCACGGTTCGCACCAATGGAGCCCTGACTATCACAGTCGAGTACCTTGGTCCCGAGGTGGCAGTGATCTCCTACTCCTCTAAGGGTAGGGGGAACTTCCACTCCGAAGCGTCGGTCACCCGCGAGGAGTTTGACTCCAAATACGAACGATGCAACTGTCCAAGTGAAGGGAACTGCAAGCCGTGAGCTGTCCTGTGCCGCCCGGAGAAGAGCACTACCCGATCACCGTGGAGCGGGACGGTGTTCCCGTCCTGGTCTGCGCCAAGTGTCAGCAGCTGATCTGATGGCGAAGTGTTCAACCTGCGGGTTCCGTAACTGTATCTGCGCACCTCAGCCCAAGTGGCCGCCGCCGGGGCTTGGCGGCAGCTGCCCGATCTGCGGGAAGCCTTACCCGTGCCTGGATCACTGAAGGGTGCGGCGTCACCGCCGCAGCCCAGCTGCAAGGACTGTGGGTCGACGACGCGTAAGCTGAGTCGGCCCGGTCCTCGCTGTGCCACCTGCAAGAGGAAGAGGAAGAATGAGCAGCGAGAGGCTGCCTGGGCAAGAGGCATCATGGATCGATACGGCCTCAGTCCTGAACAGTACTGGGCTATATATGAAGCCCAAGGAAGACGTTGTTACATCTGCACTACGGCTACTGGTCAGTCTCGAAGACTGTCCGTCGATCACGATCACAGTACAGGATTCGTCCGGGGACTACTCTGCCGCCCTTGCAACACTACGGTTGGACGGCTACGAGATGATCCTTCAGCATTCGACCGAGCAGCGGACTACCTCCGTGATCCTCCAGCGCACAGGATCGTGGGAAAGGTGAAGCCAGGTGATTGAGTTCAGCAACGACGAGCTGATGGCCGTATACTCCTGCGTCTATGACGAGGTCTACTACGGTGACGACGATGTGGTGTACGGCGACGACGACTACGCCGTCGCTCTGAGGAAGGGGTTGGCTAAGATTGAGGACGAGGCAAAGGGACGAAAGCTCTACTGAGTTCCCGATCTTTCCCATCGGACCAATCCTGGAGTCATTCGGTGGACAGCCTGTGGTTGAGGGCCTCGGATGGAAGCCCTACCGATGCCCGTTCCATAAGGACTCGGACGCCTCGGGCTCGGTCAACACAGCACGACAGATCTACAACTGCCACGCGGACGACTGCCCGAAGGGCAACGCAGTCCAGATCCTGATGAGACACGAGGGGCTGACGTATCGTGAAGCTGTCCAAAGAGCAGCGGAAATATCTGGCGAGAGCGTGGGAAACGTACGCTCCCCATCTGGGAGAGGCCGAGGGCTGGCTCGCGGGCCGAGGAATCAGCCTGGAGCAGGCGGAAAGCGCTGGGCTCGGCGTCGTTCGTGACGCTCTGCCTGGCCACGAGACTGCGTCTGGGTACCTGGCGATCCCGTACCTGACGGACGCCGGTCCGGTCAACTTCAACTTCAGGTGCATGCGGGATCACGACTGCAAGATGATCCCGGACCACTCCAAGTACTGGAAGCGGAAGGGTTCGCCGGTCAACCTGTATGGCGTGCAGTCGCTCGCTTGGGCTGATGACTGGGCTGTCGTCTGCGAAGGCGAGCTGGACGCCATCGTGTGGCACATGATCGGGGTTCCCGCCATCGGGATCCCCGGAGCTGAGAACTGGAAGCCTCACTGGGCTAACGTCCTCGAAGACTTCAGCCGTGTGTACCTGGCCGAGGACGGCGACAAAGCTGGCGGTGACCTCTGGCGAGCGATGTCAGACCACGTCGACCAGTCGAACACCATGGTTGTCCGCATGCGGATGCCGGACGGCGAGGACTCTGGTAGCATGTACCTCAAGCATGGCAAGGACTACCTTCTTGGAAGGATCAAGAAGTGACCTTCAAGAGCTATAAGCAGTGGGGGCGAGAGCGTAAGGAGCGCTCCCTGATCAAGGACTTCAAGAACGAGGTTGCGGAGGCAGCTGCCGTGAGCGTGTTCATCATCGTCAACAACTGGGAAGACACGACGGGCGTCGAGTCCAGTGAGGTGGTCGGGGGTAAGTACTTCGTCACCGAGCAGGATGCGTGGGATGCGCTGTCCGTTATCGCTGAGTCGTACGGTGTGGATCTTCCCCCGTTGCTCACGTCCTTCACCTTGGAGGGTCACGACCCTCACCTTGAGTACGAGGAGTACTACATCCAGGAACTGGCGCGAGGCTGATGGTTGGTGAGGGCCGGGGTTGACCCGGCCCTTCGCCATCTGGTAGTCTAGTATCAGACCCAAGGAGAGAGAGCGCATGGAGTTTCGTAGCTGGGGCAAGACGCCTCGCCTGTTCCGCGACATCGTCATCACCGAGAAGATCGACGGCACGAACTCTGCCATCATCTTCGAGGACGTCACCCTGATGGACGTTGACCTGATCCCGTCCGACGAGCTGATCGTCCGTGGCGACAGCCTCTACCGGGTTGGCGCTCAGTCCAAGAACCGGCTGATCTACCCTGGTAAGACGACTGACAACTTTGGCTTTGCCGCGTGGGTCAAGAAGAACGCCGAGGTTCTGTTCGACACTCTCGGTCCTGGCTACCACTTTGGTGAGTGGTGGGGCAAGGGTATCCAGAAGCGGTACGGGGACCTCGACTACCGGGTGTTCTCGCTGTTCAACACAAGCAAGCACGAGGACACGTTCCTTCGGACACAGACCCACGAGGGTCTGGAAGTGATGGTCGAGCGCGTTCCGGTGCTATATGAGGGCGAGTTCTCCGAGGGGGCTATCCACATGGTAGCTCAGGAGTTGCTCAAGAACGGTTCGGTCGCCGTTCCCTTCCACCCCAACCCGGAAGGTCTGGTGATCTACCACACCCAGTCCAAGCAGGTCTACAAGTTCACGTTCGACAACAACGACAAGGGAAAGTGGGAGTACGATGGCTCTGTTCCGACGCAAGACTGAGGACCTGAACAACAAGCCGTTCGACCCGAAGGCCGACCCCCAGACGAAGGCCGACGAGTTCGACAAGCAGTACGGTCAGAACCGTGGCAAGGCCAAGGGTGTCGAGGTCGAGGTTAAAGGCGCACCCAAGCGGGGAGGGAAGCACCGCAAGTGAAGAACAACTGCACGAACCCACCGCACTTTCCCCCGCACTGCGGTTGCCCGGCAGGGTTCACCGACTCCCTGACGACTCCGATCCTTGAGCCGGTTCCGGACCCTCGCCCGGAGGGTGACGAGTGAAGGACATGCTCGACGTGGAGGTGGAGGTCGGAGACGTCATCGTCTCCGCCTCCGGGCAAGGCAACCACAAGGTCGGCAAGGTCTACACCTTCTCCGCTAAGGGTCTCCCGATGATCGAGTGCTTCGATCTCAAGTGGGACTACAGGCAGGGGAAGTACGTCAAGGGGTGGATGAGGGTCTCTGCTGGTTACTCCGTTCTGATCATCGGGCGAGAGAGGCTCGGCAAGTACCAGCCCACACGCGAGACCTGGGAAGCCATCTGTAGGGAGTACCCGAGTGACTCGTCCCAGCTGGGATGACTTCTTCATCGACCTAGCTAAGCTATGGTCTACGATGTCCACGTGCTCCCGCCGTCAGGTGGGGGCCGTGGTCGTCCAAGACAGAAAGGTGATCGGCAATGGGTTCAACGGAGTACCGCATAACAAGCTACACTGTAGTGACGGTGGTTGCCCCAGGGGGCAACTTTCTTACGCGGACGTACCCGCAGGAGCCGATTACAACCAGTTCCCTTGTTTCGCCATTCACGCCGAGCACAACGCGATCCTTCAAGCAGGCTTGGCAGAGTGTCGTGGAGGAACTCTCTACGTCACCGACAAGCCCTGTACTCAGTGCTCAAATCTCATCGAACACGCGGGCATCGAGAGGATAGTGGTAGCATGGCAGACCTAGCCAACATCGCACTGACCGAAGAGCAGTACCGCAAGCAGTGGGAGAGCAAGACAGGTCGGGCACCGTCCGACATCTACATCCCGATGGCGCTGCGGGGAGACGAACATGAGAAGGGTAACGATGAGGCGCCGGAAGGGTGTCCTCATCCTGAGAATCGAGGAGCATGATGGGCAAGAAGTACGAGGCGTACGAAAAGGCAGTGAAGGCGAACGACGCAGCAACCGTCCGAGAGGTGGACACCCGGGGCGGTAGCACCCAGCAGGCCCGACAGGAGGCGCTGGTGAACCGGGTCCAGACTCAGAAGATCCAGGACGAGGCGTGGGACCGCTTCATCGACGACCCGACTGGCTGATCTAGGGCACAAAAAAAGAGGGCCCCTCGAAAGAGGGGCCCATCTTCTTGCCTTGCTTACTTGCTGGAGGTGAGTCCAGCTCCGTTGCCACCGCTGACATAGCCAGCGAGGGCGCCCTTAACGAGGGACAGTGCAGCCGCAGCCGCAGCAAGACCGGCGTCCCGAGCGGTGCTCAGGTCGGTCACGCTGAACGCGGACAGGAACGTGAAGGCTGCCGTTGCAGCGACACGCTCGGCCAGGTCGATCACATACTTCTTCACTTGTTGGTACCCCTTATCGGTTGCGCCACCTTGGACGGCAGGGCTGAGCCCTGCTTCCCCGAGTGCTGAGCGAACTTCTTCGCCACCTCGGGCTTCTTTGCGTACAGGTACTTGCGTTGAGATTCACTGACGAACGGCATAACGATCCCTCAGTCTCTGGATGCTGACGGCGGTCGCCTCGTCGATGCGCCCCGTAGCGGGGATGGACATAGCGTACTGCAACCCCTTGATGTGGTTGACCGTGGTGGCGTCCAGCTCTCCGGTCTCAGGGCAGGACAGCGTGCGCTGGATGTCCTTGATGGTCTCGGAATCGTACACGTTGAACGGCGAGTTAGGCTGCTGCTTATACCAGGCCGGGACGGCGTCCGGGATGTCGTGGCTGAGGTGATCCATCACGCTCCCACCCTATCAGCTATCCGATCAACGGTCCTCTGGACTTGCTCTACTTCGGCGCGCTGGGTGACTAGTCCTTCTAGAACGGCTACCCGTTGCGTGAGATCAAGGATCTCAAGATCCCGATGCTCCTTGTCTTCCTTCAGTAGGTTGACTTGCGTCTGGAGCATGTCGACGGTGTCGGATGCTACGTCGGACGCGATGCCTCGCGCCGACCATCTCCCGCCGATGAATCCCCCGAGGCCGGTGCCCACAGCACTGGCCGTTACTAGGATAGAGTTCAAGTCCATCCGTCCCACCCCTTATGTGGATTCGGCCACCGTTCTCAGCACCACTGTGAGATAGCCTCCCAGTGCTGTACCCCCTGGTCCGGGTGGCGCCAACTGTGTGAACTTCCAGTCGTCGATGACGACGAGGGTCGACAGACCCTCCATCAGCTCTTGGAACACGACTACATCCCCCGCTCGTGCGAGGCTCTTGAAAGCCTCGAACCTGTCACGGGCGTACGAGTCGGTGCCCACTCGCTGGTTACCCTTGTCCTTCTCTTCGTCGAACAGAAGGAACGTCTGCTGGATCATCCTCTGACGGATAGATCCAGGTAGGGCCTTAACCTGCCATCCGTTGAGGATGGCTCCGACCGTGTGGTCGGAGACTCCGCGAGCGAAGTCAAACCGCAGCTTGATCCACTTCTGTGGACCGGCCGGTTGCCCGATGGTGAGGTCGCTAGTCCCTGGATTCAGAGACGGACCGTACACCACGCTCGGATACGTCACTCCGTCCAGCGATATCACGCTAGGCTGGATGGTACCCTGGAGCGGGTCGGGCGTAGAGATCGACATGAACTTGTACAGCTTCGGCTCTTCCGTGTTGAACCGGATCCTAGCGGTGCGAAGATACCCAGTCGGGTACAGCACACTCGGATCCTGGATCCACAGAGAGTCGGCACTGAAAGCCATGGCGAGCCTGTTGCCCGCCCCGAACATCGTGCACGAGTTCATCTTACCAACCACGCCAGGAGCGTAGATGTCGCGGGCGTAGGCGTACCGTACAGCGTTCGTAGACTGCTCCTGGTACGGAGTGCCCAGGTCCACCCTGAAGACGCCGGAGGCGCCATCGTGTGCCGTCGTAGACCCTACGTACATAAACCGGTCGTCACCTGCCAGCGACTGGCACCCGCCAGTCGGCTGGAACAGCAGCGGGCCGTAACTGATGTTGCCTGTGGACTGAAGGTCACCAACCCGGAAGCCTTTGTTGGTGGCGATACCGATGAACGTTTCGACGTAGGCGAGGATCGAGTTGATCTGCTCGCCTCTCGGCATGGTCACGTTGACCGTAGGGACGATCGTCTCCGTAGCACCGGAGAACGTGGGGATCAGGTTCCAGATCTGTGACTGGGTCCTGTTGCCACCGGCTACATAGATAGCCGCAGGCCCCTCGGTTGCCGAGGTCCACGTCCAGGTGGTGTCAACCATGGTGATCGTAGCGGTGGGCAACGCCGGGCCAGCACCAGACAGCAGGTACACGCTGTTGTTCCACGCGGCGAGCAGCCGGTTCTTGACGAACTCGATCACGCCCGAGGTGAGCGTACCGGCAGGCGCGTTCCAGATCTTCGCCCCCGCTCCGGTGTCCACCCCAGACCATACGCCGTCAGTGGCCAGGACGTACCACGTGGTACCACTGTTGGTCAGGCTGAGAGCCGTGCCACCAGAGCCTGTGGTGATCGAGGTGATACCTGAGTCGGTCACCTTCTTGAGCGTGTTACCATCCAGAAGGAACAGAGCGTCGACCCCCGAAGGGTCGACGTACCCACGGATGCGGGGAACAGGACTGCCTATGGTCGTCTTGTTGTTCGGCTGCCGCAACAGCGAAGCCTGACCGGACGTCCACGTGTCAATCCCGAGCGAGTCCTCGAACCGCAGGTCGAACGACCTGACGTACGGGTTGATCACATCCGGATCCTGGTAGACCAAGCCGGCTCCAGACGTCCAGGAGTTTTGAGACCGGAGCCACCAGCCGTAGATAGACTGCTCACCAGGCTCGGCGGAGCTGTCGAACTGCTGCTTACGGATCTCGGCCATGCCCTCGGTGTACGGCCACTGGTCCCGAGTCGCACTCAGGAACGGGATGCCACCGAGGGCGTAGTCAAACTGGTAGTCCTGAAGGTTGTATCCGCCGCTGTTGGGCGTGCCCGGCAGGAAGTTACTGAGCTGCCAAGGTATCTGCTTGGTGATGTCCGGCGACGGATCAGCCATCACGCCTCCCTGTATGTACCGTTGATCGTGATGATAGTAGCCGGGCTCGGGCCTGTGATCAGGCCGCCCGTGAAGGTGTTGTCTCGGTAGTTCTTGAGCGGCTGCGTAGAGACGCCGGAGTCACCAGCGAACGTGCAGTGGTGGCCCATGTAGTTGGTGTCGTTGAGCGGTCCCAGCGGGCCCGCGTCTGTGAACCAGACAGTACCGAGCTGCTGCCGCATGGTGTTACTGCTCCTGAACGGAGCTGTCGGCAGGTCTACGCTCACCGCTCCAGTCAGGCTGGAGCTGGTGGAGAACACCGTGTAGATCTCGTAGAACACCATCTTGCCGACCTTGTAGTACCAGCCGGTGTTGGTGTTCATGTTGGCGTCATGCCCGTGCCAGGCGGGGACGAACGACGTGAAGACCGGCGCCGTAAGCGCCAGGTCGCTACCAGTCACGAGGCCGGTAGAGGTCACCGTGGCGGCCGACAGGCCGGACGTAGCAGCCAGACTGCCTGTCACCTGAAGCTGGCCGGGACCGATGCGGCCGAACGCTGTGTCAGGCCCGGCGGTGCCAGGCCCCCAACCTTCGGATCCTATCGCGTTCCTGAACCAGCGGGCGTTGGCGTCACCGGCCACACGAACCTCGTAGATCGAGTCGGTCGTGTTGGCTCGCTGCCCCTTCACGAGGTTCTGTTGAAGGAGCTGGCCGGTGTTGGTGAGGTCGCCGGTGTTGCTCCACGCCCCGGAGAACGTATCGCCGGTCACGTTCGTCCCGCCGGTCAGGACTCCGTTGCTGAGGGTGGAACCGCTGAACGTGCCGTTAGTCACGGTGGCACCGGTAGCCGTGACACTACCGGTGACCGTGGCGTTGTTGATCGTCGGTGCGTTCAGCGTCTTGTTGCTGAGCGTCTGGGTGGACAGCGTGTCCACGAACGCTCCGGTGATGCCGTGCACCCCAGTGCTGGACGACTCGTGCGTCCTGCTGTCGGTGAAGTCCCGAGCAGAACTGACGTGCCTGACTACAGCGCCAGCGTTGTGGGTGCTGGCCGACGTGCTGTCCACCGCCCGGGTGACGTTGAACACGGACGGGCCTCCGCCCGTCACGTCAACAAGTTCCTCGTTGGCGGAACCGTAGTCGAGGCACAGCGTGTACGGGAAACTGTTCGGGAATCCGGACGAGCTAGCCACCTGGATGGTGGCGTCGCTCGGTCCAGCGGTCGCCTGGAGGTTGGTGACCGCTGCGATCGAAGAATAGAACCTAGAGTTAGGCACAGGCCCTCCTTAGCTGTAGAGGCGTAAGCCGCTACGCGACTCAGCCGTTGAAGTTCTGGTAAGAGTCGAACAGGCGCTGAAGCCGTGTACGCTCTTCTGCGAGCCTCTGCTGATACAGGGCCATGTAGTACTTGGAGGCGTTGCTACCGGCCCCTGTAGGCACCAGCGGGGCCCTCTCAGTGGCCTCGATAGCCTGCTGCTGGAGTCGAGCAGACTCGTACGCGGGAAGCAGGCGCCAGCAGGCGCCGTACGTGATCATGTCTACGTACCTGTCCGGGTATCCGGTGGTCGTCTCGAAGTCGTCACCGTTAGCGGTGAGGGTGCCAGGCTTCTTGATGTACTCGACTCGGATGTTCCGACCTGGAACGATGAAGTCCCTCATGATCTGAAGAGACTTACCGGTAGGTGCAGGAGTAGGCTTGACTTGGCCAGCCGTCGTGCTGGCCGAGGGATTGAAGCGCCAAGAGCTGAGCGGGAACCACACGGCCGAAGGTCCGATGGTGTTGACCGTGACCTTGTAGACGTCCTCGACGTCGGTGGGCAGCGGGTACTCGTACCTCGCTGCGATCTTCGGGAACTCGTACTCACCGAACACCCAGAGGTCCGGGAAGGTCCCGTTGATCGTGTCGTTGATCGCCTCTTTGATGCGGGAGGTGGGGTACATCGGGTCGTCGGTGACG